>Ga0247611_10001573_pt1 | contig 40224 bp, 46 predicted proteins | sample 177DNAGHGhighgp2_FD_192422 | JGI IMG/M metagenome (GOLD analysis project Ga0247611, IMG submission 192422) | Sheep rumen microbial communities from Palmerston North, Manawatu-Wanganui, New Zealand - 1770 DNA GHGhigh gp2 | ecosystem: Host-associated > Mammals > Digestive system > Stomach > Rumen... | reverse complement strand
TTTTCAGAGAACCGTATCTTTACTGACGCCTCTTAATGGGCAATCAAGAAAAAAAAGAAAACACTGATTATCAGGTAAGTTACCTTGATTATCAGCGTTTTCTTTTGTCAGTCGGGATGACTAGATTTTTGAGGCGTAAAATAGGTGCATTTCCACATTAATTAAATAAGACAAAATGGTGAAATTCAGTTTCATTTGTCCCGATTTTGTCCCGATAAAAGTATCTGTATAGTTCTCTCTTTTTCGGCTAGAAGTTCACGTAGAGCGTTCACTTCACCTTCAGTGATGTTTACTTGAGCGGTAGCTGCGCCGAGTACAGAGGTAGCGTTTGCGCCACCTATGTTTATTGATTGCACATCGTCAAAGAATATCGCTGGCGATATTCCGATGATGTTGCAGATGTTCTCTAACATCTGGCAGTCCATTGATTCGGCCTTGAGGAGCCGTGAAAAGTAAGTTGGAGTGATGTTCAATCGCTCAGCGATGTTCTTCTTAATCACGCCTCTCTCCGTAATGATACGGTCTAATTCTGGTCCAATTTTCTTCATGATGTAATTGTACTAAATGTTAAACAATATTAAAACGATTAGTTTTATATCGTACATTTTGTTTGATATTTCTAAAACTATTATACCTTTGCGGTGCTAAATATAGCAATAATTTTCTAAATGTATAACAAAAATATCAACAAAATGGACAAAATTCAAAAAGATTCCCTAGCCCTAAAGACTTACCTCGATGACTTGTCACGAGCCGAAAAGACTCTTGCAATCGAGAAGATTGCTGATGGGTGCATAGTGCCACGTAGGACTGTGTATAATTGGATTCACGGCCTCTGCCGCATCCCTGCACTTTATATGTGCAAAATTGAGGAAATTCTTGGAGAAAACATCTTCAATCGTGTAACTTTTTGCGAAAAATGACACAATTATGTCACTAAAAGTTGTAGAATTCTTTAACTATAATGATGAGCTGTGGTATCGTCTTGCCGATGGCACAGTGTCACGCTTCACCGAGTCGAGCGTGGAAATCATTAAGCTTCTTTCTCGCAAGATTGAAGATTTCTACCCAAAAGCGTATGAGGCTTTAAGCCGCGAATACGAAGCTTGCAAAGGTAACATGCCTTTTTATATGTATAGAATCGTCTTGCGGTTCTGCCGATGCAACTTCGGCAATATCGATAGCATTAACGATATTGACGCTTTGGGTAGGTTGAACCTAGAATGTGTGCCTTGCCCTTTGAGGGGTGAATGCCCACTCGAAGGAGTCGTGTGCAATCCCGAATTTGATTCGCAGTTACGCCCATCGGAGCTGCGTGTCCTCGAACTATGGTACGAGGGCAATTCAAAAGACGAGATTGCCAACCGACTTTATCTCTCTTTGAATACCGTTAACAACCACATCCGCAATGCTTATTCTCGCCTTGGCATTAGAGAAAAGGCAGAGTTTTTTCGCTATGCGGAGAAAAATAAGCTTTTCAAACAATGAAGTATTCTGATATTGACATTGCAAAAGTAAAATCAGCTGGTGATATCCGCGATTTTATCCCTGGCGCACAAACGAGTCGAGCGACAAGTTATGTGCGTTGCCCCGAATGCGGTGCCGAAGGCAAGAGCAGAGGGCTTAGCATAGTCCATAAGGCAGGCAAGGACTTTGCTCATTGTTTTCACTGCGGATTCTCTCTCAGTGGTGCTGTTGCTGCCTGTATGTACTATGATTTCAATAATGACAAGAAGAAATATCCTGATGCGATAAAGCGAGTGGCTGAGCATTCTGGCGTGGTGCTACTAAGCGATGACGAGAAACTGACGAAGGAGGTTTCTCGGCAGCGCAAGCTCCAAGCCAAGAGTTTTTGCGAACGCCAGCTTGAGGGCTCTGGCCTCACGGTCGAAGACGTGATGGTCAAGGTTAAGCAGCCGAATGGGTCTTACACCATGGAGCCCGCCTTTCGCAAAGGATCACTAGACATCTACGGCAACATTCGCCCTGGCGATGACGAGATGTTGATATACTACTATCGCCTTGATGGTACCATGGAGATGTATGCCACACGTGGAGCGCGCGGCGCTTTACGTCCTTACATTCGCATCCGCTACAGCAATCCCGAATTGCATACTCCAAAAGACGCAAAGCGCTTAGCAAAATATCTTACTCCCAAAGGAGCTCCAACCAAGTTCTACATTCCACAGAAAATTAGAGATGCCTATAACGAAGATCGCCACATCGAGACTCTTGTTATTCAAGAAGGCGAGAAAAAGGCAGAGAAAGCCTGTAAGCATGGCGTTATGAGTATAGGCATTCAGGGCATCTATAATATTGGAAATAAGGAAAGCGGGTTGCCCGCTGACCTACAATATTTAGTGCAGCGATGCACGGTAAAGAATGTGGTCCTCCTGATGGATAGCGATTGGAATAATCTTTCAAAGGACTTAAAGCCCGATGAACCTGTAGATTTTCGTCCACGTCAGTTCGCTGGCGCGGCGAAAAAGTTCAAGAAGTATGTCAATTCTTTGCATAATCAGAACCTTGACGTTGATGTGTACTTTGGTCACATCAACGACAACGAGAGAGGCGACAAAGGCGTTGATGATTTGCTCTGTGGATTGCTCAAAGGACAAGAAGACGAGCTAGCAAAGGATTTAGACTTTGCGCTCCATGCTCATGATGGCATTGGCAAGTATTGCTCAATCCATAATATCAGCACAATCTCAGATATGAAGATTGATGACTTTTGGCTGTTGAATGAGCGTGATGCCTTCTTCGAGAAGTATTTTAAACTTCTCGAGCCTTTGAAGCAATTTAGGTTCGGACGCTTTCTCTACAAGATTGAGGATGGCAAGGTGGTGCTTGCTAGCAAGTACACCACCGATGCCGAGTTTTGGTCTGTGACCACAAACGAAAACACCGGTAAGAAAACAGTGGCTTTAGACACTTTCGAGGCGTTGAAGTTTATAAACGAGGCTGGTTTTTATCGAATCCACACCGCCGACCTTGACAAAGGACGGTACGACTTTGTCCGTATAGAGGACGGTGTGGTTCACCCGTCAAGTGCAGTAGAGGTTCGTGAGTTCGTTTGGGCTTACATCTTGCAGTCTACTAAGGATGCAGATGTACGCAATCATTTCTCGGCACGTTTAACGAGTGATCTTGGCGACGATAAGCTTGAACGACTAGAGCGCATCGATGATGACTTTGACGATTTCCGTCCTTATCTGCAAAACTTCTACTTCACCAATGGCATGCTCTCTATGACCTCACAGGGCATAGAGTGGAGCAATGCCATACTTGGCCAGGTTTGGTCAGATAAGGTCATTCGCCATAAGTTCACGAGAGTCCCAATAATCGACCATGTAGATTATTCTGCCGAGAAAGGATTTCAGCTTGTTGCCACTCCCGAGGGCGCAAAGTGTGATTTCTTTAAATTTTTGTGTTACGTTAGTGATTTTTGGTGGAACAAGAGCGATATTACCGCTCTTGAGCAGCAAGAGTATTATCAACACCTTATGAACAAGATTACTGCCGTGGGTTATTTATTATGTGATTATAAATACCAAACAGAGCTCAAGGCAGTAATCGCCATGGATGGCGAGCTTAGCGACGTTGGCCAGTCCAACGGACGAACAGGCAAGTCGCTTGTTGGCGCTGCCATTTCTAAGGTTGTTGAGCAGACCACTATCGACGGTCGTAACACAAAAAATGATGATGATTTTATTTATTCTAATGTCACTTTGCGCACACGCAACATCTTTCTCGATGACGTTAATGTGAACTTCAACTTTGAGCGATTCTATTTCGCTATCACAGGCGACTTGGCTGTCAACCCCAAGGCGCGTGCGAGATTTGTCATCCCTAGCGATAAATCGCCAAAGTTCTATATAACGACTAACCATGCGATTAATGGTTCTCAAACTCGCAGCAGCCAGGAGCGAATAGTCTATATGAGCTTCAGCAATTATTTTAACGAAAACCGTCACCCTATTGACGTTTTCGGTCATCAGCTCTTTGCAGATTGGGACCATGACCAATGGAACTTGTTCTATAACTTCATGGCAGAGTGCGTGTACTTGTATTTCGCCTCGATGCAGAATGGATGGTCACGTCAGGGACAAGGCTGCATCTTGCCACCGATGCATGATATCATGCTTCGCACTCTGCGCCAGCAGATGTCCGAAAGCATATATCAATGGGCGGAAGTTTACTTCGATGCCACAAGTAACCATATCAATCTTAAGGTGCCACGAGGCGAAATGTTTGCCGACTTCAAGCAGCATTTCCCAGATGCGAGAAGTGGCATTAGCCAGGCAAACTTCAAGACCAAGCTCTGCTTCTACTGCCAGTTCAAGGGTTATCATTTTAACCCGAACAAGTTGAACAAGGAAGGTAAGTCCTTCCGGCATTGGTATAATGACCATCAAGGTGAGAGTTTTATCGGCACAGCCGACAAGAGCGGTGGCGTTGAATACTTCAGTATCTACGACACCGAGCACGCAATGAAAGAACCATTCTAATTTTTTTAAATCCATAGGATATGACTACACAAGCTAATCAATGTAAAGGCATCTTCGACCATTTGAGGGTGCTTGAGTTCGGCGAAGGTGAAGCAAGGACTGGTTTCTCCCAGACGAGCATCTATGTTGCAAATGACACTTCAATAGAGATCTTCACCGCCGAAATCAAACCTGGCCGTTGGGCGTGGGGTTATAACACCTACGACAAGCACGGCAAGAATTCATATAGAATACCTTCGCTCGAGTACGGCTATTGCCGTAGTGAGCGAGATGCTAAGCTCTTTATTCTTGGCGTGCTGCTTGCCAATGGGCACGTCTTTGTAAAAGACGCTTTGGTTGCCATTGGGAATGAAATCAAGAAACTTCAACAATTAAGCCTGTTTTGACATGAAAATTAAGTTGACATGGCGTTTCGCAAAAGGCGAATTAGACACAAAGACTATGAAGCTAATCTCCTTACCTGGAAGAGCAAGTCGAAATGAAGTTGATGCAGACCTCTGTATTGCCGATGGCAATAACTTCTGTATAGCTAGAATTCATATGGGCAACTTGGAGAGTTCAAATGCTCTCTGTAAAGAGATAGTGAGAAGATTTAATGAATTTCCTGAAGATTTGAAGCAATGAAAGGAGGTGAAAGATGATAAGAGTTATAAGTACACCAAAAGCACAGGTGGAGTGCCACGCTTGTAGCACCTTGTTTGAATACGATTTTCGAGACATGGAATTTTCTACCAACTATAATTTAGGTGAAAGGTACGTGGTCTGCCCTATATGCGGAGAGAGGATATACGTAGAACGTAAGATTCCAAGTAAAAGAAAGGAGGAAAGTGATGAGTAGCACTAATTATCCTCTGTTAATGACAGAGGAGTTTTGGGCGAACACCCAGTTGTCAGTGGTGCGTTATTATGGACTCTGCCAGTTCATGGGTCATGAGTACATCATCGTGAACAAGGAAGGCAAAGACATCTTCCAGTTGTCGGCAGAAGCGCACAAGGCTGGACGAGATAAAGCTATTGAGCCAGGAGAGCCGTGTGACCTTTTAATCAAAACTCTGATGGTGGCTTACAGGAAACTTGGCCGAGACCGCATCATTGCGCTTATCAAAGAGGGCAAGTCAGAGAAAGAAATCAACGAAATCGCAAAGAAAGGAGGCAAGTCATGATGGCGACTATTGTTTTGACTGGTGGCTGGGAGGTGGTATTTTATCTCATGTGTCTGTACTTTGCGATAGACTTGTTTTGCGAACTGCCGAAAATCTTTAACTGGATTCTCGACAAGATTACGAAAGGAGGCAAACAATGAACTATCCACGACCAATGACTAAACAGATGTATGACGATCGTGATGCTTACGTCGTCTTCATCAGCAATCTTACTGGATTGCCTGTTGACGAAATATTGGGGCGAAGCCGCATTGAATGTGTTTGCATCGCTCGCCACTTGTTGGCTTATGCTTTAGTTCATTTGTGCGGTTACTCTTCACTTGCTGCCGGCAATCTCATGCGTCGCAACTATGCCACAGTGCTTCATAGTTGTTATCTTATCCGTGATAAGAACATTATACCGTTTGATGGCATCCAGCGCATGGTTGATGCGATAACCAATTTTCACAACAAGCGTATGGAGGGTGTTGTTGTATGAGTGATATAGTTTATGTTTAACTGATTTTATTTGAAAAGATATGAAGTACAAAAAAAATGATTGGTTCATGTTTGCTTTGGTGCTGCCCGCTGCTCTTTTAGGCGCTTTATTTATCTACATTGGGGCTAAGGACAGTGAGTCGCGACGGCAACTAGAACATGCGGTGGTGACCGACACTATTGTGGTGAGCGACACTATCCCGCCACGTAATGATTACCGCACTGTGCAACCTCATCTCGAGACGCTCGAGGACTCCATCCATGAGTTCGAGGACGGCTTCTATTGAAGTCCTCCAGCGACGAATGAAGGAGCGAAAATGATTTTTCTTCATAATTCTGAATTATTTATATAGTAACTCTCATTAATTACATTCCATCAGGAGCGCACTTCGTCGTGACGACGCGGTGCGCTTTTTTTGAGAATGTTGTGCAGGAGTTTACTCCGTTTCAGTCGCAACATTCTCCTGCGACGAGTGCAGGAATGAAACCGTCGAATGTTAAGCAGGTGCGATGCAGCACCGATTCAGTCTTAACATTTGCGAATGACGAACGAAGGAGCATTGTGGCGTGGGTGCAAATAGAATGTTGTGCAGGAGTTCACTCCGTTTCAGTCGCAACATTCTCCTGCGACGAGTGAAGGAATGAAACCGTCAAATGTTAAGCAGGTGCGATGCAGCACCGATTCAGTCTTAACATTTGCGAATGACGAACGAAGGAGCATTGTGTCGTTGGTGCAAATAGAATGTTGTGCAGGAGTCCACTCCGTTTCAGTCGCAACATTCTCCTGCGACAAGTGCAGGAATGAAACCGTCGAATGTTAAGCAGGTGCGATGCAGCACCGATATAGTCTTAACATTTGCGAATGACGAACGAAGGTGCATTGTGGCGTTGGTGCAAATAGAATGTTGTGCAGGAGTTCACTCCGTTTCAGTCGCAACATTCTCCTGCGACAAGTGTAGGAATGAAACCGTCGAATGTTAAGCAGGTGCGATGCTGCACCGATATAGTCTTAACATTTGCGAATGACGAACGAAGGAGCTTGTTTGTCTTTTATGGATGTGTAAGTTGAATATAATTTTGCTTTAGTAAAATTAAAGACACATTATATGGCTGATTACAATTCAACTGCAACATCCACGATATATGTAAACGGTAAGCCTGCCGAGCAGGAGCTTCAGCGACTCAAACAACGTGCGAGTGATCTTCGTGATGCGATGGCGAAGGCCGCTTCAGCTGGCAATAAGGCAGACCTTAAGAAACTGCGAAACGAGCTCAAACTAACCAATCGTGAAGTGAAGAATGTTGAGAACTCGATACATTCCACTGAGATTGTTATGAGCCGCCTAAACAAAGCAACTCCTCGTGAGTTGCAGATGGCGTTGAAGCAGTTAAAAAAAGAGCTCAACGATATTGAGCGAGGCAGCGATGCTTGGAACAAGCAAGTTGCCAAAATAAAACAGGTAAAAGCAGAACTGGATAGTGTTAATGACGAAATGAAAGAACATGAGTCATGGCTATCTAGGATGAACAATAAGCTCAATGATTGGGGCATGGCTCTTGCAGGCGCTGCTGCTGCTTTGACGGGAATTGGAATGGCAATTCGTCAAGCGGTTTCCGCTTATGCCGAAATGGATCAAGAAATGGCGAGTGTGCGAAAGTACACCGGCATGACTGAAGAACAGGTGGCTGCGTTAAATGAAGAGTTCAAGAAGATTGACACACGAACAGGCCGTGAAGATTTGAATAAACTCGCGCAAGAAGCAGGTCGTCTTGGTTTGCAGAGCCAAGAAGACGTGCTCGGTTTTGTGCGTGCTGCCGATAAAATAAACGTCGCCCTTGATGACCTCGGTGATGGAGCCACTTTGACTTTGTCGAAGTTGACAGGAATTTTTGGATATCAGGAGTTGTATGGCACAGAACAGTCCTTGTTAAAGGTCGGTTCTGTAATTAACGAGCTTAGCCAAAACTGCTCCGCTTCTGCACCGTATCTTGCAGAGTTTACTAGCCGTGTCGGTGGCGTTGGTGCAAATGCTGGCATGACTATTCAACAGCTTATGGGATTTGCTGCTGTTCTTGATAGCAACAATCAAAAACTTGAAGCTTCTGCCACCGCTCTTGGTCAAGTTATAACAAGATTATACCAGGATCCCGCTAAGTATGCTAGAGTTGCCGGCCTCGATGTTCAGAACTTCACCAAGTTGCTGAAGGAAGATGCTAATGCAGCCTTGATTCAGCTACTTGAAACCTTAAATAAGGCAGGAGGACTTGACACTCTTGCTCCTATGTTTAAAGACATGGGCGAGAATGGTGCTCGTGCTATTTCAGCTCTTTCTACATTGGCAACACATATTGAAGACGTTAAACGTCAACAAGATGTTGCAAATGAAGCCTTCTCTGAAGGGTTATCTATTCAGCGAGAGTATGATGTGCAAAACAATACTGTACAGGCAGGGTTGGATAAGGCAAAGAACAGCTTTCATGAAATGGCGGTTGAACTTGGCGAGAAGCTTGCTCCTGCTGCTCGCTATGTAATTTCAGGCACTTCCGCTTTGATGCGTGTTTTGTCTGGGACTATTAGTTTTATCTCTGCTCATAAAGCGTCTATTGTTACTTTGACCGCTGCTATAGTTGCTTATACTATTGCATCCAACGCTGCTGCTATTAAAACAAAAGCCCTTGCTGCTGCTCAAGTTGCGTCCAAAATTGCTTCTGAGGGTATGATTGCAGTTAAAGCTTTGCTTTCAGCAGGGCTTTCTTTGCTATCAGGCAATGTTAAAGCCGCAACGCAGTCTTTTAAAATTTTCTCTGCAACGTTGAAAATGAGCCCTATCGGGCTTGCTGTTGCAGCTGTGACTGCGTTGGTTGGCGTTATGATTGCACTTACTTCTTCTACTTCAGCCCAGGCTGAAGCTCAAAAGAATCTGAATAAAATTCAAGATGAAGCAAAGATTAAAGCTACTGAGCAAAAACAAAAGATTGAGTTGTTGATGGCAGCTGCCAACAATCTCAATCTGACTTATGCTGAGCAGCAGAATGCGGTAAATCAGCTTAATAAAATTATACCAGGCTTTAATGGTAGAATAGATAAGCAAACTAGAGCTTTCAATTATAGTACAACAGCTTTGAATAATTACAACAACCAGCTTGTTAGATTATATGAGCTTGAAGGCGCTAAAGAAATGCTTAGAGAATTGGGCAGAAAGAAGGCTGAAGCTATTGTTAAACGTGAAGGTCTTAAAGCAGAGATTGCAAATGAGCCTGTAACTAACGGAAACTATAATTATAGCACTTCTCAAGGTGGTGCGCCTCCAGCTGCTGCTTATATGCCATCTCGCCGTCTTGGTTTGCAAGCCGATTTGAACTCTGTAAATAGGGAGATTGCTGGTTATGAGGCTTCAGAGAAGGCTATTTTGAATCAATTTGGGACAGACTTACAGCGTCAAGCTGTTGGCTCTGCTCCTAGTGTCCCTCAAAGTAATATTACTGGTGGTGGCGGTGGCGGCGGCGGCCGTGGTTCTAGTGGTGGAAGTCATAGCTCTGGCGGCGGTGGCCGTGGTGGTTCTTCTTCTTCTTTATCTTCTTCTGATAATGATGACATTTTTGCTGTTGATAAAGAATGGCGTGAACGTTTTGAGGCTGAACTCAAAAAAGATTACGCTGAGCGTAATATTACCTTTGAGGCCTTCACCCTTTCTATGCAAAAGGCTGAACTTTTGTTTTACAAAAGGCAGCTTTCTCATAAAGAGATTTCTGAGCAACAACGCGCTGAGATCGAAGCAAAATATGCTGAGGCATATCGAAAGTTTGTTGATGGCGAGAATCTTAAAACCATTGAAGATGAAGATGATTTCTATCGCCAGCAACAAGCCATTCTTGATCAGTCTTATATTGATGGTGAGAAGTCATTGGTTGATTATAATACTGAGAAAGAAAAGCTCGAAGAAGATCATCTTCTTAGAGTTGCAGATATCTATAAAAAAATGGCTGCAACAGATGAGTCTTATTTTGATAAGGCCGAAGATGCTGAGGCTAAATATCGTCAGCATATTATCCAAGGTCTTATTCAAAAACATCAAGAGGAAGAAGAAAAAGAAAAGGAGCATAATGCGAAGCTTGATGAATTGAAGATGGAATATTTCGGTCTGACTGATTCTGATAAACAATCGCTTTATGATTCTACTGTTGCTCTTCTTGATGAAGTTTATCAGCAGGAGCTTGCTAAACTCGGCGATAATGAGAAGGCCAAACTTGACCTCGAGAAGAAGTATGCTGAAGCTAAGAAGAAACTTCATGACAAGATTTATGAAGAAGAAGACCAAAAGCAGGAAGAAAGAAATAAGAACTGGGAGCAATGGACAATGACCTTGCTTGATAAAATGTTCGGAAAAGGCACGTGGGAAAAGTACGGTGGATTCATCACCTCTGCCGTGAGTTCCATCTCTGCCTCATGGCAGAACCTCACGAAGCTCGTAGAGGCTGAGGAGCAAGCTAAGCTTGCTGCCATGACCAAGAAATATGATGCCGAGATAAAGGCTGCCGAAGGCAACCAGTATCGCGTCAATCAGATTCAGAAGCGCAAAGAGGCAGAGGAGAAGCGCATCAAAGATGCAGCCAACAAGCGTGCCATGGCGATGGAGATGGCGCAAGCCATTTCGAGCAACGCTCTAGGAGCCATCAACGCCTATGCCTCTGCCGCCAAAGCGCCGTGGCCACTTGGCATGGTGCTTGGTCCCATTGCCGCTGGACTTGCCCTTTCCGCTGGACTCATACAAATTGCGGCCATCCGCAAACAGCATGCAGCGCAATCGCAGGGCTATAGCGAGGGCGGTTTCACCCGACCTGGGGGGAAGGACGAGCCCGCTGGCATCGTCCATGCCGGTGAGTGGGTTGCCAGTCAGCGGCTGCTTGCTTCACCCGTAGCGCGTCCCATGATTGAGATGCTTGACCATGCACAGCGCACCAACACCATCGGTCGCCTTGGCACCGGAGGCTCGGGAGTGTCGCCCTCGGTGGCATCTCCTGTTGGCGGCACCAGCGTTGTCTATCACGAGAGTGCCGCGCTGCGCGATACCATCCGACGACTCAATGAGCGCCTTAATGAGCCGTTCGTCACGATAAACACCGTGACAGGCGACCATGGCATTAAGGCTGCTCAAGACGAATATCAGCGACTAATGAATAACACCTTACCCAAAAGCAAGCGCAAATGAACACACTAAACTTTGATTGGAACGCCACAGCGTTCTTTCAGACCTTGACACAAGAAAATAAGTTATGCCAGAGCAAAGGTTACAACTTTGCCAAGTGCTCCGGACTTGATGGCCTTGAAGATTTTCTTGCCACGATGCAGACCGTCACGCGGGCGGTGCTTGTCAGCGACATCTCCCCTGGCGTGACCGACTTGAACAATGCGCCTCGAACTCGCAGAGTGAAGACGGTATTCTTTGTTTGCCGACATGCCCTTGGCAACATGGATGCCCGCAATGCAGCCATGGCAGAGCTGCGTGAAATCTTCAGGCAGTTCATGTCGCGGGTTCTCTTGGAAAAGAGCCGCATCGAGCAAGGCATTCTCTACTTTGATCCGAGAGTTCAGTTCACCGAAATCTCGCCTTACTTCGCCAGCGGTTGCGCTTGCGCCTATTTCCAGATAGCGGTGAACACCATGACCGACCTACAATATAGAGCAGACGAATGGCAACAGTAACACAACAAGATGCCATAGAGCAGCGGCGCAAGTTCGTCGATGCCTTCAATGGCACCCAGCTTACCATGTGGCAGGAGCAGATTACTCTGCTCGATGTTATTGACACAGGTAAGCTTCTTGGCAGTGTCGCTTCCGTGCGCTGCGACCATGATGGCAAGGTGACCGTTGTCACCTTGGAGCAGTCATATATTGGTTATGGCCTTTGGCAAGATTTAGGAGTCGGCAAAGAAACGCCAGCTGGCAACCCTGGCGATATCGGGCGTGACAAGGTGCGCCAGCGCCGGCCATGGATGAGCAAGAAGCTTTATGCTTCGGTCATGAAGTTAAAGGAGATGTTTGCCGACTCCATGGGGCGAGAGTTCTGCGGCATCGTCGCCGATGCCTTAAGCGATAAAAAGATGCGTGAGATGATGCGCAGCAAATAGTGTCTTTTTATCGGCATCAATAATATGATAATTTTGATGTGTGAAGTTGGCGCAGCCCAACTATGAACTATTAACTATGAACTATTAACTATTTGATATGACACCAATAGAAGAACTAACCGCTCTCGTCGATGCGCTCCGCGCCGAGACCACCGAACAGTCCATCACTCCCGAGCGCATGGGCGCGATACTGCAGCGCATGATTGATGTCTTGCCATCAGTCAGCAATGCCAATTCCCTCAAAGGCTGGGTGGCAATTACGTCCATCAACGAATTGCCAAGCAACCCATCCCCCACCCAGCGAGCCTTAGCCTATTTGCTCGACACCACGCTCTACGTTTATGTAGGAAGTGGTGGCGACACCTTAGATGGAAAATATAAGAGCGCTGAGATGAAAGGCACCAAAGGCGACACAGGCAACGCCGGTGCCGACGGCAAAGACGGCAAAGATGGCAAAGATGGCGTTGATCTTGGTTTGGCAAAAATTGTTGACGACCTAGAGACTGGCACATCAACCGATGTGCTCAGCGGTAGAATGGGAAAGGAGCTTAAGGGCATGATAAATAACGTTGGTGTCAAATATGGCACATACGCTGACGCTCTTGATGCTATTCTTGCGTCAAATGGTGTCTTTGAATGGTTGCTTGTTGATGAGGTTGATAGTGATGAATTGATTAAACCTTTGTGGCACATCAACGGCTCACTCGTTGATGCTGCTGGGGCGGTGGTTTCACTTGCAACATTAACTGCACCAACTTTCAGTATTGATAGCGGTGATGTCACTCCAGGCACAACTTTAACTATCACTTGCCCAAGTGGAAGCACTCTCTACTACTCGGTGAATGGTGTGGTTGCCACAAGCACAACAAATGTGACTATAACCATTAATGAAGCGAGTGTTGTCAAGGCATATCTCAAGAGTGGTGATGCGGTGAGTGACATTGTGGCTAAGAGTTACGGCATAGCGATAGACCACAAATTCCAGTTTAAGATTAAGCTGACAGGAGATAATAGTACTGAGTATGTTCCTATTGTTGCAAGTGGTTCACCAAGATATACGATGACAGTAGATTGGGGCGATGGTTCTACACCAAGTGAATACACTAATAAATATTTTTCATCTAAAGAATGCCGTCACACTTATAGTGGCACGGCAGGTGATGAGTTTGTTATAACGCTTCGTGGAACTGCTATACCATATCTGGCATTCGGCGAGCCTGGATTAACAAACATATTAGCACTTGTGGCAATACTTGAAAACACCTTGGAATGCAAGACGCATTTTTCCAAATCTAGTGAAACAAGGATTGATATGAAAGGGGTTTCCTCTCTAAATTACTTGAGCGCAGATGCTTTCTCAAATTCAAACAACAATGGTCTGCGTTTAATGGGATGCTCTAGTTTGACAAGCCTTGAAGACGGGTTCTTTACAAATCTTATAAGTGGTGGAACTATTGAAACTTGTAATGAAATGTTTATGAACACACCTATTTCTATTACTGCATCGCAAATGTTAGAATTGAAGAGCAGATTGTCGCAGTGTGCTGTATTTTCTAATATGTTTTATGGTATAAACAATTACATAGAAATTCCTAATGATTTCTTTGATGATGTTGAAGTAGAAATTACAAGTGTTTACGCCTTTACGCATACAAGTGGAAATAAAGTGACAGGAGATGCTAAAGCTCTTTATGATGCTTTGCAAAGCAAAGTGTCATCAACCGTGTCTAAGCAGTATGCTTTTACAGGAAGTGGATTGTCTAATCGTAACCAAGTGCCAAGTGCATGGGGAGGTACAGGTAGTTAATTATGGACAAAGGAATAAACATCAAGAATACGACACCTCGCTCACTTGCTTTGGGCGATGATGTGATTGTGGCTGGGGGCGAGTTGAATGAGTTGGGCATCTACACCGATGGCTATGATTTGTTGTTCGATGGCAAGGTGATTGCCACTTCAAGTAGTGCGCTTGGTTTGAGAGTGATGGGTAATGACCTATATTTCGGCAATACCAAAATTGGTGGTGAGACTCCTCCAGAACCACCAATACCGACTGCAAACCTCTGGATACCTCCAAATCAAGCGGCTTCAAGTTACACTGCTTATTCTTATGCTCAACTCATTAGCATGTATGACGCATTGATGGCAGGGCATCCAGATTATATCACAAAAGGTGTTTATTCGGAAAAAGGCTATCAAGACTATGATTTGGTGCATTACATTCTCACTCCAGAGAATTACACCAAAACTTTTTATCTGCAAGCAGGTATACATGGCAATGAGCATGATGCACCGCAAGTATTGTATCGCATAATAGATATTCTTTGCAACCATATTAATGAGAATGCTTATAAAAGGCTAAAGCCTTTGCGTGAAAATGTACGATTTGTAATTATCCCAATTGTTAATCCGTGGGGGTATGATAATGCTTGGATGAATATTCCCTACATAGATTGGAATGGCGATGCGCAAACTACTCTCGGAAATGCTATGAATGCCAACCGAAATTGCGATGTTAATCAACAATTCTATCTTGATGCATCTGGCACTGGTGGCAACTATCCGTGGCAGATAGCCGAGACAAGACACATAAAGTCTCTTGTTGAAACCTATGGCGCACACATATTTGACTATATGGTAGATTTCCATGATGGTGGAAATGTGGATGAACATTTGTGGTTTAATTACAATATGGATGGAGCAAATGCGACAGTAATGCGGCAGCTACTTGCAGACCTCATAGACTATGAGGAGGCACTGCGACTGGCAGGAGGTACTGATTATAGAAGGTTTGATATTGAAACTGCCGATGAGCTTGGTTATGTTCATCCTCATGTTTGTGATTGCAGTGGTTATTCAACAGGAACAAACGCTGGTTGGTATAATACCACGCTTGGTTCTCTTGGCAGCGTATGTGAGTATATGGGAGGTATATTTGGATACACATTCAATGCAGAGCAGATGACACGCTCATTGAGAATTAGAGCCAATATGCTAATCTATGCTTATGAGATGATTAATACTAAAGGTTGGCTTGTCAATGAACCTCAAGATGCTGAGTATTTCCATTTTGATTATCCTATAGCCATGACAAGGCAAGGTTTGAGGGTGGATGCGACAGATGTGACCACAAGCCACACACAGGTGACGATTGACCAAGTGTATGACAGATGGGACGCACTTGCTTCGGCTAACCCATCATATATCACAAAATCGGCATCTCTTGGGCAGAATGATGCAGGTGTGAATATATACTCCTACACACTTGGCAATGGTGCGAAGAAGGTGTTGTTTGTCGGTGGTACATTAAGATGGTCGGCAGACCACAAGGAAACCGAGTTTGGTATATATGTTCTTGCTGAATATCTCTGCAATAACCATGTTGTTAGCCAAAGTGTATTCTTGCAGGATTTGAAGCAGAACTATACAATAGTAGTGCTACCTTGCATTGACATCACTGGTGGCGGTAATTCCACAGGCAACCACTCAAAAGGACTTAATTGTAGCTTCTCCAGTTATGCCAAATGGCAGATAGTCAACGATAAATGTGCGCCTACTAATTACGCACTTAATACTGCCCATGATGTGCCTATATTCCTTTCATTCTTGCAGGCTCACACCGATGCTTTGATGATATTGAGCGGTGGAGAAGATACAAGTGGTTATGCCTATGAGCAACCAAAATATTCTACTGACTATATGACACAAATCATATTGCCAATGAATCAAACTCTGCCGCAAGTGGTGCAAGACTATCTCGACCATCTTGAGAATGATAGAGAGGAAAATGCTGCTGTTGTTGAAAGCACAAACGGAAAGACGTTTGGTGATTATGCGTATGACAACTACGGAATACCAACAATATTCCTTAATATGAAGGTGTCGCAGATGTGGTTTAAGAGAGGATATATGGCTCAAGATGGTGACTCTGCAACACGGTACTTCTACCGTAACTATGAGACGGGTAGAAGGATAGCTAATATCGCGAACTTGTTTTTGTGCTATTGATGTCTTTTATAGGTTTGTTTTTGGTCGGTATTTTTGTTTCAAAAAATAACAAACACACCAAAAACAAGTCACTATGAACACCGAAAATCTACGAAGACTTTTCTTCACCGCTATGGGTGCTGTGGGCACTGCCCTCGCCCCCACTCTGCCCTACATTCTGTTGTGTACCGCTGCAGTTCTTGGCGACTGCCTGAGTGCCTATCTTCTTTCTCGCCGCGTCAAGAAAGCCTATCCCAGTGAGGCCGACCGCGAGACTGGCAAGTTTAAGTCTTACCACTTCGGCAAGACTATTTGGACGCTCCTTTGTGTCTATGCTCTGCTAATCTTCGCCCACTTCCTGGAGATGTATGTCACCGAGTCGCTGCCTTTCAACGCCCTGAAGGTGGCTGCCGGCGCCGTTATCTTCTGGCAAGGTTGGAGCATACTCGAGAACTGCAGCTCGTGCAATGGTGCCAAATGGGCGCAACTATTGCAGAAGATAATGATCGACAAAACCGAGCGCCACCTTGACGTTGACCTCAGCGACCTTAAGCAGCATGGAGCGGACGGCAACGACATGGCGGTCAACCGCTCTGCCTCTCCTGCTGGTGTCATCAACACCTTCCTCGCCGACAACAAACCCAGTGGCGTTGTCCCCGAGCCAGGCTCGTTGATGCTGCGCCTGGAGCGCACCGCATTGAAGGCGAAGTATACCATTGGCCATCTCTATGTGATGCAGAGCGGCAAGAAGGTGTATGTGTGCGACACCATCGAGGACACCGTGCGCGATGTGAATAAGAACGGGCGCTTCGACCCTCCCAATGAGGTCAAGATTAAGAGCTTGACTGCCATTCCCTATGGCACCTACTTTGTTGGTTGGGCCAAGTCTCCCAAGTTCTCGAATTTCGCAAAGTATCCATATACTAAGAAGTATAACGGTATCATGCCCTGGGTGCGCAATGTGCCACACTTCGAGGGCATCTTGATACACTGCGGCAGCAGTGAGAAGTCAAGTGCCGGCTGCCTCATAGTTGGCTACAACAAGGTCGTTGGCCGTGTTGTCGATTCTCAGAAGGCATTCTATAAGCTTATGGACGAGTACTTGGTGCCAGCCAAGAAACGTGGCCAGAAGATTTACATCACGATAGTATGAAACTGCCCGAGAAAATATATCTCACTGTCCCGACCAGTTGGGCAGAGTTGAACGACAATCAGCTCTACTACATCTTCGGACTCTTCGCCGACAATCTAAGCTCAGCGCAGATAAAGGCATACTGTTTCTTCACATGGAGCGGTACCAAGCTCTTGTGCCGCTACGGTGATGGCTACCTTGCCAAGCGAGGCAAGGAAGAGTTTACTCTGACCTCTGCTGTTGTCGCCTCTGCCATCCACGCCCTTGATTGGGTAGATGTGTTGCCCGATATCCCTGTTCGCATATCAAAGATAAAAGGCGCAAAGGCAGCAGAACCCACGCTGGTGGGTTTCGCCTTTGAGCGATATTTGTATTGCGAGAATCTCTATCAGGGATATCTCCAGACCCAGCAGCACCATCTCCTCAACGAGATGGCGCATCTCCTCTACGACAGCGACAAGATCACCCCCAATCAAGCCGAGAAGATAGGCATTTTCTATTGGTGGATGGGACTCAAGAGCTACTATGCTCGCCAGTTCCCGCACTTCTTCCAGAGCGTCAGCGACAATGCCAATCTTCTCCACGCCAACGTCAACCGACCACCTACCAGCGCCGAGTTGCAGCAAGCGATGAATGCCCAGATAAGGGCGTTGACCAAGGGCGATGTCACCAAGGAGTCGCAGATCCTTGCCATGGACACATGGCGAGCCCTTGTCGAGCTTGACGCACAGGCGCGCGAATATGAAGAAATCAACAAGACAATGAAGAAATGATTTTGCTCATTGACCACAAGCAAGCCGCCATCAACCCAGGCACTACGATAGACTATATCTCGTCGAACCTCTTATTCAGCGACCGAGAAGATTTCTCGTTGACCTTCACCTTGCCCTTGCGAGGCTGCAAGCAGAACCGAGAAATCTTCTCCAATATCTACCGCAAAGATGTCGATATCACCACGCTCTACTATGATGCGGAGATCGTCGCCGGACGATTCCGCTCCTCGGGAGCAGTGGCCGTTGTCGAAGTCAACGATGACGACATCAAGTTGCAGTACCTTGGCGGTCGCAGCTTCATCAATTTCTATCCTGAATGGGATGACCTCTACATTGATGAGCTAGACTTAGGCTCTTATTCCACGGCCGTCACCACGCCAGCCGACGTGTGGGGCGATACCGACGAGATAGCGTTGCCCTGGGTGAACAACACCAGCGGCAACATGCAGAACCGTGCCGACAAGGTAAATGGCGCATGGCAGTTCCACACCACAGCCGACGATGACGAAGACACCGAGGTAGTACACGGACTCTCCAAGCAGATTCGTCTGTATAAGATCACCGAGCTTATCCTTGACGCTGTCGGTTACACCGACCGCGACTTCACTGCTTGGGAAGACAGCGAGTACTACCACCTCTATATGCTCAACACCTTGCCCTCTGCCTGGTCAAATGGAGCTTGGGCTGCTGCCCTGCCACATTGGACCATCAACGAGTATTTCGAGGAACTAGAAAAGCTCATGCAGTGTGTCTTCGACATCGACCACAAGTTCGGCAGCGTGAAGTTCTCCTTCCAGTCTGCCGACCAGACCCATGCTGGCGAGCGAGAGCTGCGTGACATCCTCGACGAGTTCACTGTCACCGTCAGCAAAGACGATGACAGCGACTATAAAGGCACGCAAAACATAGGCTATGCCTCCTGCTCTCACGAGATGTGGAACTTCATGCAATGCGAGTGGTATTTCCGCTCCCATCCCAATGTGCATCCTGTGGAATATCAGACTCTGCAGGGCATGCTCACCCACTTGCATAACGATGGCCCCACCAGCGGACGCTCCTCAGGCGGTCGTATTTCCAACGACAAGACCTTGATGTATGCCGCCGACGTTGACACCTACTTCGTGCTCTATGAGCAGCTGCGCCGTCCCACCGATGAGAGTGCGAGCTTCACGCTCTATGGCAGCGGTTGGGAAGTGCGCCCAATCAACCGTTTCGGTGATTGGATAGGCGATGACGAGAATTGGCGCGACAAAGAAGAAATCAAGGCTGTGCCGGCATGGTTAGACCTTGCCATAGATGCCGACTACAACAGCAAGGGGCGCATCCTCTTCCTCGAATGTGGCTCACTCGACAACATGTCAAACTCAGGACACACTGGCCCCCATGGGCGAGACGAGGCACAAGAGCAGCAGAAGGAAGTCAATCAGCGAGGCCTCAATGTGACGCTCGCGCTGATGAGAGGCGACCCGGGCGACAAAGGCGCCACCTTCGACAAGATATATGTCGGCTTCTGGTATGGAGAGCCGCAGATCTTCGGCGACAAGCTGCCCTGCCCATTCATCGACCTTTTCGAGATAGAGTCCTCTTGGGACTATGTGGATATTGGCAGCGACAAGCACAAGATTGTAGGCAACTACACCATAGTCAACAGCGGACATGACGGTTCGCTCCGCATCAACAATGCGAGCTACAGCATGGGTCCATCTCGCGATACCATGACCAAGATTGAGAAGACCAAGAAGTATGAATTTTCGTTCGTTTCGGAAGAACTTCCGAACGTTCGTGCAAAATTCCTCATTCGTGGGAAATGGTATCTATGCAGCGAGCTGCAGTGCGAGATCACCAGCGACGGAATGAGCAAGGTGATGAAAGGCACCTTCTGGAGAATACTCGACGAAGGAGAGGAAAACTCATAGTAAAATTTTCATTGTAATTGAAACTTGAGAGCCTGGTGCGAGAGCATCGGGCTTTTTCTTCTTCTATGATTTCTATATTTAGCAATTATGACTATCTTTGCAGAAAATTTTTACTATGGAATTCAATGTAAAGTACCTTATTGGTTATCCAGGTTGGGACAACCCAATGAATGTGACTCTCGTCGTTAACCGTGGCGCAATTCGCGTAAGAGGCCCTTTAAATAGGGATAACGTGTATTTCAGCGCCGATAAGATTCGTGATATTTCCTTTGATTTTCAAAAGAAGCGAAGCGGCACGCGTGCTGCCACAGGTGCGCTCGTTGGTGGCGTTCTTACCGGTGGAATTGGCCTTCTAGCTGGAGCTGCCATAGGCGCAAAAGCGAAGGACAAGAGCCAGCTCGTCATTCTCTTTGATGACGATCAAGGCAGAGAGCGCACAATGGTTTTCGAGACCAAGAAACAGACAAATGCGATTTTTAACGCCATCAGCGACGCTATAAACGACGCTAAGGAAGGTAAGTATGTTGATGGCGAGAAACAGCAGCACGGTCTAACCAATAGCCAATTCCAGCTACTTGAGACTGAGTCTGAGAAAAACTCAAGGGCATTGAAGAACGGCGACAATTCTGCAGCACTTGGATGCGTCGTGGTTCTTGTCATCGCAGCTCTTATTGCCCTGCTTGTTTCAGTGCTATAATATGTTCTTCAACATATTTCTGCATTTTTCGGAGTGTTAAGCATTGACATTCCGATAAATCGTTGTATATTTGCAACGCTAAACTAATGGTGGCACTGTCACCCCGTCGAGCATCGGATATTGCTCACGACATACTCGTTGGGCATTTTTTTTTATTGCCCAAGCAGACCGAAAATATAACGGCTGCCTTATCCTTGGATTTTACTCTTCGGGGTACTACCATTAGTTTAGCGACGGGATAACGGCAGCCGTTTTTCTGCCCAGACGCTAAACTAATGGTACAATGAAAGATTCTATTTCATTACAGAGAACTGCGAAGCAGTCGGCATTTGCGCTTGCTGAGAAAGCGCTGGAGTCACTAACATCAACAACCACGATCCTCGTGCTGGGCGTCGTTGCCACCTTTGCCATCATGTCGGCTGTAGTCAACGATGCCTGGACCATGTTCACGACTGTTGCAACATTTGCATTCGTCGTGGCCATGGCCACCTCCATGACCATCGACATCCAGAAAGGAGGTCTATCATGATGGATTATGAGAACTTTTTGCTGCTCGTCCAAACTATGCGCCATCGTCAGCGCATGTGGTTCAAGTTTAAGTCCAAAGAAGACTTAATCAAGTCGAAGCAGTTAGAGCGAGAAGTTGATGAAGTTTTAGACGAGTGGCATGAATCGCTTCATAAAGCGAAGCAGGAAGGGGGTGAAGCATGAGCACCTGGAATGTGAAATCCACGAAGTATGAACGTGACGATTTAAAGATTGTCATCGACAAGATTATAGACACGTCGAACAATGACCCCACAGCGTGCGAGATTCGCGTCCAGCGCCACATTCGCAGCTACGATGACCTAATTCACGAGACGCACATCTGGCTTGACGAGGTGCGCCAAGTAATCACCCTGCGTGATGCCCTGAACAGCTTCATTGAGCAGCACCACCTTGAGGAAGCGACTACGGAGCATATTGCTGACGGCAGCAAAAAGGTAGAGGAAGGAGGTGCGGAATGAAACGCCAGGAATCGCCCGTTGCGACTATTGACGCAAACGTAGTTATTGCTCAATGGCTTGAGTCGCAACGATTTACCCCCCCCAAGAGGCTAATATAGAGGGCGTTACGCTCATGACAAGCGACGATATCATTCGAGCTTTGAGCGACATGTGCGACCTCGATATAAACGCCGTAGCGGCCGCCATGATTGATGCCGGGTACAAGATGGTATTCACTTCTCACGGCAAGCATGGCTGGGCGTTAGAACGAAGATAGGCAACATTTTTTTGACATATAATAGCGGTGTGGGCTTCGTCGTGAGACGAGGCTCTCACATTTTTGCACCCTGTGCCTGGCTCCAGCCCCCGCAGCCCCCAAGTAAAAAAGCATACAGAGTACAGGAGTGCATCGGTTCTGCCGCATGCATTCCGATATGGGGGAGCGCGAGGGGCAAGCCCCATCCCCAAAAGAGTGAATCTATAAACAGAAAATATGCTGCGAAACGCTGCAATATTTTACACTTACATGTTTTTATTTTTTCTAATATAAAAGTAAAAAAATTTAGTACATTAGTACGGATTTGCGTTTGTAAACTGATTATTAGCGAGTTAAGGGCGCACACTTTTTAGGTTTCAAAGAGTGCGCAAGTGTGCGCACAGTACAGTAGTACGGGGCGAAAAAAAGGTGCGCAAAAACGAGCGCACTAATGTACTATTATTCAGTGGTTTAGATAAAATTTCGTACCAGCGCACTAAAAGTACACTCTTTTTGGGGGTAAAACGTACATGTGCGTGTGTAAAACAAAAATGAAATTTTCATTGCATTTTTATGTTGATTATTGCCCAAAATGTACTATCTTTGTGGTGCATTTCAAGGTTTTAGGTAATAATATTAGAATTCACTTTGAGGTTCATGGAGAAGGAGAGCGCAGCGATGCCTCTCACGGTTTAAAAGCGTCGGACTTCTCCCTGTTTTTCTTTAACGAGGCTATGAACATCTATCTCCAACTTCCCAAACATCTTAGCGAGTGGCTTCGCCATGAATATGGCGACGAGCAAGGTGTTGTGCGTCTGCCCAACGGCTGTGCCGAGCATGACGTGATGGAGATGTTGATGGAGAAGTGGCCCGACGACGTACCTGTCGAGACCATGGGCGAAGGCAAGACGGCGATTCACATCCCCGAGTTCAAGGCGCGCAAGCCCGAGTATTACAATTACCTCACTCCTTACGGCAAGAAGATGCTCACCCATGTCATATATGTCCGCTTCAGGATACAGCTGTGGAATGATCTCCATTCATTGGAGAAGTTCCACCTGCCCATCACCGATGCCATATATGACTGGATGGAGCGCCACGGCATTGAGCCGGTAGAGAAATCCTGGGAAAGCATCCGTCAGATGTACTTTCGTCAGCGAAAACAATACAAACCAAAAAAAAAGTGATTTTTTCGCCATTTTTCGCTACGAAAAAAACCGCTGAAATTACCAAGTGCGCACTAAGTGTAACAAACATCAACTAACCATACATCCTCAATAATATGACCACAACCTGCCACAACCTACCAGGCATCACCGAGATAAGGATTCTCGATGCCGCGAGCCTACTACCATATATTATGGAGAAGGCGTGTGCTGGCTTCACCGTCGGCATCTTAGAGAAAGCAGCGCCGATACGCTTCTTCGGCACTGCTACTTGTGAGACAGAGCAAGTTGACGACCATAACGGGCGACTTGAGACCGCTACTCTCAAGTTCGACTGTTTGGCAAAGTTGCCTGTCACCGGTGTTGCCTTCCTCATTCGCCAAGCGTCGGGGCAATGGTGGCTCCTGGGCACCAAGGAGCAGCAGCCCCAGATCAGCTTGAAGTACAGCACTTCGATGCCTGGCGAGAAGTCTGTGGCCACCGTCACCGCCGAAATGAGGGCGTTAAAAGCCCTAATTGGCGTATCGGTGTAGTCCTTTAGCAAAAGTCGTGACTACCATAAATTTGCATTATTAACTTAATAACGCAAACACTATGCTCAAAAAATACGACTTGAAGCTCAAGGGCTATGTAGGCGGTTGGGATTTCGATTCTGACTACGTTGACTACATCCTTGACAAGAAGGAGAAAGACGAAGTGCATGTGCTCATCAACTCCCTTGGTGGTGATGTCGCCACAGCCTTCGCCATAAGCGCGATGTTCAAGAACCACGCCAATGTCAATGTTCATTATGTGGGCATGAACGCCAGCGCTGCCACCATCGCTTCGCTCGGTGCAAAGCATGTGTCGATAGACGCAAATGCGATGTACCTGGTCCACAAGTGCAGCAATCTCATTCTCAAATGGGATTTCTTCAATGCCGACCAGCTCGAGCAGCTCATTAACGAGTGCGAGAAGCAGAAGCGAGACCTAGACAAGATAGACTTGAATATTGCCAGTGCGTATGCCGCACGTTGCAAGAAAGACAAGGCCGATTTATTGGATTTGATGTGCGAGGGCGGTTGGCTCTCAGCCAAAGAAGCCCTCGAGTGGGGTTTTGTTGACGAGATCACCGACGAGCCTGAGGACGAGGCCCCTGTCATTGACGAGGGCGTTGTGAACTTCATGGAGACTGCCGGCATTCCCATGCCCAAGAACATGAAGGTTGTCAAGCCTGGCTTCCTGCAGCGAATCCTCGATGCTATTGCTGGCACCAAACTTGTAAACAAAACTACCATAACCATGCAGAAAATGTTCAAATTCGTGTGCGCTCTCCTCTCCGTGGAGGCGCTCACCAGCGAAGACGGTAAGATTACCCTTACCGATGAGCAGGTTCAGAAGATAGAGGACGCCATGTCGGCCGAGAAGGCAGCCTTGAATGTTGCCTTGCAGGATGTTGCCAACCGCGACCAGCAGATTTCTGACCTCAATGCCCGCATTTCCGAGTTGGAGAACAAGCCAGCTTCGGAATCTGTAAACGTAGTTGAAGAGAGTAAGAAGACAGAAGACTTCGCCTCCAACTTCAACGAAGCCAAGAAATTGTATAATCAAATAAACTGTTAAGCCATGCCCGATATCCATCAAATTCAGTTCTCCCTCGAGGAGTACCAAGAGGCAGCGCGCATCTACCGTGAGCCTCTGTTGCTGCTTCCCCTCTTTGCAGCGCAAGAAACTTTGAAGTTTATGACCGGTGTTCCTGGCGTGCGTTACAGCGTAGCTGTTGGCACTGCCGAGAGCAACGCCCAGTTCGCTCCCTACAAGGCATCTCGCAAGAGTGCCGGTACCACCGACGTTATCTATCGTGACCTCAAGACTTACTTCGGTAATGTCTCAGAGGACTTTGAACCAAACAGCGTAATTCAGCTGCTCCTTGGTCGTGGAGCCGCTTTCCTTGGCGACGGTCAGAAGACCGCACCAAGCGCAAAGCTCGTGCTTAGCACTGTAATGAAAGCTCTTGGTCACAACCTTGAGCAAGCCCTGTTCACTGCCGAGCGTGACGCTACCGGTGACACCACCATGGACCTGTTCGATGGCTGGGGCACCATTGCCGACAAAGAGATTGCCGCCAATAACATCTCAGTTGCCAAGGGCAACCTCATGGAGCTCACCGACGCGATTACCGATGTCAACGCCGTTGACATCGCCAAAGAGATTGTCTATGGTCTTGACAGCAGTCTGCGTAAGCAGAACTGCTTCCTGTATTGCTCGCAAGATTTTGCCGACAAGTACAACGAGAGCTATCTTGCCACTCACTCTGGCATTGTTTACAATGACAAGTTCGAGCAAGTATATGTAGAAGGCAGCAACCGCAAGGTCACCCTTGCACCTCTCCCTTGCCTCGATGGTACTGACAAGTTCTTTGTTTCGCCAAAAGAGAACATGCTCTTTGGCTACGACAACATGAGCGACATTGAGCGCATCCAGGTTGACCGTTTCCAGCCATGGATTCTCACTTTGAGCGCAGCCATGTTCTTTGGCGTGCAGTTCCACAGCATCGACAAGCGCATGCTTAAGGTTATCAAGCTCGCAGGATCGTCAAGCAACGAAGAAAGTGGCAGCAACACTCCTGCAGGTGGTGACACTCCAGCTGGCGGTGGCGAAGGTGGCAACGGTCAATAAATGTCTAACCTATAAAACTCGATTACTATGTCAGCAACATGCCCTAATCTGCAACAATCAATAGCATGGTGCCAAGGTGCTCCCGAGTACCCTGGCATCCGTGGACGTGTTTATTACACGTCAAAAGGCAACATCGTGAAGTTCCCTACCTTGACACGCGACACTTTGAAGCGTGCCACCAGCGCCACGCTCACCGGCTCTTTCGAGTTGGCAAGTGGCGAGGTGTGGAAGTATATCGATATCAACGTGGAAAAGTCGCAGTTGACCAGCGAGGCGCAGGGCGAAGCCCCCAGCCAGACTCAGCTCAACAAGTTGACTATGGTCCACAATGGCGTAGGCGAAGCTGCCACTGCCGCTGCTGTATATTTGAACAACAACGACAATGTTTTCGTTGTACAGGACATGGCAGGTCGCTATCGCGTCGTAGGCAACGAGCGTTGGCAGAGCGTCACCACCGTGGCGCAAGACAACGGTCAAGGAACTAACCCTGCCAGCACCACCATTGAGGTGCAGGCCACCGACGAGATTGCAGCGCCATTCTATGTAGGAACCCTCGAGACCGAAGACGGCACCATCGATTGCAGCGATGGCAGCGTCACTCCTTCGGAGACCGACGGCGAGGGCGACGGCGAATAAGCTTCCAATCTCAGAATATCGCCTATGGATGGGTCTATCAAGGATATCATGTCGGATGTGTCGACGTCCAAGATAGACCCTAATTTTTCCTCTGGCGGAGGCAAAGATCTTTTTGGCGAGCACAAGCGACGAGCGTGGGACAAGACCACCGAGGCGCGATGTGATTTCAGCTATCTGTTGAAGTTGACTAGGCGCACCGATGTCAATTTCATCACGATATGGAAAAAGAGCCTTTACGGGCGCACTTTGACTGATATCAAGAGTGACCCAGCGATGGTGTCGCATTTCGCCGACAACATCGTGCCGGTCATCCGCGAGACACTTGGCACCAGCCTTGCCCATGGCGGTTGGTGCATAGTGACCTCGCCGAAGCGTCGGCACAAAGAAAAGAACTTTGCCACGATGATCAGCGAGAGGATAGCCGCCGAACTAGGCATCCCGTTCTACGAGGATGTTGCGCTGTGCCGCACGAAGCAGCGCATGAATGCGGTCTTCACGCTGAACATCTTACCTAAGGAGCCCAACGTCATCGTCTTCGACGATTTCGTTACCACAGGCAACACGTTGGCGAGCATGAAACGATTATTACAACCCTTAGGCAAGAACCTTGTGTTCTTCGCCGGTATAAATAACAAGCTATAAATTACATTATGATTGATAAAAAACTCCAGAAGCGCCTTGTAGATTGGCTTGAATCGCCAAGAGACTCCCGCAACATCGAGGAAGGCGCAACAATCTTGTTAAAGATTAACCGTAACGTCATTGCCTACCGCAATGCCGTTATGCGCCCCGAGAAGTACGCCGCGCACATTGAGCATCAATTACGCAAGTACTATGACAAGACCGTTGTCGAAGTCACCCATGAGCAAGTTGAGCAGATGGCCGAGCAGGTCATCAAGATTGTTGACAAGCATCTTGTCTATGATGATGACAACAATCCAGCTGGCGAGTTCAAGAAGGGCAAGCGTGCCGACCATGAGAGCCTTCCCGAAGAGATACAATCTCTCTACGTGGAGAATCTCTCCCTCGTGCAGCGCATGCGAGAAGTGCATGCACGCCTCCGCATTGTCACCGGTCAGCCTGGCATGTGCCCCGACAGTGACCGTTATCCCTTCTTGAAGGAGTTAATCGCCCTCGACAAGCAGCTCCATGAGAATTGGGCACGTTACGACAGCTTCGACGCTTCCAAGCAAGAACAGAGCATCAGCCTAGATGCTCGCGAGGCCAGTCGGCGTGCAGCGGGATTTGTCAACCTGAACAAAAACCGCTATGCCAAGAAGCCCACCGAGGAGATGAAGGAGAGGCTTGCGATAGCCTACAGTAAAGTCATCAACCCCAGTGAGAAGATGACTAACGACCTCAAGAAGTTAGGCATCATCAAGTGAAGCGCAACACATCCATAGAAGACTATCTGTCGCCTTTGGATGACTCATCCACCCAGGCATATCTGACCAACTCCATACAGGTGGCCGATGTGCTCGAGTGGATATTGAAGCAATATGGCAAGAGTGAGGTGTGGCAAACATCCTTCTCCATCAGCTAGGAGTTCTTGAGGCGCTTATACTTCATCCGTCGCAGCGGTAATGTCAGCGACTTCCATTTGGTGCTTGATTTAAAAGCGACAAACAAGACACTCAAGCTGTGGCCCTTCATCGTCCAGGTTATTGACAAGGCTTATTTAGCCGACAATCACAGCAAGATTTTGCTTGTCAAGTCTGCTGATGGGCGATGTGCCACTGTCATGACCAGCCAGAACCTCACTCGCGGCAACCGCTATGAAAGTGCCATCGTCACCACCGAGGAAGGAATCTTTTCCATCCTAAGAGGTCAGATGGCCGATGTTATCACCAACCATGCAGTACCCCTAAACGATGTATTCGCAAGAACACTTAGAAATGATTGAGAAACTTGCCTCGCTGTATATGACAATAAGCGAGATAGCAAGTGTCATCGATGTGCCAGCCGAGGCGCTACGTCGTGACATAGCGAGCAAGGGAAACCCAGCCGAGAAAGCTTACACTCGAGGCAAGGTTTCCACCAAGCTCGAGCTGCGCAAGCAGGAGATGCTTCTTGCTCGCGTCGGTTCGCCATTGGCATTAGAGAACAGTCGGCGTGCATTGTTAGATATGGAAGACGACGAATAATGCCACTGCCCAAGACCATAGACGTGTGCCGAGTGGACCTCTTCACTGCCAAGAGCGAACTCGAGGAGAAATATGATGCGATCACCGTTGCTCGCCTCATAAGAGTTCGTGACGAGTATCAGTGGATGCTCGCCAATCCCGATGCGAGAGACAGGCAGTTTGTTGACGAGTTCACATCTCGCTACGGCGTGTGTGACTCGGCGGTGTATAACGACCTAGCGATAATCAAGCAGCTCATGCCTGCGTTAAGCCAGGCAAGCAGAGACTTCCATAGGTGGAAGACCAATCAGATGCTGCTTGAGACCTACCAGATGGCAAGAAAACGCAAAGATGCCAAGACTATGGAACGCGCTGCCACCAGTTATGGCAAGCTAAACCGCGTTGATCTTGAGGACGAGCAGGCGTTGCCTTTCGACCTCATAGTGGTGCAGCCGTTCACCGCCACGCAAGACCCGTCTGTGCTCGGCATCAAGCCCATCCCCAACCTTGACGAGAAGATATCACAGATGATAGCCAAGTATCGTCAAGAGACCATCGACATTGACGACGTAGAATATGAAGAAGCCGACCTTGAGGAAGGCGAATTATGGGCACCCGATGAAGAAGAACCAACCCAAGAAACAGATATACTTCAATAAGCCGCAGCGATTAACGCAGTTGATCAGCGCAAATATCACCGTGATAGTGGCAGGGCGAAGAACCGGCAAGACCGATTCCATCGCCGCGCCCTTCGTGTTGCGCAATATGCAGCGCATGGCTGGCAGCACCGGAGGCATCGTGGTGCCCACCTTCAAGCATGGACTCACCAACACCATTCCTGGGTTGCTCGCAGCCTGGCACCGTTGGGGCTATGAGCGCAACGTTCACTATGTGATCGGCAAGCGGCCACCAAAATCCTTTGGCAAGCCCATCATCGAGCCTGCCGATTATGAGCATGTCATCACCTTCTACAACGGTAGTGTCGCAGTGATCATATCGCAAGACCGACCAGGCAGCAGCAACTCCTTAACCTTGTCCTGGCTTTTGATTGACGAAGCAAAATTTATCAATTATGATAAATTAAAAGAAGAAACCTTGCCCGCCAATGGCGGCATCAAAAGTTTCTTCGGCTCCAGAAGTTACAATCACTCAATGATGATATTGAGCGATATGCCTCAGACGAGTAAGGGCAGCTGGTTCTTGCATTACAAGGACAAGATGGACCCCGAGCTCATCGCCACCATCGAGGCGACTATCTACAAGATTTGGAGCACCAAGCAGCGCATCCGCGACATGAAGGCAAAAGGTAAGCCGGTGCCTGAATACCTGCGCAACTATTTGCGCCGGATGGACCGCGACTTGAACAAGATGCGCAGCGTGGCCGTCTATTATAAAGAGTACTCAAGCATTGAGAACCTACAGCTTCTTGGTGAGAACTATATTAAGCAGATGAAGCGCGACCTCACGCCTTTAACCTTTCAGACCTCCATTCTTTGCCAGCGCATCGGGATTGCAAAGGACGGTTTCTACTCTTCAATGCGTGAGCGTCACAAGTACGACGCCAGCGACTTCGCCTATTTAGATGGGCTTGGCTGGAGTGTGAAACAAGATGCCCTTGACTCACGCGCCGATGCCGACGTTGATCCAAACTCGCCCATCTGCATAGGCATGGACTACAACGCCAATATCAATTGGATTGTGGCAGGTCAGCCGAGAGACGGAAAACCATTAGTATTAAAGAGTTTTTATGTCAAATTCGAGCGCAAACTGCCCGAGTTAGTCAGTGACTTCTGCGCCTACTACGAGCACCATCTGAACAAGGAAGTAGTGTTTTATTATGACACTACAGCCTTGGGAAGCAACTATGCGGTTAATGAGCAAGACTTTCATTGGGTAGTATGCAATGAATTTTCGAAGCATGGGTGGCACGTCAACGACGTGTACATGGGCCATCCCATGAAGCATAGCGAGAAATATCTGCTCATTAACCAGGGTTTCTCTGGGCGCCAGAACCTAACTCCCATGCTCAACCGTCAGAACAACGATGACCTTATCCTGGCGATACAATCGGCAGGAGTCATTCGTGGGCGCAATGGCTTCAAGAAACACAAGGCGGGCGAGAAGCTCGCCGAGAGTGAGGAGAATTTGTTAGAGCACCGCACCGATGGCACCGATGCCTTCGACACACTATATATAGGGTGTGAGAAGTTGCCACAGACAAATTACTCCTCAGTCGCCTTAGACATAGCCGGTATATCCTAATTTACTCTCATTATACAACATGATGTAATTTTTTTACTGCTCGGCAGGGTCTGTGAAGATCTTGCCGTTCCTATCTCCCTTGCAGCCTGAATTCTTTCCAAAATGGAAAGATTTGGAAGGATGTTATTTTACTTTCGCCGAGAAAAGTAAAATAAGGGGTTTCTTTCCGCTCTATTCGGCAATTTTGCGGAAAATAGAGGAAAGATTCTGAAATTTACCTCTAAATTTCCCCGTTTGAAGGCTGAAAATTCCAATTTATCGGGATTTTCAGCGCCGTTTTTGCGGTTTCGAGCTTTCTCGACCGCAAAAACCGCGCGAAAAGCCCATTTTATCGGTGTGTGTGCGTGTATTCCTCACGCAAAATTTAAGGTAAAATTTACCGCTCTCCACCGATAAAATTATTAGACCGCTGATATTCAGCGGTCATTTGGGGTTTAAGGGGCGATTTCATCGCCCCTTACCGTCGGTAGACCCCCCTTCCGCCCTACGCATTGCGTGCGCTCTCGCTCGCTCTGCGTGCGGAATATGTACGACCACCACCGCCACACCGCCCGACCGAGCAAGGCGATGTGCGGTACTGCTCCATCGCTTGCGAAGGGCGGTATTGCGCCCTTGTGTGCGTGTGTCTTTTATTCTTGTTACTTGTAATTATACCTTTGTGTAAAATAGTTAATTATGACACAAGCCCTCAATGCACCCACCACGCTCACATGGAGCAGCGACATCCCAGCTGTGGAGATATCCACAAGCGAAGATTCTATTGCCTTGAGTGTGCTCATTGGTTCGACCACGATCCAGGAGCTCACGCTTTATGCCTATGATGGCAAGGTGGTGTTATGGGAGCTAAGAGATTTAGTCGAGACCTACATGTGCGACCATGAGCTGCATGCTGATACCGTCAGCGTCGTAAGTGGCAGTGACACTCTCTGCTCCTTTGATGTTGCGTATATAGTAGGTGTTATGCTCTGTGATTGTCCCACCTTCTGTGAGAATTATTTTCTCACCTTGTCACACGCCCAGCAACTTGTACCAGGTGTAGAGTACACACTGTATTATCATGGCAGTGAAGACACCGCCATTATCAGAGTGGCCTACACCAACGACGAAGGCGACACGCGAGTTCTCAGCCAGAGCGTCAGCGTGGATGGCAGCGTGACGTTCAGCACGGACAGCCTTTCGGAATTGTTCGAGGTCACCAGCATCATTGGTGTTACCATCAGCGTAGGCAAGCGCACGATGCATTTATACATCAACGAAGTCCTTGCGCCTGACTACGTTTTCTTATGTGTCAACTACTTTGGAGTGCGTGAGGTTGTGCCAATCAACTGCGCCACGTCTACCAACCAGGAAGGCAAGAGGACAATTGCAAGCGTAGGGCGTAGCGCTGTGCTTGCGTCCTTGCACCATGAAGTAGAGCATGAAGTGGAGACAGCTCCGCTGACTCCTCTTCAGTGTTCTGCAGTGGAGCAGTTGTGCGAGTCGCCATCGGCATGGCTGCTGCCAAGCATGACTCCCATAGTCATCACAGAGCGCACGTGCGACCTGAGCGATGAGCGAGGGGAGTTGCAAAGTGTCAAGTTCACTTGGCGCACCTTGCCCGGGCGACGTCTTGTCAGCCTTGAGCCTCGCGAGTCCACGAGAATATTCACTGATGAATATGACGAGACTTATGGCTAGCAAGATCCATATCACAACCGCGCGCAAGATGCTTGATGCCGGTGACCCCTTAGACCTCCAGGTCTGGGCAAAAGACGGTAGGCTGTTGCAGTTGCATAACTGCGTATCCTTGCGATATGATTTCCGTGCTGGCATTCGTCGTGTCAAGTTGCTTGACTCCCGTCAGATTCGTACTATTCGCGATGTCTGCATATATACTATCAACAATATAGAAGTGTTCCTATGAGTATACAAAGATACATGATAGAGAGTGTGGAGAACATTCCGCAGTTATCCGCTCGTGCTGCTTTCAGCATCGACTCATCTGCTGTGTTCCGTGAGGACCATGACATATCACCCATCCAAGTAGCGGATGGATTAAGTTACATGCCATGGGGCGTTGATGACGAGATGCCTTACAAGATTCTCAATCTCATTGAGCAGGACGAGACCTTGAGCACCTGTCTGTTGTGGAATGCCCAGATGTGTTATGGCAACGGCCTTGAGTATGTCATGGACGGTGCCAGCAGCGAAGTTGTGGATGACGTAGAAGAATGGATGCTTGACAACCCGCTGCCATCCTTCTTCTTGGGAATGGCGCAAGACCTCAAGTATTGGGGCTTCGCCATCACCGTCTTCGTGCTCAGCGCATCTCGCAAGAAGATAGCGCGAGTGTTGCGCAAAGAAGCTATGTATTGTCGTTTCGCTCCGGCCGATAAGACAGGGCGAATCGACAAAGTCCTCTATGCCAATTGGCGCAACAACCCATGCAAAGAAGACATAGAAGTCATCCCATTGCTCGATGAGAATGCGCCCTTGAGCGACTTGATGAGTCGCAACAAAGGCGACAAGTTCGCTGTCCTAACACGCATTCCCACGGCAGACCACACCTATTATCCCATTCCTTATTGGGCCAGCATCCTCAAGAGCAAGTGGTACAACATCAAGCGACTTATCGCTGTGGCGAAGGAGTCAAAGATTAAGAATACTGCGCCACTCAAGTATCACGTCGAGATCAGCGATAAGTACTTTGACCGCATCTTCAAGCGAGAGCACATCACTTCTCCTGTGGAGCAAGCGAAGCGCGTCGCCAAGGAGAAGCAGAACATCCTTGACTTTCTCACCGGTGCTGAGAACTCAGGCAAGACCTGGTTCTCAAACTTCTATGTCACTCCCGATGGGAAGGAGCAGCACGAGGTCGTTGTCACCCGAATCGACTCCAGCAAAGAAGGTGGCGATTGGGAGACCGATGTGCAAGAGGCGGTCAACATGATATGCTTCACCTTGCAGGTGCACAGCAACCTTGTAGGTTCAGTGCCTGGCAAGTCGCAGACCAACAACTCGGGTAGTGATAAACGAGAGCTATACACTATTGCCCAGGCCTTGCAGAAGCCATATCATGATTTGATGTTTGTGCCTCATAACGTTCTCATCCGCTTTAACGGATGGAAAGGAGTGAAGGTGCGTGTGCCATTCATCAAGCTCACCACCCTTGACGAGAATACTGATGCCAAGTTAGTAACATTAGACAACCAAGTTGGATAATCAAGTTAGATAACCTATGATATTCGTAACTTCCCAATTACTATTATCCAGAGTCTTCGGCAACGAAGTTGTCGCGGTAGAAGGCGAGAGGAGCTTGTTTGACAAGATTACTCTCGAGCTCGAGCATTCAGAGCGTTGGCTTGTCGCCGAAATTATCGGCGACATGGCCGAATTGATTGATAAAGACACAAGCCTTTTCAATGCTTGTGTCACCTGTGTGGCCTGCGATGCGATGCGTCGAGCAATCCCGTCGCTAGACCTCATATTAACCCCTAATGGTTTTGGCATAGTCCAAAACGCCAATGTCGTTCCTGCCAGCAAGGAACGAGTAGAGCGGTTAATCGAAAGCATGCAGATTAGGCGCGACACAGCGCTCAACACAATCATCAAGTTATTGATGCGTGAAGAAGATTGGCAAGACAGTGAGCAACGCCAGTGGTTTGCCAAAGGGCTATTTCAATTGCCCGAGCAGTCCACGTTATGGTGTAAGCGAAAAGATTATGCCGATGACTGGGAAGCACTCAAGGCATTACGACTTGAGTCCGTTCCCATCTTATCCCGGTATCGTGAGCGTTACATCTCCAACGAGGTGATGGACCGAGTACAGTTGGCGCTCTGCTCCAACTTAGAGAGTGATGCGAACGACCGCAGCATAGGCTATAATCTTATATCATTAGTCCTAAAGGAGATGAATGGCTCGCCATTCCATCACAAGTACATTGATCCCATTGTCAATTATCTGCGAGAGACTGACGAAGATTGGAAGTCCTCGAAGGTGTCTGAGTTCTATGCTGTACCAACATTTCAGAACAAAAAAGATTCAACCGGTTATTTCTTCTAATATGAACGATGTAGAAAAAAAAGGATGTTCAGCTGGTCTGTGCTCCATCTTTTTAGGCTTCTTCCTTGGAGCCATCTTCTGCTTTCTCATTTGCCTATGTTCCGGGTGCCATTCCCAAAAGAAGATAGTTGAATCGGTTTCCGTTGATTCTGTAGCACAGACAACGGAGACCGAGACAACCTTCGTCAACAGCGAAGCTTCATCTATTAAAAATCTATCCTTGCGCTTCGACTCCCTGGAGATGATCCTGTTTCCTCCGCTCGCCCCGACGGTAGGCGCGACCTGCGACTCGCTGGTTGCGCCTCGAGTCGGCGGCAGCCTCTTGACAGAACTTTTTCCACCGGGTTATCAGGCCCCAATATATCTGCGTGCATCTCGAGCGAGCCTGGCGAGCGAGAGCGCGCAGAAAAGCACGGTAGATTCCGCTACCCATAGAGAAAAAGAGGCATCGAGTGACCTGCGCTCACGCAGTGATCGCAGCGAAGATGTCGATACTACCGCAGTCGCTAAGCCTCCCGACATCAATTGGATTATTATCTCCATCCTCATTGGTATCATCGTTCTGCTTTCCATCGCCAATTTTACCAAAAAAAAATAATCGGGTTTCCCTTCTACAAAAAAGGGATCCCGATTTTTTATAAAAGAACTCACGGATCCTTTCGGGTTCCGTGAGTTTCGGCTTGTCCTGGGTGCTAAGCGAGCGTGCCATTTGCGGCACGCTCGCGCGATTTTTTGCTATTCCTTGAAAAGTGATAACTGCCTCCATACTTTTTTGTTTTCTTTATTGATTCCTTCACATATTGCAACCCTTTTGCCTGCCCTAACTAATTTTGGCAAATAATTGTCTAATGCGTGTGTTGGGAATCCTGCCATTAATTTTGTTCCTCTCCTCACTAATGTTAACTCAAGTACTTCTGCAGTTATTTTAGCGTCTTCTTCATATGTTTCGTAAAAGCTGCCTACTTTGACCAGTGCTATTGCGTCTGGGTGTTTCGTTTTAATATAGTTATAATCTTTCATCTTCGGTTTCTTTATAAGGTGGGCGAAGTCGCCCACCTCGTTAATACTTAATATCTTCTAAAAACGTAACCGCTTTCAAAATAATAATCATTAATAAATAAATCTCTCGCATATGCTTTATAATCAAAATAGTTTTTTAGGTCCTCGGGCACTCCGTCTAATATGCATAAATCTATTACTAAATCTTCTGCAAAATCTTCTTCACTGCGCCACTCTCCGATATATTGATTTTTGAATTCTTCAAAAATTTCTACATCTTCTTTGCTGTAGCCAAAGGCACCATCAAAAATTTTAAATGCCTCTTTTTCGTCTTCGTCAAGTTTTGCGTACTCTTGAATTAAATTGAATTCTCTTTCGCTCATAAATCCCTCTGTGTACCAATTTTCAGGAAAACCGCTGAAGTCCTGTGCCATAAATTCAGGCTCTTTCTCGTCTTCGTGAAGAGCTGCGCACACCTGCAAAAATTCTTCATAGTCCGCAAACGTTGTTAAATCTAACCATGCGCCAAAAATGGAACCACCGTTATACTTGCCGTATGTGCCCACATAAATAGCGGGTGTTCCGTCAAGGTCTTGTATCATGTAATCTGATAAATCAATTTTTTTCATTGTTCCGTTGTTTTTGCGGTGGGCGATTGCTCGCCCACCAAGTTAATATTATTGTTTGTTCTCGCTTTTCTTGCTCGCCTTGCGTGTGCGCTTGGGTGCTTTCTTCACCGGTGCGCTCTCTTTGGCAGAGATCTCTAACTCTGCCGGTGCGCTCTGGGGCTCGCCAGCTGGCGCCACCGGTGCGGTGCTCTCGTTCTTGCTTGCGTTCACGTCTGCCATGAGTTTGTTATAAATTCCTTTAGGGATGATGGCACCATGGCGCTTGCGAAGGATGAAGGCGTAACGTAACGCCTTGAGGGGGTTAGCGAAGTAGAACTCCTCGCTCTTGTTGTTGTCCTCACTGCGGTAAACGTGCCAAAACTCACCGCTTTTTAACTCTCTCTTAGATGCTAAAACTAAATTTGCCATAGTAGTAAAAATTAGAAAATGATGTAAATATTAATGTAGTTAGTTTGTATGCCCATCTCGAAGGCAAATTCATTTGCCTTGCTAACTGCCTCGCTCTCGCTGCGTGCCTCGATGTTGATAGTAAAAACTTCGTTGTCGAAGTCCACGACCTCAGCGCAATAATTATTGGATGCGGAAGAGCGGTAATCTTTTTTACAATTACCTTGACCTGCAGCCTTAGGCGATGTCATGAATGATATGTTAATTGATGATGTCATAATGATGTAATTTATTAAAGTGTGAATAATCATTGTCTACGTTGTCGCGTATAATCTTTTTACGGTGCGAAATAAGTTTGGCGAGGGAAGCGACCTATAGACAAGGCTTGGACGAAAAAAATCTCACCCCCCCTATGGGCGAGGCATTATTTTGTAGCGCAGCGTTAAGCAAAAAAATGTGAGATTATTTTCAGGCCAACCCGACCTGGGCCTTGTCGGGAGCGGCTCGCACTAACTTTGTGCCGGAAAATAGTTATACATAAGCGACATAGTAGGCAACAATGATAACACTTTAATGCATCATTATGTATGAGACATCATCCCATATAATTCAATCGCCGATGGTAGAGGGGAAGGGTTGAGAGAAATGAAAGATTCATTGCTCCTTCGCAAGCGAAGGATATTTATATAAAATTTAGATCTGACTTGCTTGAGCGACTCGTTTCGCTCAAGCGTGTCAGTTCCTCTAATTGCATAAAACCTTGCCGAATGGCGTGGTTTGCAAGATTAACGTCAGGCGATAGTATCTATTTTGTGCAATCTAACGCATTAAAAAACTGTGTCATTAAATGTTATAATATGTGAGCATTTGCTCATCCTATCTGCTGCATATATGTGGCAAGAGTAAACTGCTGCTGTAAATGGAGTTGCACGTCAGTAGAGCGAAGCGTTTGCGATCAATGCGAAGGTAGTGTATAGCAGTAATGCCCACTATCACCAATGGCTTTTACAAGCCCGAGGCGATAAGTGTGAAGATGCGATGCGCATGTAGCAAACGTAGCGACCAGCTACGAGACCGACATTGGCTTGCCAATTCGGTCTCGCAGCAAATAGGGAGCATAGTGCGCGTAATGAGCGATCGACGCAGTGAACAGATTCACTGCTTTAAAGCCTGGGGCGTTTGGCGATTGTGGGAAAGCATTACGACCCCATAATTAGCGAATCCGCAGGTTTTGCCAATGACGGGGAGCTATACTTTACCGTAGCATCGACAGCAACGGATGACGTGTGCGCAATGTCAGCTTGTAGCAGTTCTGCGTGCCACCATTGCAGTGTTTCTTGATTCTATAACATGTTATTATTTTTAGAAAAAAGTAACACAATGTTCGCATTTGTTACTTTTTGTCTTATTATATGACCTGTGGCTTATATGATGGCAGCTTTAATGTAGACTGTCATCTGCAGAGTGAAACGCTCGCAAACGTAGCGTTAGGGAGTGTGTTGCAGTATCGCCCACATGAACCACTGAACTCCGTTCAAGCTCGAGAGGCAATGTGCGGTAGCGAGATGAACAAGCGTGCAAGCGGCGCTTACCTAGTGGTGATACCCGACGTTTGCGCAGAAAACTCGGGTGTCGCCACGGCAAGGGGAGCAGAGCCTGCGTAGCGCAGGGCATCAGCTTTTGCGGTCGATAACAAACGCAGCCACTGGAGCGTGTGATGAATGTGGACCAAGCGATACGTATAGACCTTGTCACAACCCTAAGCTTGCGTGGGTTGCGACAAAGTCGGCAACACTTTCCCGCTAGCGAAGTCTGCGACGTAAGATGACGGCGCAATTAATATAGTGCCATCGTGTGCCACGATTTACTATAGGGAACCCTGCCAATTAAGAATTTCTTTATTGGCTTTTCCAAGATGGCGAGTATAAAGCTCGGTGATAGCGAGTGAGCTATGCCGTGCTTGATCTCGTACAGTGATGCTGGCCAGCTTGCTGTCGAGCATCTCTGTTATTCCTGTATCCTTAAGACTATAGAACTGATATTCCTTCTTTAGTTTTAGCGCATTCCGCACTGCATCCCAGTGATGCCTAAATACCACTGTGTCTATCATCGTCCTGCCGGGGCGTAATCGATTAGAAAAAATGAAGCAAGAACCCTCGTGCTCGAAGATGCCGAGGTTTCTTGCTGTTGTTAGCACCTTCTGTGGTATGGTGATAACCATTGTTTCGTGATTTTTGCTTGCTTCGGCTGGGATGGTGATAGTCTGTTCCTTAATGTTTATCATGTTAATTGTTAGCCTTGTCATCTCGACAGGGCGAATAAAACAATTATACAGGAGTTGGCAAGCTAGGAGGAAGTGCGGGTCATTAGCACTCAACCATGCGTTGATGCGTTTGACCGTCGCTAAAGGAATGATTTCCCTTTGTTTCTTGATTATACGTTTATTTATAAACGCTATTCCGTCCGTTGGTTTGAATTGTAAAAAGTTATGATCAACGCACCAACCGCAAAGAACCGCAAGCCAAGATAAGTAGTTATTCCTGGTTCTTGCTCCATTGTCTCTTTCGAGAAATATGTGGTCAAGAAAACGAGTTATATATCCTTTATCGAACTGATAAAGGTAATATATAGGCGCGTTTTTGTTTATGTAATCGCTTAGATTTTTTAGATAAGACTTGTAGCTTGCGTATGTTTGTTTGCGGTAGTTGTTCTCATTGAACATTTTATCAACGTACTGCTCATATTTGCTCAGCATTTCAGCCATCGTAATAAGATTGGAGCAGTCCTTTTCTACCCATGGATTCCAGCCTTCCGAGAGTTGTTGTGTTATGCGACGCATAACATCTCTCGCGTAGGCTCTTCTTTTAGCAATACCTCTGATACGGTTTATCTTTATGCGTTTACGACGCAGCTTGTTTACAGCAGGGTCGAAAGCATAAAACTCAATATACCATACCGAACCTTCACGAAGGACCGGCATGGTATATTGTTTGACAAAATAGGTGTTCTTAATAATGAAACTTGGTTTTTTCGGCTTTTGTGGTAACATTTTTTTTGAACATTTCTTCTGGAAATGCCCTATTAAACATTTGGGAAAATCAGGACTTGTCCCGATTTTGTCCCGCCACTAAACTCTTAAAACTGCATAAGGAGTTGTAAACCAACTCCTTATGCTGTTTTCAGTCGGGATGACTAGATTCGAACTAGCGACCCCACGCCCCCCAGACGCGTACTCTAACCGGACTGAGCTACATCCCGAACATGCATTCTCGAAGAAAGCGTTGCCAAAATGTGTGGT
>Ga0247611_10001571_pt1 | contig 40259 bp, 21 predicted proteins | sample 177DNAGHGhighgp2_FD_192422 | JGI IMG/M metagenome (GOLD analysis project Ga0247611, IMG submission 192422) | Sheep rumen microbial communities from Palmerston North, Manawatu-Wanganui, New Zealand - 1770 DNA GHGhigh gp2 | ecosystem: Host-associated > Mammals > Digestive system > Stomach > Rumen... | reverse complement strand
TACTGGAAAAGACTTCGTTGGTGCTGATGGCGTGATTCCTGCTGGAGGTAAGTTCTACCTCGTAGGTAAACTGACTGCTGCAAATGCAACCACTACGCCTAAACAAGTGTTCATCAAGGACTACACCACTACGGCGCAACTTAATATCAAGGACCTCAAACATGCTTACAACGGAATTCCTGACCTCCGCACTCCTTCTTTGGAAATTGGTCTCTCCATCGACTTGAGCTGGACAGAAGGTACAACGTATGATCTTAATCTCTAATAAACTTTGAAAAAACTGGGCGTTATCATATTATCTCTCTTTGCAACGGCTTGTTGCGTCATCGATGATGACTTGAGCGTTTGCGATGTGGACTTCGTCATCAATTATGCCTTGGAACTGCGTGCGGATATTACAACGCAGTTGGAAACAGAATTGAATGAAGAAGCCGATAGCACCGCGCGTAAGGCTATTGCACAGTGGCTCGAACCCATCTTTACAGACCATGTAAAAGATGTGGACCTGCGCTTCTTCCTTAGCCAAACCGACGAACTCGCATATCTCATTAAAGAAGAGGTAAATGATAACAAAACCAGCTATACGATTCAGCTTCCCAAAGAGAATTATATGCACTTGGGGGTTGCCAACATTGTTGACAACCGCCAAGTGCAACTCTCGGGGCAAGAACACTCCGGTACGATGTGGGTCAAAACAAACAATGGAGACAAATTGCCTTCGATGAATACGGGCGTATTCAGCGCAAGATTGCCTATGGAAGTGCACGATAGTATCAGCCAAAGTTTTACCGTACACCTCTATATGGTCAATGCCGCTGTTGCACTCGTCTTGGACCCAAGCGATTGTGCTGACATCGTATCAATTAACGGCTTGATGGCTGGCGCTGCTGACGGATTTGCTGTCTGCGACAGCGCTTATGCCTACAACCGGGATTATTATGTAATTATGGATAGGGTGGAGGAAAAACAACCACAAAAGGCACCGCAACCCACTCCCACCCAAATAATGGAAACAAAACCGCGCCTGTGCCTCGGTGCAGTCGCACTGCCGACACGAAACGGCAAAAAATGGTATCTCACCACAACTTCCGTTCTTACGGACAATAGACGAACAACTACTACGCTCACATTCTATGAACCGCTTAAAGCGGGGGAATTGAAAATCGTAAAATGCAAAATTGGAGAAGGGGGAGAAGTCAAACCCGCTGATAGTGATGTCGGAGTATCTATTGAATTGGACTGGAAACAAGGGGGAGATCACAATATAGATTTATAATACAAATTGAAACTTAAACTGTTAACCATATTGTCTTTTGCGCTTCTGTTAATCGGTTGCAGAGAAGAAGTGGATGCTCCAAACGGATTGGAGATTTCACTTTGTATGCCTGTCGGTGAACTGATGCCAGCACGTCAGCGCGCGATGGGAGACCCGGGATTAACAGAACATTTTGAATTGCCTAAATATGCATATATCTTTGTCACCAAACAAGATGGCGCTGACTATATCGTTTGGCATAAAGACAGAATCGAACTGAATGAAGCCAATTGGGAATATACACGGTATTATGGCTCGCTGGCTTATGAGGGAGATAGTATATTTCGCTATACCACTTCTATCAATTATCTTCTGAACAACGACCAACCCACTGGTAATGTGTATGCCATCTGCAGCAATGTAGAACTTACGTTTGATCAGGCATTTAACAACATTACCACGCAGGAACATGTCCTCAATTTGAAATTTAATGCTGCTGATGACCCTGCTGATGATACCGACGGGGATATACAGCAAAACTTGCAAAATATATATTCCACACCCTATAATTATACTATCGGCAGCAAATACTATTGCTCCTACGTATGTGCTTCTACCACAGTTACTCGCGTAAATATGATGCTTTATCATATCGCCTCCAAAGTGGACTTGAAGTGGAATGTGGCGGATTCGGTACGTATCAAACCGAACCCCGCTGATGCCGTCAGACTGACATATCTTGGCGCGCAAAACTTGTTCAATGGATGGGCATACGCGTTCAAACCGATGGAAAATATATTGCCCGAAATGCCAACATCCGGATATAACAGACCAAACCTCGTCAATAACGACGAAGGACTATGGTGGGAAGGAAGAACGTATTTCTATGCCATACCGTACCGCGTCAGCGGACAACCTGACTATCTCCCGCTACAATTACAAATGTGTACCAACGGAGATAACAAAGATACGCAAAGTTACAGATTAACACTGCAACAACCCTATAATAACAATTCTCCATTTGTGCCTTGGCTGCGCGGAAACATCGTACTGACAAAACCTCTTGCAGATAAGGCGGAAACGAAAACAACTAACGATTAAGACGTGTTAAACAGACGTTACATATTATTTATATTGCTGGCGTGCGTACTATGTGTATGCCCGCGCGCGTATGCGCAATTGGATACCGTCCGTTATGTGCGTATGGACGGTGATTTCAACAATGACGGTCGTTCATGGGCGACCGCCAAAAACAGAGTACAGGACGCGATCAATGACCTGCGCGACTATCTTCGTGCAAACAATCTGACTTCGGGTTCTGTGTATATAGCCGCCGGCGAATATTCGCCAACGGAATCAACAGAGGCGTCGGGCGGTTCGATGCTCCATACGTCATTCAAGATATATGACGGTATCCATGTATATGGAGGTTTTAATCCAGATTCTCCGGAGAGTCATCCATCCCTCCGCCAGATGGTGAACAACAAACTGGTAAAAGATAACTGGGCGAGAATGGACGGCGGTACCGTCTCAGGAGACGATATTGCCTCCCAATGGGATCTCAAATACAAGACTATATTGGACGGCAACCACTCACCGAGTCCAGTGGTGTTTGCCTATGATAATATCCGCGGCCGGTATAATGTGACATATCCCGCAAGTTCGTACCATGTTGTATGGTTTGCAACGAACGGCAAATACGAGACAGACAATGACAGCGTTGCATCCCATTTCAGGCCGTTAGAGTATCCGGCGTCATTGGACGGATGTGTGATAAGGAACGGAAATGCGTCATCCCGCAGTACCACCATCCGTGAGCATACGGCGTACGGCGGCGGTGTATATATGGTAGGCAATTCGGAGTTACGGAATTGTACGGTAGAGAAGTGCAATGCGACCATGCGTGGCGGCGGAGTCTATCTGGACGGTGGCGGTGTAGTAGAATTCTGCTATATCCATACATGCCAGTCCCCCGGTGTGGGTGTGGTACAAGGTTATGGCGGCGGTGTATGTATTGACTATGACGGTTCGGTAGGCCACAGCCATATCACCAACTGTGCAGCGCGTTGCGGTGGCGGTCTGACTATCGGTCATATCCCGAGCGAATATCCAGTAGATAGGGGAATCAGTTACTATTCGCCATATGCGACCGCCTGTGTGATCAACAATAACACAGCGGCGGCGGAAGCGGGTGCCATCTATCTTGCGGAAGGCGGTTTGATTAACCACTGTACGGTGACAGCCAACAACTGTATAGGTCCGGATGTAACGTATTACGGTCGCCGTCATGGTCGTTCGGGCGGAATCTATATCCGCGACTGCGGAATGATATACAACTCCGTATTCTGGGGGAACAAGTGTGCAACGAACAATGATATTCAGTTTGCATCCGTCCGTCAGGTGGCGGACACGACGGGACACAAGGTGTTCGTCTATCATACGGCGTTCATGAACCACGATATATCCGACTGGACAGGTGTGCAGAAGGAAGTGGTATTCTCGCTTGACAAGCATAATCTGCCTGTATATGGCTCATCAAACAATTTCCCGTGCTTTTTTGCTCCTACGGTGGCTCCCGATAACTGGACTGTAGATACCCTGCCGGGCGCGGGAGTCTTTAAGAAACTGGTGGAGGAGGATAACTTAAGTGCCATCCCGGGTCCGCGTATATGGCACCTGACTTCTTATTCGGCATTAGACCAAAAGGGTGTCCAGGTCACGGACGCTATCCAGGGGGTCTCCGAATGGATTCTTCATGCCCATACGGATTATGGTGTAGTCACCAACCCCTTCCGACCGGTATCTACTCTGGGTGCGCTTGTGCGGCGCTCGGACCCTACTACCTATGCACTCATACCGCCGCAAGGAACAGAGGGCAGAAATGGTGGAGACCCGATTCCTACTATCTTTATCGACCCTAACCGAAAAGGTGTCTTCGGCGAGGACGGAAAGTTTGTGTACCAGACAAAGGAAGGCTATTCTTGGGATCACCCTCTCCGCGATTTAGGCGAGGCGATCCAGTTCTTCCGCCAGTACTTGGTGGACGACGACGGAGGAAACCACCATTATAAGATGCCGAAACTGGATGATAATGGCTTCCTTACGGACAAAGACACCACCTATAACTACGTCCAGATCCTGGTCAAAGAAGGTACGATCAATACCGCCGGACCGGGCAACTATCTGGATAAGAATATCCGTACGGCGGCGGTGCGCGTGGAGAGCCACATGCGTCTCTATGGAGGCTATCCTACGAAGCTGACAGGCACAGACACAAGAGAGCGCAATCCGCGTGACCATGTGACAACGATTACAGCCAACGTAACCGGCATCGGCGGCACGAGGGGTTATGAGAACAACTCGGCGCACGTGATCGCCATGGTCAACGTGGAGCATGCCATAGTGGACGGGTTTACCCTCTCCGATGCCAATACCCATAATATTACCCATAGCCATTCCGTCTCTGCCGGCGGCGGCGTGCTGGTCAATAATTCCTCTGTCGCGGCGGAGAAACGTATCCACATGACCGGTAACAAACTGCGCAACTGTGTCATCACCAACTGCTCGTCGCCTAAAGGCGCAGCGGTTTATGTCAACGGAGAGTACAAGCAGTCGGACGGAACCGTATGCTACGCCGAGCTGAAGATGGTGAACTGCGTCATCCGCAACAACACAGCCGATTATCAGGGCGAGGGCGGCACAATCAATGACCACGGTATCATTACCGCGAACGGCCGTGCGTATATAGAGATCGAGCATTGCGATATAGTAAACAATGTGGGTTATCCGTTCAAAGCGGATAACAAAACCACCGAAACAGACGAAGAAATCGTTTGTACCCACCCCGAGCATAACTCCCATGGCTTCCATGGCTTCATCAGGGTCAATAACTCCATTATTTTCTGCAACGGAGCTACCCCCACCGATGACCGCGGAGACTTGGGGAAAAACGATGCCGTGATGTCTGTCTTCCCCGACGGACAGGCGTATGTCTTCGGAGAATACAATATGTTTGACAAAGACCTCCGTTTGCAACTTATCTCTTCGTTGCAGCCGAGAGGCTTCTTCGATCCGGATTTTGACTATGACGTACCCTCGGATTTCGTGCCTGCCGGAGATAATTTCGGTGCTTCCCTTAGGGCGCGTCTGCCTGAAGAGAAGAACAACCAGGCTATCTTCACCCGTACGGACCGCTCGGCACTCTCTTATCCGGGATTTATAAACCCCAGCCGTAACGTCGGCCACTCTGCCGAGGGCGACAAACCGCTCTACGGAGGTATTGTGTCGTATGCTCCGCTGACCACCAACCCTTGCGTCAATGCCGCGAGTGCGGCGGGCTATAGTGCAGCGGAGAACTACGACCGTACCGATAATAATACCCGTACCTTCGGCGGTGACCCGGATATAGGTGCTATCGAAAATACAGACCTCCCGCTTGGCGGTTCGGTTATCTATGTCACGCCAGAAGGCCGCGGCAGAAAAGACGGCTCCTCCTGGTCCAACGCCATCGCCGGTAACACCGTCTATAGGCTCTATAACGCGCCCGCTGCCGACGGCGACTCCGTGGATATAGCTTCCGGTGCACGACTCATCAACCAATCTACCGGCGAGCCCGTCCTCACTACCGATACTCGGTACTGCGGAGGATACGCGCGTAAGTATGAATATACGATGAGCAAGGATGTAACGCGCAGCACCACTACCTCCATGGAGCGTAATATATACGTGGGCGGCGATAGTGACCGGATCGATACCATCAGCACCGGAACTCCAAGCACCAAGACCACAACGGGTGACTGGTACACAGATGGTGTTTTCTATGATGGATATGACCCTTCTTTAGCTGTGAATGCCGACTATCCCTATGGTGAGATGTCCGGTGCATCGCGTGCCGTCTTCCGCGCCACGGATAATTTCAGCCCAATGGACGATAATAATTCGGCTATCACTACGTTTGATAATTCGAATGCCACAAAAGCTGTTAATAGCGGCCAGATTATTATCCGTAATGAGCGTAAAGAGAACTACGTCAGCGGTCTGCAATATGCGGTTGAACAAGCCTCCATGCTCAATAAGACGCTGCACGAAGACTCTGTGCAGGTATGGGTCGGAGCCGGTAAATATACGGATTATAAGGGATTTGTAATGCGTGACTCGGTAACGGTATTAGGTGGTTTCCCGGCAGGAAAGTTCCAAGCACCGGGTATGAACGAACGTCGCGCTTTGATGTCCAATGTAGTGGCGATTCCTAAGTCTAAGGAGAACAAAGACCTCGATCCAGGGGACTATGAAACAATCCTGCAGATATCGGATGACAACCCGAAGAAAAGCAATACTGCCATTAACACAGCTGCCATAAAGTTCTACGACAATGGCCCCTCTATAAAGTGGCAGTTTACGAAAAATATTGACGATACCCTTACCCATTTTACAGATAACTACTATCGCTGGGAAGCAACCGGTAAAACAGATGTGTCTGCTACCTATATCCGTTATCCGGATATGTTGGCAAACGGTTCAAATGTATGGGGAATGCGGAAAAAAGACATGTCGGGAGGTACTGGTAGAGTGGATAGTTATACTTCACCAGAAGAATGCGGCGGTGTTAATTGGGGAGGTACTGCATATGTATATCAATATTTTGGTGATCCATGGAAAAATATATATGAAAACCATGGTTGGGAACTTGTATATGCGAATGGTTTTGATAAGGTAAACATAAATTGGGACTCCTTTAAATTTGATGGAAGTAAAGATGTCTTAAACGGAAGTGGTGATAAAATAGGTACGGTCTCTTGTGGTATGGCTTTGACAGGATGTATGAGAGATATGAGTGTATGGCAAACTATGAAACACGTACCTGCTGGAAGTTATCAATTGGAAATAGATTTGGGCGCGTATTATACGAATGCTCCAACAGAAGAAAATACCGGTATTACATTCTATATTATTGATGCAGAGGGAACACAAAAGGTATCTCGAGAAATATTCTGTAATGGTGATAAACTAAGACAATACATTTTTAATTTTGAGCAACCGATAGAGGGCGACTTGATAATCCGTTTGATGTCTGCTCCCGGGAACCAGAACCCCACATGGAATGATGCTGCTAATACTCGAAAAGTGTACATGGCAAATGTGCACTTATACGAGATAGGTGATCCTACAGCTGGAGAATATGTTTTGGATCACACAACCACGCACGATGTGTCTTCGGGTACGAGTATGAAGGTAACTCCTTCGAAAGATACCAATTGGAGAAGTGTTAACAACCGTACTACTCTACGTAAACGCGTGCTGACGATGCCGGATGTGACTAATCCGGTATATGGATCGGGTTTGGGGGATCCAAAGAAACGAGGAGCAGGCCAATTAGGAGACGCTTTGGCACACTTTGAGCGTGTCATCAAAGATAGCCGTAAATCCAACTCAAAAACTGGAGGAGGAACGATTAACGGACGCCATCAGGATCCTAATTACAAAGAGTATAACGAGGCTAACTGGGATGGATTCACTATCCGCCACGGCTTTATTTACGACCAGTGCTTGGCGCACGGTGGTGGTGCCGGTGTAAACATGTACGAGGGCGGCCATCTGGCGAACTGTATCGTCACGGATAACTGGGCAGGTGCTATGTGTATGAAAGGCGGCGGTGTGTTCTGTGACGGTTCCAACTCCACCATCGAGAACTGCTTTATCCTCAATAATGTCTCTACCAAGGGTACTCAGATGACTCAGGAACAGGAGTTTGCCGGTGGTCTGTTCATGTACGAAGGAACCTGTTTCAATACCCTGATTGCCAATAACTACGCCCATGGTTTCGGCGGCGGTTTGGGTCTGTGTGTCGGTAAGTTCTATAACAACACGGTAGCCTATAACCACGGTGAGTTCGCTAATTACAAGTCAGGAAACAAGAAGGTGGGCGGTCTGCGTATCGCATCCGGTGCCGCATCGTCTATCTTGATTGCTAACTCTATCCTGTATGGCAACAACGGTCTGGCGGTCGATATGACGGATAATTCGGACTATGCTCCGTTCTTGAACTGCTATATTCAATCTACCGATGCCATTACAAAAGGCGTTATTACCCACGCTATCAATAACACCGGCTCGGGAAACTATGGTGTGGGCAATGCGTTCCATAACGGTCAAGCAGCTTCCGCAAACACTACGCCTTTTGGTGCGGATGTGAACCGAAGCGGCGTTTATACCGACAGCGCAAGGATAATGAATAACTTCGCCTTGCGTCAGGTAGAGGGTATTCATTGTGTGAATAGTGGTACAGAAGATTTTGCAGGTACGCTGGAAGAAGCATTAGCAAAGGCCACTACAAGTGCTATCCCGGAAGCAAAACGTGCGGAATACCGCGCTGCTGTAGCCGGCGTTGAACTACCGGCGAACGATGTTGTGTACGCCGACCGTGTGCAAGACTGCCAGGTGGATATAGGTGCGTATGAGTACGACGGCACGAAAGAGATCCGACCCGATACCACTTCCCACCCGGGACAGGCAATCTTCTATATCACCTTCAACTCGCCCGGTGGCGATGCTTCCGGACGTTCGCCCGAGAACGCGGCATGTAAGCAGAAGCTCCAGAAAGTGCTGGATGCCGCCGGACGGTATAAATACAAACTCATGACCAATTCGGCATATAATCTTGTAGATCCGGAGCCTAAAGTGGATAAGCCTGATAAGAGTTGGACCGTAGAAGTCTGGCTGGAGGGCGATAATACCAACTGTACTACAAGCGATCATTATGCCGACTGGTACACCCCTACGCGTTCCACCAAGCACGACCTGACCAGTATCGAAGATAACCCGCTGGACTATTCCTTCATTATCCCGCACGGCGTACAGGTGAAGGGTGGATATAGCGTTAAGTTCTTCCATTATGAGGATGCAGCGGGTAATGAAGTCGAGGCAGGAACACCCGGCGCCACGGTAAAAGACGAGCGCGACCCGCTCAGTTACCGCTCCGTGCTATCGGGGAAGATTACTTCCAATACCGGAGCTGAGGGTAACTGCTACCATGTCGTTACCTTCACCGACAATCTCTTCGCTCTGAACCAGTATATGATGGACGAGGGAGGTCAGTTAGCCCCCTTCTCTTCGCTCGCAGATGCAGAGAACCACAGGGCGGTGCTGGACGGACTGTTTATCGAAGACGGATATGCCAACTCGCCGGACGAAGAGGACCGTATAGGTGCCGGAGCCGTTGTCACCGGATATGCGCATATCCGTAATTGCGTGGTGCAGAGAAACGAAGCCTCCGGCTACGGCGGCGGACTCTACCTTCTGCCGAAGGCGCTGGTCAGCGGTACGATTATCAAGAAGAACACCGCCGACGTAGGCGGAGGCGTCTATATAGAGGCGCCGCTGGGAGCAAGCGTAGATTCGCTGGCGCATATCTATACAACTACGATATGCGAGAACACGGCGAACACCACCGCCGGAGGTATGTGGTTCTATGAGACCAACGCACGCGTCAACTCCTCTGTCCTATGGCATAATAGGGCGAACGATTTCGCAAACGTGTCGGGTACCTTCACCCGTACGAACAACGATACCGACTATCCGTTTATATTCTGCGGCGTAGAGTCCCGCCGCCTGGAGGGTCTGGGCAATATCGAGCTCTCGCCGAGCGAGACGGAAGGTGTGCGTTGGGACAAGCAGGATCCCTTCCACGCGATCCTCTATTACCCGATCGAGATGTCTTCTACCCTCTCGCGCTCCGGTATGACCTATACCGAGTGGAACAATGCCCGGATCAAGTACCCGACCTTGGAGACTGCCGATATAGCCGGGGTTTGCCGTACCCAATGGGAGACAGCGGGAGTCAAGCGTGGCTACTCATGGATTGATACACTCGTGGTTAAGAATAATGACTTTATCGAGATGGGCGCCCGTGCGCTGAACAAGAGTTTTGTGGTGGAGGTGGACAAGGATTATGTGATGCGGCGGCTCTATGTGATGCATACGGACCTGCTGAACTCCGAGGCGGCGCGTGCGCTCCAGGATAACACCAATACCGATGCCAACTCCAAGATGTACAGCCAGATGGGCTCTTGTACCCTCAACCCCTTCCACCGTCTCGGCGATGCCTTCGATTATATTATCGCTACCCGCAAGAAAGACCCCGAAAAATACCGCAATGCGCGGTTTGAAGTCTATGTGGAGAAAGGCACCTATTTCCCTTACCGCAATGCTTACGGCGAGCAGGACGAGGTGCGCACCAATACCTTCCTTATTCCGGAAGGGACAACCGTCATCGGAGGTATCAATTCCCAGAAACCCGGACATAGCTATGGTCAGGCGGGATATATCGACAAGTTTACCAACACCAAGATAGGTGACGGCTCCGATGTGACGGTCAATGTGAAAAAAGCGGATAATACTACCGCTACTTATACCATCAATTATGCGCTGGCGGACAGCATCCGCATGCGCAACGAGAACCACCGCTCCATGAGCGACTATAACCTCAACTCGATCATCGAGCCCTGGGAACTGGAGCGGCAGACGATTCTGTCGGGTAATGTGGTGTCCGGAGAAGATTTCACACACGTCTATCATGTGGTCACTGTCCATGCCGACTCGGCGAAGATTGGTCCGCAGCCGCTGCGATACAAGAAAGCGAATCCGGATGCCGACTGGGAAGGAGGAACACCGGTCTTCTCCGAACCGATAGCGATGAATAAGCCCGAGGACTTCGATAAGGAGTGCGACCTATCCGTGTCCGCACGCTCTATCATTCTCGATGGTATCACAATCACCGGCGGATACGCCAACCAAGTAGATCCCGCCGATATTAATCGTCATACGTATCATGCGAAGACCTATTTCCGAGGTGGTGGCATTTTCATAGACGGCAACTGGACTGAGAGTTTCGAAACCGGCCACGACATTCCGAATGTGACCGACCCTGCGAAGCATAATATCCCTCTTATTGTGCGCAACTGCAAGTTCTCGGACAACATGGCGGGTAATGGCGGTGCGATATATTCGAATGGCAGTCTTCATGTCTATAGTTCACATTTTACGCAGAACTATTCGCAAGGTCCGATGACGAAGGAAGACCAGAAATATATTCCGTGGTCAGCGGGTGGCTGTATAGCCGCCAATGCCTATTGCGGCGTGGTGAATGTGCTGTTCGACAACAATGAGGCTCGACGGGGTTTGTATCCGATAGCGGTTAAAGGAGCGGATGAGATTCCTAACGCCGATGCACGACAGGGATTCGGAGGAGTCCTCTCTATCGCCGAAAACGCCAAACTGCGTGCCGCTAACTGCCATTTTATGCGGAATAAAGCAGTTGCATACTCTGCGGTGTATAATTTCAAGCCGAACAATGAATACGCTAATGCGGACGACAAACAGTATGTGTTCAACTCCATTTTCTGGGGTAACGAAATAGCGAATATAGAGAGTATAGAGCAGTTGGAGTCCAAGGAAGCCCCATCCCAGGCAGCCATTGACTCTTTCCTTACGGTATATAAGCCGTCTCGGAGTGCGGTATTCCATTATGACGGCAAGGAGTTAGCCAAATACGAGCGGCTGTATCATGAGTATGACAGTTTATACGAACTGTATAGCACCAAAGAGGAAGCTCCCTATGTTAATCCTTCAACGGGTTATCCGGACACGTTCAATATTGCGGTGACCGACAAACTTGCGGAGTTGCGCGCACAGGGTAATAAAATAGAGGGTCTGTATTTCTGCTCATATCGCAAGACATACGGTCCGTCGAGCATGCGGTCAGACAAGGAAGGATATATGCTGACGCAGGAAGAGCAGCGTTCCTATACGGATCCGCGAGGGTTAAAGATTCCGCTAACACTTAATGATGTCACCGGTGACTGGGAAGAGTATTATACGGATTTGTTCACGTATGTGCGTGGTAATAATAATGTACTAATCAACCGAATCAACAACGCATCAGACGGTCCTAACTTCAAGCAGCCTTCTTTCGTCGCCGGCCTGGACGGCTATATGCAGAATGCGGACTGGCTTCTGGCACGTATCAACCTGACGACGGATCAGGGCTGGGGACATCTCAAGCAGACTGTGATCCGCCCCGTCGAGTATCATACCAGATATACAGGTTCAGAGCATTTTGCGTCAGAATCAGATGCTATAGATGCGGCGAATGCCGCTCTTGGCACGGATACTTGTACGAAATGGAGCGTTCTCCCTATCAGCGGCATACCTACTGCTACTTTCAATGCCAAGCAGGATACGGCGATGTACAATTTCCTTGCCGCACGAACGATGGCACAGTTCGGAGATAACGCAACTCCGTATATCCCGATCGGTACTGACCAGTATATGACCTATACCCGCAATTCGGGCGAAGAGTCCATAAGCGGTCAGATGTACCGTATATCTCCGAACCCCCGTTTGCGTGTTGAGGACGCGTATATAGACATGGGCGTATATGAATACCAGTATGTACAGCTCGACCTGAAAGGCAATGAGGTGGACACAATCTGGGTAGCGACAACCCAAAAGGGTCTGAAGCATGATGGTTTGACATGGGAAACGCCAACCACGGATTTGCAAAGCGCGATAGATATACTGATGTCGTCCCATAATAATCATGACAAGTATATATGTTTCTTAGGCAGTGAGGACCAGAGTATAGCACCGACCGATGTGATAGACAACCGCCGTGCGTTTGTGCTGAGTTCCAGTTCGATAGCCCCTCTGCTGCCGGACAATGCGATGGCGGACACCGATTATGCAGTTAAGAGCATATCATTCCTCGGCGGTTACAGTTATGATGTGAAGGACGCTCCGCGTGATCCACAGGCATACCCGACTGTAATCGAAATGCTGAATTTAGGTCACCAAAGCCAGCTCAACCAGCTCTTTGTTATCAATGATATGACCCGCATGCAGCACCAGGCAAACTGGATGGGAGAGCGAACCGACCGAGACAGCGTAGTCATACCGGTTACCTTCGACGGTATAACATTCATCAATCCCTATTCGGTTAAGGATCAGGATGCGGAAAGCAGTGCCAATATTGGCGGTATGGTCAATATGCGCGGCGGTGCGGCGATATACTACCGCTGGCAACGCCAGTACGAAACTGTAGGCGAAGGCGGAGTCTTCACGCCTGATTTCAGTCATGCGCTCTATCCGGATTCCGCAGAGGTGGATGGTGCGAAGATAACGCTGCCCAAACTGACGATCTCCAACTGTATATTCATGGACAACGGTGCCCGAACCGACGACAAGACCATGCGTTCCGCGGCGGTACGTATCGACCAGGGAGGAGGCTCGTCGCTCATCGTCAACAGCCTTTTCCACTCCAATGCAGGAGCACCGATTTATGCCAAGAGGCGCGATGAGTTGGAGGCAGGTGCGGTTGACAAACTGTCTAATGTGCCGAATGATGTTGTAGTTGTGAACTCGACATTCGCCCTCAATGACGGTCACATCACGCTCAAGTCCGACAATAGCGAGGTTCATAATTCGCTAATATGGATGGATGATTTGGCTTCGGATACACTGACCCAGTTAGAGTTGAACAATGACAAATGGGACAAGTTAACCAATAAATCCAAGCCCGGTATAGCAGACCGCATGACGCATAATGCCGTATGGGGTTGCATTGTTGACGGAGACGAGACCTATCATAATGACAACCTCGCTACGCTCAACAGCGATGTGTTCGAGGGTCCGTGTTTCTCTAACCCGAATGTATCCGCAACGACATCAGAAGAGCGTCGTTCGCGCGATTTCCATATCAATCCGAGTATCCGCACGATGAACATGGCGGACAGTATGATATACCGTACCCGTGTATTCTACCGTATCTATCCGGACACATGTACAGAGACTCATAACAAATACTGGCGTCGTTCGAACGGTTTCAAGTCCATAGCGATTGTATCACTGGCGAATGACAGCGATTTAGCCGCCAAGCCCCGTGTGTATGGTGTCGGCATGGAACGTGGTGCGTATGAGTGTCTGGCCGTATTACAGCGAGTATTGTATGTACAACCGAACAGGCCGTTAGCCACTGCCGGTGACGGTTCATCATGGTTATCTCCATTCGGGCAGGGACAGTTGCAGAATGCCATTGACGCAGCAGCGGTTTACACCTATCTGAATGATGAAGCAGCCGATCCGGAGACTAGGAAATCGTATGTATTTGTGAAAGGTTCTTATGATTCAAAGGATGAATATCATATTATTGCCCGTGACGGTGTGAATATCTATGGCAGTATTCCCGAGGGCTTCAATGATACGGCTTGGATAGACCCTGTTGCGCAGCAGTTTACGAACGAGGGTTGCCGTCACTATGTCAACTATGTACGCTCGATATCCAGCGGTGTAGGCTCTCCGAATGCGACCCCGACCCGGATTTCGTCCGTATCAACCGCTTCCGACGTGAAGGATTACGAGACGGGATTCCTGTTAGACGGATTTGTTATAACCAATCCCGGCAAGACGCTTGCGGAGTCGCCCGTCATACTGGACAAGACGCACGCAGTGGTGCGGAACTGCATTCTTACGGAGAACAAGACGGCGGACAGTCTGCCCGTCGCGGATATAGAGAAGGGTCTGGTCTATAACTCCCTCTTCTATGCCGATACGGCTGCTATTGTAGTGCGTCTGGGGGAAAACGGACTCGCGCTCAATAACACCGTCCTGACGGCGCAGACCACAGACATCCCGATAGACATATCGGCTACCACTGCCGACGCCTCCGTCAATAATATTGCCGGGCATGGCACGGAGCTCCATTGCTTCGCGCCCTATCTCACGGACGGCAATGTATATACCCTGCCGGCATACCAGACCTCTTATCCGACTCTGGCTTACCAGCTCCATGAGCGCTCCAAGGAAATCAATGCCGGTACGGAGAGCCTGCCGGTTGCTTTCAACCCCTATACGGCGGACAGCACGGTATGCTTCGGCAGAGACCGTGACATCTTGGGTAACCCCCGCCGAATATCGTCAGTGGATAAAGGTGCGTTGGAAGTATGGCGTGTAGAGGCGAAGAGTGTATTAGAAGTGACAGCACGCACCGAAGTCATCCGAACGGCAGAGGAAATCAATAACGCCCATGCAGAGGGAAAACTGGCGAAGGCCTTCACATCCAATTACGGCGGGCACTATTATCCACATCCGGGTTCTGTAGTTTATCTGATGGACAGCAGTGCGATGACGATGCAGTATGAAGAAGATGATTTCACAGAGGCTAACGGCGACCCCATCATATTCCGTCCGGCGTATATGTTGTTGAAACCGGATGCGTCGTTCTATGGTAATGGACATGATGTGCAATTGAACTACCTTGCCGCTGAAAAACGCTTCAATAACCAGCGCTTCTCTATGACGGCTTTCCCGTTTGATTATAATACAAGCAATATTACAACTACGACCTATTATCCCGCTCAGGACTCTATTAGTATTCTGCGTTCTGATATCAACTTCGATACCTATCAGTACAACGGTACGGCTCGTTCTGCGAAAGACTATGTGTTCCAACCAAACAACTCATCACTCTGGCAACGTGTTGATACGACCAATCGTTCTGCTATGGACGGTTATCTGATGGACTTTGGAACTGAGGTGGACACGCTCCTGCGCTTTACAGCCTTTGCTCCGCAACAAGGACAATATGTTTATACTGAAAATGCGGATGAAGCGGATAAGATTGTTTACCTTGAGCAGCATGACAATCGTAATGTCACCAGTTCCGGTATTGACTTTACTCGGCAAGAGGATATGGGGTGGAACATGAAAGGACTGCCTTGGTTGGTATCCAACTATCGTACTGATACAATTCTTGAAGAGGGGAACTTCCTCCGTCAGATGTATATCCCTCATGTGTTCTACCAGATGGATGGAGATGGTGAATATATTACGGATAATGATAATATATATACTTCTCGCTCATGGGATGCCGGCTCAAAGATGGCTATGGGCAATGCCTTCCTTACGCAAACGGCTACTCAGCAGACGCGTGAACCACTATATTTCCACCGTCCGTACTATTCGTTCAACGAGAAAGCAACGCGACCTGTTATACGTATGTCGCATCACAATCGGTCAAATATCCAACAGCGTAACGGGATGCCTAATAAAGAAATGGCTGTAATATCCGATATCTTTACTGCTATACCGGATTCTACTGCAGACAAGAATGTCGAATATCGTTATGGTCGTGATGGCGTTAAGTGGGAGTCTGATAACGCATCCATATATCTCATGGATACCAAGCGTATGTCCCGTATTTCGTTACTTGGTGCTACACCGACTGAAGTGGATATACCTGTCGGCGTAAAAGTGCTGGAAGACGAAGATTATATCTTCTCACTGCCTGAGAAAGATGCATTTGCTGATTACAAGTATGTATGGTTTATTGATTATGACCATAATAAATACACGAACTTGTTAACCGAAGATTACACTGTCTCACTGCCTGCTGGCGAGAATAATACCCGTTTTGCAATTCGTATTGACGGATACCCCAAGGTTAATAAAAACGGTGAACGTCAATATATAGTCTATGCTTATAACGGAACACTTTATGTGCGTGGTATTGTTGAAGGGGATAAAATAGATGTTTATTCCGCATCAGGACAACATATCAACTCGACTATCGCAACGGGTACAGAGTTCACTATGCCGCTCTATGACACATCGGGCTACCTTATAAAAGTAAACGATACATCTCACAAGGTAGTGAATATATCCAAACGCTGATTCAGATAGATTAGGACTGGTTAAAATAGGTTAGAATAAATTAGAATAAGTTAGAAGGGTTCTGCATACGTGCAACCCTCACGCCAACGGGAACATCCATAACGGGTGTTCCCGCGTATTATAACACCTTTACGGCAAACTGGACAAAGCATCCCTGCTTTGTTGGTCTTTACCTCACGTACCACTTCGGCTGTCATTACTTTAAGCTCGTCTAAAAACTGATGAGCCGTGAATTCACCGCGTTCAATTTCACGTAGTTTCTTTTCCCATAATCCGGTCAGTTCCGCTGACTTCAGTAGTGGAGATATAATAGTATGAATCAGATCAATTCCTACTTCTGTCGCATGAATGGACTTGCCTTGGCGTACGATGTATTTACGCTGGAATAGTTTCTCTATGATGGCAGCACGGGTAGATGGACGCCCGATACCATTTTCCTTCATCGCATCACGCAACTCTTCGTTATCAACAGTCTTGCCGGCAGTTTCCATCGCGCGCAATAGAGTCGCTTCTGTATAGTATTTGGGCGGTTGTGTCGTCTTTTCCTGCAACTCTGGTGTGTGCGGTCCTGACTCACCCTCTGTAAAACTGGGCAATTGAACCGCTTCATTGGTTTGGGATGGACTATTGTCGTTATTGGTCGTCTCCTCTGCTTGTTTGCCGAATACTTCGCGCCAACCAGGTTTGATGATTTCACGCCCTGTTACTTTGAAATCAATGTCACCGGTTTTCGCTAAAACAGTAGTCGTAGATACTTCACAATCAGGATAGAATGAAGCAATAAAACGTAAGGCAACAAGGTCAAACACCTTACGCTCTTCTGCCGTCAGATTGTCCGGACGCATACCTGTGGGGATAATGGCATGGTGATCGGTAACCTTCTTGTTGTCAAATACCTTTTTTGACTTTGGCAAACTGTCAGCGCCTTTCTTTCCGTCTGCCTTTAGGGATAATAAGGGAGTAACTTGCGGAAAATAATCCTTGATCCCTTTCAACGTAGCAGGAACTTTAGGATATATATCTTCGCTTAGAAATGTGGTATCAACACGAGGATAGGTCGTAATCCTTTTTTCGTAAAGTGATTGAATGAGTTTGAGCGTCTGATCGGCTGAATAGGAGTACTTTTTGTTACACTCGACTTGCAGAGATGTCAAATCGAAGAGCCTTGGGGCATACTCTGTACCCTTTTTCTTGGTGACTGAGGTGATGGTTAATGGTAAGTCTTTAATGGAATCTACCAGTTGCTGACCATGTTCAATGGTAGTTATTGCATACTCGTCTTCCTCGGCTGGTAGTTGAGCGGAAAAGAGAGTGTCGCGGTATTTTGTCTTCAGTTCCCAATACGTGCGGGGAACAAAATGCTCAATTTCAGACTGTCTTTTGACAACAAGTGCCAGGGTGGGGGTTTGTACGCGACCGATGGAAAGAATCTGTCTGTCTTTACCAACACCCTTGGCATATCGCAGGGTATAGGCGCGGGTAGCATTCATCCCAAGTAACCAATCTCCTATAGCACGCATCAAGCCCGCTTCATAAAGCCGCTGGTATTCCGATTGGTCTTTAAGCGAACGGAATCCCTCTGCAATAGCTTCTTCCGTTAGTGAACTGACCCATAACCGCTTGACCGGACATTTGCATCCAGCCTTTTGGTAAATCCATCGTTGAATCAATTCTCCCTCTTGCCCTGCATCGCCGCAGTTAATCACCTCTTCTGCTTGTTGTATAAGCGCTTTGACAATATCGAATTGCTTGCGCTTATCCTCCATCACCTTGATACCGAAACGTTCAGGTACCATCGGAAGAGAGGACATGTTCCAGCCCTTCCAATTGTCATTATAATCTTGAGGATCAAGCAGTGCGCATAGGTGACCAACTGCCCATGTAACTTGATAGCCGTTGCCTTCATAGTAACCTTGGTGCTTAGTGTTTGCACCAAGCACCTTGGCAATATATTGCCCCACAGAGGCCTTCTCGGCAACACAGACAATCATTTGCGTGCAAAGTCAAAATGCGTATTGGCAGACATCTCCACACAATTCAGTACGGCAACAGGATTTACCAGCCGTTGTTGTGCAGTAATCTCATTGACATAGGAAATCATGTCATAAGTCGTGTAATTTGCGCGGCTGATAATCAGCGATGCATCGCATACACGATTGATGATAAACGTATCACTGACCATAGTTATTGGTGCAGTATCAATGATAATATAATCGTAGTGCTTACGCAAATCATCAATAAGTGTCTCAAGTCGTTCGGATTGCAGTAACTCACTTGGATTGGTTGGCTCTAAACCCGCTGGGAAAATATCTAAATGGGCATTTAAATGGGAAGAGATTGCTATCTCGTCGTAATCTATAGCCGGATTGTTCAAGTAATAGGTTATTCCTTTACTCGATGACATTCCAAGTGTTTGGGCGATGGATGGACAACGGAAATTCAACTCTACTAAAGCAACCCGCTTGTTTAGTAGCGCAAATGCTATAGAAAGATTAAGGGCTATATATGATTTGCCTTCACCATTGGTGCATGATGTAACCATCATCACAGGATGCTTGACTTTTGTCGGCAAATTCTGCAATAATGGTGTGAGGTTTGTACGAAGCATACGAAACATTTCGCTTGCTGGTGTATCAATACCATCACTTATAATTACAGCATCACCGCTCTGGTCATATAACACTTCACCTGCCAGTTGTAATGTTGAGGTGCTCGAGAATAGTTTGCGGTTTTGCACTTTATTGTTTAGAATCTCTTTTAAGTACAGCAATACCGCAGGAAAGCCAAGTCCTAACACCAAACATATCAATCCGATATTGGACAATCGGGGAGAAAGGCGTGCAGGATCAGCCTGTGCAGACGAAATGACATGGGCTGGAGGCACTGCTGTCACAAGTGAAAAGGCGTTCTCTTCGCGCTTTTGATAGAGGAATAAGTATAACTTTTGCTGAATCTCTTTGTTACGATTCTTTTCAATAAATTCACGCTCTTTGGTCGGAACCGAAGCTAAGAGTGCATCAGACTTGCCTGCTTGTTCGCTCATGTCACGCTTTTGAATAGCAATGCTGTTTTTGACACTACGAATGGACGTTAGAATGTTTTGGCGCAGTAGTTTCAGCTGATCATCCAGATTTTGAATAACAGGGTTATCCTCTGTCGCTGTGCGTTGCATGCGCATCCGGCGAAGAGCCATATTGTTATATTGACCGATCAAATCACCCAATGAGACATCTTCAATGCCCAAATTGGCTGGAATAAGTTGGTCTTTTTTGCTATCATCCGTAACATAAGTCTCTACGTATGTAACCAGTTTTTCCTGGGTCTCTAACGCCTCTATGCGATGGCGATATTCGGCATTTTCTGTTAAATACAACTCCGCTTGTGCAGTAATGACTGTCAGGTTGTTGTCTTTCTTATACTGCTCTACATCTGCCTCGGCGGATGCTAATTCTTTTGCAATCAGGTTCAAACGTTCTTCAATGAATACGGCGGTCGCATTTGCCATCATCTCCTTGTCAATAACAGAATTGCGATTGTAAATCTCAATCTGTTTATTGATAAAATCTTTTGCAAGTATAGTGTTGGTGTTAACAAAAGAAACCCGAATCAAAGAAGATTCCTTCTTTATCTTATTCACTACCACTGCCTTCCCATAATATTTCGCTAAATCAAGGATCGGTGGCGTAAGTATGCGGTAGTTGTCACCTGTCTGCAGTGCCTTAAGAGGAGTTATGCGGATGTCTCCAATCTTCTTTACATGCAATGGTTGACTAAGATCCTTGACGGTAAAACGGCTTATTTGAAAACGACCGGTTTTCACTTTAATGGCGTAATCATGTTTACGAACTTTAATATCAACAATGACACCGAAATGTGCCGTATCTAAAAACTGTTTAGGATACTCAATCTGAAGGTCAGAACCAATTCCGTATAGGTTTATCCAATGAGGACCTTTGCGCTTGAGATAAGTGGTCTGAATATCCAGCTCGTGAATAGTTTGAATCAGCAAATCACGGGATGTTATAATATTTATCTCGTCCTCGATTTGCTTGGAACCGCCTAATCCGAACATCTGCAACATATCTGCACCGGGCAGAGTGAAGGATTCCTCACTGCTACGAATCTGAAAAATAGCATCTACTTGATACTTGGATACAGAATATAAATAGTAAGCAATACCGAAAACGCCAAATATTGCACAACTGATGACAAACCAATGCCATTTCTGAAGTACCTTCTTAATCAAATCCTTGATATCTATTGTTGTTTCTTGGTTTTCCATAAATTATTCTCCACTATTTATTATTATTACTTGCATTGATGACGGTCACAATTACAGTCGCTGCGCTCGCTACGGTTGAAATCATACTTAGCCATAGACTAACGTTCTGGCTATTGATAGCACGAACACTATTCGGAGCAACATAAACAACGTCATTGGGCATAAGAAAGAAATAGGGAGAACTGAATATCGACTCGTCATTGAGATTCAGTCTCACAAATTCCAACTTACCGTCTTTTTCACGAGTTAGCAACAGATTGTTACGCTTGCCGAATGGCGTTAAATCACCTGCAGAAGCCAAAAGCTCTGGAAGAGTCAAACGACCATTGACGATACTGTAACGACCGGGATTTTTAACCTCACCTAATACCGTTACCGACTGGTTGATAACGTTAACGGTTACCAACGGTTGTTTTAATTGAGTGCTTAATTTCTCTTCCAATAGCGTTTTAACCTCTGTGCGGCGAAGACCGGCTACTTCTACCTTGCCAATCAGCGGAAAATCTATTTGACCATCTTCGTCAACCAAATAGGTCTGTAATGAGTTGGTTCCACTTAACGAGTTCGATCCCGGTGCCAAAAAGGCTGTCACGGGAAGATTATATGGCGCTACCGCATCCATATCTACAGCCGAAACGGTGATGGTTAGTACCGAACCAACTTGAACCCAAGGATCCACTATCGGTTCGTACACTTTATTGATACTATCTGCCGTTGACTGATCAACGGTATTAAAATACGTTAAATTCTTACGCGTGACACAACTGCTCAAAAAAGCAACTGCTAACAATAAAAAGAAATAATATTTGTTTCTCATAATTTTTATTTGATGATGCGTACATACGCATTTGGCGCACAAAGGTACTGCTTTTTTGCGATATATGCAAATATTCATGATAAATATATAACTTTTTTGCAAAAAATTTGCAAGATTGAGAAAAATATTGTACCTTTGCGCAAATATTTTTGTCATTATGACCCAACAAGAGATACAAAGCATTAAACAACGGTTCGGTATTATTGGAACCAATCCCGCCCTTAATCGCGCTATTGAGGTGGCTGTACAGGTCGCAATGACCGACTTAAGCGTCCTCGTTACAGGGGAATCAGGAGTCGGAAAGGAATTCTTTCCACAAATCATTCATGCATATTCGCGCCGGAAACATGGACCATACTTTGCCGTCAATTGTGGCGCTATCCCGGAAGGTACTATCGATAGTGAACTGTTCGGACATGAAAAAGGGGCATTTACAGATGCTAAAAACGAGCGGCGCGGATACTTCGAAATTGCTGATGGCGGCACGCTCTTTTTGGATGAAGTGGGGGAACTGCCTATGCAGACGCAAGTTAGACTGTTGCGCGTCTTGGAAACGGGAGAGTTTATTAAAATGGGCTCAAGCCAAGTCCAAAAAACCAATGTACGAGTCGTTGCGGCTACTAATCTCGATATTCCTAAAGCTATTTCTGAGGGACGTTTCCGCGAAGACCTTTACTATCGACTTAACTCAGTCGAGATAAAAGTGCCTTCTTTGCGTGACAGAAGGGAAGATATACCGTTGCTCTTCCGAAAGTTCGCAGCTGACTTCGCAGAAAAATACCGTATGCCGACTATTCGCTTGGACGAAGAAGCTACGCAATTGATTCAATCATATTATTGGAATGGAAACATACGCCAATTGAAGAATGTGGCGGAGCAGATTAGTGTGATGGAAACAAATCATGAAATCAATGCCGATACTTTGCGTAAGTATCTGCCCGAAAATGGATTACACCATGCCATTCAACTTGCCAGACCGCAGAACTCTAATGGCGATGAGTTTATCAATGAACGCGAATTGCTTTATAAAGTCCTCCTTGATATGAAACGCGATATGTCCGAAATGCGTCAGCAACTTAATGGACTTTTGGCAAATAAACCGGTTTCGGCGCCGGTACAACCCGTTCAACAAGAGGAATATCAAACGGTCGAAGTATTGCATGACGAAGCGCCTACTAATATCGCTACACTCGAGCGCGATAGTATTCGCAGAGCGCTTGAACGAAATGGAGGAAACCGAAAACTTGCGGCCGACGAACTTGGTATTTCGGAACGAACACTCTATAGAAAAATCAAAGATTATGGGCTGTAAGCAATTTAAATATTCTATATTTCGCAGCACTTTCTGCTTGGGAATACTTTTCCTGTGTCATAGTTGTGCGGTTTCTTACAAGTTCAACGGCGCAAGTATTGACTATAGTACTACAAAGTCAATTGCCGTGGCGGATTTCCCGAATAATGCCGCGTTGGTCTATCCGCCGCTTAGTTCTTTGCTTAGTGAAACGCTTAGGGATTACTATCAGCGACAAACCCGGTTGCAGGTGAATCGTAAAGGTGGGGATTTGGAACTAGAAGGCGAAATTACAGGATATGACTTGACGCCGATGTCAATCGCTTCTGACAGCTATTCTTCTGAAACAAAATTAACCATGACGGTACGGGTGCGGTTTATCAGCAATGTCTCGCCCGATGATAGTTTTGAACGCACCTATTCTGCATTTCAAGTCTTTGATTCCTCGCAATTACTGACAGATGTACAACAAGACCTCTGTAATCTTATGGTCAAAGAAATTGCAGAAACTATCTATAATGAAACCGTCGCGCGCTGGTAATTCACTTATCAACGCAACTTTCTTTAGACTTAGTCGCTTTTTAGTCTTTCTTTTCCCTAACAAAACACAACAGATAAACGGCTAAACGTTAGAGATTCGTTAGAGATACGATAGATAAACGAATACTACTCTCCCAATTTTAGGGACACTTTAACCGATTAATAATGCGAAAGAAAGTGCCCTTAGAGGTTAATTTTCCCGTTTTTTTGTGCGAATATTTTGCCAATAATCAACAATCAGCAAAAAAAATTTGCAGGAACCAATTTTTTTTTGTACCTTTGTCCGCTTATTATGCCGTATTGTGCCCGAATGGCTCGTACTTGGATTAAAAATAGTGTGCTGATAATATTGCTTGCTTTACTCCCGACGGGAGTAACGCATGCGCAGTCTTCGACGCTGGATGCGCCGGTCAGTTATACATCTAAGGATTCTATGGTAATGAATGGAAACGGAAACGCAACGCTTCATGGACAGGGCACTATCAAATATCAGGCAATGGAATTGGAATCGGATTATATCCAGTGTGATTTGAATAATAGTACTATCTATGCACGTGGTGTATTGGATACTACGGAAAATGAGTGGCGTGGAAAACCCGTCTTTAAAGATGACCGCGATAACTATGAGTCAAATGAAATGACGTATAACTTGCGCACAAAAAAAGGATATATCCGAAATGTGGTGACACAGCAGGGAGAAGGATATATACTAGCTGACAAAACTAAGAAAATGGATGATGATGTGATGATGATGGCGGGCGGTAAATATACTACTTGTGATGACCATGAACACCCACACTTCTATTTACACTTGACTAAAGCAAAAGTCAAACCGGGAGAGTATATCGCTGCCGGACCGGCATATATGGTTGTTGGTGATGTCCCGCTGCCTTTAGCCGTCCCATTCGGATTCTTCCCGTTTACTAATACCTATTCCAGTGGATTGATTATGCCTAATTTCGGGGATAACTATGAACGAGGATTGTATATGCAGGGAATCGGATATTATTTTGCGCTTTGCGATTATGCCGATCTTGAGTTGAAAGGTGATATTTTCACAAAGGGAACATGGGCTATCTATGCCAATTCAAGGTATATTATGCGTTATAAATTCTCCGGAAACATTAGTCTGACATACCGTACAGATGTCCGAGGCGAACGGGATATGCCTGACTATGAGAAATCTACGAACTTCCAAATTCAATGGTCACATACGCAGGATAGTAAGGCGAATCCATACAATAACTTCTCTGCAAGTGTAAACTTCGCCACATCAGGCTATAACCGCAGTAATATTAACAGCTACTATAACCCGCAACTGAATTCTGAAAATACCAAATCCTCTTCAATCAGTTATACACAGCGGTTCCCCGATAGTCCGTGGAGTATAACAATGAGTGCTCTTATTAGCCAGCGAACAAAAGACTCGACGCTTTCACTCACGCTGCCTGATTTGACAGTTAATATGAATAGTGTGAAACCTTTTAAACGTAAAAAGGCTGTTGGTAAAGAAAAATGGTATGAGAAAATCACAATGTCTTACCGCGGAAGCGGAAAGATTGCTATCAGTAACATCAAAGAAACGGAATTCATTCACTCGGATTTCCTGCGGGATTGGCAAACGGGACTAAACCATTCCATTCACACTTCGGCCTCATTTACTGCATTTAAGTATTTGAATATCACACCGTCTTTACAACTTACGGACAGAATGTATTTCCAGCGTGTTGACCAAAGTTGGAATGACCAAACACAGGCACTGCAGCGTGATACTACTACCGGATTCTACAACGTCTTTGACTTCTCGGCATCTATTGATTTTTCGACTAAATTATATGGATACTATATACCAATCAGAAAATTGTTCCCTAATGGAAAAGTTGATCGTTTCCGCCATATTATTACACCCTCGATAGGATTCTCCTATCACCCCGATTTCGGAAAAAAAGGGTGGGGGTATTATGGCTCATATGATCAGCCCGTCTATTCGGACATTATTGATCCCGAAACAGGATTGAAGATACAAAAATATGACGAGGAAGGAAATCCCGTATTCGTTCATCAAACATATTCGCGTTTTCAGGGATCACTATACGGCAACGCACCTAATGGCGCGCAGGGAGAATTGCATTTTGGACTCGGAAACAATTTGGAAGTTAAGGTCCGAAACGATAAAGATACAACAGGCAATGAGTCGTTTAAAGTCTATTCCATTATTGACAACTTCTCCATTAACGGTGGTTATAACTTTATTGCGGACTCTATGAATTGGAATAAATTCGCACTTTCCCTCCGCCTGAAAATCCCCAAAATAAACCAAACTATCAACTTGTCAACAAACCTCGATCCTTATATGTACGAACTCAACGCAAATGGTACGCCTGTTCGGACTAATAAACAATATTGGCATAATAAGAAATTCCCAATGTGGGATGGATTTCAGTTAACGTTTAGTTATACTTTCAACAACCAAACCTTTAAAAAATGGTTCTCGCGTGACAAAAATGAGGAGGAACATAGTGACGAAGATTCTAATATGGATGATCAGTCGGTCAACCACGATGGAACAATTAATAACGGGCGACAGCGAGGTTCGCACGGACATAATCATGAGCAAGACAGTGAGAATATAACAGAGTTTCCGTGGAGTCTTTCACTATCCTATTCCCTCAATTATAGACCTGGTTCGCATTTTAATTACGACAAAATGTTCTATGACTTTGAATTGAGGCATAGTCTCACTATGAATGGCTCGCTGGGATTGGGCAAAAACTGGAAAATAACTGGAAGTGCAACCTTGGATTGTACGGCTAAAAAGTTCACAGCTGCCAGTTTTACGATTACACGTGATTTGCACTGCTGGTCGATGTCTTGTAGTTTCGTGCCTATCGGATATTATAAAAGTTATAACTTCCATATCGGAGTGAATGCTTCGATGTTGGCAGATCTTAAATATGATAAATCAAATACTGACTCAACTAACAAACAAGTAACATGGTGGTAGAAAAAGACATGGTGGTTACATGTAAATACGACATGTACCTCTCGGAAAATGGTGAATCGGAAGATTTAATCGAGCAAGCAACAAAAGAGCGACCGTTGATTTATTGTCACGGAGAAGGAATGATGCTCCCAAAGTTTGAAGAAGCGATGGAGGGACTTGCTGTCGGCGCTAAGTTTGATTTCCGAATCATGCATCAGGACGCTTATGGCGATTACGATGAAGCTGGGCGCTTGGAATTGGATAAGAAAATCTTCTATAATGGAGATGACGAGTTTGACGCTGAACGTGTTTATGTCGGAGCAATTGTTCCGATGACAACTACAGATGGACAAATCGTTAATGCACAAGTAGAGCAAATAAATGATAAAACCGTTATCATTGATCTCAATCATCCGTATGCAGGGGCTGATATGCACTTCGTTGGAGAAATTTTGGATATCCGTCCCGTTGACCCAAAAGAATTGGAGGCAATACGTAACCCGCATAAATGCGGAGGATGCCATGGAAACTGCGGAGATTGTTCAAGTGACTGCGGTAGTAGTTGTGGTAACTGCGAAAAATAAATGATTATGCCTAATATTTTAGCTATTGTGGGACGTCCCAATGTGGGAAAGTCCACGTTATTTAACCGATTGACAAAGACTCGTCGCGCTATTGTGATGGGGGAGGCTGGTACAACGCGTGACCGCCAATATGGTCACGCAGAGTGGTGTGGAAAGGAGTTCTCCGTGATTGACACTGGAGGATGGGTTGTCGGAAGTGATGATACGTTCGAGTCCGAGATTAACCGGCAAGTGGACTTGGCCATTAAGGAAGCTGATGTCGTTTTGCTGGTTGTGGATGTGAATGAAGGAGTAACCCAGTTTGATATGGAAGTGGCTCATCTCCTCCGTCAAGCTAAGAAACCTACTGTGTTGGCTGTTAACAAAGTGGATGCATTTGACCAACAATATGGCGCGCCCGAGTTTTATAGACTTGGACTGGGAGAACCGTTTATTCTTAGCGCGGAAAACGGACTGGGAACAGGTGAGCTGTTGGATGAGATTTGTTCACGCTTCCGTTCTACAGATGGCAATGAATCATTGGAAGATGAATTACCCAGATTTGCTATCGTCGGACGTCCCAATGCCGGAAAATCCAGTATCGTGAATGCTTTTATTGGCGAAGAACGGACAATTGTAACCGATATCCCCGGAACTACGCGCGATAGTATATATACGCGGTATAACAAGTTTGGAAAGGACTTTTACCTTGTTGACACTGCTGGTATCCGAAAAAAAGCAAAAGTGAATGAGGACTTGGAGTATTACTCTGTCGTACGTAGTATCCGTGCTATTGAAAATTCGGATGTATGTATTTTGATGATTGATGCTACAAGAGGTATTGAGGCGCAGGACCTCAATATTTACAATCTTATTCAAAAGAATAAAAAGGGTTTAGTAGTTTGCATCAACAAGTGGGACCTTATTGAAAGTAAAACTAACGCGGATATTAAAGCATATGAAAATGCAATTCGCCAACGTATTGCGCCATTTACTGACTTCCCGATTATATTCACCAGTGCTGTTACAAAACAACGTATATTCAAAGTTATTGAGACGGCAATGCACGTCTATGAGAACAAGCAAAAGAAGATTCCGACGGCACAACTAAACGACAAGTTCTTACCATTGATTGAGAATTACCCGCCACCTGCTACAAAAGGAAAATACATTAAAATAAAATATGTAACACAACTGCCCAATACACAAGTGCCAACCTTTGTGTTCTTTGCCAATCTTCCACAATATGTGAAGGAACCGTATCGTCGTTTCTTGGAGAACAAACTGCGGGAGTGGTGGGACTTTACGGGTACGCCGGTTCAGTTGTTTATAAGAAGCAAGTAAGTGTTATTCATATTATGTTGGTATGAAAATTATCGGATTTACAAGTTTCGATGAGAATGAAGAGATGCTGTTGAAAGGCGATAGCTGCCTGCTTGTGAACAGAAAGCCATTTTTTAGGCCGGATGACTCAAATGATTTGCGGGCAATTCCATGTGTCGTCTTGCGTGTAAGCCGTTTGGGAAAGTCTGTTGCTGCGCGATTTGCAGACCGTTATTTTGATGCTTTTGCCTATGGATTTGATTTTGTGGCGTGGGACAAACTGACTGTAGCGCAGCAAAATGGAAAACCTTGGACAGAGGCAACGTGCTTTGATTATTCTTTGGCTGTGGGAGATTGGCTGGATAAAGAACATTTGTTCAAGATACCTTATCGCTTATCCGTCTCACCGGCAGAAGCAATAGAGCGCGTGAGTCATTTGATGACGATTCGTCAGGGGGACCTTATATATATACACGCGCACGCGCCCGCACGAAGCGTGACGCGTGACGATATGCTGCAAGGGCCGGAAGGCGCCGAGGATTCGTTTTATTGCAAAATCAAATAAGGCAAGTACGTATCTCGGATATACGCATAATCCGGATATTCGTCCAAAAGGGCTTTGGCTCGGTGTAATGCTTCCGATGTCTTGCCCTTTTTTTCATAGCATTGAGCAATGTACATTAATGCTGCAGGCCGCCACCAACAGTTGTACCATTCGTCGTCTTGGAATGATTCTGCTGCTTTGAGAAATAATTCTAAAGCTTCTGACTTGTTGCCGAAAGGTGAAGGTGCATAGAATAATGCCGTACCGCAATAGGTTAGCGTGAACGGATCTTTAGGAGCCTGTTCTACTGCATTTCGTGCTAAATTAAGGGCCTTGACTGGATGAAACGACTCATGTAAACGCAATTCATAAACGTAAACCGCAGACATATACATCGCATAGTGGCCTGCTGGAAGTTCGTTTTCCAATTGAGTGACATGTTTACGGAATTTGCTCACATACGGAGATGCATTTTCTTTGTCGGTGTCCAGTAGTGCACCGCAATACCCGTATTCATAAGCCAATAGATGCGGTGTGACTTGCGCTGTATCAATATAAGCTTTCCATACCGGCATATTGTTTTGCAAGTATGCATCAAGCAAGTCCCTATCCGCAACAAAGGATTGTGCGGATAGAGACATACTTAGACATAGCGTGATGATTACATAGCTCCACGCTCTAACTTGAGCGTGATAGTTGGTTGGTCGCATACTTCTGTTGGTCCGTAATATTGAATGGGTCCTGGGTAGATATAACTGGTATTGGCATCAGCCCATGAAGCACGATGTTTCTTGAAGTACAAGAACGGAGCACCGTCAAGTTCAACAAGAGCCTTTTGAATAACAGGTTTCATCTTGCCGTTACGTTTTTCCATGTTCATCATCATGGTAATGGGGACACCACCTGCCATCCATTCTGCGGCGGGCTTGGTCAGATTACGGACAAGCGACATATAACCTGTCTTGCCTGCTGCAATTAGATGTGAGGCATTCACGCCTATTGAGTAGCAGTAGTCTGCATCGAAGTTTGAAGGTATAGCGCAACGTCCTTCGTAGCCGAAGAAATGGTTGAGAGCAGAGAATTTGCCTTTGAACTTGCCTTCTGCTTTAAGTTGAGCCAGGCGTTTCTGAACCATCTCAATGAGCAACTTCTCGGTCTCAATTTGGCTTACCATAACGTTTCCGTGAGGATCGCGGTCCAGCGTTAATTGACGTGCAATACCCTTGGGCAGAGAGCGATAGAGTGCGCACGAAGCGGGCGTAAGCATCGATTTAACGTACTCGCGCTTTGCATCATCACCTTCAAGAGAAACAAACTCCTCGTTCTGAGCCAGCATGTCATTCAATTCTTGAATAAGAACGCGCATTGCGGGAATAAACTCAATCAATCCTTCGGGGATAAGTATCGTACCGAAGTTCAGACCTGCGTTTGAACGGTCAACAATCACGTCAACGATTTGTTCAACAATGTCGTTCAGTGTCATGTTCTTTGCTTCTACTTCTTCGCTGATAAGGCAAATATTCGGTTGGGACTGCAGTGCGCATTCCAAGGCAATATGGCTGGCGCTACGGCCCATCAAACGGATAAAGTGCCAGTATTTCTTGGCGGAATTGGCATCACGTTGGATGTTACCAATCAACTCGGCATAAGTCTTGCAGGCGGTATCGAAACCGAAAGAGGTTTCAATCATCTCATTCTTAAGGTCGCCATCAATAGTCTTCGGGCAACCGATAACTTGAATACCGCATTGTTTTTGGAGATAGTACTCTGCAAGTACGCAAGCGTTAGTGTTGGAATCGTCACCTCCGATGATTACTACAGCTTTGATATTCAATTTTTTGCACACTTCAATACCATTGTCAAACTGCCAGGTCTCTTCCAGTTTGGTACGTCCTGAACCAATAATATCGAAACCGCCGGTATTGCGGTATTCATCGATTATATCAGCTGTGAGTTCTTGATATTTCCCTTCTATTAAACCTGAAGGACCACCAAGGAATCCATATAATTTGCTCTCTGGATTGAGACGTTTGAGACCATCGAACAAACCGCAAATCACATTGTGACCACCGGGAGCTTGACCACCGGAAAGGATAACGCCGACATTGATCGGGGCGGATTTGGCTTCACCGGGAGCAGGTTCCATGGTGATAATTGGCAGACCGTATGTGTTCGGAAAGAGACGTTTGATTTCTTCTTGGTCTGCAACGGACTGAGTTGCTGCGCCTTCTACAAGGCGTACATTCCCGTTCAAAGCAACCGGCATCTTCGGTTGATAGGATTGACGGGCAATCTGTAAAGGTGATTTAATCATAATTGTTAGTTTTATTATTTATTTGTTTTATAGTTTGTTTACTTGTCTTGGACTATAAGTCTTAGCAGTTCTGCTACTGCGTCTTCTTGCGGAATATTCTTCAAAACGCAATCTTTGCCTTTATACAGGCTGACACGACCCACGCCCGCTCCAACGTATCCGAAATCGGCGTCGGCCATTTCGCCGGGACCATTAACAATACAACCCATCACAGCGATTTTGAGTCCGCTCAACCGGGCCGCTGAAAGACCTCCTTCTGCCTTTTGAAAAGCAGCCTTGATTTCTGCTACTGTCTTTTGCAGGTCAAATAGTGTCCTTCCGCAACTGGGGCAAGAGATAAACTCTGTTTTATACATCTTCACGCGTGCGGCTTGAAGAATATCTTTACTTAATTGTGCAAGTTTTTCGGTGGAAAAAGCAGGATTAAGTAACTCTAATTTATCGCAACCGTATTCCCACAAAAGGCGGCCGCATTCGCCGGCTGCTTGAAGTTGGAAGTGCTCCCAATTCTTCTCATTGTTGAAAAAGAATATGGAACTCTTGTCTTCATCGTACGAAAGAATATAATTGTCGGTATACCGGATACTATTGGGGTCGGTAAAGTAATCTACAAGTGCCTTTGCAACAGGAATCTCTGCCTCCGGTTCTTCGCTTAGACTAACACGTACTGTATCTCCGATTCCTTCTGCGAGAAGCGCACCAATACCAACTGCTGACTTGATTCGTCCGTCTTCGCCTTCGCCGGCTTCTGTTACACCCAGATGAATAGGGTAGTGCATCTGTTCTTTGTCCATTGTTTCAACAAGCAAACGAACTGAATCTACCATAACTCGGGTGTTGCTTGCTTTAACAGAAAGAACAATATTGTCAAACTGCTCTTTTGCTGCAATACGAAGAAACTCCATACATGATTCAACGATGCCTTTGGGTGTGTCGCCGTATTGTTCCATCATGCGTGGCGAAAGACTGCCGTGGTTCACGCCGATTCGAATCGCTGTATTATATGCGCGACATATATTGATAAGGTGACGGAATCTATCTTCCAGATTTTTCTCGTCTTTGACATAATTGCCGGGGTTGATGCGAACCTTCTCACATATTTCGGCAGCGAGGTCTGCCACATCGGAACGGAAATGGATATCTGCAACCAGAGGCATCTCACATCCTGCTTTGCGAAGCTGTTGATGAATTTCGCGCAAGGACTCTACCTCACGAGCACCTTGAGTCGTAAACCGGAACAGTTCGGCACCTGCCTTGGCGCATCGCAGAGCTTGAGCTACTGAAGCATCAATATCATTCGTTGAAACATTTGCCATCGTTTGGATACGAATTGGGTACTCTGAACCCAATTTTACCCCTCCAATGGTGGCAATTTTGGTCTTTCTACGTTGATAAATGTGAGAAATATTCATTTTTTCGTATTTTTTTGCAAAAAAATTTGGTCATATCAAAAATTTGTAGTACCTTTGCAGCCGCTTTTGAAAAAAAGCCGAGAATCAGTAGCTCAGCAGGTAGAGCACATCCCTTTTAAGGATGGGGTCCTGGGTTCGAGCCCCAGCTGGTTCACAAAGCAGCGAAATTCGCTGCTTTTTTGTGTCCCTTCCACTCCTTTTCTTGTTCTTATTTTTGTCAATGACCTTTGCGAGTGCAAAGGTACAACAAAAATTTGGAATACACAAGGTTTTTGCACAAAAAGTTAAATTTATTTGATTTTTCACTCAATTCTGATAAAAAAATTACTCAATTTGCCGCACAAAAATTCTCAAAGTACGAACCGGATAACGGAAAAACACCTTGTATTTTGCCTTAAAAACAGCGAATCGGCTCAAAAAAGTAAGATTTTTTGCATTTTTAGGAACAAATTGAGCCGATTATTCAAATATTTTTTGTAATTTTGCACCGATTTTGGAATTTGCTTATGGAAACAGCCCGTGAAATACTGCAATTTTTGCACTATCATCCTCTGTCTTCACGCGAAGATATTCGTAAAGGTATAGGCTTTCAAGAGAGTGATGCCACTCTCAAACGTCTTATTTTTGCCGGCATTGAAAACGGCGATATAACCGTAACGGGCAAGGCACGTGCAACGCGTTATTCATTGTCTAATCGTGCGCATTTGTTAATGCCGCTTGATTTGGATACCTATTTTGCGCAAGACGTGGACGACCGCCAAGTGCAAACGAGTTTTAATTTTGCGCTTATTAATGAACAATTACCGCAAGTGGTTTTGTTTACGGAGGATGAGTTGGAACATCTCAATGCTCTCCAAACGGAGTTTCGTGCTCATTTGGAAGATATGACCGAGAACGAATATCGCAAAGAGATGGAGCGTTTAGGTATTGATCTCAGTTGGAAATCTTCACAGATAGAGGGTAACACGTATTCGCTTCTTGAGACGGAACGATTATTACGTGAGAGCAAAACTGCAGATGGCAAGACGAAAGAGGAAGCGGTAATGCTCCTTAATCACAAAGACGCTTTGCGGTTTGTGTTAGATAATCCGGATTATCTGCAAGAGTTGACTATTAGTCATATAGAGGATATTCACCAATTGCTGACTAAAGAACTGTCTGTTGATACAGGGCTTCGTCATCGTCGTGTCGGTATAACAGGCACGCAATATCGACCATTGGACAATGAGTTTCAGATTCGTGAGGCCATGCACGATACATGCGATTTGATCAATAGCCGTCCGAATGTCTTCGAGAAAGCATTATTGGCACTCTTACTATTGAGTTATATTCAGCCGTTTATGGACGGTAACAAGCGTACAGCGCGCATTACAAGTAATGCGTTGTTGATAGCGAACGGCTATTGTCCGCTATCGTTCCGCACAGTTGATTCTATTGATTACAAGAAAGCGATGCTGATTTTCTACGAGCAGAATAATCTGCATGCATTCAAGAAAATTTACATGGAGCAATATGAATTTGCTGTAAGAGAATACTTCTAAACACCCCAGGGCGGATTGCATCTATTTATCACTTGTCCACGCTTATTGGGGGAGGTAGAATAGAACCACAATGTTGTTTTATAGTTAATGGGGGAGGCAGTACTTTTTTGATGTTCACAATCGTATTTATTCAGATATGCTAAAATCCCCATATATTGCGTAGTGTGATTCGCCTTTTGCTATTTGATATATATATCGCGTGTTCATAACGGGCGGTTTATACATATACAATAATTTGTAGAAATAGTAAATACTCTATGCTTATTGCGACTAAAAGAATCTCTATAGATATACTAAAGTATTGAGAGTACATTTCTCATAATGAATAATTGCATAATCCATTCTTTGATAATTGCTGCATTTTTATTCGGAACAATGCTGTTTCAATACTTTTATTATGTCTTTTTGTTGTCTTTCCGCAAATCATTTGTCAGTAAAATATGGATACTATTATCTCGACAAATATGTCTATAACTACTAGCATCTTCTTGTTTTAAGAGCATGCCGTCAGAGGATAATACTGATAACAAAAGAATGAATAGTTTTTTTTCATTGTTAGATGAATTTATTTAAAATCAGGAATTCGTCCGTCGTAATCTTTATAGTACTCTATCAAATATTGAAGAAAGTTCATTATCATTTTTTCGATATTGTCATTTTGTTTTTTGTTTTCATTTTTGTTATTGTTATTTTGTGTAAAATCATCTACGTTTTTAGAAGAATTTCTTTTTATTACACCTTTTAACAACTTAACAAATCCAGATATAGCCGAAAACACATTTTTGTCCCTAATCTGTAGTTTTGCGATTTCTAAACTTTCTTTAGCATCATTTAATGCATCTGAATATTGACCTTTCTTGAAAAATATAAAGCTTCTGAGATTATATCGCTCCCATTTTGCATTATTAATTTTTATAGCTTTGTTTACATTTTCTAATGCTCCATTATAATCTTTTTTAATAAAAAGAAGATTTGCATAGCGAAAATATGCATTATCTGAATATGGATTAAGTTTCAGAGCTTTTTCAATATCCTTTTGAGCTTCTCTATACATTCCTTTGGAAACAAAGATGTCAGATCTATTTCCATATGCTGTTGCATAATTGGGATTTAAATTTATCGCTTTATTATAATCATTTAGAGCCTGCCTATCTTCTCCTTCTGCACAATAGGCGTTTCCTCTATTATTGTATGCCTCAGCATATTGTGGATTAAGATCAATAGCTTTTGTATAATCAGCTATAGCTTTCTCATATTCTTTTATCTCGTCATATTCGCACCCCCTGCTATTATATGCATATGACACGTATTGGGTACTTGGATATTTGTCTATTATTTGAGAGAGAGAAAATATTTTAACATCAATGTCTGTATTATTTAAAGCTCTTACAAGTTCTGTTAAAAATTTTAATTCGGTTAGTGTGGGATATACTTTATTTATATCTTTCTCCATCTTTTTTATCGTTGCCTCCCTTACTCGATTAAGGAATAACGGGATAACTATACCAACAATTGCGACTAATATAGTTATTATTATGGCAAGAAAAGATAAATGATTATTTTCTTCCGAAATGTATGTTTTCAGAATATCATTTGAAGCTTTTTGAATTTTGAGGTCTATTAATTGAGTATCAACTTGTCTTCTTACTTCCATAGTAATAAGGCTATCTACTTGAGAACGAGTATAAGTAATATTCTCAGAAGCAGAACTTGGAGCGGCAGCAAAACAGGAGGCTATTGTGGTAAAAAGAAGAATAAACAAGAAAGATACTCGTCTATTATTTTCTCTCATATTTTCTCTCGCTTTGGATAAGTATAAATTTTTTGTTATCATATTATCTTGCAATTAACCAACATTGCGAGGTTTTAGTATCATAGACTTAAATTACGTTGCAAAGGTACGACTTTTTTTTGACTTGTGCAAGCAATTCGGCATTTTTGTGGTATTTTATTCGGTGTTTTAGCGGTATTTCATTCGGCATTTTGGAGACAAATCATTCGGCATTTTTGTGGCACTTAATATATAAGTGCGAGAAATGTGCGGTTTTACACATCCTCGGCACTTAAAAGGAGGTAGAACATATACCCGAGATTAAGTCTGGTATGTTGTGTGTTGCTTGCACGAAGGCTTTCAAATGCAATAGAACGCCGAATACTATTTCGGGAAATGAACGAAACTAAAAGCAAGCGCGGCACAATACCGCGCTTGTTGTTACTCACGGGATTAACCATGAGAGCTGAACCGAAAGGTGTGTGATTATTGTACTAGATACCCCTTTACGCCTCCAGTATCAAGAACTTTTTCTCCGATGTCAGTAGGTTGCTCCATATCAGGGAATAGCTTTTCGTTCTCTGAGGGGAAAAGCCATACGCCTTTCAGCGCAGAATCAAACTCTTCTTTTTCTACAATGGTTACCTCATCATTTTGCATATACCAATGCATAATTGTTTCCAACCTACCTCGTTGACAATTACGAACATCTGCCCAAAGCACTTCTTGATCTTCAAAATAAGGGGCGAACCAATATATCGGTGTCGTTTTTGATGTCTCTGCAAGTTGAGTAATTTGAGTTTGAGATGTTACTCTATCCTTTTGTGCTTTAGATATCACAGACGGATACTTACGACCATAAAACAAAGTCAATGCAACAAATAATATACATACCCAATATGGTTTCAGATTCTCTTTTGCAAAATATAGCACAGCAACTAATGCAACTAATGAACCTATATTATAGTAGTAGGTAAAATTGAGTTTCAGAATAGCTGTACCAAGGAAACATGCAAATGAAGCTAATAGTAACGAATCGTAGAAACAATAGGCGCTCTTCTTGCTAATAATTTGAACTACTCTATAAATTAGAGCAATTGCAGCAAGCCAATATATCTTCTGCGCGATAAATATTTTAAGTGCATTTATTAGATGGGAAGCCTCTTCTTTGTGGCTGTAAAAATGAGTTGCTTGCGGTAATATCGCAAAAATCCATATTCCGAGGAAGATTAAAACTCCGACAATAAGTAGAACATTAAAGATCTTTTTATTACGGCTGAGATGCTTATAGTTAAATAGCAGCGAGCACACACCCATTGCAAATGGTATTGTGCAAACAGTCTCATAACAATAGGTAATATAGTTAATTGTTAATAAGGCTATTATACCAAATCCCCAACGCTCCGTTTCTTCAAAGCGTACCGCACAATACAGGAATACTGGAAGAAACATAAAGATAATCCACGCACCTGTATAACAAGTTATGAATTCAGGAAGAACACGAACAACAGCAATTGCAACCAGGCAGAATGTGATACTATACTTCCAAATAGCAGGTTTATCTTTGAGTATATTTATACCAATAAGGGCGAAGAAAAATGCATAAACTATTAGAGCAATGGCTTGCAATATATAATGTGCTTGCGGACTAATATAGCCAGAGCCAAATAGCAATAATACATTGTATAGGTTATAAGCAAATGGGTACAAACGCCCTTCAGATGGCATTACATCAAAGCCTGTGGGAGAAAAAGGAATATCCATACCCGTATGACTTACAACAATCGCTTCATCTCCAATAATCCACCATGCATTATGAATGAGGAAATAGGAGCACACAGCAAGTAAAGCCCAAAAACATCCCCAAAATCCTATTTGAGGTAGTCGTTCTTTTTGAATTAATACATTTGTCATATAAATAAAGTTTAAATAGTTTTTTCAATATGATAGCGTGGACGACGCTTCGTTTCTCTATATATCTTGCCAATATATTCACCGATAATACCTATAGATAATAGGATCGCGCCCCCAATGAACCACAACGATATTAATAAAGAAGTCCAACCTGCAACCGCAGAGCCACAAAGGAATGAGACTAATGCATATACAGCAGCAATAACAGATAACAACATTACAACAAAACCAAAGGTTGTAATCAGCCTCAATGGTTGAACAGAAAAGGAAGTAATACCATCTAATGCAAAATTAATCATCTTGTTGAGCGGGTACTTACTTTCTCCTGCAAAGCGTTCTTTTCTGTCATAATATACCTCTTGCGATTTGTATCCGAGCAACTTAACCATACCGCGTAAAAACATATTACGCTCAGGATATAGCATTAATTCATTTATCGCGCGTTTGCTCATCAAACGAAAATCTGCGTGATTATAAACAATATCCACTCCCATCTTTTGCATCATTCCATAGAAAGCAAGTGCCGTTCGACGTTTAAAGAAAGTGTCTGTCTTGCGTTCTTTTCTTACTCCAAAGACCACATCACAACCATCTTTGTAAGCGTCAACCATTTGTTCTATCGCCAATATATCATCCTGCAAATCAGCATCAATAGAAACAGCAGCGTCACATTTATCGGCTGAGTATTCCAGACCAGCCCAAAGCGCGTGTTGGTGACCTACATTGTGAGCGAGCTTGAGACCATGCACGTACTTGTTTTGAGATTGCAATTGCTCTATCAAAGACCATGTAGTATCATGGCTTCCATCGTCCACATACACAATATCACTTGTAGTGATTTTGCCTTTGTCGATAAGCGTGTCTATCAGTTGTGAGAGTTGTTTGGTCGTCTCTTGCAAAACGGCCTCCTCATTATAGCACGGAACAACAATGTTGAGTTTCATATTATTGGAAATGTTTTGACTTGAATACATATCTAACTAATACAAAGTTAATCGGTATAACGATACAGAACACAGGTATCGGTGCCCATGTTTCGGGAACTCCCATCCCAAGGAATATATTTAAGAACAACAGATGGAGCAGATAGTTCACTCCGTGCGACAGGGCAAATCCGATGCCACGTTTGACAGACGTATTACTCTTGAATGTGAAATGTGCGGAAAGATAGAAATTACAACACCACGCTATTATATAGCCGATAGAATAAGCAATATTGGCATATAACGTCTCGTCTTCGCCGATGTTATTCGCCCATACAAGTAGCAAGTATATGCCGTAATGGATACCGGTTGCTAATACTCCTACAAGGGCAAAGCGAATAAACTCGTGAACTTTCTGCGAGGTGCGGATTTGATAATATATGTCGGATATTGTTTTCATTGCTTGGTTACATACAGACACAAAAAACGCGGATTCCCTTTTTGCTTATCCGCTGTTGAGGTCCTGAGAAAACCGTGTAACCAAATAAGCAATGCAGAAACCCACGCTGTGTATATATCGGCACGTGTCCCCAAACGGAACATGTGGGTATATTATACACCCATGGGCATCTACTATTACTTGCTTTTGAGTTACGAGTTGAAGTTTCTCAGGTTCCAACAGTCAAAAACAAGCGTTAGTAAACGCCATTAAATATGTCTGCTCCCTCACCCTGTTATGTCACGCAGACACCCCAGCGTGAGTTTGCGGGTGCAAAATTACTACAAAAAATCCGAATGTGCAAGATTTTTTTCAAAATAATCGTTTGAACGTAGTAAAAAAAGAAATAAAATTCATTTTATTTTGCCATTTGCAGGATTATACTGCTTTTTTTGTGGGTGCAAGCATTCAATCCCGCGACCACATCGAGACCACATCGCGACCTGTATGAAAGGTGTGAAGTTAATTTTACTTTGGCACGGAGTTTGTAATACTCTTTCTGCAAATTTTAATTTACGACACTATGAAAAAGATATTTAGATTTTTAGGCATCGTGCTGCTCGT
>Ga0247611_10001570_pt1 | contig 40266 bp, 39 predicted proteins | sample 177DNAGHGhighgp2_FD_192422 | JGI IMG/M metagenome (GOLD analysis project Ga0247611, IMG submission 192422) | Sheep rumen microbial communities from Palmerston North, Manawatu-Wanganui, New Zealand - 1770 DNA GHGhigh gp2 | ecosystem: Host-associated > Mammals > Digestive system > Stomach > Rumen... | reverse complement strand
CAAATATGTTCGGTTACAATGATCGGAAAAATTGGCGAGATTGACTTCTGTATATTGGGGTATCCAACCATCATTGAAATTAAAAACAGAGAAGTAATTCATAACGTTAGTGGAGAAAATGAAGTCTTATCTTTTTTAAATTCAAAATAGCCTTTATTAATCTAATAACTTTTGATAAAATATTACATAGTAATAATTTGCTAAAGAATTATGGATTACGCGTCGTTATTAAATGATAAACAATTATCAGCAGTTTCAACAAAATCACAGTATGTTAGAGTTGTTGCTGGAGCCGGTAGTGGTAAGACGAGAGTTTTAACATATCGTATCTCGTATTTAATTGAAAAAATGGATGTTTTACCATCCTCAATTGTAGCGATTGCATTTACTAATAAAGTTGCCGAAGAAATGAAGGTACGTGCTCTCTCACTATTACATGGATTGGGAGGCGGATTATCTGTTTCAACGTTCCATAGTTGGTGTGCAAGATTCCTTAGAAAAGAAATCGATGTTTTAAATTTCCCAAATAACTTCACCATTATGGATGAAGATGATCAAATGGCATTGATTAAGAACATTGCTGTGGATAAAGGTTTTAAGAAAAATGATGAAATTGTGAAATATTCGGCTGGTTTTATCTCTTACCACAAGTGTAACGGGCGATATGCGAGCGATGTTGTTCTTGATGAATTTGCATCATTAAGAGACAAAAAAGCTCTTGAGTTTTTCCATGAATATGAATTAAGAAAAGATCAAATGCTCTCTCTTGATTTTGATGATTTGTTGTTAAAAACAATTCAAATCCTTGAAGAGTATCCTAACGTTCGTGAGAAGTGGCAACTTCGAATCAGCAATATTCTTGTTGATGAATTTCAGGATACAAACGACATTCAATTCAAACTTATTAAATTGTTAATGAATTCTCAAACAAATCTTTATGTAGTTGGGGATCCTGATCAAACAATCTATACATGGAGAGGTGCTAATCAAAGATTAATGCTTGATTTTGCACGTTCCTTCCCTGGCGCTGAAACAATTATTTTGAACCAAAACTATCGTTCAACAAAACCAATTCTAGATACAGCAAACAAACTTATTGCTCATAATAAAAAACGTGTTCCAAAGGATTTATTTACGCAACGTGAAAGTAATGTTCAAGTAACCGTCGAAGATTGCTATGATTCGAATGCTGAAGCGAAGTATGTTTGTGATGAAATTGAAAACATTGTTCGCAAAGGCGATGCAAAGTATTCTGAAATTGCTATTTTATACCGTGCTAACTATTTAACATTACCATTCGAAAAAGAATTAATGCGCCGTCGTATTCCTTATCAAATTTATGGAGGACTTAAGTTCTTCCAAAGAAAAGAAATTAAAGACGCTTTAGCCTACTTTAGACTTATTAATAATAAGAAAGACGATATTAGCTTTGAAAGAATTGTTAATGTTCCTCGACGTGGCATTGGTGATGTCGCGATGGACATTTTAAAATTTGAGAAAGGTGAGCTAAATCTATCATACGTTGAATATATTCAAGAAATAGATAAACACGTTACAGAATTAAAGCCAAAGAATGTTGTTTCACTTTCGATGGTTATTAATGAAATGAACGCGACTAAAAAGCGTTTAGATGAAAATCTAGAAGCCTATCCAAAGATCCTAGAAGACTTCCTAATCAAGATTGGCTACTTTGAATATCTACAAAGCGATGATGAAGGTGAAGGGCGTTTAGAAAACGTGAAAACTTTGTTAAGCGACATTGTTGATTATTTAAAGAAATATCCAGAGTCAACTTTCGAAGATTATTTAGAAAATGCGACACTTCAAACATCACAGGATGAGATGAAGGAAGCAGATAAGGTTAATTTGATGACGATTCACGTCGCTAAAGGTTTGGAATTTAAATATGTCTTTGTTGTTAGTCTAAACGAAGGCATTTTCCCATCTATTAAAGCCATGGAAGAAGAAGGCCGGGATGGAGAGGAAGAAGAACGTCGTCTTTGTTATGTCGCTTTCACGAGAGCCAAGGATAAACTATATGCAACATGTAATTCTGGATACAGTTATGTCCTTAGTTCGAAATCGATTCGTTCAAGATTTTTCAATGAAGCAGGTTTAGTGTTTGTAAAGAAAGACTTTTATCAAAAACAACCATCAAAACCAGCATATTTTGACTTTTTTGCCGATGAAAGTCGATCTGACGAAGATTACATTTCTGAACCAGTTGTGACTGATAACGGCATTGTTGATTGGAAGGTTGGAGATATTGCGATTCACGATGTCTTTGGACGAGGTGTAGTCACAGCAATCATCGACGATACAATCATTCAAGTAGATTTTGAAAATCATGGAAGAAAATCCATTTTAGGTAGTCACCCAAAAATACATCGAGAAAAAGGAGGAATTGAAGCATGAATCCAAAAGAACGAGCTCAAGAAATAACTAAACTTCTCGAACAATATAACTACGAATATTACGTTTTAGATAACCCAAGTGTTCCGGATAGCGAATACGATCGGTTGATTAACGAACTAATTTTAATTGAGAAAGAACATCCTGAATTAGTCACCCCATTTTCTCCAACTCAACGTGTTGGTGGAAAGGTTCTTTCTGAGTTTAAGAAAATCCAACATAAACGTATGATGCTTTCATTAGCAAACGCCTTCAACGAAGACGATTTGCGTGATTTTGACCGTAAGGTTAGAGACGTTATTGGCGGTGAAAAAGTTGAATATATGTGTGAAATGAAAATCGACGGTTTAGCGATGTCATTAGACTATGTTGACGGTCATTTAAATTACGCGGCGACTCGTGGAGATGGAAATACTGGTGAAGACGTGACAAATAACGTTTTAACAATTAAATCTATCCCAACACAAGTTGCTCAAGATAAACCATTTGAAGTTCGTGGAGAAGTTTATATGTCGAAGAAAACTTTAAACGAACTTAACGCACAAAGAGAAGCGAATCACGAAGTGTTGCTAGCAAACGCACGTAACGCTGCGGCCGGTTCAATTAGACAACTCGATTCCTCGATTGCCGCCTCAAGAAAACTAGAAGCATTTTGGTATTACTTAGTTAACGCTGATGAACTTGGATTCAAGAAACATAGCGATGCTCTCAATTATATTGAGAAAATCGGTTTTAGAACCAATAAAGAGCGTCGAATCTGTAACGGAATTGAAGAAGTTTTAGCTTATGTTGCCGAGTACACAGAGAAGCGTCCAAACCTCGCCTATGACATCGATGGAATTGTTATTAAAGTTAACGATATTACAAAATATGATGTCCTCGGATATACCGCAAAAACTCCGAAATGGGCGATTGCTTATAAGTTCCCTCCAGAGGAAGTGGTCACCAAACTTGAAGACATTATTTTCACTGTTGGACGTACAGGTAAAATTACACCAAATGCAGTGGTTGCACCAACTCGTGTTGCTGGTTCAGTTGTCCAAAGAGCGACACTTCATAACGAAGATTTCGTACGCGAAAAAGATCTTCGAATTGGCGATTACATTGTCTTAAGAAAAGCTGGCGATGTTATCCCAGAAGTTGTTCGTCCTCTTCCAGAAAAACGTGATGGAACTGAACGTCCTTTCGTGATGATTGATGTGTGCCCAGTTTGTGGCGCTCCTTTAGTTAGAAAAGATGCGATGCACTTCTGTGTTAGCCCAACATGTCCAGCAAAGAAAATTGAAGGTTTAATCCACTTTGCATCTCGTAATGCGATGGACATTGAGAACCTTGGAGAAAAGGTTTGTGAAGAATTCTTTAACGAAGGATTTATTTCGACAATTGATTCAATTTACAATCTTAAACAGTATCGAGACGAGATTCTAAATCGTGAAGGTTGGCAAAAGAAATCGACCGACAACCTTTTAGAGGCAATTGAAAAATCAAAAGAAAATTCCCTTGAAAGATTGTTGTTTGGATTGGGCATCAAAGAAGTTGGTGAAAAGACTGCTAAGGTATTAGCGAAACGTTTTGGAACGCTTGATCGATTCTTTGAACTTACTGAAGAAGAGTTGCTCAATGTTCCAGATTTGGGTCCCGTTTCCGCGAAGTCGATTTATGAATATTTCCACGATGAAAATAATCGAGTTTTGATAGAAAATCTCCGTCAAAACGGCATTAATTTCAATTATCTTGGAGTTAATTTGACAAATGAAAATTCCCCATTCTTTGGCAAAACTGTGGTCCTTACTGGAACCCTTTCAAAGTATGGAAGAAAAGAGGCAACTGAGCTTTTAGAAAACATTGGTGCTAAGGTTGCTGGATCCGTCTCGAAGAAAACAGATTACGTTGTTTATGGTGTTGAAGCTGGTTCAAAACTTGATAAAGCTCGTGAACTTGGTGTAAAAACATTAAACGAGGAAGAGTTTGAAGAATTACTTCAAATGGAGTAGTATTTTAAGCATTATGAAAGAGTACAATATTGAAATCTTGAAACAAGCCGCTCACGGATTACTCTTCGATATGTCTGATGAGCAATATCAAACACTAATGTCAGAATTTGACATTGTTGTTGCTCAAATGAAGATTATTGGTGAAAACAAAGAACTCGATAAGGCCGAGCAAATGGTTTTCCCGTTCGAAGTTTCAACATCTGTGATGAGAGAAGATGTTCCTTGTGAACCACTTCCGCGCGAAGAAGCAATTCGCAACGCAAATAGCAAAATTGGTGGACAGATTAAACTGCCAAAGGTGGTCTTATGATATACCGCGGACTATCAATTGACGAATTACATGCTCTATTAGTGAGCAAGAAGGTCACCCCGCTTCAATTAGCAGAGGAAGCTTTAAGGTTGGCTAAACAAGATTCAAATAATGCTTTCGAATATATTATGGAAAAAGAAGCTCTCGAATTTGCTGCTTCTTTAACCGAACCAGAAGAGAATAACCCATTATGGGGAATTCCTTTTGTTATCAAGGATAACTTCTCAACCAAAAATGTTCCTACAACTGCAAGTAGTAACATTCTCAAAGGATATGTCCCTGTTTTTGACGCATGCGTTGTTGAAAAACTGCGTGCCGCGAAGGCTGTAGCAATTGGAAAAGTTACACTTGATGAACTCGCCATGGGTGGAACAGGTACAAGTGGACACTTGGGCATGACGTTTAACCCATATGATCGCTCACACAAACGTTTAGTAGGCGGATCATCATGTGGATCTGCGGCCGCGACTGCGGATGGATATGTGCCGTTCGCACTTGGAAGCGATACGGGTGACTCTACACGCAAGCCTGCATCGTATGCTGGGCTTGTTGGTTTCAAACCAACCTGGTCATTAATCTCTAGATACGGATTATTCCCATTTGCACCATCATTAGATACTGTTGGAATCTTTGCTCGAAATGTGAAAGACTCCGCTTATGTTTTAGACGTACTTGCCGGACACGACGATCGTGATTTCACATCCAGTATTCGACCAGTTGATGAGTATGCAAAAGATATTGAAAAGCCAAATCCAAAAGCTAAAATTGCCGTGATTAAAGGAATCGTTAATTCAATCTCAGATCATGATATTTTGAGTAAGTTTGAAGAGACCGTAAAATCGTTAAAAAATGCCGGTTTTGCTGTCGAATTCGTTGATTTTGACGAGAAAATTTTAACATCTTTGTTCCCGACCTACTTTGTCATTTCTTGTGCTGAAGCAACATCGAATAATGCTAATTTAGATGGCATCAAATTTGGTCCATCATACCAAGGTTCAACATTTGAGGAAGTTGTGAGCAAAGCGCGTACTAATGGGTTCGGAGAACTCATCAAAAGACGTTTCATTATTGGTAATTTCGCCTTGATGAAAGAAAACCAAAAAGATTTATTCTTACGTGCTCAGAAAAATAGACGAATTATTGTAGATGCGGTGAATGAAGTTTTAAAAGATTATGACTTTATCTACTGTCCAGCAGCTCCATCAATCGCTCCAAAGGTTGGTGAAGCTAGCGATAGACTTTCAAATGAATATTTAATTGCTGATAACCATCTTGTTATCGCAAACTTAGCCGGACTTCCATCTATTACACTTCCAATTGGAATGAAAGATGGAATGCCATTTGGCGCAAATATTACTGGCCGTGCTTTTGAAGATAAGCAAGTTTTAAAAATGGCTTATGAACTTGAAAAGCACACCGGTCTTAAGAATTTAGTGGCGAAAGGAGAATAACAATGAACTTTGAACCAGTTATTGGACTTGAAATTCACGTTGAATTAAAAACAAAAAGCAAAATGTTTTCTTCTGCGCCAGTTACCTATGGTAAAGAAGCAAATTCTCAAACTGCACCTCTTGATCTTGGTTTTCCAGGAACAATGCCAGTGGTGAACAAAGAAGCTGTTATTTATGCGATTCGTGTTTCTAATGCTCTTCACATGAAAATTGATCACGAATTACATTTCGATCGTAAGAATTATTTTTATAGCGATCTTCCAAAAGGTTACCAAATTACCCAAGATAGACGACCAATCGGATCTGATGGTTATTTAGAAATAGTTCTGAATGGGCAAAAGAAGAGAATCGGTATCGAACGTCTTCACATGGAAGAAGATACATGCAAACAACTTCACTTTAAGAATTTCACACTACTAAACTACAACCGTGCTGGGACACCTTTAATCGAAATTGTTTCTCGTCCAGAAATTCGTTCTGGTGAAGAAGCAATGAAGTATGTTGAGATGATTCGCTCGATTGTCGTTTTCTCAGAAGTCAGTGATGGAAAAATGGAAGAAGGTTCTCTCCGTTGCGACGTTAATGTCTCCATTCGACCAGAAGGAAGCAAAGAGTTTGGCACAAAAGTCGAAGTTAAGAACATTAATTCTATTTCGTATGTGAAAAATGCGATCGATTTTGAAGTTGAACGTCAAAAGAAGCTTATCGAAAGCGGTGGTAAGGTGATCCAAGAGACTCGCCGTTATGATGATGAAACAAAATCAACTGTTGCAATGCGTTTAAAAACAGACTCTGTGGATTATAAATACTTCCCAGAGCCAAACATTATTCCGATCAAACTGTCAGATAAGTTTGTCGATGATGCTATTGCATCATGCCCAGAACTTGCCGAGAGCAAAAAAGAACGTTATTTAAACGAATTCAAACTTAATGAATATGACGCCTCACTCTTAGTGAGCGATAAAGATATTTCTAGCTACTATGATAAATGTGCTAAATTAACAAAACAGTATAAAATACTGGCCAACTGGATGAACGTTGATGTTTTGTCTTATTTGAACAAGAACAATATCACCATCAACGAGTTTCCACTAAATCCTGAACAGTTGGTTAGTTTGATCAATATCATCGAGAAAAACGAAGTCTCTTCTAACCAGGCAAAAGCAATTTTTGCGAAGATGGTTGAAGAGAAGTGCGATGCTCAAAAAGCTCGTCAAATCCTTGGTATTTCCTCACAAATCTCAGATGAATCATTTATTAAAAACGTGATCAAGGAAGTTCTCGATGAGAATCCACAATCAATTAAAGATTATAAAGAAGGAAAAGACCGCGCGCTTGGCTTTATGGTTGGACAAGTCATGAAGAAAACCCAAGGTAAGGTCAATCCAAAGATGACTTCTGAAATGTTATTAAAAGAATTGGAGAACAGATAATGAAAGAAATTCTTGTCACTGGTGGAATGGGTTATATTGGTTCCCATACCGTTGTTCAACTCATTGAAAACAACTATAAACCAGTTATTGTTGATAACCTTTGTAATTCCAAAGTTGAAGTTTTAAATCGTATTGAAAAACTTACTGGTGTTAGACCAGAGTTCTATGAACTCGATGTTCGTGACGAAGCTGCTTTAGATAAAGTTTTTGCCAGCCACAAGATTTTTGCTGTTATTCACTTCGCCGGTTTAAAAGCTGTTGGTGAATCTGTTCAAAAACCAGACTTATATTTTGACAACAATATTGGATCCACCAAAGTGTTGTTAAAAGTGATGGAAAAGTATGGATGTAAAAACATTGTCTTCTCATCATCTGCGACTGTTTATGGAAACCCAAAACATGTTCCAATTGTTGAAACCGATCCAATTGGAGAAACAACAAATCCATATGCTGAAACAAAAGTTAGAATTGAATATATTTTGCAAGATTTAGCAAAGCATAATCCAAGCTATAACATTGCAATTCTCAGATATTTTAACCCAATTGGAGCCCACAAATCAGGCTTAATGGGTGAAGATCCACAAGGTATTCCAAACAACTTAATGCCATATGTTACACAAGTGGCTGTCGGTAAACTTCCTGTGCTAAATATTTTTGGTGATGATTATGACACACCAGATGGAACATGTATTCGTGACTACATTCACGTTGTTGATTTAGCACACGGACACTTATTAACTTTAAAGAAACTTGAAGAAAATCCAGGTCTAGTTATTTATAACCTTGGAACTGGTGTTGGCACATCAGTGTTAGAACTTGTTCATGCTTTTGAGAAAGCGAACAACATGAAGGTTAATTATAAGATTGCACCACGACGTGCTGGCGATATTCCTGAGTGCTACGCTAATGCCGATAAAGCCTATCGTGAAATTGGATTTAAAACCGAATTCAATATTGTTGACTGCTGTCGCGATTCGTGGAATTGGCAAAAGAACAACCCAAGAGGTTATGAGGAGAAATAAATATGAAAAAAAGTTTATACTCAATCAAAACTATTAACGGAGATGTTCTCCGAGGATATTCATGGAACGTCGAAAAACCAGTGGGTAACGTTGTTATTGTTACCGGCATGGAAGAATATGCTGCTCGATATGACGATTTTGCTCAATTTTTAAACAAAAACGGATACAATGTTGTCTGTGTTGACCATTATGGTCAAGGTTTAAACTCTAATGAAGGTAAATCACTTGGCATTGTTCCTCCATCATTTTTCTCTAAAACTGTACGAAATGTTGATGATATTGTTAAAAAAGTTCGTAAGGCAACCAAATTACCAGTAGTTGTTTTCGGACATTCAATGGGTTCATTCATTGTCCAAGACTTTGTTCAACGATTTACTCACCACGCAGATAAGATTGTTATTTGTGGAACCAATGGTCCAAACGCCAAACTGCTTTTTAAGTTTGGTGCAAAAATGGGTAAATGGACCTGTACAAAGAAGAATCAATTTGAAAAAGCTAAACTTATGGCTAACCTTTCAGTTGGCGCTTATGCAAAATCAGTTAAAGATCGTAAAACAGTCAACGACTGGTTAAGTTACAACGAAGAAAATGTTCAAAAATACTGCGATGATCCATTCTGTGGTTACGGTTCAAGCCGTATTTTCTATCGCGAACTTTTGAAAGGCAATGCCCGTTTATATAACAAGAAATTTATTAAAAAGATTTCTCCTGAAAACCACATTCTCATTATTGCTGGTGAAGACGATGCTTGTGGTGCCTTTGGTAAAGGGCCAAAAGCTCTTTATAAACTCTATCAAAAGGTTGGCGTGAAGGATCTTGAATTACACGTTTATCCACATATGAGACACGAAATCTTGAATGAAAAAGAACACCAACAAGTTTATGATGATGTTCTTCGTTTCATTGCAAAATAGCTAAGTTTTGCTGATTATTTTAAGATTTTATCTAACTTTTCATGTAAAGCCTGTATGTGTCCTTCTTGGGCAAAGATATAGGCTTTTAATTTTGGTTCAGTTCCAGATGGTCTAAAGATAATTGTTTCATGCTCTGGAAGTGTGAATTTAAGTACATCACTCTTTGGAAGGGTAATTTTTTCTTCGTGGTCTTTATATTTTTCAATGCTTGTTTGGAAGTCCCCAACAGAGACAACGCCTTCAAAGAGATTGAATGATTCAGCACGGAGCTTTTTCATAATTTCCTTCATCTTGGCTTGTCCTTCTAGGCCTGGGTATTCGTATGCAATTGTTTGAGTCTTATATGGACCAAACTCTTTGTATAATTCGTTGAGTCGATCAAGGAGAGTTAAACCTTGATGTTTATAGTAGTTAGCCATCTCAGCGATTAAGAGAACAGCGTTAACAGCATCTTTGTCTCTGACATCAGGGTTGGTTAAGTAACCATATGATTCTTCAAAACCGAAAATGTAACGATATTCTTCGTGTTTTTCTTCTAAAAGAAGAAGCTGTTCGCCAATCCATTTGAATCCGGTAAGAACATCAATCACTTTTACGCCAAATTTTTGACCCATTAAATTAACCAAACTGGTCGAAACAATTGACTTAACAACAATTGGATCTTTTGGAAGTTTGTTTTGCTTTACGCGAGCATGATAAATGAAATCAAATAAGAGAATACCAATTTCGTTGCCGGTAAGAATAACTGCTTCTCCGTTTTGATTTACAGCAACACCAGCACGGTCTGAATCTGGGTCAGTAGCGACCAAAATATCATTACCGTTTTTAATCATGAGCTTCATACCTAAATCCATTGCTTCTTTAATTTCTGGATTTGGATATGGGCATGTTGTGAAGTTTCCATCTGGATCTTTTTGTTCTTCAACAATGTCAACGTGATCAAAACCGTCACGTTTAAGAATTGTTGTTGCAGGGACAAAACCCGCACCATGAAGTGGTGTATAAGTAACCTTCAAAATTCGTTCAGATTCCTTTGGCCCTTCAATAGATTGTTTTAATACAGAAGCATAGTATTTTTCGATTAAATCATTAGAAATATATGAGATTTGCTGGTTATTTTCGAAATTAGAAAGCTTAACATCAAACATATCAAGTTTGTTGATTTCAGCTAAAACAGCGTTAGCGTTTGGGGTTGTCATTTGACAGCCATCTGGTCCATAAACTTTGTATCCGTTGTATTGCTTTGGATTATGTGATGCAGTAACAACGATACCTGCAGACGCTTTTAATTGTCGGACAGCGAACGAAAGAGCTGGAACCGGCATCAAGTTTTCGTAGATGTGGACTTTAATACCATTTGCAGCTAAAACTCTAGCTGCTTCGTGTGCAAATAACTCGGAATTTAATCTAGAGTCATATGCAATTGCGACACTTGGCTTCTTTTCCTTTAATAATAAGAAGTTTGCGAGACCTTGTGTGGCGTGTCTAATAACATGACGGTTCATTCTATTTGTTCCCATTGCCATTACGCCACGAAGTCCTGCGGTGCCGAATTCTAAATCAGCGATAAATCGTTCAGTAATCTCTTTTTCGTTGCCTTTAAGGGCCTTTAACTCGGCTTTTTCTTCATTTGAAAGAGCATCTGAAGCAAGCCATTCATTAAATTTTTGTTCTATTTTCTTTTCCATAATTTAATCCTAAGACTATTTTAGTCTAATATGTTAAAATACGGAATATGAAAAAGAAAACATTAGATAGAGTTCGTCATTTTACATCCGATCGTGATTGGGATAAGTATCACACCCCAGCTAATTTGGCGAAAACAATAATTATTGAAGCTGGTGAATTATTAGAATGTTTCCAGTGGAACGACGAATATAATATTGAAAAAGTTAAAGAAGAATTAGCCGATGTTATCGTGAATTGTCAGAACCTAGCCGATAAACTTGGTTTAGACGTTGATGATATTGTCAATTCTAAAATGCAACAAAACGAAAAGAAATATCCCGTTGAAAAAGTGAAGGGAAAAGCCAAAAAATATAACGAATTATAATATAGTTACATAGTAACTAAAGAAAGTTTGAGGTTAGTCGCCCCGAACTTTTTTATTAATTTTTTTAACATAATATTTGACAAAGAAGAAAGTGCCATAAATACACAATAATTTGCCTGTTTTCTATACAGTGTACAAGTTTTGAGCATTTTACTCTTATTATAGGCACTATATTTCTATATAATAACGACACCCTTAATTAACATTAATGGTCCCTGACAAATTGAAAACTTAAACTAAGGTTTTTCTATCACTATTTTCAAATTCTCGCTGGGAGGTATGAGTTATGTTGAAAATTAGAAAGAGAGACGAGTCTTTAGAAGACTTCGATCTGAAAAAAATTGAGAACGCAATCGAACGTGCGTTCATGGCCGAGCATAAGTTTTATAATAGCGATATTATTGAGATGCTCGCCCTCAGAGTGACTGCAGATTTTAATAAGAAAGTCGCTAACGAAATCGTTGCTATTGAAGACATTCAAGATTCCGTTGAAGTTGTTTTAATTCAAGCTGGATATATTGATGTTGCTCGTAGTTATATGATTTATCGTAAACAACACGAGAACTTACGACAAATTAAGTCAACAAGTTTAGATTACAAAAACGTCATCAATAATTATTTAAAGATTAATGACTGGCGCGTGAAAGAGAACTCAACTGTTACTTATTCTGTCGGTGGTCTTATTCTTTCCAACAGTGGTGCTGTTACAGCTAACTATTGGTTAAGTGAAGTTTACGACAAGGAAATTGCTGATGCACACCGTAACGCGGATATTCATATCCACGATTTAAGTATGCTCACTGGTTACTGTGCTGGATGGAGTTTAAAACAACTCATTCAAGAAGGTTTAGGCGGTGTTCCTGGAAAGATTACATCTGCTCCAGCCAATCACTTATCAACCCTTTGTAACCAAATGGTGAACTTCCTTGGCATCATGCAAAATGAATGGGCTGGTGCACAAGCCTTTTCCTCATTTGATACTTATCTTGCACCATTTGTTAAGAAAGATCATTTGACCTATAAAGAAGTAAAACAATGCATTCAATCATTCATTTATGGTGTTAATACACCATCCCGTTGGGGTACACAAGCTCCATTCACCAACGTTACATTAGACTGGGTCGTACCAAACGATATGGCTGAACTCAACTGTATCGTCGGTGGAAAAGAAATGGATTTCAAGTACAAAGATTGTGTTGAAGAAATGGCGATGGTTAACAAAGCCTTCATCGAAATTATGATCGAAGGTGATGCTAACGGACGTGGTTTCCAATACCCAATTCCAACTTACTCCATTACTAAAACATTTGACTGGTCTGAAACCGAAAATAACAAACTCTTGTTCGAAATGACAGCGAAGTACGGAACTCCATACTTCTCTAACTACATCAATTCCGATATGGAACCAAGCGATGTTCGTTCAATGTGCTGCCGTTTACGTCTCGACTTACGTGAATTACGTAAGAAATCAGGCGGATTCTTTGGATCTGGTGAATCAACAGGTTCTGTTGGTGTTGTTACAATCAACATGCCAAGACTTGCTTATTTATCCACCGATGAACAAGACTTCTATAATCGTTTAGACCGCATTATGGATATTTCCGCTCGTTCTTTAAAGGTGAAACGTAACACAATTACCACCTTACTCGAAGCTGGACTTTATCCATACACAAAACGTTATTTAGGCACCTTCAATAACCACTTCTCCACAATTGGTTTAGTTGGTATGAACGAAGCTTGCTTAAATGCTCGCTGGATCAAGAAAGATTTAACTCACCCAGAAGCAATTCAATTCACCAAGGATGTGTTAAATCACATGAGAAACAAACTTTCCGATTATCAAGAACTCTACGGAGATCTTTATAACCTCGAAGCTACACCAGCTGAATCTACTGCTTATCGTTTAGCAAAACACGATAAGGCTAAATATCCAGATATCATTACTGCATCTGAAGAAGGTAAGACTCCATATTATACCAACTCTTCACACTTACCAGTTGGTTATACAGACGACATCTTCCGTGCTCTTGATATTCAAGATGGATTACAAACGCTTTACACATCTGGTACTGTTTTCCATGCTTTCTTAGGACAAAAATTACCTACTTGGAAAACTTGCATGAATCTTGTTCGTAAGATTGCTGAAAACTATCACATTCCATACTACACAATGTCTCCAACTTACTCTGTTTGTAAGGAACACGGATACATTAGCGGTGAAGAATATACATGTCCAAAATGTGGTGCTAAGACCGAAGTTTATTCCCGTATTACTGGTTACTACCGTCCAATTCAAAACTGGAACGATGGTAAGAGCGAGGAATTCAAGAATCGTAAAGTTTATGTTCCAGAAACTTCTGTACTTCATCCACATGTTGAACACACCGAAGAAGAATGTAAATGTGAAAATCAACCACAAAACCTCAATAAAACCTTATTATTTGCGACAAAAACCTGTCCAAATTGTAAGATGGCAAAGATGCTTTTAGACAAAGCCGGAATCGCCTATGAAGTTGTAGACGCGGAAGAAAATGCTGAACTCACCAAGCAATACGGTGTGAAGAAAGCACCAACTCTTATCGTTCCAATGGCTGATGGTTTAAAAGTCTACGAAAACGCTTCAAACATTAAAGGCTATATCGAAAGCGTAAAATAAGCTTATGTTTGACGCCATTGTTGTCGGCGGTGGCCCAGCTGGGATGACCGCTGCGTTATATCTCCTTAGAACAAACAAGTCAGTGTTGATTCTGGAAAAGGAAAATTTTGGAGGGCAAATTGCCAATTCTCCAAGACTTGAAAATTTTCCATCAATCAAAGAGATCTCTGGTCTTGACTTTGCTGACCAAATGTTTGCTCAAATTGATGCATTAGGCGCCAAATTTGAACTCGAAGATGTCTCAAAAATCGAAAAGGTTGGAGACATCTTCCGTGTTCATACCAATTACAATACATACGAATCAAAAGTTGTTATTATCGCAAACGGAGTCAAACATCGTTTGATGAACCTCCCAAATGAGCAAGAACTTATTGGAAACGGTATTAGTTTTTGTGCCGTTTGCGATGGTCCGATGTATAAAGGAAAAGAGGTTTATCTTATTGGGGACGCAAATACAGCACTTCAATATGCATTAACTCTTGCTAACTACTGCACTAAAGTGCACATGTTCACATTATTTGATAAATTCTTCGCTGATGCGATTCTAGTTGATCGCTTAAAAGCAAAAGAAAATATCGAAGTTACACATAATATGAACCTAGTGGAGTATTTAGGAAAAGAATCTCTCGAAGGCCTTGTGTTCGAAGATACAAAAACCAAAGAGAGACGTGAATTTAAAACCGATAACGTGTTTGTCTGTATTGGTCAAATTCCACACAACGAAAACTTCCAAGACCTAGTTGAATTAGAGAAGGGTTATATTGTGACGGATGACAATATGGAAACTAAAACAAAAGGTTTGTTCGCTGTTGGCGACACAAGAAAAAAAACAATCCGTCAATGTGTGACGGCTTGTAACGATGGTGCGATTGCTGCGTTAGCTGCAGTTAAGTACCTTGATTAATAACCTCTAAGATAGACCTCTGAGACAAATCTCTCGAGGTCTTTTTTATACAAGTTTGCAATTTCTTCGTCGACTTGGTGGAGCCCTTTTTGAATGACTCCTTCTCGATCAACGAATTTTTGAAGGTAAATTTTCTTCGCTCCTTCAACTAATTTTCCGATTTCTGGAATGTCTGAAAAATCATGGAATTCCTTGACTAAAGTTGTGCGAAATTCATAGCGAATCCCTGATGTTTTTAAAATTTCGATTGATTTTTTAATCTTTTCTAAATCCACTTTTTGGCATCCTGCAGTAAGAGCGTATTTCTTTGGAGAATTCTTGATATCCATTGCAACGTAATCGATAAGTTTTTCATTAATTAAATGCTGCAGTAATTCTGGGTTTGTACCATTTGTATCAAGCTTAACTTCATATCCAAGTTCCTTGATTTGACGAATCTTGTTTTCGAGATCAGGCATCAAAGTTGGCTCTCCACCCGTAACAACAACAGCATCAAGTAAACCTTTTCTACTTTTTAGATAAGAAAAAATTTCACCAAAAGGAATTTCGGTGGACGAATTTAAAACAGATTGTCCGTTATGACAAAATGGACATCTAAAATTACACGCTGGTGAAAAAATCACTGCGGAGACATAATCTTCGTAGTCAAGAAGTGACATTTTGTCTAAACCAACAAATTCCATATTGCTATTATAAATAATTCTAAAATATTTTGATAGGAAAACTATCAAAATGTGTTATCATATCTACATAATTTTTGAGGAACATAATTATGGTAATTAAAGAGTATGTTAAAGCTCGTAAGGTTGAGCTCAAAGAACTAATTGAAAAAATGGACCGAAAACCAACTTTGGTGATTGTTCAAATCAATGATGATCCAGCTTCAAATGCTTATGTTAAAGGAAAACTAAAAGATTCTGCCGAACTTGGTGTTGATGCAAAATTAATTAAACTTCCTGAATCCACAACTGAAAAAGAGTTGCTTAAATTAGTCGGAAAACTTAACAAAAACAAAAAACTTGATGGTTTTCTTGTTCAAATGCCTCTTCCAAAGCACATTAACGAAGACACAATTAAGTTAGCGATCTCACCAGAGAAAGATGTTGATGGTTTCCACCCATTAAGCAAACTTAATCCATGTACTCCTCAAGGAATTATGAATTACCTTAAGGCTGAAAATGTTGAACTCAAAGGTAAAAATGCAGTGGTGATTGGTCGTTCCAACATTGTTGGAAAACCAATGGCTAAAATGCTTCTTGCTGAAAGTTCAAATGTCACTGTTCTTCACTCAAAGACAGTCAGAGAAGACTTTGAAAGATATATTGCTAATGCTGATATTATTGTTGTCGCTACTGGCAAACAAGGCATTCTTGATGAATCTTATAAATATAAAAAGTCGGCCGTAATTGTCGATGTTGGTATCAACCGGGATGAAACAGGTCTTCACGGAGACGCTGTTCCAAATCTTCCAGTATTCCTTCAAACTCCAGTTCCAGGAGGCGTTGGATTATTAACAAGATTAGCCTTAATGGAGAACTTATTAAAGCTTCATAAATAATTTGGTTTTACAAAAAATGTCCAGCTTTTGCAGGACATTTTTTTACTATTCATCAACCATTGGGAATGTTGATGTAAGCAAGAATATTTTCCATCTTGCTTCACCTTTTGTGTAATCAAGTTGTTGAGGAATGTAATAGACATCGACGGCGGTGTCTTGATCAATGTAATCAATGTATGGATTGTATTTTTGAAGATCTTCTAGGCTTACGTTCCAGAAATTTTCGTTATCGATTAAAGCCATGTTATAGGTTGTTTGAGCTTGAACTTGACCACTAATTGGATCCTTGCCCGTGTAATAGGTGTCTCGAATTCCAATGAAGTATTTCCCATCTTGAACGCATGTTGTTAGGTAACCTGTTGTTTTATATAAGTGTGACCAGAACATTGTGTATTCTGGGTAGCGTGTATTTGTATCATCTTGAGAAGCTTTAATCTTCTTTAAATCAATGATGTTCTTTTCAATAGCACTCGTTAAATTAAGAGCAACTGGTGTGCCAGCAACTTCGGTCGCTTTTTGCAGATAAATCGCTCCTGAATAATTGAGCATCGAAAGCAATCCAACTACGTCATAAACTTTACCTTCGGAAAGGTCTGGACGATTGTGATTGATGACTTTTAAAAGTCTTTCTCCGTCAGATAAGTAATATATGTTGTCTCCGGAGTCGGAGAAGTAACAAGTTGCATTCTTAATGGTATAGATTTCTCCATATCCATGACCGGCACAATTGTAGTTATTATCTTTAGCAATATCGTAGAATTCTTCAATAGTAATATTTTGCTTGGATAATGTTGCAACATCACATGTAACTGGCAATGTTTCATCCCATCCATTTTTACCATTTTTATCTGTTTCGGCTTCGTCAACTACAATTTCATAATGGCCTAGATAAATCGATAAATAACCAACGATAGTGTATTTAGATGTTTCTTTTCCAACGTGTGATTTAACACCATCAACGAGGTTTCCTTCTGCGCCTGTTCCCGTGACCGCAATATAGCCTGTTTCATCACCAAAAATAATCTTGGCCGGGAAGGAATCTCCAAGCCCAGAGAACTTGTTGTATTTCACTAGATTTACCGATTCAAGAGCAACACCATCGAATGTAACTTTGGTCTTATAATCAACAGCACATTTCTTGTCGGCAGGAACTGTGATTGGGTGTGCTTCCATGTATTCTTTAATCGCACCGATTTTTAGTTTTCCAAGGTTGGTGATATCACTCACAATTGAAACGTAATAATTTGTGCCTCCGGTGCTGGAGTTATTGCTATATGTAACAATGATACTTAATTGATTATTTGCTTCTGAAGAATCGAATCCAGAGAATTGAACTTTTGATGTGACTTCTTCTTGAGAACCGTCTTCATAAGTTACAGTGGCTGTTCCACCAAAATAAAATTGATCTCCGACTTGGAATGTATCTTTATATCCTTCAACTTCGAGCGATTCAATTATTGGATCTGTTGGTTGTGGAGTTTCTGATGTTCCTTGATTTGTTGTGCCAGAAATTGTTGGGTTTGATGAAACGCCAGGATTTCCACTTGTTGGGTTGGCAGAAGTTCCTGGTTGTTCACTAATTTGTGAAGTTTGTTGCGTACTAGATGAGCGTTTCTTTTTCTTTGATGTTGATGTACAACCAGAGATTACTAAGACTGATAAAATCAACGCAATTCCTAACTTTTTCATTGCAAAACCTCACTATTCTAGCTCGAAAGCTCCTGTATATAACTGATAGTAATAGCCTTTTTCTTTGATTAAGGATTCATGAGTTCCGCGTTCAATAATTTTGCCATGGTCAAGAACCATAATCGCGTTTGCGTTTTGAATAGTTGAAAGTCGGTGAGCAATAACAAAGACTGTTCGACCTTTCATAATTTGATCCATGCCTTGTTGAACGAGTTTTTCGGTACGAGTATCAATGGATGAAGTAGCTTCATCAAGAATCATAACCGGTGCGTCTGCGACTGCTGCACGAGCAATAGAAATTAATTGACGTTGTCCTTGGGAGAGGTTTGATCCGTCTCCAGAAAGAACAGTATTAAATCCTTCAGGTAGACGCATGATAAAGTCATACGCATTTGCAATCTTGGCCGCTTCAAAACATTCTTCATCTGTGGCATCGAGTCGGCCATAACGAATGTTTTCTAAAACCGTTCCGGTAAAGAGGTTAACGTCTTGCAAAACAATACCTAAAGAACGACGTAAATCATCCTTTTTAATTTTATTAATGTTGATTCCGTCATATCTAACTTTGCCATCAGCAAGTGGGTAGAAGCGGTTAATTAAGTTTGTAATTGTAGTTTTGCCTGCACCTGTTGCACCAACAAGAGCGATTTGTTGACCTGGGTGCGCGTAAATGTCGACATTTTCAAGGACTAATCGGTGTCCATCATATGAGAAGTCAACATGATCTAAGAGAATGTCTCCTTTAAGTTCAGTATATGTTAATGAACCATCTCCATGAGGATGCTTCCAAGCAAAGAGTCTTGTTCGTTCATCTGTCTCAACAATGTTTCCGTTCTCGTCTCTTTTTGCGTGTACTAAAGTAACATAACCTTCATCAACTTCTGGTTTTTCATCAACGAGTTCAAAACAACGAGAAGCACCAGCCATACCCATAACAATGAATGTTACTTGTTGTGAGAAGTTATTCATGTTGTTAGAGAACATTCTCGACATGAGTAAGAAGGATAAGACAACACCCCAGAAAGTTGAAACATTTGCTGGGTTATTAATATCAATTGCTGACCATCCAGAAAGAGTTAAGTTATTAAATCCTGGAATAACCAGCATCAAGAAACCAACTGTAGCGGTTAAGATGTACATGAAGTTTCCGATGTTCATATTGACCGGTCCAGTAACGTTTCCAGCAATATTAGCATTAGTTGAATAAACACCTAATTCATCATTCGATTCTTTGAATTGGTCAATAGATTTTTCTTCGTGAGAGAACGATTTAATAACTTTTAAACCATTCATTGACTCCTCAATGTTACCTTCGACTTTAGCAACTTGAATTTGTTGCTTAATAAAGAATTTTGCGGCTCGACCACCAAAGACAACGGTGGAAAGTACCATCAAAAGAGAACACACAAGTGTCACAAACGTCATCCAGATGGAGTTCATCATCATTACAACAAGAACCAAAACAATTGCTGATGAAGCTTGGATAAATGTTGGAAGAGCTCCGGAAATAAACTGACGAATTGTATCGATGTCGTTTGTAAACAAAGACATGATTTCGCCATGCGGATGTGTATCAAAGTATTTGATTGGCAGATCTTGTAGATGTGTGAACATTTGAATACGAAGTTCATTCAAGTATTCGTGTGTGATAACAGCCATTGTTCTTCGCCACCACCAAGCGGCGAAAACGCCAAAAGCATAAATGCTTGCAAGAACAACCAATAATGTCGATACGTTCGTATGGAGCGTTATACCCATCGCGGAAATTTCGTAACTTCCGGTAAATGGGTTTTGTGCACCGCCTGGCATTGATAAAGCGGTGGATAAACAAACAGTTATGAAGTTTAAGAACATCGATGATGAGAGGTTAGCGAAAACATTGAAAAGAATTAGGAAAATTGCGAATCCAAGTCTAACTGGATAGCGTTTAAATAACTCTTTCAATAATCTTGGAAGAGTACCCTTCTTGGCACGTTTATGTTCTCTAATACGAACTGGTGGCATTAGTTAGCACCTCCCACTCGATTTTGAGTTTCATAAACTTCGCGATAAATCCTAGATTTCTTAAGCAATTCTTCGTGTGTTCCAATAGCAGAAATTGCTCCATCATCCAAAACAATGATTTTATCGGCGTCTTCAATAGAAGAAATACGTTGAGCAATAACAATTTTGGTTATATTTGGGAGTTTTTCTTTTAAACCTTTGCGGATCAATTTGTCTGTCTTGGTATCAACGGCAGATGTGGAGTCGTCTAAAATAAGAATCTTTGGTGATCCGACAATAGCGCGCGCAATACAAAGACGTTGCTTTTGTCCACCTGAGAAGTTTGCTCCGCCTTGCTCAACCTTGGATTTTAAGCCATCTTTTTTAGCTTTAACAATTTCAGTTGCTTGAGCAATTTCACAAGCTTTTTCCATCTCTTCGACTGTAGCGTCTTCTTTCCCCCATTTGAGGTTTGACTCGATTGTTCCGGAGAATAAAACGTTCTTTTGTAAGACAACCGAAACAGATTTTCGTAAGGATTTAATGTCGTATTCACGGACATCGTGATCTCCGACCATGACCTTTCCGTCGGTTACGTCATATAGACGAGAAATCAGATTGACTAAAGATGTTTTTCCGGAACCAGTTGATCCAAGAATGCCGACAAATTCTCCAGATTTAATATTTAAATTAATATTCGAAAGGGCGCATTTTTGAGCGGTTTCTTTGTATTTGAAGTTAACATTGTCAAAGAAAATATCTCCGTTTGTAACTTCATAAATTGGATTTTCTGGGTTCTTAATTGCTGGTTCTTCAGTTAAAACTTCAGAGATACGTCTTACACATTCTACAGACATTAACATCATCACCATGATCATTGAAATCATGAGAATCGAGACAAGAATTTGAATACCATAGGTAATCAAAGATGACATTTGTCCAACGGTTAATTTAATCCAGAAATCATTATCAACTGTTCCTCGATAAATTGCGTATGTACCAATTGAAATGATTAAGATATTTGAAATATGAATAGTAGTGTTGAGAAGCGGGTCGCTTAATGCGACTAGTTTTTCAGCCTTAATAAATCCGCCGGCAAGGGAGTTAGAGGCGTCAGTAAATTTCTTCTTTTCGTATTCTTCACGCACATATGATTTAACAACGCGTATGCCAGAAACATTTTCCTGGACGGATTCGTTGAGTTTATCGTATCGTTTGAAAACTTTACTAAAGATTCTAAAAGCATTTTTGCCAATTAACCACAAACCTATTCCAATTATTGGAATTAACAAAATGAAAATAACGGCCATCCATCCACCAGCAACGAAAGCCATAACGGCGGAAAAAATGATCATTAATGGTGCTCGGACAACAATTCGAATCATCATTTGGAACGCCATTCCAACTTGGTTTACGTCTGTTGTTAAACGAGTAATTAATGAAGATGCATGGAATTTATCAATGTTAGAGAACGAGAAAGTTTGAATTTTCTTATAAATGTCTTCGCGGAGATTTGTTTGTAAGCCAACAGAGGCTCTAGCAGCGGTTCTTCCGCCAATAAATCCAGCACTTAATGAAATTAAAGCCATCACAATTAATGTAATAATGATGCCAAAAATTGTGACGCTTAGTTTCATTTCTAGCGTGACATTTGTATATGTTAATGTTTTGAAAATATCAGAAAATTCATGAAGTTCATTGTATGGGTGTTCAGGGGTAACTGTTACAGCCTGTGTGATTGTATCAATCAACATCGACATAACGAAAGGCATCGCACATTCCATGAGTGCTTCAATCACCATTAAAATTGGAGTCCAAATCGCATATTTTTTATATTGACGGACTGATTTTGCTATTAACTTAATCTTCTCAATCATAATTTGTGATGCTTTATAAATATAATTATTTAATTCAAATAATTCAATTCTAAAAGGTCAAAAATTACAAAATTATAATAGAACAGCACTAAAAATGCTAAAATGTTTGGAATGAAACAAGAAGTAAAAGTTCGAGCTGAATTTATTCAAAGAATTACATTCATTGTCTACTGCTTATTTTGTGCTGGAACAATGATTGCTTTTTCAATTCTTGGCTATACAGCGGAAAGAGTTTCGTTAGGAATCCTCTTTCTTCTTGCTTCAGTTTTCCATATTTCCGAGTTCCATCATTACAACAACAACAAAGTTGCGGGAACAATTTACTTTGCTCTATCTGTCATTGGAATTATACTTGGTGTCTGGTCGTTGGTTGACGGAAATCTCGACCTTTGGCTGGTTGCTTTAATCTTTGGAATTATGGATGTTGTTTCTGGCGCTTTTGAGATTTTTACAAATGCTGTTATACTCAAAAAACCATTCAATTCCCGCACAAATATTACAGAATATGCCGTTTCAACAGCAGATATTATTTTTGGTATTTTGCTAATTATTCACCGTGAAAATGGATTGACTGTTCACGTGATTTATTTGGCGATTGTGTTTTTGATTAATGCCGCAATTGCTATCACTCACATTGCAAGCGAATTAGGTAAACATGAATAAAAAAGGTTTGATTGTCATTAATGGTTACGGTGTTGCTGAAGGCGTGCAACACCAAGTTAAAAGACTTTTAGAAGAGTTTTCAAAACGTAATGTCAAAATCGATGTTCGCACAAGTACGGATATCTTTTCTTATATCAAAGAAGGAACGATAAGTGTTGATCTTCCAAAGTATGATTTTGTTATTTACACAGACAAAGATCGTTATGTCGCTGGCGAACTAGAAAAAGCTGGATACCGTTTATTCAACAGAGTTGATTCGATTGTAAAGTGTGATGACAAAATGCTTACACATCTTTCACTTTCAAATAATGGTATTAAGATGCCAACAACCATTTCATCTGCGCTTTGTTATCGCGATGATGGAAATAGAAATTATTTAGATAAAGTTATAGAAATCATTGGTTTACCAATGATTGTTAAAGAAAACTATGGCAGTTTAGGACGCCAAGTTTACTTAATTAATAATAAAAATGAACTATCAGAAATTGAGGATAAATTGATTCACATTCCACACATTTTTCAACAATTTATTGAGTCATCAAAAGGAAAAGATTATCGCTTAATTGTTATTGGTGGGGAAGTCGTTGCTTATATGAAAAGAGAGAACAAACATTCCTACCTTTCAAACCTTGCAACAGGCGGTAAAAGTTGCGTAGTTAAACTTCCAAACGCATATATTGAGATGGCTGAAAAATGTGCAAGAATTTTAGGTCTTGATTACTGTGGTGTTGACATTTTAAAAGGTAAAAGTGGAGAGCCAATCCTCTCTGAAGTTAACTCAAATGCCTTCTATGAGGGAATAGAAAAAACAACTGGCGTAAATGTCGCTCAGTTGTATGTTGATTATATTTTAAGCAAGTAATTATTTTGGGTCTAATCCCTGAAGTCCGACCTGGACTTTCTCTTTTGCTTCTTTACCCAATAAAGTTTCGATAATTGCTAGTGCAAAAGGTATTGAATATTGCATCGATCGTGCAGTTATAATGTTGCCTGATTTTTCAACTTCAGAACCTACGAATTCACCATCAATTCCTTCATTAAATCCAGCAAAACACGTATATTTGTGTCCGACCAAAAAACCATGATTTCCTAAAATTGATGGTGCTGCACAGATGGCGCAGAGTAATTTGTTTTGAGATGCAAATTTTTCAAGGTACATTGGCACTAATGGACACTCAGAAAGGTTTTTTGTTCCTCTCCCTCCGCCCGGAAGAATGATCGCTTGGTATGGTGTTGTATCAAAAATGAGTTTTAGAAGTGCGTCAGCTAAAACATGAACACCAAAAGAGGACTGAACTTCTAAACGATCGGCGATTGATGCGGTGGTAACTTCGATTCCGGCTCTCATTAAAACGTCGCGAGTTGTTAGGGCTTCTGTATCTTCAAATCCATCAGCTAAAAGCATTAATACTTTCATAAACAAAATCCTTATTTATTGATATAATTTTATCACAGAGGTTTGAAATGAAAAAAACATCCGTCTCGTTATTAGTTCTCTTGGCGTTATTGGTTTCAGGCTGCACAAGCACTTCTAAAAAGAAGAAAACTTCAAAGGAAGCAGATATTAGTTCCCAAAATTCTGAGAATCCAACATCTCAACAATCTCCAAGTTCTGAAGTTGCTCCGGTGAGTAGCAATTCAACAACTCAACAATCTCCAAGTTCGCAAACAACAACTCAAAATCCATCAAGTTCTCAAATTGAACCACCTCCAAGCGGCGATTTCACTGTGACAATTTGTACATCTGGTTATGATTTTTCTGAAACATCGGGGTTTACAACGTTTGGTATCGAAATACTTACGAATAGCGATCCGGCAAAAAACCATTTAGCTAAGTTAAAAACTTATTTTCAGAATACTTGCGGTTATGAAGGCGCGATAAACAACCTTGCTTGCACTTATATGTTTATTCAACCTCTTCAGCTAGAAGATTATGATCACATGTGTTTGACAATTGGGGCAGCTTCTGATGCTAAAGGCTCAGGAACAATGACTTGGACTAGTACTTTGGATATTAAAAAAGTGGAAGTAAAAGCTCGAGCATACTTTAAGTATTATAGCTATCAATCTGGTGGCGAATTAGTCGAAGGATGGAACCATGATGACTATGCAAACTTTGTAATTGATGGTCAAACAACTGTTCTTCCAATCGCGGAACAAAGAACCGAACAACAAACGATTGTCTACGAACCGGCATCTCCAGTTAAGTCGTTTACCATTGGCAACGGAGAACAAATTGCTTCACGCATTTTTGTTGAAGAGTTAAAAATTACTTTTAGCAATTAGATAAAATGAAATAGAAAGGCCTGCTAGTCAGGCTTTTTTCTTATCTTGTAAGCGTTTTACACGCTTTTTTATTGAAATAGTTTTGGTGATAATTTATTATCAATATCGCAAAGAGGAATAGAAAATGGAAAATACAAAAATCAAATCCATCCACGGTCGCGAAATTCTTGACTCCCGTGGAAATCCAACCGTTGAAGTTGATGTTGTGCTTGAAAACGGTATGATGGCCCGTGCCGAAGTCCCAAGCGGAGCTTCCACTGGTATCTACGAAGCACTTGAACTTCGTGACGGTGATAAAAAACGTTACCTTGGCAAAGGAACATTGAAAGCCGTTGCCAATGTAAATGAAATCTTAGCCAAAGAACTCAAAGGCCAAGATGCTGCTAATCCAGATGCAATCGATGAACTCATGCTTAAGATTGATGGCACCAAAGGCAAAACCAAACTCGGTGCTAATGCTATCTTAGCTGTCTCTCTTGCTGTCAACAAATTAGCTGCTCAAATCAAAGGCGAACCACTTTATAAGTATTTATCCGAAGGACGTGAAGTTGTTCTTCCAGTCCCAATGATGAACATTCTTAATGGTGGATGCCACGCTTCTAACACAGTTGATTCCCAAGAATTCATGATTATGCCAGTTGGTGCTCCAAACTTCCGTGAATGTTTAAGATGGTGTTCCGAAGTCTACCACGTCCTCGCCAAGAACCTCAAAGCCAAAGGCTTAGCCGTTTCTGTCGGTGACGAAGGTGGTTTCGCTCCAAACCTTGCTTCTGATGAAGAAGTCTTAAGAGAAATCGTCAAAGCTATTGAAGATGCTGGTTATGTTCCAGGAAAAGACTTCAAGTTAGCTATGGATGCTGCTGCTTCCGAGTGGAAGGATGAAGAAAAAGGTGTTGGCTACTACTACTTACCAAAACAAAAGAAGCATATGACTTCCGATGAACTTATTGATCACTGGGCCAAACTTCTTGAAGAATTCCCAATTGTCTCCTATGAAGATATTCTTGATGAAGAAGACTGGGAAGGCTGGAAGAAACTTACTGCCCGTATCGGTAAGAAAGTTCAACTCGTTGGTGACGACTTATTCGTTACAAACGTTGAACGTTTAAGCAACGGTATTAAAGTCGGTGCTGCTAACTCCATCTTAATTAAGCTCAATCAAATCGGTTCTGTTAAAGAAACCAAAGCCGCAATCAAGATGGCCCACGATGCTGGTTACACAGCAGTTACATCCCACCGTTCTGGTGAAACAGAAGATACATTCATTGCTGACCTCTGTGTTGGCTTAGCAACTGGTCAAATTAAGACCGGTGCTCCATGCCGTGGCGAACGTGTGAACAAGTACAATCAACTTCTCCGTATCGAAGAAGAACTTGGTCCAAAAGCCAAATATGCTGGCATGAAAGCCTTCAAGTTTGCTAAATAAGCTTTCTAATTAAATCAAAATTGAGTCTCTTTAGAGACTCTTTTTTGTTATCTATAATTCTAAAGATAAACAAGCTAATATCATTATGATGAAAAAGCGTGTTTATCATATTCCTTATTTAGGATTTCATACCCGTGCATACACAGTTGGAGATCTCTCTAACGGTGTACCTTTAATCATCCTTCACGGAGGTCCAGGCGGTTGTGTGGAACGTTATGAAGTTTTAGAGCAACTCGCGGACCGTGGAATTCCATTAATCTTCTATGACCAATTAGGGGCCGGTTATTCCAAAGTTCCAAAAGGAAATGAACATCTTTGGACATTTGAAACATACCTTAAAGAACTTGAAAACGTCATTAAGTTTTTTGGTTTAAAGAAGTTCTCTATTCTCGGACACTCTTGGGGTGGAATGCTCGCGTTAGAATGGGTGTGTAAATATCCTCATGAAGGATTAGAAAAACTCATTCTATTCTCTACTCTTCCATCGACAAAAATATGGAACGACGAGCATCTGAAAATGATTGAGTCTTATCCAAAAGAACAAGTTGAAGCGATTCTTAATGAGAAAGACAAAAAACAATATGATAAGAAACTTTTCAAGAAGGGAATGAAGAGATTTTACGACGAGCATGTCGGAAAGAAAAATCAACGAAAATATATACCAAAAACCAAACATTTTCCGAAAACTAACAAGGAAATCTATCAGAAAATGTGGGGATTTAGTGAGCTATTTGGAAACGGAACATTATCCGATTATGATGTCACAAATCTTCTACATAAAGTTGATGTTCCAACACTAATTCTTTCTGGGAAATATGATGAATCAACTCCAGAGATGAACCGTGTCATGAAAGAAAAAATACCTCACTCTAAGTGGGTACTTTTAGAGAACTCACATCATGGCGGTTATAACGAAGAACCAGATGTGGTTTTAGATTCGATTTCAAAATTTATAAAATAAATTTCTTAAGCATAACTTTTTCAGCATCAGAAATGAATGCTGCATCAATAGTATTCAAAGCGAACTCTTGAAGTTCGTTTTCTTTAAATCCGAGTTTTGTTAGAGTGCGATACTCTTTCCAAAGTTCAGTGTTTGAAACGGTCATGTCATCGGTATTGATTGAGACTTTTACACCAGCTTCTTTTAATTTCTTTAATGGTAGTTCAGAATATGAATTTATGGTCTTTGTATCGAGATTTGATTTTGGGCAAATTTCCAAGCAAATCCCGCGTTTTTTCAGCAATTCTAAGACATTTTTGTCATCAACTGAATGAATTCCGTGACCGATTCTTGAGGCACCCATTTCAACGGCTGATTGAACTGATTTTGAATCTCCAGCCTCGCCGGCGTGTATAGTGAATGGGAGTTTATATTTTTGAGCTAGCTTGAATTCCTTCTCGAATAGCTGATTTTCAAATAATGCTTCTGCTCCGGCGAGATCAATTGCGACAACGCCTTTGCCATAAAATTCTTTTGCGACCTCAATTGTTTCTATATTTGCTTCATGTGTGTCTTTGCCACGCATTAAACAAAGAATAAGGTTCGCACGGATGAATTTTTGCTCATTAAAAGTTTGGATTAATGTTTCAACAACCTCCTTTTGGGATAAGCCTTGTGCGGTGGAGAGTTGAGGAGCCATTCTGATTTCACAATATTTCAATCCTTGTTTTGCTAGGCGCTCCAAGAGATCTAATGAACACTTTCTTAATCCGTTTTTGGTTTGAAGAACAAGGTTTGGTAAAGCGAAACGTTCTAGGTATTCGTTGAGTGATTTGCAGTTCTTTGGAACTCTTAAATATTTATTTAATTTTTGAGGGCAATAAGATGGAAGTTTAATTCCTTCTTCCTTGGCAACGTTGATAATCGCTTTTGCAGAAAGAGAGCCATCTAAGTGTAGATGAATGTCAGCAATAGCATATTTTTTGTAGTCCATATGTTCATATTATACGAATAAAACGCTTTTTAGTGGAAAAATATTTATTTTTCATTAAAATAGTTATTGCTGACGAAAGAGGATGATTTATGAAAGAAATCAAAATTAGTGAATTAGAGAAAATACAAAGTGAATATGAAAAAGATCATTCCTGCACAGTCGCCCGTCATGCATTGACCGGTGCTGATATTAATACCGTTGCTGGTAGCAAGGACGCAGTCCATGATCTTGACTTCAACTTTGATATTAACATCAAATCAATGGATGTTGCGAACCAAAAAGCATCTGGAAGATGCTGGATCTTTGCTGGTTGCAACTGTATGAGAGAAAGAATTGGCCGTAAACTTGGACTTAGTTCTTTCAAATTGTCACAAAGCTACATTGCTTTCTATGACAAATTAGAAAAACTTAACTACACATTAGAAGCCCTCATTGAAACAATCGATTGCGATTATGATGATCGTACTGTTCAATTCTTGGTTCAAAACGGAATTGGCGATGGTGGTCAATGGGACATGCTTGTTAACGTTGTAAAGAAATACGGAGTATGTCCAAAGAACGCATATGTTGAAACATATACTTCTAGCTCAACCCGTTCTTTGAATGCTTTATTAAATGCTGAAATTCGTCGTTTCGCTAGCGAATCACGTAAGGTGAAAGCAGAAAAAGGAATGAAAGCTGTCGAAGAGCTTAAAGATTCCTACATGAAGAGATTCTATAAAGCCCTCGTTTCTTGTTATGGCCTTCCACCAAAAACATTTGACCTTAAGTACACTGATGACAAAGGAAAATATCACGTTGTTCGTGGCTATACTCCAAAGTCATTCTTTGATGAATTTTTCGGAGATACAATTGATGATTTTGTGAGTTGCATTAATGCACCGACCAAATCAAAACCATTTAATAAATCCTACACAGTTCAATACTTAGGTAACGTTTATGGTGGTAAAGTTGTTAAACACCTTAACCTTCCAATGGAAAGACTTAAAGAAGTCATTCTTGCCCAACTTAGAGATGGTTTTATCGTCTGGTTTGGTAGCGATGTCTCTTCCTATGGCGATCGTATGAGAGGCGTTTGGAACGACCAAGAGTGGGATTATAAGTCTTTATTAGACTTAGATATTAAAATGGATAAAGGAGAATCCCTTGATTTCCGTGCAAGCGCAATGAATCACGCTATGTGTATTACAGGTGTTGCGTTTGATAAAGATGGAAAACCATCCAAGTGGAAAATTGAAAACTCGTGGGGAGATGATAGAGGTCGTAAAGGTTACTTTACAATGTCTGCCTCCTGGTTTGATCAATACACCTATCAAGCCGTTGTTAAACGTGAATATTTAACCAAGGAAGAACAAGAAGCCTACGATGCTGATCCAATTGTTTTAAAACCATGGGATCCAATGGGCTCACTTGCTGATTAATAAGGAGAAAAAAACATGTACAAACTAGTTTTAATTCGTCATGGTGAATCTGAATGGAACAAGCTCAACCTATTTACAGGTTGGACTGATGTTGAACTTTCAGAAAAAGGTGTTGCAGAAGCTCACCGTGCTGGTAAGACACTTAAAGAAGAAGGTTATGACTTTGATGTCGTTTATACCTCCCTGCTTAAACGAGCTATTCATACAATGAATAACGTCTTGTTTGAATTGGATCGCGAATGGTTACCAGTTTATAAGTCTTGGAGACTTAACGAACGTCACTATGGAGCTCTTCAAGGTTTAAACAAAGCTGAAACTGCTGAAAAGTATGGTGAAGAACAAGTTAAGATTTGGAGACGTAGTTATGATTGTCCACCTCCAGCGATTGAACCAAAGGATCCACGCAATCCAGCTTTACAAGCTCAATTCAGAGATGTTCCAAAGGAAGATTTACCACTCCACGAATCTCTTGAAATGACTGTTGCACGTGCTGTTCCATATTTCGAAGAAGTTATCAAACCAACAATGCTTAGCGGTAAACGTTGCTTAATTGTTGCTCACGGTAACTCCCTTCGTGCTTTAGTTAAATACTTCGATCATATGGCTGATGAAGAAATCGTTGGAGTTAACATTCCAACTGGTGTCCCATTAGTCTATGAATTTGATGAAAAAATGAATGCTGTTAAACATTATTACTTAATGGATGAAGCAGCACTCAAGGCCGAAATGGAAGCTGTTGCTAACCAAGGAAAAGCCAAGAAATAATTAGTTTTTGCTGGTAATTTCGATGAAAAAAGAGACTTATGATCGCTTAATGAAATTTCGTGAAGACCGTGATTGGGCTCAATTTCACACAGGCGAAAATTTAGCAAAATCCATTTGTATCGAAGCAAGCGAACTACTTGAAGTCTTCCAATGGACCAAAGAAGAAAAGTCCATCGAGAAGGTTAAAGAAGAACTCGCCGATGTGATTATGTATGCGACATTAATGGCGGATCATTATCATCTCGATATTGATGAAATCGTTAACACAAAACTTGATGCAAATGAGAAAAAATATCCAGCCGAATTAGTCCGAGGCTCATCGAAGAAATACACTGAATATCAAAACAAAAAATAGATATTAAAAATTAATTTGAAGAAGACTCATCTTTTGATTTGAAGATGAGTTTTTTTCTGCTCAAGTAGTTCCAAATCAGAACAACTAAAGTTTTAAAGCCAAAGAACAAAACTGCCCACCCAAATGATTTAAATGAGAATTCATTACCTTTAGTAATAAATCCAAGCCAGTTTTCGAAATCAGAATGAATAACACCTTGGTCTAAAGCATCAAAACCAATCATGATAGCGATACCAATTCCCAATCCAATTAATGAAAGAGCTAGGAACAAAAGTTTGTTTTTAGTTGAGCGAACATTAACGTTTTCATCAACGTTTTTGTAAACCCAGAAAACCGATAAGACATAATTCACAACAACACCTACTGCGAAACCAGCAGCGGTGTAGATGACTTCTTTCCAAACTCCAACGGAATCAGGAAGCACAGATGCCACTAAATAAGAAACAAGAAAATCGACAACGGTAGCAACGCCACCAGTGACGATAAAACGGAGAATTTCTCCCGCTAATCCTTTTTCTTTTAAATTAAGCAATTTGGCCATGTGAGTATTGTATATCAAATTTCTGATTTTAGTTAATTTAATCAGAAAAACGAGATTTGAAAATCTCTAAAATCCTAGTCAAAACTTGATTATTTTGATGCAAAAACGAATACATTTTCTTTTATATTTACATTGTTTTTAAGTTAGAAAAAGATAGTTTACTATCTCGTAATAACTGGTATAATAATGCCCATGGAAAATAAGATACTATTTTATCTAACAAGTTCCAAAGCATTTGCGACAAAGGTTTCAAAGGAAACTGGTATTCCATTAGGCAATGTTGATATCAAATATTTTTCTGATGGTGAATTACTTGTTCAATGCTTAAGCGATGTTAATGATAAAGAAGTAATCGTCATTCAATCAACCGGCAAACCATCTGCTCAAACTTTATTCGAGTTAGAGCTTTTTGCTGATGCGGTGAAGAATGCTGGTGCTAAAAAAGTAGTCGCTTGTTTACCATATTATGGTTATTGCCGACAAGATCGCATTTCATACGACGGAGAACCTGTATCTGCTCGAGTTGTTGCCAAAGTTTTAGAAACTGTTGGCTTCGATCAAGTTTATACAATCGATCTTCACACAGAAGAAGTTGAAAAATACTTCTCCATTAACTTGGTTAATTTAAAACCATTCGGCATTTATGCGGAATATTTTAAAGATAAAGTCGATCCTAAGGATCTTGTTGTAATAACACCAGACCACGGCTCGGATGATAGGGCAATCGCTTTTGGAAAGTACTTCCCAGGTTGTTCTGTTGGCTTCTTTACAAAGCATCGTCCAAGACCAAACCAATCTGAAGTGCTTTCGTTTAAAGGCGACGTTGAAGGCAAGACTTGTATCGTTATTGACGACATTATCGATACTTGTGGAACCATCAATAACGCCATTGACGTATTAACGAACAAGAAAGCGAAAAAGATTTTTGTTATCGGAACTCATGCTGTCTTCTCAAGCTCGAATCGAGTGAAAGGTGCAAGCGAAGTTGTGGTCTCCGATACCCTTGAAAACAAAATTGAAGGAGTGAGAGTTATATCGGTAACAAAATTGCTTTCTGACGAACTCAAAAAACGTTAGATTTGCATAGATATTACCGACAATTCTCGAATATTTATGAAAAATCATATTGTTCGTAGGCTTACAGCCAACGCGATTGTTGCAGCGCTCTATTTCGTCTTAACATGGGCTTCTGCACCAATTGCATTCTTGGGCATTCAAGTTCGTATTTCCGAATTTCTATTGCTCCTATGTTTCTTTAACAAGGACTACATTGCTGGTGTCACTATTGGTACATTACTAGCAAATTTAATGTCCCCAATGCTTCCATGGGATTTAATCTTTGGAACATTAGCAACTCTTATTGCTGCAGTGGGCATTGCGTTCTTCCCTCGTTATTTATTACCTGCTGCGTTTATTCCGGCTGTCGTCAACGGATTTATCGTCGCAGCAGAGCTCCACATCATCCTTGAAGATCCGTTTTGGATTAATGTCGCCTTTGTTGCAGCAGGAGAAGTTATTGCAGTAGTCGGCTTAGGCTACCCATTAATAATTATCCTCCGACGAATCCCGAAATTCATGGAAGTCATTGGAGCAAATCAAAACCAAGATTTTAAGTATTAAAATGAAAAACTTCTGGCTAGAGATTAAACACATTTGTAAGCAAACCGGTGCAAGATACGGTATTTTGCATACACCTCACGGGGATGTTGAAGTACCAATGTTTATGCCGGTTGGAACTTTAGCCACGGTTAAAACACTTTCCCCTGAAGAAGTTCGTGATATGGGCGCTGGAGTTATTTTATCTAACACTTATCACTTACATCTTCGTCCAGGTGAAGACATTGTCGCGAAAGCTGGTGGGCTTCATAAATTTATGAATTATCCAGGTCCAATCCTCACTGATAGTGGAGGATTCCAAGTCTTCTCTTTAAGAGATAATCGTAAGATTTCTGAAGAAGGTGTCGCTTTTAAATCTCATCTAAATGGAGACAAGATGTTTTTCACCACAGAATCGGTCATTGAGATTGAAGAAAAGCTTGGGGCAGACATTATAATGTCTTTTGACGAATGCATACCTTATCCATGTGATGAGAAATACGCGAAAAAATCCGTCGAGAGAACACTAAGATGGGCCAAACGTGGACAAGATGCCCACAAAAGAGAAGACCAAGCCTTATTTGGCATTGTTCAAGGAGGAGAATTCCAAGATCTTCGTGAACACTGTGCCAAAGAGCTCGCCAAAATGGATTTTCCAGGCTATTCCATTGGTGGAACATCCATTGGAGAACCAAAAGATGTCTTCTCAAAGATGGTTGAGTACTCTGTAAAATACTTACCAGAAGACAAGCCACGATATCTAATGGGTGTTGGTTCAATCGATTACCTACTTGAAGGTATTGAAAAAGGAATCGATATGTTCGATTGTGTTTTACCAACACGTATCGCTCGTCATGGAGCACTCATGACCTCAAGAGGTCGTGTTAATATTCGTGGCGCTCAATATAAAGAAGATTTTTCACCTCTTGACCCAGAGTGTGATTGTTATACATGTAAAAACTACACAAAGGCTTATCTAAGACATTTATATGTCGCAGATGAAGCGTTTGGCAAAAGACTTTTATCCATTCATAACGTTCGTTTCTTAATCCATCTAATGGAAGAAGCTCGCAAAGCGATTCAAGAAGATCGTTTTGGTGACTTCAAAGAAGAAATGATTCGCAAATATGGTGATAAGCGAGGTTTCTAATGGATATCTCGTTATTTGATTTTGAACTACCAGAAGAGCTGATTGCTCAATCTCCTGCTACTAAGCGTGATGAATCGCGTCTTTTAGTCATTGATAATGAGTCAAAAACATACGAAGACAAAGTCTTTCACGATATCATTGATTACTTACGTCCAGGAGACGTATTAGTACGAAATAATACTAAAGTATTACCAGCACGTCTCTTTGGCGTAAAAGAAGGCACTGGAGCTCATGTTGAAGTGCTTCTTTTAAAACAAATTGAAGGTGATACTTGGGAATGTTTAACAGGAAACGCTAAGGCAATTAAAATCGGTTCAGTAATCTCTTTCAAAGACGGCTTATTAAAAGCTGAATGTGTTGGTCGAAAAGATGAAGGAATTCGTCTAATGAAGTTCATTTATAAAGGTATTTTCTTAGAGATCTTAAACGAAGTCGGGAACATGCCATTACCACCTTATATTAAGAAACAATGCGCTGATAATTCACGTTATCAAACGGTTTATGCTAAGGTTTTGGGAAGTGCTGCTGCTCCAACAGCAGGATTCCATTTTACTGAGGAATTGCTGGATAAAATCCGTCAAAAAGGCATCGAAATTCTTGATGTAACTTTGCATATTGGTCTTGGAACATTTAAACCAGTTAAGGAACAAAAAGTAGAAGATCACGTGATGCACACTGAGCATTATGAAATGAGTAAGGAAGTGGCTGAAAAACTCAATAAAGCCAAGCGAGAAAGTCGAAGAATTATCGCTGTTGGTACAACTGCGACCAGAACATTGGAAGCAATTATGCAAAAACACGGAAAATTTGTCGAAACAAGTGATGATACAGCCATTTTTATTAAGCCCGGATATGAGTTTAAAGCCATTGATTGCTTAATCACTAATTTCCATCTTCCAAAATCCACTTTAATCATGCTAGTTTCGGCTTTAATTGGGCGCGAATTTTGTTTAGAAATTTATCGTCATGCCGTTGAAAAAAGATATCGATTTTTCAGTTTTGGAGACTCAATGTTTATCCATGCAAAATAAAATTAATTATTATAAAAAATCCATGCAAATCTTGGATGAAATTAAAAAAATGCCGGCAAAACCGAAACTTTTATTGCATGCTTGTTGCGGACCATGTTCGACATTTCCATTAACGTTTTTGTGCCCTCATTTTGACGTCACAATTTTCTTCAATAACTCAAACATTTATCCTGGTGATGAATACTACCGTCGGTTAAATGAATTGAAGAGATTTTTAGGTCTATTTGAACGAGATTATGGCTACCACGTTGATGTAGTGGAAGTGCCATATGACAACGAGAATTATATGAAGGATCTTGAGCCGTACAAAGACCAACCAGAAGGCCAAGAAAGATGTTTCATCTGCTATGAAAAACGAATGGATCAGGCTTTTGCTTATGCTGATTCGCATGGTTTTGATTACTTTACAACTGTTATGACTATCTCTCGTCAAAAAAATTCTCAGAAGCTAAACGAAATTGGAAAGAAGATTTCTGAAAAATATAAAAATACACAGTATTTTTTCTCTGATTTTAAGAAGAATAAAGGCATTGATGAAGCACGTGAAATGCGCATCAAATATGAGCTTTATCAACAGCTTTACTGTGGGTGCAAATACACCTATGAAAATTGCCTCATAAAATACAAAAAATAGTAAAAATTTGTAGTAAAAATTGCCCAAAATTGCCCAATTTCGAGAGCATTTTTTATTTAAGATTTATTCAAATTTATTAAATTTCGCTTGCGTAATATTATATATAGGCGTATTCTTATACACGTTATCGTTTGCGTTGACATGCGAGGTTGCTGACACACCGACAGGCGTTGTCATGAAACGGGTGTCAGGTAATTCGTAGAGAGCAAAACGATGCTAGCCTGAAAAAAGAAATGAAGGAGGAAAATTCATGGCAAAAGTAAAATCGATTCGGGTTCGTTTGCAAGCCTATGATCACAAGATCCTTGATATTGGTGTCGAAAAGATCATCGCTGCTGCAAAGAAGACCGGGGCTGGTGTTGTGGGCCCTGTTCCTCTCCCAACCGAAAAGCAAGTCTATACGATCTTGCGTGCTGTCCATAAGTACAAAGATGCTCGTGAACAGTTTGAAATCAGAACACATAAGAGATTGATCGATATCACCAATCCAACTAAGGAAACAATTGATACCTTAAGAAAACTTGATTTACCAAGTGGAGTCGATATCGATATCAAGTTATAAGGAGGTAAGACGAAATGAAAGAAATCATTGGTCGTAAGATGGGCATGACTGAAGTCTTCGCTAAAGACGGCAAGATGTATGCAGTCACCGTTATCGAAGTCTTACCAAACGTTGTAACTCAAGTCAAAACTGTCGAAAAAGATGGTTATGCCGCTATCCAAGTCGGTATCGAAGAAAAGAAAGAGTCCAAAGTTAATTCCGCTGAAAGAGGGCACTTCAAGAAAGCTGGAGTTCCAGCCAAGAAAGTCCTCCACGAATTAAAAGGTGATGAAATGGCCGCCTACAATGTTGGCGATCAAATCAAAGCCGACATCTTCCAAGCCGGAGATATCGTTGACGTGATCGGCGTCTCCAAAGGTCGTGGTTATGCTGGTACAGTGAAACGCTGGGGCCACAAGATCGGACCAAAGGGACACGGATCTGGATATCACAGAGGACAAGGTTCCTTCGCTAACAACGGACGTAATAACGCACGTGTTATCCCAGGAAAATTAATGTCTGGTCATCATGGTAATCTCTCCAGCACAATCCTCAACCAATTAGTTGTCGAAACAAGTGCTGAAAAGAATTACATCTTGGTCAGAGGCTCTGTGCCAGGTGCTAAGAAGAGCATTGTTGTGGTTCGTTCCGCAATTAAGGCTCAATTAGGCCAAAAAGAAAAAGTTCATGAATTAGTGGACTACGAAGCCGCCGCAAGAGCTGCTGAAGAAGCTAGAAAAGCCGAAGAAAAAGCTCGTAAGGCTGCTGAAGAAGCTGCTCGCTTAGCTGCTATAGAAGCCAAGAAGGCTGAAGAAGAAGCCAAGAAAGCCGCTGAAGAAGCTGCCAAACAAGCAGCCGCCCAAGAAGCTCCAGTTGCTGAAGAAGCCCCAAAGGCTGAAGCACCAGCTGAAGAGAAAGGAGAATAATCATGGCTGAAAAGAAAATTTCTCTCCCTGTTTATTCCCAAGCAGGCGAAAAGGTCTCAACTGTTTCTGTTAGTGCAGAACAATTCGGTGTCGAAGAACACACTCAAGCTGTGAAAGACGCCATCGTTGTTTACCAAGCTAACATGAGACAAGATACCGCTAAAACAAAGAAACGTGATGAAGTTAGCGGTGGTGGTAAGAAACCATGGAGACAAAAAGGTACTGGTCGTGCCCGTGCCGGTAGCTCCCGTTCCCCAATCTGGGTTGGCGGTGGTACCGTCTTCGGTCCAACTGGTGTCCAAAATCACACCATTAAACAAAACCGTAAGGAACACAAACTCGCATTACGCAGCATGTATTCCGCAAAGGTGAAAGATCTTGTCATTGTTGACGAAATTAAACTCGCCGACAAGAAGACCAAAAACGTCGTCAAGATGTTCAAAGATCTTAAAGTCTCAGGAAAGATTCTTGTTGTTGTCGCTGATGACAAAAGCGAAAACCTTATCTGGGGCGCCGGTAACATTAAAGACTGTGTCGTTACACCAGCCTGGAATGTTAGCGTCTATGACTTAGCTTACTTTGATAAGATCGTCATGGACAAGGCAACCTTAAAGGTTGTTGAAGAAGTATTAGCATAAGGAGGAACATGAAAATGGCGAAAAAAGTCGAAGAACAAAAGTTCGGTCGTCCAACTGTTCATGAATTAGATTTAATCATTGAACCAGTCATCACCGAAAAAACAATGTCCCTTATGCAAGAACAAAACAAAGTGACATTAAAGGTTAGCCCAAAGGCCAACCGTGCTGAAGTGAAGAAAGCCTTCGAAAAGGTCTTCAACGTCAAAGCACTCGATGTCAACATTGTTAATGTTCCAAGTAAGAAAACCACACGTGGTGGACGTTACCAAGGTTCCATCAGTGGTTATAAGAAAGCGGTCGTGACTATCGCAGAAGGCGAAGCACTTGACCTCTTCAAAGAGTAATCTGAAATAGGATTTACACATTATAGGAGAAACAAAATGTCAATTAGAACATTCAGACCAACGTCTGCTTCTCGAAGAAACATGACGAATCTGACTTATGAAGAAATCACCAAAAGTACTCCTGAAAAAAGTTTAACTGTTAAATTAAGTAAAACTGGCGGACGTAATAACCAAGGCGTCATTACAACCCGTCACATCGGTGGTGGTCATAAGAGAAGATATCGTGTCATTGACTTCAAGAGAAACAAAGACAACATCGTTGGCGTCGTTAAAGCCGTTGAATACGACCCAAACAGAAACGCTAACATCTTATTGATCGTTTACGCCGATGGCGAAAAGCGATACATCCTCGCTCCACAAAATTTACACGTGGGCGACAAGGTCATCTCTGGTGAAAACGTTGATATTAAAGTCGGTAACTGCTTACCACTTGCCAACATCCCAGAAGGTACCTTCATTCATAACATTGAACTTTCCCCAAAGAAAGGCGGACAAATGTGTCGCGCCGCTGGTACAAGCGCTCAAGTGCTTGGTGCCGAAGGCAAATACGTCATCTTACGTCTCGCCTCTGGTGAAGTTAGAAAAGTCTTAGCTACCTGCCGTGCGACAATCGGAGTTGTCGGCAACGAAGACTTCATCCTTGTTAACAAGGGTAAAGCAGGTAAGACCCGCTGGTTAGGAACCCGCCCAACAGTCCGTGGTTCCGTTATGAACCCGAACGATCACCCACACGGTGGTGGTGAAGGTAAATGTCCAGTCGGACGTGATGCACCAAGAACACCTTGGGGCAAACGTGCACTCGGCGTCAAGACACGTCGAATCAAAAAAGCTTCTACGAAACTCATCGTTCGTCGTAGAAACGATAAATAATGAAAGGAGAATTAAAGAATGTCACGTTCCATTAAAAAAGGCCCATTCTGTGATGCTTACCTTCTTAAGAAGGTTGATGCTCTCAATGCCGCTAACAAAAAAGAAGTCATTAAGACTTGGTCCCGTCGTTCCACAATTTTCCCATCATTTGTCGAACACACCTTCGCTGTCTATAACGGACGCGAACACATTACCGTCTATGTCACTGAAGATATGGTTGGCCACAAGTTAGGCGAATTCGCCCCAACAAGAACCTTCAAGGGACACCACGGTAACAATGCAGAAGATAAGGCTGCAGCAGCGAAATAAGGAGGTAAGTAAAGATGGCTGAAGAAAAGAAAACAGCAGTAAAGAAAGCCCCTGCTAAAGCAGCTGCTCCAAAGAAAGCTCCTGCAAAGAAAGCTCCAGTGAAGAAAGTCGAAGCACCAGTTGCTGAAGAAGTCAAAGCTGAAGCTCCAGTGGTTATAGAAAAACCAGCTAAGGCTGAAAAGAAAGCCAAAAAGACTGAAAAGAAAGTCGAAGCTCCAAAGAAACCACAAGTCACTGAAGCCCGCGCCGTCGCTAAAGACCTCCGCGTCACTCCAAGAAAAGCAAGACTCGTCATTGATCTTGTCCGCGATAAAGGCGTTAACGAAGCGTTAGGTATCTTAGCTAACGTCAATCGTGCTGCTTCACCACTTGTTGCGAAAGTGATTCGTAGCGCCGCTGCGAATGCCATTAACAACTTCGGTATGGATGAAGAAAAATTATATGTCGCTGAAATCTATGCTTCAGACGGCATTAAGATGAAACGTTTCCTTCCAAGAGCGAAGGGTAGCGCATCTGGCTTAGTGAAAAGAACATCCCACATTACAGTTGTGGTGAAAGAAAGATAAGGAGGAATTGAGCA
>Ga0247611_10001569_pt1 | contig 40278 bp, 39 predicted proteins | sample 177DNAGHGhighgp2_FD_192422 | JGI IMG/M metagenome (GOLD analysis project Ga0247611, IMG submission 192422) | Sheep rumen microbial communities from Palmerston North, Manawatu-Wanganui, New Zealand - 1770 DNA GHGhigh gp2 | ecosystem: Host-associated > Mammals > Digestive system > Stomach > Rumen... | reverse complement strand
TTGGGAAAGAAGGGTGTCCACTAAATGGGTGTTGCCCACGAGAGAGGTTTGGTTGGCCACCACAGCGACATTCCCGGCATAAAAATACTTTTCGGCAAAAACACACGCTCCACTATCCCGGTATCTGGAAATACAATCCATCATCATCTCAGAACCTGTATAGAAAGGTTCGACGGGATGATAATGCACGAAACCGGCCACTTGGGAACCCGGCTGTGCGTAGCATGAAGAGAACAATTGCGATATTATCGCAACAAGCAGAACCAAGCTATGCGCCAGCCGTTTCAATTTTCAACTTTCATTTTTCAATTCTTTCCAGTGTGTCCGAAACCGCCGGTACCGCGCTCGGTGTCCGACAGCTCTTCCACTTGAATAATCTCCGCCTGCTCATGACGGGCGATAACCATCTGGGCGATGCGCTCGCCATCGTTGATAATGAAATCCTCGCTGCTGAGATTGATAAGAATAACGCATATTTCGCCACGGTAGTCGGAGTCGATGGTGCCAGGCGAGTTGAGGACAGTGACACCCTTTTTCAAAGCCAATCCACTGCGGGGACGCACCTGAGCCTCGTAGCCTGCGGGCAACTCCATGAAGAGGCCCGTCTTCACCAATCCGCGCTGAAGGGGTTTGAGAGTGACTGGACCGTCGGGCAGGAAAGCCCGGAGATCGAGACCCGCCGACTGGGAAGTCTCATACTTGGGCAGCGGATGGTGGGAGGTGTTGATAATCTTGATTTGCATGGGGTGGGCACTTATAATTCGTGAATGTGTAAATGAGTTAGTCGTACTGACGGATTAACGCATTCACACATTCACGTATTTACATGATTTATTTCTTGGTGAGTACCTCGTCGATCATGCCATATTGCTGGGCTTCTTCGGCGGTGAACCAGTGGTCGCGGTCGCTGTCCTTTTCCACCTGCTCGAAAGTCTGTCCGCTGTGCTTGGCGATAATCTCGTAGAGTTCCTTCTTGAGTTTAAGAATCTCGCGGACGGTAATCTCCATATCCGTGGCCTGACCGTCGGCTCCGCCCATGGGCTGGTGTATCATCACACGGGCATGAGGCAGGGCGCAACGCATGCCCTTCTCGCCGGCGCAGAGCAACACACTGGCCATAGAGGCGGCGAGGCCGGTGCAGATAGTGGCAATCTTGGGCTGGATATACTGCATCGTGTCGTAAATGCCGAGGCCTGCATAGACGGAGCCTCCGGGCGAGTTGAGATAGATTTGGATATCCTTAGTGCTGTCGACACTCTCAAGGAAAAGGAGCTGGGCCTGGATGACGTTGGCGGTGTAGTCGTCGATGGCGGTGCCAAGGAAAATGATGCGGTCCATCATCAGACGGCTGAACACGTCCATCTGGGCCACATTCAACTGACGTTCCTCCACAATATAGGGAGTCAAGGAATTATTAATGGCCGACGTATACTTGGCATACGTCGTGCTGCTGATGCCACAATGCTTGGTGGCGTACTTTTCGAACTCTGTCATATCTTGTCGAATATATTACCAATTAACTAATGAGTAACGTTAGAACAGGCATAAAATTGCACCCCACCTCAAAAAAATATACTCTTAAGCATTCTGCACCCTGAAACACGATACCTACAAAGCCCCGTTCACGTTGAATAAAACATGAGGGGCAGAATACTATGCTCATAATCCACACATCCCATTCCTCCTACTCCACTGAGAGGCGGCGGATGGCGGTGCCTTGCGGGCCGGAGAGGGAAATGGTGTAGATGCCAGCAGAGAGTCCGGCAAGGGACAGACGGGTGGTGGAGCCATGCAGGGTGCGTCGCATCATTTCGCGCCCGCCGACATCATGGATAGTCAGAAGAAAACCATCTACAGGCACAGGACTGTCCACCGACAGCGTCACATAGCCGTGGGCAGGGTTGGGGGTAAGGGTGAAGGCGGCAACTGTGGACACGTCGGCGATGGTCTCTCCCGGCTGGTGGTGCGCAGTGTCAGGCATGCTGTCGCCAATATAGAAATATATGGGGTCGCTCCACGGTGTCCACATCAATGTGTCGTGAACAGGGCAAGCGTGGTGGCACTTGGCACGAAGGCGGGCCTGATAGTACACCTCGGGTGACAACTGTTCACCCGTCAACTCATGGTAACGGTTACTGGTCTGCACAATATGAAGACTGTCCAAAGGTGCATCATATGGACCGTACGCCATTTCGTAAAGTTGGTGTTCGCCTGCAGTGTCCCACACAAAGACAGGATAGTCTGCCATGACTCCCGCATAGGCGAAACCCTCCACCATAGGGCAACCAAAACTGTCAGTGTCTGGAGGTGTAAAGATTGGGAAAACACAACCCACCCAACCTCTATTATAAGGTCCTAATGATAGTGACAACTGCATATCATTCTTTTCGTCTACCCACTCCACTCCCAAAAAACCACAACTGTCATTACAACTACAATCAATTATATCACAATGATATACATCCGTAGGAATGCCGCGAAAGCCTTCATAATTGGGATTTACCTCAGCCGGACGATTGCCGGTAACATACATGCCAACATAAATAGTGTCCGCTACTTGGATCGGTGAATCAAAATACAAAGAGTAAACACCCAATACTGTATCCACATAATATGAGTTTGTATCGTGTTCATTAGTCAAACAAAGTGTTGGATGATCAAATGCCCAGTATAAATCATACGGTCTATGACTTACCGCCCTGAGCGGATTGGTATAGTGGCAAATTGGATTATTGTAATCACCGTTTACAACTTGAACCACGACACCTCTTATATTGACAGAATCCCTGATTGAACGCGGACCTAAAAATGTAGCCACATTCAATCCCCACACTATTGTTCTGGGTGGAACTATAATTCTGTCACCATAAACTGTCCGCTGGAAATAAGAATCAAAGAAATCGTCTCCTGATCCATCAATATCAATAATGAATCGTGAGGTCGAATCTTTCATAATGGGATACACGGAGTCCATATAGTCCATCCTGAAGGGGAAAATTGTATCCTGTGAACGAAGTATCCCTACACAGCAAAGAAGAAACGCCATTAATAACACCTTTTTCATATTTTTCATAGCAATATATTTAAAAATACAAGCTGGTTGTGCTTATTCATTGCCGGGTATAAAGGGAAAGAATTATAAGGGGTTAATAGGTGTAGTGTGATTAATAGACCATCACCTTTCGGGTGGCGTTGCCGACACGAACGAGGTAGAGGCCGCTCTGTTGCATGGTGATAGTAACCTCATTGTTACAGGGGATGATATTGAGCTGTCGGCCGTTAATGTCGTATAATGTTACTTCTGTTCCATCGGTCTCAATGTGCATACGGTTTTCACCAAGAGCGTATACCTGAAAAGTGTGTGTTTCAACATGGGTGATGGCGGCAGTGTTGCCAATGGTGACGGGCGCGTTGGGAGTGGTGTTATAGGCGCAGGCCACCCAGTTGAGAATAATGTCGCTTGCTGATGTGCTGACCACAGCCTCGGCCCATCCATAGTGAACGCCGTCGGCCAGCAAGATGCGGAACCCAACGAAAATCCGCTCAGGGACAGTGGTGAGGTCCTGAAAAGTGGCATCGCCATATCCCCCAAAGGTGCAGTTAGCATCAACCACTTGGCCAGAGGCGAGCACGGCGGCATAGTCCCAAATCTCGGGGTCGGAAACAACGTTGTTGCCGCCCTCGGTCCAATTGTACGAAATATAGGCATTGACCTGATTTCCTTCAACACCACTGAAGTCGCTCAGGCGAAACTCCAATATACCGTCATTGTTGAAGTCAATGCCATAGACATTAGTCCATTCGGTTCCGGCTATTGTGATGTTGCCAGTGCCAATATGTCCGTTGACAATTTGTGAATTTGCAATGCTGAATGTTAGTAATGCGAGTGATAATAAAAAGAGTCTTTTCATAATTTTTTGGTTTGATATTTCAATGATTACATTAGAATTATTTTTCGGAGATTGCCTTGATAAGGTCGGGGCGGCGTTCCTTGGTGCGTTGGAGTGCTTGCTCATAGCGCCATTGCTCAATCTTGGCGTGGTTGCCGCTGAGGAGCACTTCGGGCACTCGCCAGCCGCGGAACTCGGGCGGGCGGGTGTATTCGGGAGGAGCAAGAAGGCCGTCCTGGAACGAGTCGCCCAGGGCTGACTGCTCGTCACCGATGACCCCGGGGATAAGCCGGATGACAGTGTCGGCTATGACTGCAGCGGCCAACTCGCCGCCTGTGAGGACATAGTCGCCAATGGAGATTTCCTTGGTAATGAAATGCTCGCGGAGGCGCTCGTCGACACCCTTGTAATGTCCGCAAAGTATCATCAGGTTCTGCTTCAACGACAACGTATTTGCCATAGGTTGGGAGAGCATCTCGCCGTCGGGTGCCGTATAGATGATTTCGTCGTAGGTTCGCTGTGCTTTCAGTTCTTCGATGCAGTTGGCAAGGGGCTCTACCGCCATGACCATGCCGGCTCCTCCGCCATAGGGATAATCGTCAACGCTGCCGTATCGGGAAAGGGAATAGTCGTGAAGGTCATGGAACACCACTTCGACAATGCCTTTCTTCTGAGCCCTGCTGAGGATGGACTCTTCGAAGAACATGGACATCATGTTTGGGAAAAGGGTGAGAATGTCGAGGCGCATATTAGCGAAGTCTGATGGTTTGACCGGGGCGTATGACGGCATTCTGTTTCATATTGTTCAGCTTGCAGAGCTTGGCAATGGTGGTGCCATTGCGCTTGGCTATACGGCTGAGAGTGTCGCCAGTACGCACTTTATAATATTTGCCTCCCTTGCTGTAGTTGCCCACCGAAGATCTGCCACTGGTATTGTTGGCATAGCCCGGTTTAGCCACTTTGTTGAAGGAGTTCTTGTTGAGTGTGATGGTGGGGGCCAAAAGGGTGCGGGTTTCGCAGCTAATGACATTCTCGGGATTGATGGCGTTTCCCTTATATCTGATTTCGAAGTGGAGGTGGCTGCCTCGCGAGCGGCCTGTATTGCCGCAAAGGCCTATCTCCTCACCAGCTTTGACACGGGTGCCCGGAGTAACATGACGCTTGGAGAGGTGAGCATAGTAGGTTTCAAGACCATTGTCGTGACGGATGACGATGAGGTTACCGTAAGAGCTGTTGTATTTTGAGAACCGCACTACACCGTCGAAGGCCGCATAGATGGGTTCGCCCGTAGGCATAGCGAGGTCGAGTCCATAATGGAAACGGCGGCGTCGGGGACCAAAATGGGATGAGGGACGTGCATATTCGGGTGTGGGAAACACAAAAAACTTACCATTCTCGGCATCGGTGAGTTTGACTTCGACAGGAGTCATCTCCGAGATGTCCATTTTTAACGCATGGAGCTGGGCCGGATCGAAAGCCATGAGAATGTCTTCTTCACTGTCGGTACCGGGGTCATCCTGTTGACTTAAGGCATAGTGAGGGGTGATAATACCATGGTCTTCCTCTTCATCCTCAGCCACATCGTTAGGCGTATTGACTGGACGCTGCAAAAGATTCTCCCGGTCTATCTGCTCGTTCTCCTTGTCCTGCGGACTTTCATCAAAGAGGTAGGGATCCTGATAGTTGCTACTCTTGGGAGAGGCGTCATCGGCCACGTCGACAGTATCGTTGTCCACTTTCTTCTTATTCTTCTTGACACCGTAGGGGTCGGTACGCACACCGGAATACTCGTCTGTGGGATCGGATGTCTTGACGAGCTTGGTATGCTTAATCTGCCCACCCTTGGTGTTGGAATACACCTTGGGCTTGGGTTTGGACTGTTTGGCATTAGGGCGATCCTGTGCGTTTGCTACAATAGGAATAAACAACAACAGAATCAAAGTTATATAGCGATAATATCTATTCATAATAATGGTGCAAAAGTACGTAAAAAAAAGCAATTGGCAAAATCTATTTAGCAACTATGGCAATATCAAGGTGTTATTACATAGGCAAGGCGTATCAATTAACGGGTGATTTGGAGGTAGTGCATGTGTTTGACATGATAGTCGACCACCTGGTCAACCAAGTCCATCCGTGCCTGTTCGAGGAGGGTTTGGGCTTCGAGGTAGTCCTTCATGCCGTACATGCCGGCATCATAATAGTTTTTTACCTCAATCAGATTGTCAAAAGCATCGCTTACTGCCTGTCGGCGAATGGCTATCAGGCCGTACGATTCGGTCATCTGGTTCCAAGCCATGATGGTTTGGAGAACGAGTTTCTGTTGTAGGTCTTGACGGTTGTTTTCGGCCTGTTGGCGACTGATGTTCTCTTTGCGGATGTTGTGGGCAGACTCCCACCAGGCTGTAACTGGGATATTGAGCGAGGCGAACACCAATCCGTTGTATCGCCAGCCATCGCCCAACAGGTTATTGATACCATATGTGGCACCCACGGCAAGCTGTGGCAGCGTCTGGCCCACAGCCATACGTTTCTTGAGCCCCGCAGCTTCGACACTCAAGTCGAGCAAGCGGCTCTCGGAACGATGTGCAGCAGCCGTCGTGGGGTCGACACAGAGACCAGGGAACGGGATATGGTGAAGGTTAAGGGTATCGAAAACGAGCGAAACACTATCGTAGGGTAAGCCTATATACTGGCACATCGAGCGAGTAGCGAGCTCTATGCCGTGCGACAATTGCATTTCCGTAGCACTGAGTTCATTGAGTTTGAGGCGTACCCGCAGTAGGTCGTTGCGACCCATCACACCCGCATCAACGGCCACAGAGGCATCGCGTTCCAAAGTGTCGAGCATGGTACGTACAGTCTGCAATAGTCGCTGACGCTCGTAAAGCGACACTATCTGATAGTAGAGACGGCCCACATTGAGTTCCACCTCCTGGCGGCTCATGATTAGTTTCAACTCAGTGGCCTCAATTCCCAGTTTCGCCAATTTATTGCCATTGACAATACGCCCTCCTGCAAAGATGGGCTGGGTGAGCAGCGCATTGGCGAAAGCACCTCGGTCGAACATCCGCAGCTCGGCGTCGAAAGTGAAATGGTCGGCCACCATGCCAAGCAGTTCTTCCACATTGATGTCCGCACCCATATTGTCAAGCCACTCTTGAAGTTCGGCCCGACGCTGGTCGAAACTCTCGCCGTCGTACTCCATGGTGAGTGTGAGATTGTCGCCCTGCTCTTTGGCAGTGACATCCAGGAGGGGCTTATAGGACTGGAAGTAGCCAGCCATGAGCGATAGCGAGGGAAAATACTTGGTGAATGCCGCCCGTCGGGTTTCGCGAGCCGCAGAAACATCGAGCATGGCATTTTTAACCACGGCTTGATTGCGGAGTGCCCATGCAGTACAACTGTCGAGAGAGAGATGAACCACAGCCTTCTGGGCCGAGACACTAACCACAGGGCACAACAGCAAAAGCACTATTTGAAGTTTCAATCTATGCAACACATTTCTATATTTGGGTGGCTTCATAACGGGAGCTTGCGGCGTTTTATTGTGCAACACCGGCATAAAGAAAGTTAAACCAGACAAACAATGTGCCTCTCTATTCAAGCATCACCGCCTTTTTCACCAGAAGACTCACTCCGTACCACCTTGGTTTTGTCTCTGTCGAACAGTTTCCAATAGGCAACAGGCAACACGGTAACTATAAGTCCAATGGCACAGATGGTGCCAAAGCATATTACAATGCCCATGGGCATCCATAAAGTGCTCCGGTGTATTATCATGGGGATGACACCCACAGCGGTAGTGGCACTGGTAAGGAAAATGGGCCTCATACGGCGGCGGCCTGCCTCAAAAGCCACCTGACGCAACGGCAACCCCTCGGCACGCAATTCCTCCGCGTAATCGAACATTACAATAGTATTGCGAACGTTAATTCCAATAAGACTGACTATGCCGATGATTGCGGTAAGGCTGACATCGGAACGGAAAATCCACAATCCCACAAATCCTCCCAACAAACATAGGCTGGTGCCGCAGAGCGACAAGAGGGTAAGGCGTATCTTCTTGAAGTTGAACAGCAGGAAGAAGAACACGATGATGATAGCTGCTATCAATCCCACTATAATGCCGCTCATATTGTCCTCGTTCACGGCATCGAGGCCACCATAGGTCATATCAACCCCGTCGGGCAGCATGGGGCGGAACTCCTCTTCCAGCCAAGGTTTCAGTTTTTTCATCACCACGGGCTGGCTGCATCCAAACCGCAAATCCGCTCCCACTGTGGCACAAGGTATGCCGTTGCGGTGCACTATCCGGGCGGGCTGCCAGTCGGGACGGATATCGGCCACCTGACGCAACGGCACCCACACTCCCGGAATGGCAGTCGGTACAAACGTGTTCTGCAATTTCTCGAAGTCGGGAGTACCGTTGTCTTCTATTTTCAGACGCACCTGCAGCGCATAGTCGCCCTCCCACACTGTGGTGACTGGCAGGCCACCAAAGAGCGTGGCCAGATTGGCCGACAGCACAGCCTTGGTAATGCCAAGCCGCGAGGCCTCTTCGGGTTTGAGGTCAATACGCACCGTGGGAATATAGCCCTCATAGTCACAATGCACCCACACCAGGTCGTCTTCGTGACTCTGCATAAAGGCCTTGAGGGTATCCACATAGGGGCGCATCAACTCTGCGTCCTCGCCAAACAATCGCACCTCCACCGGATTCTTCACCCCCTGATAGTCGAGCTGTTTGACTCTGATTACCGCATTGGGATAGGCATCCACATAAGTATCCTTATATCGTTTCAGCACCCGCTCTGTCACATCATAGCCCGTAGTCTTCACTATCATCTGGGCATAGTTTTTGGCAGGCATATTAGGTGCATAGGCCGCCATAAAGCGAGGTGAGCTACTGCCCACAAAAGTAGTGACACTGGTGATGTCGGCATCCTGATGCAGCACCTCCTCGAAATCGGCACACACCTGCTCTGTTTGCTGCAGCGACGAGCCTTGGGGCAGGTGTATTTCCACTGCAAAGCTGTCACGCTCAGCCTTGGGCATAAGCTGCAAAGGCAGATTGAAAAACAGCAACACCGCCAACCCCACCGAGAGCAATCCTGCACCTATGGTGAGCCATGGATACCGGAAACACACACGCAGCAGACGCTCATAGCCTGTTTCAAGCCAGTAGAAGAAACGGTTCTGCACCCGTGTAACCACATTTTCCCGCCGTCTACGTTCCGGCTTTATCATACGCTGCTCCAGCCAGGGGGTTAGCAGCATAGCCAAAGCAAGTGAAATGCCCAACGAGATGCTGATGGTGGAGGGGAAGAATTTCACAAAGTCGGCCAATGGCCCCACCATGGTAAAGAGGAACGGGAAGAAGATGGCACATATAGAGATGGTAGCAACAACCAGCGAGGGAAAGAAAGTCTTGGCACTGTGTATGGCTGCCTGCCACGGCCGTTCACCGCGTCGCAGGTTGTCCATATAACCGTCTATCATTACTATACTGTCGTCCACTATCATGCCCAGCGTCACAATCAGTGCCGCCAGCGTCACGGTGTTCATCTCATATCCGATGATGTACATTACGGATATTGTGATGGCGGTGGTCAAGGGTATTTCGATGGCGGGAATCAAGGCCGATGTGATGGGGAAAAGCAAGAGCATCACCGCTATCACCACCAAAATGGCCGTAAGGAGGTCTTTCAAAAACGACCAGATGCTGTCGTCCACTACTTTGGGCAGGTCTGTGATACGCTCCAGCACTACCCCGTCGGGCAGAATGCGCTGGAAATCTTTCAGCACCACATTCACATCCTCGCCAAACTTAACAATATTATTGCCCGGACGCATCTCGATGCTCAGCACCAAGGCTGGATTGCCATTTTGGGTGATAAAGCTCGAGGGTTCGGCATAACGCCGTTCTATCCGTGCCACATCCTGAAGCCTTATGGCCTGCCCGAAAGGTGAGGTGTAAACCACCTGTTCGCCCAACTCACGCTCCGATAGATAGGGGCTGGTAACGTGCAGGGGCACCAACTCGTCGTCCATCTGCAGTGTGCCGCCAATGCTCAGCAATCCCTGCCCCACCAGTTCGGCTGTCAGCATCTGGTAGCTGATGCCGTATGAGGTGAGTTTCTCTTTGTCTATATATACATCCAGTTCTTCCTGCCGTTCGCCAAACGACTTGATATTGCCTACTGCCGGCACATTGCGCAGCCGTTTCTTCAGCAAGTCCATATAGCGCCCCATCTCGCGGTAGGTCTTGTCTGCCGACTCAATAGTAACCAGCATCGACGACGTGTTGCCGAAGTCATCCACCACCGCCACTGCCAGCACCCCGGCGGGCAGCTGTGCCTTGAAGTCCTTCAACCCGTGCCGAATCTTCGACCACACCTCAGTCTGGTTCATCACACTGTAGTCTAGCTCAACAAACACATACACAATGCCCTCTGATGTGTAGCTATAGGTACCTTTCTTGTTCACTTCCTGGAATGTGAAAAGATATTCCTCCAGTGGTGTGGTCACCTGTTGCTCCACTTCCTCGCTGCTGGCTCCGGGATATACCGCAGCCACTATGCCCTGACGGATAACAAACTCAGGAAACTCCTGCTTGTTCATCCTGTCCAGGCCGTAGATTCCCAACGCCACCAAGATTCCCACAATGAGGAATATTATCTTGGGGTTGGACATCACTGCTTCTATAAATCCCTTACGTTTCAATTATAGTGTATGTATTTATTTTCGTCGGAACTGTGACGTAAGTCACATAATGCGTATTCAATTACATGTCTTGCAACAAGCTTGTCGGTTCACCTGGTGGGGATAGCCTTGACCGCCGTGCCTTCCGACACTTTGAGAAAACCGTCAACCACCACGCTGTCGCCCTCTTGCAATCCTTCCGTCACCAGCACTCCGCTGCGCGTAAGGTCGCCTATCGCCACAGGCTGGCGGTAGGTTTGTCCTTTCTTCACTGTCCACACATAGCGGCTGCCGTCATTGGCCAACTGCACTGCCCTGTTGGGCAATTCGTATCCCTCCACCGCATCGTCGGCTGCGAAACGGCAGCTGCACACCATACCGGGCAAAAGCCCCTTTGGTGTTTTCAGTAGGCGTACACGGAAATTATAGCTGTGCGACACCCTATCGGCTGTCACCTCCCGTTCAGTAACCACGCCAGCCACATTCATGCCGGCCGAGTCGCCCAAGGCACCGATGTCCACCAACACTCGCGAATTGATTTGCACATTGTTCACATCCACCTCGGGAATATTCATTCTTACATATAGACTCGACAGATTCACTATATTCATTGCAGGCATCCCCGGTGCGAGAACCGCCCCTTCTACAATCATACATTTCTCCACCGTACCGCTTACCGGAGCGTAAAGGCTACAGTCGTCGAGGTTTCGCTTGGCTATTTCGTATGTACTCAGAGCCTGGCTGTACCGGGTCTGCACCTCTACCCATTGCAGGTCGGGCAGGCTACCCTTGTCGTGCACCTTCTTGGCCCTTTCGTAGGCATCGCGCGCCTGCTCCAACGTGGCCTTGGCCACATCGCACGTGCTTGAGGCACTGTGATTGTCGACTGTTGCCAACAAATCGCCCGCCTTCACATGCTGCCCATCACGCACATAAACCGCCTTCACCCTGCCCCCTTTGCCAAAACTTACCGGAGTGGACGAAGCCTCCTCTACAGTGCCCACATAGGTACGGTGGCTCTCCACCGAGCCGTTACGCACGGTCACCACCCCCACCTTCACCGGTTCCTGACGGTCGGTGGGCTTGTTCTGGCTGCAACCTATCAACAAAAGCAAAGTGGCTATTGCCACCCCCCAACGTTTCTCCATAGGCTACAAATCGCGCATCTCCTGTTTCACAAACTCCAATGCGCTGGCCGTGGGCAACTCACCCTGCGTCACGGTAGCAAAGATATTGCTTGCCAATCGGGTTGGGTCGGCATCGGCGGGTGTAGAGATAGCAGCCGAATTAATGATGCCTATCATCTCGTCCTTGGCGTTGCGGATGCGGTTCCACGCCTCGCTCGAGAGATACACCTGCTGACTCAGGTTATGCTCCCACTCGTCGCGTATGGTCTTGGTCATCACCCCTTGCAGCAACCGGGTGTCCATACCCGGCTGATAGCAACGCAGCACCAGACTCTCGGGCGATATGCGCTCCAGATACAACACCATGCGCTCATAGGCCTGCAGCCTGATGGGGGTCACCAGCTTCACCACCTCGCGATGTTCGTCCACCCGCATCTGCAGCATCGCCATCTTCTGCTGGTTGTCGAAATAGCGCTTAGTGATGCGGTAAAAAATGTACCCTGCCAATGCCAGCGTCGCCAGCACCGCCACCAGGGCAATGAGTAAAGCAATGAGAAACAAATTCATAACATTATAATTATTTCATATAAAGTCGACTACCCAACTTTACGCCTTTGTCCAAGAGTTTTTTGTATTGTTGGGAATTCTTATCAATATTACATTTTCCTGTGTGAATCCAATAAAAAGGACCTGATCCCAATGTCCTAATTTTAGGAGCATTGTTCTTCAGCCACCACATAAGCCAGTCTGCCTTGCCACATACCTCATCACTTTTGTCGCCTCCTGAAGCAGGGTGTGGCTCATAGTAGTATATCTTATTATCATATTCTATCACATAGTCCCACCGTTTCGGAAAAGGGTGCTTACATTTTTCTGTAGCTTTGTCAAGGTATACGCTCCCTTGTATCTTATTAGGATTCTCGTAATCAATCAAGCTCCTGTCTCTATCTTTCGCCTTCAATGCTTGCAAACCCACTTGATAGCACCCTGCCACATCGGGTGTGTCCGCTACGGCAACCGCCAAAGGTGTTAGAGGTGGCATCTCTTTTTCATGCCTTTGCTGTCTAGTCATAGTTCAAAACATTAGAAGAAAGTACGTTTGTCGCCCGAGTAGCAAATGATGTCATACCACCCCACTCAGACACAGCAGAATTATCATCCCACACATCGAGGCTTGATATATCTTCAGAACTAGTGAAAACCTTACCATTGTCTTTCCCAAGGTAACATGTCCGTATTTTTTTGTCAAATACTCCAGTGAGCATTTTCATCATTTGGGCATCCCCTCCTATTTCAAGTAATTCACAAAGGGCATTATCCCGTATTCTGCTATCCGATATAGTTTTTATCTTATTAAAAGCCCATGCGAAATCAAGGAACAGCGATGAGTGGGTTGATACTATAACTTGATACCTGTGTTTTGATCCTTGCTGACCCTTTTCGCCTTGTACCAGTTCTAATATCTGCAATAATACATCGATAATGGCTTTGGGGTGCAAGCCCATTTCTGGCTCCTCAATAATAACAATTGAGTAATCTTGGTTTCGCAGTATTTTCTGAGGTGCACCTGTCAAACAATACATGCCCAGTAGAAGCGGTGTGAATTCTCGTTGTCCTGCACTCCAGCCAGTGACTGGCAATTTGGACTCTCCAACCCTAAGTACAATCCTTCTCTGCATGTCGGACTCGTCCAATTCGACTTTTGCACCGTGGTAAATACTATCATTGAAACGACGTCGCATCTGAGACTTCAATCGGGTAGACTTTGGAAACAAAACAGGTTGCTTATCTATTCCATTTTGTATGAAACGTTGCATCACATCTCCATACATTCTATTGACAAAGGGCGTTTCTGTAGAATATGAGGAGAAACTTTTGCCAGCCCCCTCCATAATACTTGTGACTCGTTGTGCAGGAATGTAGAAGACCGACTCTGTAGGATTACTCATACCCACATTTGGTGCAAGGTCTTTTTTCTCAAATGGATTTCCGTCGAATTCTATCCTCGTTTCGGGTCTCCACATGTTGGCCAGGCCCTTTCCATAGTATAGATTGAGAACATTATCAACTTTGCCCGTAAGGTAGTTATTCTTGTTCAAAACATTAATGATAGCCTTGTTATCTATGGCCAACTTCAAAGTCTCCAAAGCGAGGGTCTTGCCACTGGCTTGCGGTCCTACTACAAAAGTAAGGTCACCAAACTCTATGTCCACATTGCCTATCGGACCAAGATTCTCTATGTGTAATTTCTCTATCATAGTTTATATCTCAATCAAGTTTCAGCACAGCGAGAAAGGCACTTTGCGGCACCTCCACATTGCCCACCTGGCGCATGCGTTTCTTTCCCTCCTTCTGTTTCTCCAACAGCTTGCGCTTACGTGTAATGTCGCCGCCATAGCACTTGGCCGTCACGTCCTTGCGAACCTGCCGAACCGTCTCGCGAGCAATAATCTTGCTGCCTATGGCCGCTTGGATGGCCACATCGAACTGTTGGCGGGGTATCAACTCCTTCAGCCGCTCACACATCCGACGACCTATCGGGTAGGCATTGTCCACATAGGTCAGCGTCGACAAGGCATCCACCGGGTCGCCGTTCAGCAATATCTCCAGCTTCACCAGCTTCGAGGGTTGGAACCCGTTGATATAATAGTCGAACGAGGCATATCCCTTCGAAATACTTTTCAGCTTGTCGTAAAAGTCGAACACCACTTCGCCCAGCGGCAAATCGAACGTTATCTCAATGCGGTCTGTAGTCAGGTAGGTCTGGTTCTTCAGTATGCCGCGTTTGTCCATACACAACTTGATGACCGGCCCAATAAAGTCGGCTTTGGTGATAATCTGTGCATGGATATAAGGCTCATACACCTCGGCTATATTGTTTGGTTCGGGCATACCCGAAGGGTTGTACACATCCTTCTCTTCGCCATTTGTCAATTTCACCTTATACTGCACATTGGGCACCGTGGTGATGACATCCATGTTGAACTCACGCTCCAGTCGCTCCTGTACTATCTCCATGTGCAACAGGCCCAGGAAACCGCAACGGAACCCAAACCCCAGCGCCAGCGAACTCTCAGGCTCGAACGTAAGCGAGGCATCGTTCAGCTGCAATTTCTCCAACGATGCACGAAGCTCCTCATAGTCGTCGGTATCCACCGGATAGACACCGGCAAACACCATGGGTTTCACTGCCTCGAACCCCTCTATAGCCTTGTCGCAGGGACGCTGCACATGTGTAATGGTATCGCCCACACGCACCTCGCGGCTAGTCTTGATGCCGCTGATAATATAGCCCACATCGCCGGCTTTCAGCTCTTTGCGTGGCTCCATATTCAGTCGCAGCACTCCTATCTCGTCAGCATGGTAGTCCTTTTCGGTGCTTACAAACTTCACCCAGTCGTTAGTGCGCAACGTACCGTTCATGATGCGGAAATAGCTGATAATGCCCCTAAAGGGATTGAACACCGAGTCGAACACCAACGCCTGCAGCGGAGCCTCGGCGTCGCCCGTGGGAGCAGGAAAACGGTCCACAATGGCCCTCAACACTTCATCCACACCCACACCCGTCTTGGCACTGCACGACAGTATTTCTTCCCGCTTGCATCCCAAAAGGTCTATAATCTCGTCGGCCACCTCCTCGGGCATAGCGCTGTCCAAGTCTATCTTGTTCATCACGGGAATAATCTCCAAATCGTTCTCCAACGCCAGATAGAGGTTTGAAATAGTCTGTGCCTGTATACCCTGCGTGGCATCCACTACCAGCAAAGCCCCCTCGCATGCCGCAATCGAACGGCTCACCTCATAGCTGAAGTCCACATGCCCCGGGGTGTCAATCAAGTTCAACACAAAGTCCTGCCCATTGTTGGGACTGTCGGGATTGCCGTCATAACGGTAATTCATCTGGATAGCGTGGCTCTTAATAGTGATGCCGCGTTCCTTCTCCAAATCCATATCGTCCAGCACCTGGTCCTGCATCTCGCGCTGCGACACCGTGGCCGTAAACTCCAACAAACGGTCGGCGAGAGTACTCTTGCCGTGGTCAATATGAGCAATAATGCAAAAGTTGCGAATATGAGTCATCTTTTCAGTTTTAAAATGCAAAAATACAACTTTTTTTCGAATTTATCTGTTCTTAATCGCCAAATCTCAAAAAATTCGTATCTTTGCACCTCGAAATGAAACACATTTTTATCATCAACCCATCTGCGGGAAAACAAGATTCCACTACCGAAATCACCCATAAAGTCGAGTCCTACGCATCGGCCCACGGCGACTTCGAATACTCTATATACACCACCCAATGCTCCGGTGACGCCACCCGTTGGGTGCGACGCTGGTGTGCCGACCATCCCGGAATGCCGGTTCGCTTCTACTCGTGCGGCGGCGACGGCACCCTCAACGAAGTGGTGAGCGGCTGCATCGGTTTCGACAACGTGCAAGTAACCATCCACGCCAACGGCAGCGGGAACGACTACATCAAATACTACGGTACAATCGACGACTTCAACGATATCGACCGCCTTGTCAACGGTACACCCCACCCCGTCGACATGATGAAAGTGAACGACCGTTTCAGCATCAACGTGTGCAATTTCGGTTTCGATGCCATGGTGTGTAAAATCGGCAACGACGTGCGCCGCAAACCCATCATCGGGGGCAAACACTCCTACACCACGGGCATCATCCAAAGCATCTTCACTTCGCGCAGCAACTATGTACGCATGTCGGTGGACGGCGAACCCTTCTTCGACGGCCACATGCTGCTCTGCACGCTCAGCAACGGCCGTTTCAACGGAGGCAACTACATGTGCGCCCCACTTTCGAAAAACGACGACGGCCTGCTCGAAATCAATCTCTTCAAGCGCATGCCGCTCATCAAGTTCGCCAGCCTGGTGAACGAATACAGCCACGGCACCCACATCAACCGTCCCGATGTCAAAAAGCTCATGCTCTACCGTCAAGGCACCACCGTCGAATTGTCGAGTCCCAAACCCTTCTGGTTGGTAATCGACGGCGAGATGCTGCACTGCGACCACTATCAGGTTCAAAACCTGCACCACGCTATTTCCTTCGTCTCCCCCCACAACAACTGACATCATTTTCCCCTCCCCCTGTCCCCATTCCATCCCTGCACTCCCTTCACTCCTCAATAACTCCATCGAAAATAACTCTTCACCCCCATGGTGAAGAAGATCTTAAGAAGAGGTAGGGATGGGCTTAATAGTTAGCGAAGGCAGAGCGAACCCACAGCGAACCTGGATTGGAGTCAGGTTGGTGGCGGAAAGCAAGCGCTATTGTGTAGAAATGCAAACGCAATTGTGTAGGATTGCAAACGCAATTGTGGCTAAAGGCTAACGCTACTATAGCGGTAGGTAAACGATATTGTGGCGGGAGGGAAAGGCTACAATTTGACTGGCTGGTAGTAGCAAGCGGTGCACGACAATTCGATGGATTCCTGACCCTTGAGGGTCAACTCGAACTCGGGCAGGCCGGATTCCATGCTACAGGGCGAATACACCGCACTGCCCTCCGGTCCCTGGAAGGTATAAGTCTCCACCCTTGCAGTACCTTCAACCAATAGTTCACCCTCCCAATTTATGAGGGGTTTGTCGCCCACACGGGCATCGGGAGCAAAGAGGGTGAGGCGATAGCGGTCGCCGTTTGCGTCCACGCGGGCGAAACCATAAGGGCCTTGGCTGAACTTCATGCGGTCCACCGGTTCCCAATTCCCTTGAAGCGAGGGATGAAGTGATTTGATTTCGGCCTTGATAAGCTTGGCACGGTGAGCCTGTTCGACAGGCGAGGAATAGTTTACGGCGGTCACCCCTTCGGAGAACCAGATCTCGCCATCGAGAAGCATGGACCCCCGCCAACCCACGGGACACCAGTCAGTGCTGTCGAGATTGCGCACGCGGTCGCGGAAACTGCGGTCGAAGAGGGTATCAAAATAGGCCGTCATCTGCTGGCGGTTTTCTATGTTGCGCAACGGGTAGTCGCGACAGAGGGGATAGTTTACGAGGTCGGCAAAAGTTTTCTTGTCGCCATTGGCAATGCTAGTGATAATCAACTGGTAGATTTGGCCGTCGGTCATCTGGGCATATTGCTCCTCATAATACTCTTCCATCTCCTCGGGACTGGACAACGAGTCGACGGTTCCGGACGGAGTGGTTGCGCCTCCACAGGATATGAATAGAATGGACGCAGCTGCTGCGAAAAAACAGTGTTTGAAGTTCATAGTATATGTGTTAAAAGGTTAACTATTCTGTACAAAGAATATGCAAAGATACACTTTTTTTTGCAAACCCACAAGGGTGCATTGCCCAATTTGCCCCATGAGGAGCTGAAATAATTGGTGATGAATGGGTTGGAATATCAGATTTTGGATTTGCGGACAGCCAGAAGAACCGATAGGGAGCTGAGCGACATGACCAGCAGAAAGGTGATGAGGAAATCGATGCCACGCATGGCAACGGGGAATGCGGAGACCACAAAATTGTTGCCCATTTTGACAATGCCGAAATGCTGTTGGAGGAAACAGATGACAAAACCCAGCAGCAAACCGGCCACTACCCCGATAGCGGAAATCATCACCCCCTCGGTGCGGAAGATGCGCCGGATATTGGAGCGGGGCATACCCAGACTGCGCAGCGTGGCGATGTCCCTTTTTTTGTCGAGCACCAGCAGGGAGAGCGATGCCACAAGGTTGAGCGTGGAGATGAGGACGATGAGGGCAAGGATAAGGTAAATGCCCAGCCGCTCGCTGCGGAACACCTTGTAGTAGATGGGTTGCTGCTCAAAACGGTCCTTGACGGTGAATTCATCGCCCAGCAGACGGCGCACCGAGGCCTTTACCTTGTCGGCATTGGTCCGGGGCTGAAGCGCTATGGCGAGTGAGGTGCATTCATCGTCGGAGTAATCCATCAGTTGGCGTACAAAGGCGATGTCGGCCACCACATACCGGGTGTCGATATCCTGCTGGATGTAGAAATTGCCACCAGGCATAGCATAGCCCGTGTTGAAAGCCTCGTCCATGGTCATACCGAGCGACACACCCCGTTTGGGAATGTGGACGGCAACCGGCATATTGGAGGCTTCGCGGATGCCGAGATTGTAGTAGACTTCGGCGCCGAAGAGCAGGAAATACTGCTGCCAGCCGTCGTCCATAGGAGCGGCGAGCTGATAGGTGCCTTCGTAGAGGAGGGTGTCGAGACCCGTGACGCGGGGGTAGCTGCTGTCGACTCCGCGCAGGGAGACGATAGCCTCGTTGTGGTGGTAGGTAATCCAGGCATTCTCTTCGACTATTTGCGACACCGCGGCGACCCCTTCGGTGGCGGAGAGGGCGGAATAGTCGATAGTGGAGAGATGGAATGTCTTGCCCTTGGCCGGCTGCACCAGTAGGTGGGGGTCGAACGAGTTGAAAAGGCTTTGGGTGAGATTGCCGATACCGTTATACACGCTCAGCACCACAATAAGCGCCGTGGTGCTTACAGCAATGCCAATAAGCGAAATCCAGGAGATGATGTTGATGACGGTCTTCTGCTTGCGCGAGAAGAAATAACGCCGTGCAATGAAGAGGGTGTAGGGCATCACTGTTTGAGTAATCGCTCGATATTCTCAACATAGTCGAGAGAGTCGTCGAGGAAATAATCCAATTGTGGGATGATGCGGAGTTGGCGACCTTCGCGCAAGCCCAGACGGCGACGGATGTCGGAGCTGTGGGTAAGGATGGCATCGATGATGCCCTGCTTGGTGGCAGGCTGGGCGGGTTGGGAACCCGAGGCGGGGATATCGCCAATGGGCATGATGCTGATGTGGACGCGGGCGATGGAGAGGTCGGGAGTGATACGTACACGGGTCACAGTGATGAGCGAGTTGCCCAGCACGGGCTTCATTTCGCGGAGGAAGATTTCGCCAAGGTCCTGCTGGATGAGGCGGGATATTTTGTTCTGGCGGGTGGTTTGCATAGTGTATGTATGTTAATGTGAGGCGATAAAAATGGGTTATTGTGAAAGTGTGGTAATGCAGGTGCGGTGCGGAATCCGGCGCATTGTCACAATCTCACAAAAAACGATATGGCGGGGTGTGACTACCAACGCCAACCCACGCGGATGGGGATGAATATGGACTGTTGCACAAGCACCACACCCACCTCGGCGAAGAGGCTGTGATAGTTGCGGAACATCTGCTGGAGGGCGTGGTCGTAGAACCAGTTGAGGCCGCCGTAGAATTCGAAATAGGGGCTGATGGTGTTGCCGTAGTTGTTGGCATTCATCAGGAAACTACCACCCAGACGCAGACCCAGCATGGGAGCCCATGTTTCGCCCACAGGACGGAAGTCCATGTCGACAAATGCGTTGACCATGTGGCTGTTCTTGTCGAGTTTCACGGGGCGCATGGGGGCACAGAAATTATAGCCCAGACCACCACCGAGGAAGAAGTCCTGGCTGATGTTAATACCGTTGATTACGTTGAGGCCCATACCCTCTTCCCAAGCGTTGAGATTGTAGCCAGTGCCCTTAATGGCGGGGGTGGAAGCTTCGACTTTGGGAGTACCGTAGTTGCCCACGTTGTGAAGATAGCCCATTTCGATTTTGAACATATATTCTACGTTAGGGCGTTCCTGGGAATATTGAGCCGACACTGCAGTGGCAGTGAGCAGCATAACTGTCAGAAAAATTGATTTAATATGTTTCATTGTACTATAATTTGCGATTGCAAAGATAAGAATTTATTTTCAAATAACGCTACATAACTTCCGGGACGGAGTTGGTGGCGGACTGTATCACCATCGCGCAAATTTCTGATACTTAAAACCTTTTTACCGGACAAATCGTATATAGAAAGGTCAATTTTTTTGTCATAACCGCCCATATCAATGCGGAATTCGGTGTTGCCCGGGTTGGGGAAGATGCGCAATTGGGTATTGGACGAGTGGCCCACAGGGGTGGAGGGGATGCCCACACACGAGGTATCGACCACAGCGAGTGCATATTGACCCGGCATGAGATTGGCGACGAACCAACCGGCCACTACGGAGCTGTTGTTGGTGAGCTTCTGCGAAACCAGCTGCCAAGGGTGATTGGCATCGGGGCGGTAGACCACACCGAGAGAGTCGAAGGTGAAGCGGTTTTCGTAAAATCCCCTGTCGAGGAAGGAGCAGCCCAGCGTGCCGTTGGCACCCATGTTGTAGCAGAGCTGGAGGGTAACGCCGGTGTCCCATGGATGATAGGCAGCCACTTCCCAATAGCGGTCGGACAGGCGGACGATGCCGGGCAGAGTGTCGCCGGTGGGATGGACAAAGTGGTGGACTATGTGCATGTGGGAGTTGATGGGAGTGGAGCGGGGAGCCACGCGGACTTTGCTATATGTGAAGGGAAGCTCGGTGACCCCTTGGGAAGTGAGGGTAACGAGGCAGGAAGTGGAAGCGTCGGAAATGAGGTTGTTGTAATCGACCACAGCATAGGCAGGTTCGAAGGGGAGGGAGAACGACTGGGTTGCGACGGTATCGTCGAACAGCATCCATTGGTCAACCTGCTGGTTGTCGTTGGAGAAGAACGTGACCGGGACGCGGTTGCCGTGGGCATAGTGGGTGGTGCCGCGCAACTGCTGGCGGAGGGTGATGGTAGCGGTGTTGCCCTGATGTGTGAACTGGTCAACAGAATAGTCGATGAAACCGGGATGGAGAACATGGAAGTCGAAAAAGCCTTCGAGGTCTATGCCACTATACTGGCTGAGGCTGTCGCGGAGCGATGCGGCATCGAGGTTGCCGAAAGCGCATCGGTCGAACAGGCGGCGCATGCAGGTATAGAAGAGGCTGTCGCCCATAATGCCGCGAAGCGAATGCCACACGAGGGCACCTTTGTCGTAGGAAGTGGTGCCATAGGTGTAGAGTTCGGGCATGCCCGAAAGCGCACGGAAACCATTGTCGTTGACATGGGCGGTACGCATAACCGTGCCGAGATTGTCGAGGTAGTATTTGTCCGAGCGGTCGCGTCCAAAGATGGCTTCGCAGGCCACCTCCTCACAGAAAGAGGCGCCCCCTTCGTTAATCCACATATCGCCTTCGGTGGCGCAGGTGATAAGGTTGCCGAACCATGCATGGCCCAGCTCGTGGCAGGTGGTCATGGTGCATGGCAAGTTATTTAGGGCGCTCATGCAGCCTGTGACCAAAGCGATGTTCTGTGCATGTTCCATGGAACCCATTGTGGTGGAGATATACCCTATACGTTCCCAGCGGTAGGGGCCGAAACAACGCTCAAACATAGGCACTACCTTGTTCAGCATGGCAAAATGGGCTTGGACATTGGAGCTGTCGTGATTCATACCGATATATCCAAGAATGGCCGGATGGCGGACAGAGTCGGCTCCCGGAGCAGGAGGCTCACCGGCATAGGTGGTTTCGATAATATTCCATGAAGCGGAAGAGACGGACGAGATGTAGGTGGGGATGGGCTGGCTGAGTTGCCATTCCTCGGTGAGACTGCCGTCGCTATTGGTGACAGACGACACCCGCTGGCCGCTGCAAAGAGAACGCCAGCCCGGCTTGGAGGTGACAATATAGGTATAGGTGGCCTTGTCGTAGAAATTATCGCAACAGGGATAGAAACAACGTCCGAAAACATGGGGATATTCCCTGAAGGCAGCCCCAAGATTGTAGTGTATGTTATTGTCCATGTGCATTCCCCCGAAGCCGTAAGACTCCACATACCCGTTCGACACATAGGGCACCGAAAGCACATGGGTGTCGCCCGCCTGCCCGCCTGGCACATACACCTGTAGCAGCGCGTTGTCACGGTCGTAGCTGAATCCGCGGGTCACAGTGCCGTCAAGGCTCACCGGACTCACCCCGTTGCAGATAAGGTCGAAAGTCACCCTGTCGCACGGCTTGGTCAGCACAAAAGTAATCTCCGCCGTGCCCTGCAGCTGCCTTGGCTGCAGATTGCCCAGGTCGAACACCAGATTATAGTGCAACACATCCACCGAATCCTCGGCTGCCGACTGCGCGGCAAGCCTGCCCTGTGCCAAAGCCAGCAGCAAAAGGATGAAAAACAGCTCTATCTTTTTCATAATCATCTAATAAAATCGTACATACCAAGCGGCACCGCCGCCCAAGAATCATTGCAAATTTACACATAATTCTCGAATTATGCACAAATCATGGAAAAAATGTGCGAACGCTTGAATGCTTGAATGTGTGAATGCGTTAATTCGTTAATGTGTGAGTCATTTTAATTGAGACAACCTCTAAAAATTGTCCCAACGGGACAAACTCTCAATAACCCCACACGCCAGTGTGGGGGGAATCAACAAGATATAAAATGCGTCTCGAAGACGCGCTCTCAAATCCTAATTTTAGAGGTTGCCTTGAGATTTTTCTGCCGCGATAAAAATACTCAAACGTTGCATAAGGTGAGAGCAGAGAGAGCTTGCTCGCTTTGCCGAGCCAAACAACGTTACGGAGTAACAATCAAGCAATCAGACAACCAAGCATTCCTCCAACACCTAACCTCTAACCCTATAGCCAAATGCCGTGACGGTTTTGCGGCCAAATGCCGTGGCGATTTTATAGCCAAATGCCGTGGTGGTTTTATATCCAAATGCCGTGGTTTATCAAAAAAAATGTATCTTTGCATCAGAAAATATTGATGAAAAATGAATGGATATAGACCTCGAATTGCTGATATTCAATTGAATAAAATGCTCCGCAGAATTGGTGCTGTGCTGATTCAAGGCCCGAAATGGTGCGGAAAGACAACCACAGCAGAGCAAATTGCAGCCAGTACGATATATCTTGATGATCCCGAAAAGCAAAAAATATATCGTCAGACAGCTGAACTAAATATCAGTGCACTGTTACAAGGAAATACGCCACGCCTGATGGACGAATGGCAGATGATACCCCAATTATGGGATGCAGTACGCTACGAAGTAGACCATCGCAAATCAGAAGGACAGTTTATTCTGACAGGATCGGCTGTCCCTCCCAAATCAGACGAGATCCATCACACTGGAACCGGTCGATTCGCGCGACTGACCATGCGGACAATGTCATTATTTGAATCTGGCGACTCCTCAGGTGCTGTAAGTATGCGATGGCTGTTTGAAAAACATGATGAACAGCCCCGAGGTATTGCCGACATAGACCTTCGTCGGCTGGCATTCCTGATTTGTCGGGGAGGCTGGCCCAACTCTGTCGGAAAGGATGACGAAGATGCCCTTGCCCTAGCATTTGACTACTACGATGCGGTAGTTGAATCCGACATCTCGCGAGTTGACGGCATTCATAGAAATGCAGAAATGGCAAGACGGCTCACTCGCTCGTTGGCACGACACCAAGGAGCACAAGTGTCATTAGAAACCATTCGTCAAGATATGGCCTTGAACGATGAGGGCTCCTTGGGGGAAAGTAGTTTCACCCTATATTTGAATGCCTTAAAGAGCATATTCGTGGTAGATGACTTGCCTGCATGGAACCCCAACCTCCGTTCTAAAACAGCAATCCGCACATCCGACACCCGTTACTTCAACGATTCCTCTATAGCCGCTGCCGCTCTAGGGGTGTCACCAGCCGACCTTACACAAGACCTGAATACCATGGGACTCATGTTCGAAACCATGGCGGTACGTGACCTGCGTGTTTATGCCGACGCATTGGATGGCAGAGTGTACCATTACCGAGACAGGAGCGGATTGGAATGCGATGCTGTCATCCACCTGCGCAATGGCGATTATGGTTTGGTAGAGATAAAACTGGGAGGGAACACCTTGATAGAAGATGGAGTTAAGACCCTCAATGCCTTAGCCGAAAAGATAGACACCAGCAAGATGAGAGAGCCCTCATTCAAGATGGTGCTGACAGGAGTGGGAGAATACCCCTTCCGCCGAACCGACGGAGTGTACGTGGTGCCCATTGGCTGCCTGGGTGCTTGAATCCAAATCGAAATTGCTATCACTACGCGCGCAAATGCCCTCTTTACTCCGTGACGTTGCTTGGCTCGGCATAGCGAGCAAGCTCTCTCTGCTCTCACCTTATGTAACGTTCAGTGTCAACAGAGCGACCAAACGACAAATCGGCTTGGCTGGCAGTCCGTTGTTGGCATAGTATAGTCCCTTGAAGGCCTCTTCAAAGACAGCCCAGTCTACCTTGTTGGCCAACAGGTATAGGTTTAGCTGCAACTCCAGGTCGAAGAACAGCGACTACTTGTCGGTTTTGAGTGTGGGTTTTAGTATATCGTTTTGCATGGTTGATTCTGTTTTTTATCAATCCTTCAGGTGTCTTATTTGAGAAGATAGATACTAGCAAGATAAACTCCAATCCCTCAAGATTGTTCTGGAACGATGTGGGAGAATAACCATTCCGCAGAGCTGAAGGAGTGCGTGTGGTGTCAATTAGAGTGTTTCTTCATTGTCCTCTTCATCCTTTTTCGTATTATCCTTCTTCATCTGTTCTTGGAGTTCCTTCATTGTTTTTTTCTCCATCTTGTCAGAAAGCGGTCCCCATATGTGTTTTTGACCGAAATTTCTAGCCGCACTGATTAGAACTATGCTTACCGCAAAAATCACTATAAAAAGAATCGTTTCCATTTTCAGAATACTATTAATTAATGATCGTTCTAGTTAGTAATATTATCATAATGATCGTTCTACAACCTCCATTGAGGTAATAATATTGTTTTTAAGTCGTTTATATAGATTATCTATTGCTTCTATCTTACAAGATTCCTCATTAATAGTTTCTGTGAAAAAAAACAATTCATCAGAATTGCGAGCTGCCACATCAAAAGAATCTACCATCTTGGTCGTATTAATGTCATATACGTCCACATGAGAAAGAACATACCCAAATTCCCCCCACTCACTCTGAGTTATTTTTATTTTTGGCATGACTAATAACTTGTCCGTAACCAAAAGAAGATACTTTGCAGTTTCGAGAGGCTCGACAATGTCTTTATTAAAAAACTCCAGGCATTCATTCATATCTGATTCTGATGCCACTACCTGATTAACCCAGAACGAATAATTACCATAATTATCTTCGAAAATGTCATATCGCCCTAGATTTCGCCCTAATGTAGACGGACTATGCATAATCCAGTATTCAGGCTTGTCTTCTTTTTCGGAACAATCTATCATACTCGTTGCTAACTTTTGAAGCTCACTGGCGGTTAATTTACGTGCATCTGTATACTCGACACAAGTTTTGTTTGTTTCAATGCCATCATACATTTCCCAGAGGAAATCATATTTGCCCTGAACGGGCGACATGGCTTCTTTAATTTTATTTTGGTATTCTTCTTGATAATTTGTACATGATGACGCCACCATAACAGAGATTATTCCGATTGCGAAATAGTATGCCATCTTTGATTTTATATTGTTCATCTTATAATACCCTTCTTTGTGTCGGGCGCAACTTCTAAAATATAGGATTATTATTATTTGTACAATTCTGTTGGAGATTGTATGTGGCAGCCCTTATTAGATATAAATAAGGGACTTCTATAAATTGCTGCAGAGAGGCCAACTCTCAATAATCCCACACTTGTAGTGTGGGAATTGTCAGGCATATATATCAATGTACCAGAGGTATGCGCTCTCAAACATTGAATTAATAGAACCCGCCAATATTGATTTTACCATCTAATACCAAGTTTGTTCCGAAGACCATCACGAATGGCATCCTCCACCTGCTCACCAAAGTCGCCTCTCCGATGAATGTGCATTATGTAATGGATAACTGGAAGCCACATTTTTGTGCTTGGTTTAAGATCCATTCCAATCTTAATTACTGTTTTCTTTGATGATTTTTTTTGCTTAACCGCGATGTCTGCTTGAACTAATCGGTCCTGACGTATGTATACAACAGAACCAAAATTAATAAACCAAAATCTTCCAATCTTACAATCAGGAAAACTTTCTTTAGCAACCTCTTCAATAAACTCTAGTGTTACATTCGGGTTGTAGTCTACGGTGATTTTGTACGTTGCCATAATTATTGAATTAAGTTAATATATTTTTGTTAGTTGATTTATTCGTATCATTCAAAATAGCCCAATAATCCCAAGATAATAAATAAAATAATCGATAAAAAAAACGACCATAATAGTTCCTTTCGGTTGTTTTTCTTTGTAGATTTCTTCATCATTGGCACCACTTTGTCAAGTAGTTCGCGGGCGGTTGCTGTGCAACGCCCATCGTTGATGTAGCGGTTGCAAGTGCGGAAGGCCTCACGGTACTCTTTAATGTCTATCAAATGTTGAACATGGTTGCGGAGCTCCTGCTCGTCATTCTTTGAGTCCTTTTCCTCATAGAAGATTTCTGTATCTTCCTCTTCGGGTGCTTCCCCCTTCCCGTTCAACGCAGACAGCATTATAGCTACTGTTTGATACCGTCTTCCTTTAGTAGGCGACATCGCCCGTTTGATGGTTTGTATCAAGGAATTGCTGACGTGGCAAGAATAGAGGGTCGTTAATATCGGTTGGGACCTATAGTTTAATACGTCGGAAGCCAATGGTGGTGTTTGAGCGGTCAACATCTTAAATATGGTGGCTCCAAAAGCATATATATCCATTGTGATAGGAAACTCCTTTCCTTCACAATACTCTGATTGTTCTATTGGAGCATAACCTGGTGTACCCTTACCGATGCTTGTACTAGATTCTGGGTTGCCATTGTCATCATACTGTTTGGCAAGGCCGAAATCAATCAGCACCAGAGAGCCGTCGCCACGGAGCATAATATTCTTGGGTTTGAGGTCGAGGTGTAGCATTTTGTGGGAGTGCATATAGGAAAGTGCTTCGCCAATCTGATTGGCAAAGTTGAGGGCTTGCTTCTCACTCAATGCGCCGTGCTGTTTTATGTATTCGTCGAGGCTACCTCCTTCTAGATACTCCATTGTGTAATAGGAAGTGTTATTGCACTCGAAATACTCCATTACTTTGATGATGTTGGGATGATTGAGTTTAGAGAGATTCCTAGCCTCGCGAGCGAACTTGCGGCGATAGTCACCGAATAGACCGTCTTTGCTTCCAGTCGTCACGGATGTCCCATCTCTCCCATTTATCTCGTTCATAAAGAATTCCTTCAATGCTATATAAATGGGTAACCCACCTTCATTTTGATAAGAAACCAAATAGGTGATTCCGAACTTGCCGTTGCCCAGCACCTTCTCTATGCAGTATTTATGCTCTCTCCCTAGTAATATAGAACCTTTAGTTAGTGGATGTAATGGATTATTCATAAACCTTTAATGAAATTTAAAATTGGCGAATGGCTCTATATGCCATATCTGAAGAACTTCCAGTATTACAATAAATGGCATCCTCATCAAATGCATAAATCCAACCATCTGAATCCGACAAACTGCTTGTGAAATATCCATTATGACGCCGAGCCGACAATGTTGTTCCTCCATTCTGGGCCAGTCCATTACTGACAGGACCATGAGTGCCTGAGTGCTTATTGGCAACCCGAAGCATATAGAACATTTCACCATTGGATGGCAAGTACCAGTCCTTTCCATGAGACCTGGCCCATGTTGCTGCTTTAGCATCGATTCCAAACGCATTGATAATTTTTGTAGTAAGAGTAATGCCTTTTCCAGGTCTTATTCGAGAATAGGATTCGTATGTATCTCGTAAATCAGTAGAGACACTGATACAACTTGGGTCTTTCCAAAAAAGCCCATGACCTTCGTCCATTGAGACCACAAGTCCGTGTTCACCTGTACCGTCAACCCAAAAAACAATGCCCTTGTCGCCGTTATCAAAATAGACAAGGTCTCCGATTTGTTTTCTCTGTGTTTCAGAACCGTAGTTGTTTTCTATCGATGTATTATTAGGCTCTATTTCCACAATAGCAAGTGGTATGGCCTTTCGAATGGCTCTGCTTTGTTCTTCTGTTGTAAGGTCGCGGAACGATTTGCCAAAACAGTCTTTTGAAAGGTCATCTCTCATCTCATAGAAGGCCTGCATTAGCACGCTTTTCACATCTTCATATAAGGATTCATCTTCAAGATTATTGTTGTCTCTAAACAGAGCAATAATTCCTTTTGATGCATACGAAAGCCCATACCCTTCTTTTTCGGGGTAATAATCATCGCAGGATTTTACATACAGGGGATGCAGAAATTCTTTCACCCTATCTCCAATATCGCTAATGTCAATATCTTCACCATTAAGGCGAATACGACTTCCGTCAATAATTTGAACAATCATTATATTGCGCTCTTTAATGTCAGCACAGTCTGTGACACCATAGTCTAACGATAGAATATCTATAGTATCTGTGTTTTCGTCATTTCCAATGATTTTAAGTCCAAAATTTGATGGCTGTTTTCGAATGCTCTCCTCTGCATTCAGTTTGTTGAATATAGATTCTGCTACGGCCTGTTCCCTTTTTGTCTTAATTAGTAAGGTCAATAAAAGAGCCAAGACCACTGCGAGTACAATAAATACAATTCGTAAGATTTTCTTTTTTTTGTTGGCATCACCGTGTACAGACTTGTTTTCTGTCACAGTTGGTTCCTGCTCGGTATCCTGTTTCAGTTCTTCGTTGGTGGTAATCGAACCTTTTGTCTCATCCAAAGTTGTATCTTCGTCATCCCCACGTATGGCATTGCCCATTTCTGCCACTGTTTGATACCTATTGTTCTTGGAGAGTGCCATCGCCTTCTTGATGACTGCTATCATGGTCTGGCTGACATTGCACCTTTCAAGTATTGCGGCAGGAAACCCCTCGCTGACTATTGCCGACACGACAGGCGGAGTCTGTGCTGTAAGCATCTTAAAGAGTGTACCGCCAAGGGCATAGACGTCCATTGTTACTGGGAATCCCTTGCCATCGTGGAAGTCGGCCTGCTCCACAGGTGCATAACCTGGGGTGCCACCGCCAACGCGGGTGTTGGATTCGGGGTCACCATTGGCATCGTATTGCTTAGAAAGGCCGAAGTCAATCAGGACAAGATTTCCATCCTTCCGTACCATAGCGTTCTTCGGCTTGATGTCGAGGTGCAGCATACGTTTCGAATGCATATACTGCACCGCGTTGGCCAGTTGTGAGAACATTTCGATGGCTTTCTGCTCAGGTATCGGCCCATGTTGATGGATATAGTCATCGAGACTGATGCCATCAATATATTCCATAGCATAGTAGGTAGTATTGTTCTCGTCCCATACTTCCAGCACTTTCACGATGTTGTGATGCTTGCACTGGCCAAGGTTATGGGCTTCGGTACGGAATTTGCGGCGATAATTAGCGACAAGCGTATTTTGTGAACCTTCGACGAGGCTGCCGTCTTCCGAGCGTGTGTTCAACTCGCTCATAAAAAACTCCTTGATGGTGACAGGAACAGTAGATTCTATCGAGCCGAGGCTGCCTCCCACTTGAACCCGCATGGTGGCAAGATAGGTAATGCCAAAACTGCCATTGCCAATCTTCTTCTCTATGGTATACTTGCCATTCTGTAAAGTGATGCCTTTCTTCAGTTCCATCATTCATCCTCCTCTTGAGCCAAAATTTGTTGCAATTGCTTGTTCAGTTTGTTGGTATCAGACTTGAGGGCGGCGATTTGAGCAGTGATTTCTTCTCCAGACATTTTTTGCAGTGAGTCTATCTTGTACTCTTTTTCGGCAATTTCCTTTTGAATGACCTCTTTCTTCGGAGTTTGTTTGGGTGCAGGACTTTTTTTCCGAGGTTTTCTCTTCTCAATCTTCTGCTCGGTCTTTGCTGGCTCTTCTTTCTCTGCAGGTTTAGTAAAGAATGTTTTTGCAAAATAGACACCCGAGAAAACAATCACAATAGCAAGCAGCAACAGGCCAATTATCCTTAATCTGATTATCGGGTTAATAGCATGTTTTTCATGGAGGCCGCTGTTATTCGTGTCTTCACTAGTAAGGTCTATCTCTGTGGATTTATCCTCATCCAAGTCGTTTTTGCGTGTTGTCTGAGGGTCATCTTCGATGGTCCCCATAAGCGGAGGCAAAACATCCGATGGCTCCTCCTTGACATGAATCGGGTCTTCGACTTCGAGGATATGGATGAGAAAAGCGGTGTGGTTGTCGCGATTCTCCCGTGTGGCTTGGGTGAGCATTTCGACTTTGCTATCAATGTCGCCAGTGGCCTCGGAGAAGATGAAACGGATGGTGCTGTCGTCCATCTGTTCCAACATGCCGTCGGAGCAAAGATAGAACCAGTCGCCAGGCTTCACATCCACAGTTGTTTTTACATCGGCCCTCTGGCGGTTTTCCACATGAGGCTGCAAAGCACGGGTGATGACGTTCTTTCGCGGGTGTGTCTTGGCCTCTTCGGGTGTTATTTCCCCGATGGCTACCAGGTCGTTGACAAGGGAGTGGTCTCGTGTTTGGAAAAGTATCTTGGTGTCCTCGCGCTCCTTGCCCGGACGGATATGATAGACGCGGCTGTCGCCCATGTGGGCGATGGTGGCACCCCCCTCGTGCAGAACGAGACAGGTCATTGTGGTACCCATCTTACTTTTGCCTTCGGAATGGCTGTCTATCGTGTCAAGGGTATCGTAGGCATCTGTTACAGCCGTGGCTATATCTTTATCTGAATAAACTTCTTTTTGAGGCAAAAGGCTTTTGCTCATGGCTTCGCAGACTGTTGCACTGGCCACTTCGCCAGCGGCATGACCGCCCATGCCGTCGCAAAGGATAAACACTCGGTCTTCGGGTTGGCTTTTGCCGTGGGCGGGGAAGAGGCTATCCTCTTGGTGGGGATTGCCGTTCTCGTCTTTGCGCTGGCCAAATTCCCAAATGCTTCGTATTTCTATCTTATATCTCATTGTTGGAAAAACTTTCAGTGGTTAATAATCTGTACCTTCTGTATCCTCTCCGTCGCTGAGTTCGAACCGCAACGGTAGGTCGGGCAAATCAATCTTATAGCCATGTTTAAGGGGCAGCTCCTCGCCGGGTTGCAGTTGGCTGCCATTTACAAAAGTCTTGTTGACGTTCTCCTTGTAGAGCGAGACAGTATGCACAAATCCTTGTCCAATAACACGTTTTACGTTGACAACCAAATGCTCGCGGCTTACACGGCGATTCTCACCCGTAGGGAGTTGGATAGTGGCCTTGGAACTGTCGGCTTTGCGCCCTATCACGTTGCGCCCTTGTTGCAACGGATAGGCTTTGCCTGTACGGAGCAGACAAATCTGGCCAATGATATTGTTCTCCACATCGTCGATGCCGGGGGTGTTAGGGTCTTCAGTCCAACCATGACTTTGATGCTTGCCTTCATAATCTGTCGGGTCATCTTGTTGGATTGTCTGCTTGAAGTCAGTAAACGGGGATTTCCGTTTGCACACAGGGCAGGTGACTGATTTTTTCTCAATGTCGGGAACACGCTTCACTGTGAGCGAAGCCGAACAATAAGGACAGCGTATCTTGATTAATTCATCCATGTATTTGTCTTTTATTTTAATCTGATTACAGGCATATTATTTGAGAATTTTCCCCACATGACAGGATGCTGCTTTCCTGCGGTCTTACGGACAACTCCCGTATGCACATAGTTATACAATTCGCGGGCAGTTACAACCTTGTCGTGGTTGCTGTCGGCACGGCCTTTCAAACCATTGCAAAGGAAAGCGGAAAATACGCCCTGTTTCATCGAACCACTTTCGGCAGAGGTCTCATTGCTGCGCGAGGAAAGGAACAGCATCACATTGGATTTGTTCTGATTTGAGCCTACAGTTTGCTTCTTGTTGCTACGGAAAGTGCCGGAAAAACATGTGTCAGCAAAAATCATTTTATGTTTGCTGCGACATGTCGACAATGCAGCCCTAAGTCGGCTCCATGCCAGCAAACCGTCGTAGGCAACAAATCCGCCTTCATATCCATGTCCGCTGATGAATAGTACTACTATGTCGTCAGCAGTGGCTTGGCTGAACACTTTCTGCAAGGCCGAAAGAATGTTGGTCGACGTGGCCTTGTTGTTGTACAACTGTATGTAAACCATACCGGGGGACTTTGCCTTGTATGTACTCACCACAAGACGCACATCGTCGGCAGGATGGCGCAGGTCATTGGTGGTGCCAGGGTAGTCGCTGATGCCCACAGCCACCAGATAGACCTTGGCCTCGACATTTTGGAAAGGGGAAAGGCAATATAGGCCGAACAATAGCAACAGGGCAACTCGTTTCATGGCTGTTTTTATAGTATTACAATGTCGTTACAATCAACATCTGGCACTTCATGGAATTCTGTTTCAGGGCTGCCATACATGCACTCCATTCCAGCTGTTTCAGATTCTGTGAAGCCGCCCAAGTCTGATACTGTGATATTGCTCTCACGAATGTCAAATACCTCGTTTTCTGAAACAGAGCCGTCACCATTGACATCGGCGGTCAGAATGTCGAAACTCTCATCATTGTCCACATCCACCAGCATTACCTCATTGTCGTCGACCGTCACAACGGCTACATTGGCATCAAGTTCTTCACTATGTTCGACACCAATCACCTCAACGACAGGAACCTCGTCGGTCTGACCTTCGGTAGCGTCACTTTCATCTTCGACAACCTCGGCGGTGAAATCTTCACTATCATCAATGGTTGCCCCATTATGGCTGTCGTCTTGAACGAGATTGTTCTGGTGGTCTGACGAGGACGAGTGGTGAGACCAACTAAAATGATTTTCATACTCGGCACGTTCTTCGGCGGACATGTTCTGCCATTCATCGCGCAGATATGTACCGTATACTTTCCCATGCCACTCAAATGCACCACCAGGACCAACTTCGGCACGGGCAGCAGCAAATGCCTCGGAGAAAGACATGTCTTCGTAGTCGCCTGTCGCAACAGGCACTTCACCATCACTCCAAGCTGGAATCTCTTCGTTGAGGTTGGCCTGTTCCGCCACCGCTTCGGTTTCTTGCTCGGCAGTGGCAGCCTTGGTGGTCGAGCCCGAAAGAATTGTCGCTCCTGCTCCAGCCGCGGCAGCAACCCCTAACCCCGCTGCAAAACGAGTGCCTTTCTTTTTCTTCTTTCCTGTGGTGTGGTTCTGAGAATTATCATCCATGACGGTTTGCGCATTGCGATTGTCATGCAAAGTCTCGTCGTATTGAGTTTGTTCGTCGTTAATCATGACAGAATGTTTTTTGAAGTTAATAATGTGTTTGTATTATGCTAAAAACTCCGTTGTGTCGGCATCGTTAACAAAGTCAGTGCTATCGGTGTTCTCTATCGGTTCGCCGTCCCCGGCCAAGAGTTCACAGTCTCTCTGCTCGGCTGCTTCACAGAACTGATGCATGGAAACGCCTTGTCCCGTAATGTCCTGTTCTTCGTCTCCTTGGTCGAACTGTTGGTTTTGGTTGGTGTCGACAACCATGACGTCGGCGAAGTTGTCCTGGTCAACGTCAATCATAGCCACATGAGTACCTTCAATTTTCATGGTGGCGATGTCGGCGGTAGATCCATCGGGGACGGTGACGGTGGAATAGTCCAAAACCTCAATTTCGGGCTGGGGATTGTCGGACGTGGGTTCCTGTTTTGGATCAAGATCTGCCACAATCTCATCTTTGACATCTTGAATGAAGTTTTCATCGTGGAGCAATTCTTGCTTTATCTCGTCGCGGAGTTCTGTGCGAAGGTCTTCCTTTAGTTCTGCAACCTGCTCGTCGGTGAGTTCAGCAACAATCGTGTCATTGTCATTCCCATGTTGATGAGAAGCGGGAGTGTCGTTTGTCTCGACAACAATGTCGTTTGCCTCGTCAGGGTTGATCTCTGCTTTGGTTTCCGACTTGCCGTGTGTGGTAAACGCCATTGTCCCCAAAGCACCAGTTCCAGCTGCACCTGCGTAGGCAGCACCTTTCAGGAATTTTTTTTTCTTGCCACTCTTTTGGGCTTCATTGGTCTTGTTTTCCATGATGTGTTGTTCTTAATGTTTCCGTTAAATTGTCAATGCAAAATTACGATGGTTTTTGAGACTAGCAAAGCCTCAAAAGGGCTATTACACGAAAAGTGGGGATTGTTACACGAAATGATGTTTTGGTTATAGATTCTCATTTGAAAATGCAGCCGCAATAGGGGCATTTTTTTATTTTCTGGAGTTCTTCAAAGTCAAAATTGGTCAGTTTCCGACGGCAGTCTGGATTTGGACACACGTATTTGTTCTTGAAATCAGTAAGATTCTCTTTCTTGGCTTTAGCGGCTGGACTTTTGATGCTCTTGTAGCTTCCATACAACAGAGCAATAACACCGATAATAGTAAGCACCAACGAAATGTTTCCAAGAGACTCCATCCCGTTAGCTTTTGCAATACCAGTGACGACACCTCCGATGGCAGAAAATATGAAAGGAATACGGAACAATAAGTTTGTGACTACCTGCTCTTTGTCAATTTCCTCATTTCGGATATTATAGCTGTTCCAGACATTCTCAAGGTGCGATATCGAGTATGACTTTGGAGCCAGTTTTTCTACTTTTGCCACAATCTTGGTCGCAGTGTCAATGATAGTGGTCAGATCCATTGTATATTGATTGCAACCCAGAGTTACGCGATTGAACTTGTCAATATACTTCTTCAACACCTCGTTGCCGTCAACGTATGTGACATTTTGAGTTTTAAGATTGGTAAGTAGCATACGCCCTTTGCCGTCAACTTCAATGCTACAATGCGCTTTCCCTTCTTTTGGTTGGCAACGGCTCACGGTGTTGGGGACACTTTGTGGATTCCCTATAGGGAACGAGTAGGGCTGTCCGTCAACCATCACGCAGACATATAGTCGCCCTTGGTCTTGTTCGCGTCCAATTAGGATTGTTTTTCCATAAAGATTTGTATTCATACCATTAGATATTGTTGACAAATAACTCTTTTAGATTTCGGAGGGCATCTTTTGAAAGACTGATTTCATGACAAAATGTTTGTCCATCACTCAATTTCAGCTGCTGTTTCAATGAGTTGATGTAGTAAACATATGATAGGTTGATAATATAGCGTTTGCCTACGCGGGCAAAAACAGCAGCATGCTCTTTAAGTTTATAGTTCAGCACAGCCTGCATCTGCATTAGGCTCAAGCAGACCATTCCTCGTTGTTGGTTTCTGAGAACGACATGAACATAGTTGCCATCAGCCTCAATGTATACAATATTCTGCATATTAATGCGGTATAATTCGTGTCGCGAATTGAAATACAGATATTTCTGTTTGGCCTTTTCCATACTATAGGCGTATACTTTTTCTTTGCCGATACCCGAAAGGCATGTTAGTTTAGTATTATAGAGAAGCATAAAAAAAGAAGCGCGGGTATCAAACTCATCGTTTATCCCGCGTATAAAGGCCTTCGCATTGCCCGTCCATCGAAGATAAACAATGCCGAGCCCACGCTGTGATGATATACATAACATATATATTCACACCAATAGGCGCTGGTCATTGTCTTATCTTGCGGATGTCCGTCTAAAAAGTTGCGAAGTTCTTATACGCCGCAGATAAAACGCTGTTTCAGCGTCTTTCGTTATGTTCTGTCTCCCATCCGATAGCTTGATTGGCTTTACCGGGTGGCGGATTACCCTTCCCCACGACCCGTCAAACGGCTCGGTTGGTTGACGGTGCAAATATACACATTTTTTTAATACCAACGCCTTTCGAGAATAAGATTCTTTGCAAATATATTTATATCAGCTGATTGTAAAAGTAAAAAAAATGATTTATTCTCTATTCTTGAGCTGATTATGGATGTTTTTTCAGCGATTTTCGGGAAGATACAGATGGGATTAGGTGGTTATAGGTTGCTTTTGTTTTCGGTGCAATGTCGGTCACCACAACGTCGCCAGTACCGTGAGACAGAACAATAGCGAGCAGTGAGCTACGGGTCACTTGATAGGGAGCAACCACACAGCTGCCCTGCAACTTCTCACCCTTGGTGATGTAAACAGGGGCAATGCCGAGGTTGGCTTGCTCGAAAGCGCTAATCTTGCTCATAGTGCAGGGTTGAGAACTTTGACAAGTTTCTCGATGACAACAGTCTAACCAATTGAGCCACGGAAAGTCAGTTCGCTGAGCGAACTGCAACTTAGTCCTAGGTTGGGAGAACAGTCTGTTAGCATAAATTTTTCGTGTTTTTTTTAATAGAAGATACCGTGATAACTTCGACATGCCTCTTACCATTTCTCGGAAGCACCTAGGAAGCATCCCGGAAGCATCCCAGAGGCATATCGGAGCTGCAAAGATGAGGACAAATAAAACAATCGTCCAAAAAGTGACTTTTTGTTCGAAAAAATGTCGTTTGTTGTTTGTCTTTTTCTATTAAATATCCCCCTCCTATCCTGCAGGGGAGAAAAGTAACTAAACACAATATGTATGTTCCTTATCTATATAATATTTCGCGGGAGACGGCGACATTACAAAACGACAAACGAAAAACGAAAAAAAGTGTCAAAAAAAAACGACATTTCAGGGTCAAAATACGAAAAAAATATTGTCGTTTTTTTTATGCCATCGATATTCATTTTAGACGAACTAATTGGTTAGCAACCAATTCGGATTATTGTATAAAAAAAATTATCAATTATTTTTGGTTCCTCCGCTAAATGGGTAGGTGGAATCGTGCGGGGATAGTAGTTTTAGCCTAAAGAAGTCAATGTCTCTGTAATCATAAACTGACGCTTCTTTGCCTTGATTTTGTTGTTGATACACTCAAATTTGCCTTTGGCTATCTGGAAAGCCATACCAGGCGATGATGCTGCAACGTGAAGAAAATAGGAATGAAGTAACAGACTATGTAATTGCAAATTGGAGTCTTGTGTTGTCATCATTGTCATCTTGTCATTTGTCATTAAGACACATGGATTCTTTTTTTGGAGGGATAAAATAGCTAATACACTAATAAAGAAATAATTAAATATTTTATGAGCTTAGATGACTACCTACAAAAGCTTAATGACAAGATGACAATGACAACTAATGACAATGCCGGATGGTTTAAACTTATTTAACGTCTTGAAAATCTGTTATTTAAAATATATTTCGTATCTTTGCAAAGTCATTTGTATGCCCCATTTCGCTCTATTTTACCCCGTTTTTTGGCCTAGATAACGGCTGAAATGTGTCGTTGTGTCCTCGCTCGGGGAAGCGAACCTACGACGAACCTACGACGAAGGTTCGACGGAGGGAGGAGGATTTCATGAGGTCCTTAGGCAAATAATGTGGGTGATCGTCGAGTTTTTGATGGAAAAAGATACGGGGTTGATGGAAAATGATTTTTTTATTTAATTACAAAGCACAGATATACTGATATTTACAGACAGAAGGAAACATTTTTTTGAAAAAAAACTTGCATATTGAAAAAAAGGTTGTACTTTTGCAAAGTGATATCAAAATAATATCACTCACAAAATTCTACAAAACTAATAATAAAACAGTAACATACAATGGAAACAAAAGAATTTATCCGACCGATGAAAGCCACGAACAACGGCTTCTTACATTTGTTTATCAACCTGGTGATGCTGATTGCCATCGTCCCGCTGACAATGCTGATTGTGAGATGGAACGAGGGTGTGGGCATCCTGTTCTGCATTGTGGCATGCATTCTCTATGTGCTGCACCTTATTGGATTTATGATTATCCAGCCGAACATGGCCCGTGTGCTGATATTCTTTGGCAAGTACCGCGGCACGGTGACGGACAACGGTTTCTTTTGGGTGAATCCTTTCTACAGCGCACGGCGCATGTCGCTGCGTGCACGCAACATGGATGTGGCACCCATCAAGGTGAACGACAAGAACGGCAACCCCATCATGATTGGCCTGGTGTTGGTGTGGAAAATAAAAGACACCTACAAGGCTTGCTTCGACATTGAAGTGGACAAAACCACCACAGTGGACAAGGAAGGCAACACGACCACCAAGAGCAACGGCTACGACAACTTCGTGAACGTGCAGAGCGACGCCGCCCTGCGCAAGGTGGCCGGCATGTATGCCTACGACAACATAGACCACCACAGCGAGGAGCTGACCCTGCGCAGCGGCGGCGAGGAGATTAACGACCGCTTGGAGAAAGAGCTGCGCAGCCGACTGGACATCGCCGGTATCGAAGTGGTGGAAGCCCGCATCAACTACCTGGCCTACGCCGCCGAGATTGCCAGCGTGATGCTGCGCCGTCAGCAGGCCGACGCCATCATCTCCGCCCGCGAGAAGATTGTGGAGGGTGCCGTAAGCATGGTCGACTTGGCGCTGAAGAAACTCTCCGCCGACGGCATCGTGGAGCTGGACGAGGAGCGCAAGGCCTCTATGGTGAGCAACCTGCTGGTGGTGCTCTGCGCCGACGAGAGCGCGAGCCCGGTGATTAACACAGGCACATTGTACAATTAACTAATGCGGGGCGTACCCCCGTGTACGCCCTCTCAAAAAAATAAGAACAGAGATGAATAGAAGAATAGTTTTTACAGCTGTGGCCGTGATGATGATGTCGCTGGTGTGTGGCTGCGCGGGTCGTGGCAATGAGGAGGAACACAATGATGTGTTGACTTTCGAGCAGGCAAAGGCTGTGGAGCCTACGCTGATGTCGACCGACGAAATTGTGGCACTTGTCAAGAGCGACACAACACACAAGAAGGTGGTGTATTGGTTCGACTACCTCTGCAAGCCGTGTCGCCATCATCTGCAGCATGAGATTGCCGAGTTTTATGCCAGCCGCGACACCACTGAATGGCGCATCTATCTGGTTGCGGGGCTGAACGGGCTGCACCTCTCAGAGCCCGACGCTGAGGGTAACTTGGTGGAAGATGCCGCGGAGAATATCAGACATTTTGCCAAGGAGTACCGCGAGCTGCTGCCCTCGTTGGGGTTTGACATGAAAGATGTGTATATGCACTATGACCCCGTGCTGGAGAGTTCTGATGCTTATAGAAAGAAATATCCCGATGGGCGCTTCACCCCATTGGCCAACGAGATGTTCCACTCCGATGTGCCTTTCCGCTGCAAGCATGACGGGATGCCTCAGCTCTTTGTGGCCGACCGCACGGGTCACTTGCTGACTAACTACTATATCTCAATGAACAAGGATAGAGACACTCTTGACCGCTTTTATGTGCCATACGACGACTACCAGTTCGATATCAAGGATTTCAACCATCACGACACAGTGGTGGGCGTGATAATGAAGTAAGAAGTAAGCTGCCCCAAAACACAGACTAACGTTTTAACACATTCAAAAAATATGTCTACACACAAACACACTTGGAAGTTCTATGCCTTGATATGGCTGATGTATATGGTAGGACTGTATGGGATGGATTGGGCTGCGGAACATGCCAAGGTTGGTTATACAAACTGGCCCATAATATGGTATCCTGTTGAGGCAACTGTTTTCACTGCCATTTGGTGGCTTATCGAGGAGAAACCATTTAGAAAGAAAAAATGAAAAAGTGTTTTGCACTGAGGGTTGATGCCGAGGTATACGAGGCTATCGAGAAATGGGCTGCGGACGAGTTCCGCAGCACCAACGGGCAGATAGAATGGATTCTGTCCGATGCCCTCAAACGTGCCAAACGCACCCCCAAGAAATCACCCCAAAAAACCAAAGAAGAACAATGAAGAG
>Ga0247611_10001568_pt1 | contig 40288 bp, 31 predicted proteins | sample 177DNAGHGhighgp2_FD_192422 | JGI IMG/M metagenome (GOLD analysis project Ga0247611, IMG submission 192422) | Sheep rumen microbial communities from Palmerston North, Manawatu-Wanganui, New Zealand - 1770 DNA GHGhigh gp2 | ecosystem: Host-associated > Mammals > Digestive system > Stomach > Rumen... | reverse complement strand
TGAGTAGAACTAAAAGAAGAATTCTATCTATCATTTTTAATTTAATATTGATATTAACTGAATTAAGAGCTGTTCAATTATCTTTTTTCAATGGTGGTAAAAGAAGCTGGGAATTCTTGAAATATTATACTCAAGACTGTAATATTTTTTTGTTAATTACGAGTGTGGTTTATGTTTTTGAGCTTATCAGATGTATAGTTATGAAAAAAGATGTTAGTAAGGTTGTTCATATTTTTAGATTTGCGTCTATGGGTGCTGCATTAACTACATTTTTAATTGTTGGGTTAATATTCACTCCAATTTTAATGGATTTATCTTCATATGTTGGATCATCATTTTATTTTCATTTTTTATGTCCTTTATTAGGTATAATTACATTTTATTTATTTGATGAAGGATGTATGATTAAGCTTACTCATATAAATTATTCTTTTTTCTTTACTTTAGGATATTCAATAGTTTTACCTATATTGGTTGGATTTAATATAGTTACACCTCCATATCCTTTTTTAGATGTTGAAAATAATCATTTTATGTTATCTGTATTATATGCCCTTCTCGTTCCTGGAATTGCATACGGAGTATTAGTTATTATAAAGCTTACATACAATATGCTAAACTTTAAGAGAATAGGTAATACAGTTATTGAATAATTTATGTTTTAGTAATTGATTTGTATTTTTTAAAATTAAGTGATATAATTTTTTTAGTTTTTTGTAAAGGAGGAATATCCATGATATTAGAATCAACTGGTATATCTTTTTATTCGGTTATATGTATATATTGTGCTTTAATATTAGGTTTCATTCTTTACAAATTTATAAAAGATACTAATCTTACAAAATCATATAAAATAATAGTAATTTTAGCAATTTCAACTCAAATTGTATTATTTATCGCAGATGCTTTTGGTAATTTTATTAATGTTGGTAAATTTGATTGGGGAAAAGATGTAAATGCTATAATTCACTTTATTTATTTTGCTGGATTAGGTGCGACCTGCTATTTTGGTTATTTATTACTTGAATGTATTGATGATTCAGTATTATATAAAAATAAAAAATTTAGATATTTATCACTTTCTCTTGTAGTTTTGTTAGCTATTTTGGCATTTATTTCAATGATTTTAGTATTTGTTGATAGTGATTTCCATTTTCTTTATTACATGCTAGAAGATGGAAAATATGCAAGAGGAGACTTTAATTTTATGCAAATTGTATGCTCTTTTGCATATTTATTGATAGAATTAATTCATGGTTTATATGGTCTATTTGTTAAGAAAAATTATGCTAAATTTGGCACATATAAATATATGATTTTATATGTTTTCATTATGGCAATTGGTGTTACTTTACAAATGGTTTTCCCTAAATATCCATTTACAGAAATGGCTTTAACAGTAGATTCGATTTTAATATATAATTTATTACTTCAAGAACAGGTTTTAACTGATGGTTTAACTAGAGTTTATAATAGAAATGCACTTTATAAGCACTTAGAAACTGTTATGACTAAATCAAATAATAATTTATATTTATTTATGATTGATTTAGATGGTTTTAAGGCTATAAATGATATTTATGGTCATACTGAAGGCGATGAAGCATTAAAATATTTCTCAATGGCTTTAAGAAATTTTTCTATTAAAACAGGATCGTTTGTATGTAGATATGGTGGAGATGAATTCACTGTTGTTTCAGAAGTAGAAGATGAAGATTTTAATGATTTTATAAAACAATTTGATAATATTGTTGTTGATGCGAATGATAGAGCTCAAAGACAATTTAAAATTGAAATGTCTTATGGTTATACTAAATATGATTATGTAAAGCATACGAGTGCGATTGATTTAATTAATCACGCTGATGAGATGCTTTATACAAGAAAAAATGAAAAGAAGAGCTTAAGATAATATTGAAGTTACTTTATTAATAAAGTAGCTTTTTTATTTTTGTATATGGATTTTATCCCAATAAAAACGCTTTATATATTATAAATAATATATGTATCCTTTAATAAAGTTGCAAATTACCCTATTTTGTGGTATTGTATAATAGATTAAGTATTTATTAAAGGAGGTAATGAATAATATGATGAATTTATTTAATCAAATGATATCTGATTATAATGTTTTAATTGGATTATTTGTTTTATTATTTGCTATATTATGTAGATTATCTCCAGTGATGAAAAAAATATCTATTGTTTTAGGTATGCTTGTTTTATATTATTTCTTCATTTACTTATTAAATAGATATTTCTTATTTGATAATGAGATTTATAATTTCTATTTTGAATTTATGTATCATGTTAATAATTTATTATCATTAATCCAAAGTTCACTAACAATTAATTTAAATATGTTATTATTTGCTAGAGTTGATTTGAGTACTATTTTAATGATTGAATATTTTGTTGCAAATTATTTATATTATAGTGAATTATTTGGTCTTGATTTAGAAAATATAATTTTATTACCAATAATAGAAGTAAAGATTTATATTAATAATTTTATTATTTCTTTAAAGAAAATAATTGAAAATAAAATTCATACAAAAAAATTATCAATTTACTCTTTTCAATTAAGATTATAATATTTAAGCTTTTTTCTTAAATTAAAATAATCAAATTGAAAGAGGTAAATAAATATGTGTGGAATAGTAGGTTATGTAGGAAAAGAAGATGCTACACCTATATTACTTCATGGCTTAGAAAAACTAGAATATAGAGGTTATGATTCAGCTGGTATAGCTGTTAGAAATCATAATGAAGAGCCTCTAATTGTAAAAGCTGAAGGTAAATTAACTAATCTTATTGAAAAGGTTAATGGTATGACATTTAATGGTACTGCTGGAATTGGTCATTCAAGATGGAGTACTCACGGTAAGAGTAATGAAACTAATGCCCATCCTCATGCTAGTGATGATTATAATGTTATAGGTGTACATAATGGTATTATTGAAAATTATCAAGAATTAAAGGATAAATTATTAAGAAAAAAATATACTTTTTATTCTGAAACAGATACTGAAGTAATTATTAAATTAATCGATTATTATTATAAAAAATATAAAATTGGACCTATTGATGCTATTAATAAAGCATTAGTTAGAGCTAGGGGCTCTTACGCACTTGGTTTAATGTTTAAAGATTATCCAGATCAAGTATGGTTTGCTAAAAAAGGTTCACCACTTATTATAGCTAAAGGAAAGAATGCATGCTATTTAGCATCAGATGTTCCTGCAATCTTAAAACAAACAAATAAAGTTTATTATGTTGATGATTATGAGATTGGCTATATTAAAGAAGATGAAGTAAGATTCTTTGATTTAAATGGTGATGATATTACTGATAAAAAAGAATTAGTGACTATTGACTGGAAGGCTGACGCTACTGATTTAGGTAAATATCAATACTATATGGAAAAAGAAATTGATGAACAACCTGAAGCAATTAAAAGAACAATTGATGCCTATGTTGATGAAGAAGGATTTATTAAATTTCCTGAACTTGGTATTACTAAAGAATATTTAAACAGCTTAGAAGAAATTTATATATTTGCTTGTGGTAGTGCATATCATGCCGGTGTTGTTGCTGAATATTTAATCGAAGATTTAGCTAATGTTAATGTTAGATGTGAACTAGCATCTGAATTCAAATATAGAAATTATAAAATGAATCCAAGAAGCTTAGCTATTGTTATTTCACAATCAGGTGAAACAAAAGATACATATGAAGCTATGATGAAGGCTAAAGCAAATGGTATTAAAACATTAGCAATATGTAATGTTAAAGGTTCAACTATAACAAGAGATGCTGATTTCAATTGTTATACATATGCTGGACCAGAAATTGCTGTTGCAACAACTAAAGCATATTCTTGTCAATTAGCAGTATTATATTTATTTGCATTATTCTTAGCTAGAACTAAATATGCTTTAGAAAGAGATAAATATTATGAATTAGTTAATGAGGTTAAAGCTTTACCAGAGAAGGTTAAAGAAACCATTAAATGTAAAAAACAAGTTCAAAAATTGTCTTCAAGATTTACTGAAAAGACTAATGTTTTCTTTATTGGCCGTGGTATAGATTATGCTATTTGTATGGAAGGTTCTTTAAAATTAAAAGAAATAACATATATTAATTCAAATGCATATGCAGCTGGTGAATTAAAGCATGGTACTATTTCATTAATTCAACATGGTGTTGCAATAATTGCTATAGCAACCCAACCTGATTTAGTTGAAAAGACAATTTCTAATATGGTTGAAGTAAAATCTAGAGATGGTAGTGTAGTTGCATTAACAACAAAAGACACAGAAGTAGAAGATTCAAGTAAGTATCAAATATATATTCCAGAAGTTAATCCTTTATTTGCTGCTTCACTTGCAATTATTCCAATTCAACAGCTTGCATATTATGTAAGCTTGAATAAAGGTTATAATCCTGATAAACCTAGAAATCTTGCTAAGAGTGTTACTGTCGAATAAAAATTATATTATTATTTTATTTTTGGAGTTATTATGACTAAAGAAAAAGTTAAAAAGAAATTTTATTGTGAAATTGAGTCATATAGATTAAATTTTCATCAAAAAATATATAGATCATTTAAAGCATTTTGTGATTTCTTGATTGGTTTGATTGGCATAATAATTTGCATATTGCCATTTATCATTATTGCAATAGCAATTAAGTGTGATAGCAAAGGACCAGTATTTTTCAAGCAACCAAGAATTGGGAAAAAAGGTAAATTATTTTATTGCTATAAATTCAGATCAATGTCTATTGATGCTAGACATGATGTCGCTGGATACCAATATGCTGATGTAAATAATTATATTACTAAAGTTGGTAAATTTCTTAGGAAAACATCACTTGATGAATTGCCTCAATTAATTAATTTATTAAATGGAACTATGAGTTTAATCGGATATCGTCCATCACAGGAGTCAGAAGTTGAATTGAATACAGCAAGGGAAGGTTTTAATTTATATCAAATAAGACCAGGTATTACTGGATGGGCACAAATAAATGGTCGAGATGTGTTAGCTTCACATCCCACATTAAAAGCTAAGTATGATGGATATTATATGGTTCATTTTTCGATTTTAATGGATATTAAAATATTTTTTATGTCTATTATAAAAGTATTGAAGCGTTCTGATATTGAAGAAGGCGAGATAGAAAAGAAATTTATTGAAGAAGAAAAGTCAAAATAAGTATTCATAATTAAATTATTAAATCATGGAAGTGAAATTATGAAAAAGAAGATTGCTATGATTGTTGTTGCTTCACAAAATGTTTTAACATTTCGACAAAATTTAATAAAAAAATTTATTTCATTGAATTATGATGTATCAATTATTTCTTTTGATAGAGATTATGAAAATGAAATCAAAAAATTAAACGTTAATTTTTATTGTATTGAAGATAACAATAGAAGCACTAACCCATTTAAAACATTACATTTAAAAAAGAAATACTACAATTATTTGAAATTAATTAATCCTGATATTGTCTTTACATTTATGGCTAAGCCAAATACTTTTGGTGTTATGGCAGCTAAAAAGGCAAAAGTTAATAAAATATTTTCAATGGTTGAAGGCTTGGGAGATCCATTTATCAATCAATCATTTAAATGGAAGTTAATTAGATTTTCTTTGTGTAGATTATATAAAAAAGCATTTAAGAAAGTTAATGGAGCTTTCTTCTTAAATGAAGATGATAAAAATAAATTCATTGATTTAAAACTTGTTAATAAAGAAAAAGCACATATCATAAATGGTATTGGAGTAGATTTAAATAAATTTAGCTTTAAACCTGTAAATAAAGATTCTAATTCTTTTGTTATGATAGCAAGAATGCTTAAAACAAAAGGTGTTTTTGAATATTGTGAATGTGCAAAAATAGTAAAAGAAAAAAGACCTAATTCGGAATTCTTATATATTGGTGCAGAAGGTACTGTTAAGTTAGAAGATATCAAGGAATACATCGATGGCGGTTATATAAAATATATAGGCACTGTTAATGATGTTAGACCTTATGTTGAAGAATCATTGGCTTTAATTTTACCTTCTTACAGGGAAGGTATGCCTATGGCTATAATGGAAGCCGAAAGTATTGGTAGAGCTATTATTGCCAATAATACAACTGGATGTAAACATACAGTAGTTAATAATTTTAATGGATATTTAGTTGATAATAACAATCCTATTAAAATGGCTGATTATTGTATTGAGTTATTAGATAACAAAGATAAGGCAGTTGAATTTGGTAATAATTCAAGAAAACACGCTGAAGAATTCTTTGATCAAAATGTTATTAATAATAAAATTATTGAATTCTTAAATAATTAATTAAACTTAAATTAGGAGTATATATAATAAAATGATGTATTCAATTGTTATTCCTGTATATAACTCTGAAAATTTTATAATAAAAACATTAGATTCATTAAAAAATCAAACTTACAAGGATTTAGAAATTATTCTTGTTAATGATGGATCAGTTGATAATAGTGAAGAAGTAATCAATGATTATATAAATAATAATCCTACGATGAATATTAAACATAAAAAAATACAAAACTCTGGACCTTCAACAGCGAGAAATGAAGGCTTTAAAATGGTCACTGGAGAATATGTTTGTTTTTTAGATTCTGATGACTGTTATGAATCTAATTTATTTGAAGAATTATCTAAATTAGGTAATGAATTTGATATATGTTATTTTGGATGGAAAGAAATTGATGAATTTGGCAATATCATTTTCAAGTATAATGATTCCTTTAAATATATTGATTATAATGATGGAGTGTCAGCTTTTATTGATAAAATTAATCATAAAATGTGGCTTTGTAACTGTAACGAGATTTATAGAGTTAAAATGCTTAAAGATAATAGTATTAATTATTTGGAAGGAGTATTTTCTGGAGAAGATGCTAATTTTATCTATAAATCTCTTTTGGCATCAAAAAAAATAATTTATTTAGAAGGAGATTATTTTATTAATAATATTCGAACTGGTTCATTATCTCATGAAAAATTTTCAGAAAGATGTTTTACTGAAATTGTTGCATTAAACGATTTGAAAAAATATGTTATTAAATTTGATAATAATAATCTAGTTGAAATTGTTGATAAACTATTTTATGTTTCAAGAACATCAATTGCAAAAAAAATTATTAAATCATTAAAATTAAGAAATGTTTTTAAATTTGTGAGAATTTCCAAAAAAAATCTGCCAAAATTAAATAATTCTAAAAAATATTTAAATAGAAAAGAAAAAATAGAAAATTTTTTACTTTCTTATTTTAAATTTACTTTTTTTTATTTTGTAAAATTTTATTATTATAAATTAAATAAAAAAAAAACAATTAATTAAAAATATTTATTAAGGATGAAAACTATGAAAAAAATATTAAACATTATTCCTACACTTATTATTATAATGTTAATATTTCCATATCTAGGAAGTATGGGTGCTTCTATTTTTTCTGCTGTTGGAAAGATTTATTATATTGGAGTATCATTTTTTTGTATAATTTATATTGCATTTAAATTGCCAAAACTTACTTCAAAGAGAAATTATAGAATTAAAATGACTTTTATAATATTCTTAGTGTTTTACTTGTTGTTATTTATATTTATACGTAATTCATTAGATAATGTATTCTTTGGTTTAATCTTATTTATTTTCTTTGCGTTTGCATTTATTGCATATAGAGGTGTAAATTTAAAATATATTGGTTTGGTATCAACTATTGGATTATATTTATTTTTTATAATTACAGTAATCAATAAATGTACATATTTTAATCCAAATTCATATGCTTTTATTTCATCAGAATTATACTTTTTTAGTGTTTTTTTCTTGGAGTTTAAGAAGAAAAAAATGAGAAGAATAATGTTTACAATTAATACTCTTATTGGCTTATTTCTATCGTACATTGTGTACAATTCTGCGACACAATTAATATGTGTTGGACTTTTTGCTTTTATATTTATGATTAGGAAAATGAAATTTATTAAATCAAAGATATTTTATTATTTGTTTGTTACATCAATTTTCTTGTTTGTAATGTTATTGCCAGTTGTTGTCGTATTTTTTATTAATAAAGGGATTTTGGATGTTACATTTTTCACTAGTAGAGGAGAACGTTGGGTTTGGGCTATTGATGGTATAAAAGAAGTTGGTATTTTTAATGTTTATACTAAGAATATTGGTGCTCATAATGGTTATATGGAAATGGCACTTAAGTATTCGTTAGTATTTGCTACTATCTATATGCTAATCTTATTTGTAACTTTATTATCTTGTTACAAAATTTATAGAAGAAATAAATATGCGAGAACACTTATATTGATTTTTATGATGTTCATTTTGATGAACAATAGTGAATCTTTCTTTGTAGGTTTAACAGATGCTTATTTTTTAGTTATAACATTTGCAAGTTTGATTTCATTCAAGTGTATTAACGTTAAAAAACGTGAATTAAGAAGGTATTGCAATGGAAACGAAGTCACTTGCTAAAAACGCAATTTACAAAACAATATTAAATATTTGTAATATCATTATTCCAATTATTGTTGGTCCATATGTACTTAGAGTTTTAGATAGAGAATATTATGATCTATTTAATGCTTTAAATGCTGATTTTGCTATTATTTTAGTAATTGGTGGTTTTGGTATTTATACATATGGTGTTAGAGAAATAAGTAGAGTAAGAGATAATAGGGATAAAGTTAATAAACTCTTTACTGAATTATTCTTTATAGGAATAATAACAAATGTTCTTGTTATGTCAGGATATTTGGGTGTTTCATTTATATTACAAGATACACAACTAAAGATTTACTTATGTTTGATTTTATCTATTCAGTTTTTAGGAAATATTTTCAATGTTGAATGGATTAATGAAGCTAATGAGAATTATAGATTTATTGCAATAAAAAGTATTTTAGTTAGATTATTGTATTTTGTTTCAATATTTATCTTTGTTAAGCATGCAGATGATATTATTTCATATGTATTATTAATGATGGGATCTGCATTCCTTAATACATTAATTAGTTTTATTTATATTTCGAGAAATAATAAAATTGTGTTTAAAGGATTAAACTTCAAAAGACATATTTTACCTTTGCTCATTATTTTTGTCATTTCAAATATTGCAATTTTATATGCACAAATAGATAAAGTTATGATTGGGGCTTTTGTTAACGAAAGTAGTGTAACAACATATCAAATTGCTCAATATATTTCATCGTTAATTTATAGTTTATTGATGCCTATTGTTATAGTTGCATTACCAAGATTATCAAAACTATTTGTTAAGAATAAAGATGATTGTTTTGAATTACATACAAAGGTTTTTAATTCTTTTTTGATTTTTGCTATTCCAGCATTGGTTGGTACAGCTTTATTTTCAAGAGAAGTAATTTTATTATATGGTGGAGAAAAATATTTAGATTGTGTTGAACCACTTGCAATATACTGTGCAGCACAATTAATAAGTGCTGGTTGTTATATTTTTGGTGATGCATTAATGTATGTTACTGGAAATGAAAGACAATTATTAATTAATAATTTAATTGGTGGTATATTAAATGTCTCTTTGAATTTCTTGTTTGTTGCGTTAGGTATATTTAATACAAATTATGCCGTTTTAACTGTATTGATTGCTTATTTTACAGTTACTTTATTAGATTATATTTTTATTAAGAGAAAAATAAAATACGATATTAGAGTGTTTAATAAGCATTCTATTTTATACATCTATGCCTCAGCGTTATTTATTCCAATTATAATGTTAATAAAATCATATTCATTAAATATGTATTTAACAATTGCAATTGGTGTTGTAACTTGTATGTTAGTATATTTTGGAGTACTATTTGCATTTAAGGATTCTATATTTGATTTATTCTGTAATTCATTTAAGTCTAAGGTTAAAAGAGTTTTTAGGAGATGATTTAATTGAAAAATTTTATATTTTTTATAATAGATGCTATGACTGAAGCATATGTTGATATTGATAAAGATTATTCTCCAACTCCATTTATAGATTCAATGAAACAAAATGGTATCTATTGTAGTAATATATATTCACAAGGTCCATATACAGAGGCTGCTCTTACTCCATTTTATACTGGATTGGATAATTTATCTAATGGTGGTAATTTCTTTAGAGGTAATGAAGTAGATAAAACTACATTTGAAATTCTAGAAGAAAATGGTTATGATGTTTTATGTTACACGCAACCATTAATATATCCTAAAACTATGGGTAGAGGTATAAATGAAGAAAGATATGGAGTATCATATTTTATTTCTGCAGTATGGGATTATAGATTATCATATTATAAAGATTTATATTTGAATAATAAGATTAATGATAAGGATTATGAGAAATTATATGAATTATTAGATTCAAATTTTGTATTTGCAATAAAATCTATTAATGAACATGATCAGAATAGTTTTAAATATGATTTCATAAATAAATATGCTTGTGAATATGATTCTAATAAAAATAAAAAAATTTTAGAAGAAGAATATTATAAATTTTTAATGAACAAAAAGGATTATATTATTAGCCTATTTAATGAAGGATTGTCTCATAGATTATTTACTGTTGAAAAAATAGATATGAGTAATAAGGCGAATAATGAAGATATTTATAAAAATATTTATGCAAAATATAATAAACTATTTAATAAAATATCTAAAATGAATAAAAATAGTCCTTCAAATAACAAATATAACTTTATTAGAACAATTTTGAAATTAATGGGATCTACCTTAAAGCTTGATTTCAAAAATAATAAAAATTTATTAAAGAAATATTATTATTATCGTAGATTATGCTCAACAAAAAAAGAATTAAATGAAATGTATAATAAAAGAGGTAATTATAAGCCTGAGCCTTCTTTTATGAAGTATTATGAGCACTTTAAGGGATGGTTAGATAATAGAAATTCTGATAAGCCTTTCTTTTGTATGATGCATGTTTCTGACTTGCATACACCTGAAATATTCTTCTCAATTGATTCAATGAATCAAAATGAAATTGAAGAAGAATTAGATGTTATGGAAAAATATATAGATTGTTTACCTAAGAATTTTAAAGGTAATATCATTTATTTATTATCAATGAGATTTATTGATTTATGTGTTGAACGTATAATTGCTGATTTTTCTAAATCAAAGTATTATAAGGATACTGTTATTTTGTTAAGTGCAGATCATGGAAGCTCATTTAGATTATGGCCAATTAGAAATCAAATTGTTAATAATTTACATTTTGAAAATTATAAAATACCATTTGTTATTTATAATTACGAATATGATAAATTTAAGAATGAGAATTTCTATTCTACAAAAGATATGATGAAAACAGTTTTATCAATTGCAAATATCAAGAACGACTTACCTGGTAAAAATATTATAAATAATGAAGAATCTGATTATATGATTACAGAGTATTTGGGCGGTGGTTGCCCTGATATTTATAGAAGAGAAATTCAATTTGCTTATAGAGATTCAGATTATTCAATTTTTGCAAAACAAAGTATTGATGCAAAATCTTTAGATGTATTTGCAGTATATGATAGAAGAAATGATTATTTTGAGGAAAAAAATTTAATTAAAAAAATTGATTTAAAATCAATTGATAACAAAATAGAACTAATTACAAAGAGATATTATCAAATTAAAAAAATGATAAAAAATAGTTAAGTGTTAAATGTGTTAGAGGTATTATAAAGTGGAAGATTTTATGATAATAAAATCAAATAATAAAAGATTAATTAATTTTGATTTGTTAAAAATAGTTGCTTTTATAATGGTTGTATTCCTTCACTATAATAATAAAGGTATGGGTGGTGGATTATTATATTCACAAGGATTTACATTACTAGTTTTTAAAGTGATAGAGAGTATTTGTATTGTTGCTGTCCCACTATTTCTTTTAATAACAGGATATTTTTCATCAAAAAATAAATCTTTTTGTTTGAGGAAAATAATAGGTTTATATATATTATTTTATTCTTATAGGTTTGTATGTTTTTGGCTAGATTTTTTTATATTTCATAAAGAATATGAAATTAATGATTTCTTTTTGTTACTAGTTCCATCAAATTATTATATTAATTTATATTCTGTATTAATCTTATTATCTCCTTTTATAAATAAATTATTTAATTTATCCAAAAAAATAGTTATTAAATTGATTTTAATATTAGTCATTTTATTTGTTGTTTTGCCTTCGATTACAGTAATGTATTTATCCTATTTTGAAAAAGGGTTTATTACAGGATTATCTTTTTTAACAATTGATGGTGATTTAAGTGGATATTCGATTGTAATGTTTATCATTTACTATTTGATTGGTGCCATTGTCAGAGAATATGATATTAGTTTCAAAAAGATTTATTCTATACTAATTTATTTATTAATGATTTCAGTATTAACTCCATTGTCATATATTATGGATATTTGGAACTACAATAATATTTTTGTGTTGATTTCAGCAACTTCATTATTTTTGTTTTTTAAAGAATTGAAAATAAGTGAATTTAGATTTATTACAGTATTATCTTCTTGTTCTTTAGGAGTATTTATTTTACATACTCAAAATTTGTTTTTATTTAGTTATTTTTCATTATTTAATATTGGAGATGAAATTGCTAAAGGTTTCTTGTATGCAATGTTTAATATGTTTACAGTAGTATTTTCTATAATTTTGATTTGTGTTTGTTCTGATTTGTTGTTAAGATTCATTGTTAAACCAATTAAGAATAAACTTTATTCGTGTTACTTTGTTAATAAGAAAATATTTGATTTGTCAGAAAATAATAACAATAATATAATTGATAAAAGTTAGGTTTTTATAATAGTATAAAAAAGAAGGTTATTTATATGGGAAAATATTTTGGAACTGATGGTATGCGTGGCGTACCAAATCAAAAGTTAACAGTAGATATTATTTCTAAAATGGGAGCTGCGTTAGAATCATTAGGAAATAGAGATGTAGTTTTAGCAACTGACACAAGATTATCAAAGGATATGCTTGCAAATGCAGTTATTGCTGGTGCGTTATCTCATGGAATGAATGTGCACTTTATAGGTGTTATTTCAACACCCGCATTAATTTATTATTCTAAATTAAAAGGTTATACAGGTGTAATGATTACTGCAAGTCATAATCCATATACTGATAATGGTATTAAATTATTAAATAAAGGATATAAATTAACTGATTCAGAAGAAGCTAAAGTAGAAGAATTAATGGATAATCCATCATCTTATAATGGTGAAATTGGTAGATTTATAAATGAATCTAATGCTTATTTAGATTATATTAAATTTATGAATAAGCATATAAATAATTCTAATTTAAAAATAGCTATTGATTGTGCTAATGGTGCCACATATAAAACAGCCCCTGAAATATTTTCTAAAGTAACAGATAATTTAGTTGTTGTTGCGAATGAACCAAATGGAACTAATATTAACAATAATTGTGGATCTACTCATTTAGAATTATTAAAAGAAACTGTTATTAAAAATAATTGTGATTTAGGATTTGCATTCGATGGTGATGGTGATAGAGTCTTATGTGTTGATTCTAATGGTAATACTATCGATGGAGATATGTTAATATATTTAATTGCTAAATACCTTAAAAATAAGAGTAAATTAAATAAAAATAGTGTTGTTTTATCTATTATGTCTAATTTAGGATTATTACATAAACTAGATGAAGAAGGTATAAAAGTTGTAGAAACTCCAGTAGGTGATAAATATGTTGTTAGAGCTATTATGGAAAACAATTTATCTGTAGGTGGAGAAAATTCTGGTCATATAATTGTTCCTGAATATTTACATACTGGTGATGGTGTTTTAAATGCATTATTAGTATGTAATTTGTTATCTGAAACTAATACAAAGATTAATGATTGGTTTAAGGATATTAAAATGTATTCAGATAAAATGGTTAATATTAAGGTTCAGGACAAGCAAAAGGTATTAAATAATAAGAATTTATTTGATAGAATAGAAGAAATAAAGAAAGAATTAAATAATGATTGTAAAATCATTGTTAGAGCTTCTGGAACAGAAGATTTAATTAGAGTATCTGTTATGTGTAAGGATGAGAGCATTATGAACAAATATTCTAATGAGTTAGTAAATATGGTTAAGGAGATACAATAATATGGATATTAAAATTAAAGATTTATTTAATCTAGACCATACAATTACAAAATCATATTTATATAAATTTACATATCCTTGGGAAGCACTTAAAGGAATTAAGGATTTAGTTATTGAGCTTGGTAATAAATTAGATAAAGATGAATATATAGAGAAAGAACCTCAGGTATGGGTTCATAAAACAGCTCAAGTATTTCCTACAGCTTATTTAGGTGCGCCATGTATTATAGGTGCGAATACTGAAGTAAGACATTGTGCTTTTGTTAGAGGTAGTGCTATTGTTGGAGATAATTGTGTAATTGGTAATTCAGTAGAATTAAAGAATGTAATTATTTTTGATAATGTTCAGGTTCCTCATTATAATTATGTTGGAGATTCAATCTTAGGTTATAAATCTCATATGGGAGCGGGTTCTATAACATCTAATGTTAAATCAGATAAAACATTAGTTGTTATTCATAATGAAGGAGAGAATATAACTACTGGTATCAAAAAGATTGGCGCGTTTTTAGGTGATGAAGTAGAGGTTGGATGTAATTCAGTATTAAATCCTGGAACTATAATTGGTAAAAATTCAAATATTTATCCTTTATCATCTGTTAGAGGATGTGTACCAGCTAAATCAATTTATAAAAATGGTAATTTTATATCTAAAAGATAATTAATATGGCATAGTAGTATCTATGCCATAACTTTACAATTGGAGGTTCATATGAAAAAATATTTTTTTGGTTCATATTTTAAATTACAATCAAAAGATAAAACATTATCTTTGATACCTTCATATTCTAGAATTGGTAAAAAATATATTGGATCATTACAAATAATTACTCATAATAATTCTTATGTTTTAGATTATCCATACGAAATATATAAAAGAGGAAAAGGATTTAATGTTAAATTAGATTCAAATACATTTAACAAAAGTGGTATAAATCTAGATATTAAAAAAGATAATGTAAATTTGTTTGGAAGTATTAAATTTGAATCAATAAATAAATTAAATAAAAATATTATGGGACCATTTAAATTCATTCCATTTATGGAATGTATTCATAGTGTACATAGTATTAAGCATAATATCAATGGTAAATTAGTATTAAATGAAGAAGAATATAATTTTGATAATAGTTTATGCTATATCGAAGGAGATAGAGGCCGCTCTTTCCCTAAGGTATATATTTGGACTCAAAGCTTATTTGATGAGGGATCAATAATGCTAAGTGTTGCGGATATACCTTTTGGACTGTTTCATTTTACTGGAATAATTGGTTTTATTAACTATAATGGTAAAACAATAAGGATAGCCACATACAAAAGAGCCAAAGCCTTAAAAATTAAGGATGAAGAAGTAATAATTAAACAAGGTAATTATAAATTTACTGTTAAGCTATTAAAAAAGAATTCATATGATTTAAAAGCTCCAAAGCTAGGTCAAATGGATAGAATAATAAAAGAAAGTGCAGAATGCACTGTTTCATATAAATTAGAAAAGAAGAATGAATTAATATTTGAAAAAATAATTAATAATGCTTCTATGGAATATGAATATCAAGAAGAATTTGAATTCGATAAAATAAAATAAGGATTACGACATTTTGATTTGTAGTAATCCTTATTTTTTATTTTGTTCAATTTTTTTATTATAAATACCAGTATAAAATTCTTTCCAAATATTAGATACATTTTCTTTAGAATAATAATTACTAATGTATTTAGAATTATTAACTGCTTGATTATATAATTCTTTATTATCCTTTAATTCATTAATTATTTTAGAGAATTGATCATTAGTTGAGCCGCTAAGATATTTTTCAAATAAAATATCTTTATAAAGTTCTAAATCTCTTAATATTAATGGTTTTCCTACAGAACAAGCTTCTAATATAGACATTGGGAATAATTCATTATAGCTTGGCATAAAAAATACATCTGCTATATTAAATACTTCATTTATTTCATTTCTAGGAACTATACCTAAGAAGTGAAGATTATTAGTTGGTGGATTTTCAGTTATTTCTTTTAATTTTTTGTATCCATCTGATATTTTAGCAAAGGAGAAGCCTCCACACCATATAAATTCTTTATCAGGATTGTTTTTGGCAACCTCAATGAAGTCTAATACACCTTTTCTATTTTGAATTTGTCCACAGCCTAAAACAACAAATTTGTTTTCATCGATATTATATTTTTTTCTTAATTCTAATTTTTGGTTTATATCAAGTTCATGAAATGTTTCTTTTTTAACATAATTTGGAATATAAACAATTCCATCCTCTTTAATACCATATCTAACTAAATCTTTTTTAAATATAGGATTAACAACGACTAAATAATCAGCTTTTTTATAAAAAGAGATGATATATTTTTTTAGCATTTTAAATATAATCTTAGGTAATTTTATTGATCCATCTAATGTTTCAGGTAAGAAGTGACAATACATTACCCTGATGCCATTTTTCTTTTTAAATCTAAAAAAATAACGAAGATTTATTGTATGAACATGCATTATATCTGCTTTTTTTCTTGAATTTATTCGAACTTCAAAGTCATTTGGTAACATTTCTTTAATTAGGGCAACTTGCTCTAAATAAGCACTACCAACGCCTTGACCTTCTATGCTATCAGCCTGTGATAACATATTAATTGTAATCTTCATATAATCAACCTCTCGACTATTATATCATAACTTAAAATACGTTTAAAACAATATTTATATAATAAAAACGCTTAACATTGTTATTGATAACAATAAATAATAGAAAAGGGTCTTTATTGACCCTTTTAAAGTATCATTTATTATTTTATCCTTCTCATATTATTATTATGCTTTCTTTTTTCACTATTAATTAATAATCTTTTTTCATTTTCAAGTGATAAAATATTACTTTTTAATGTTGAATCGATAGAAGACATATTTTTTTGTAATTCTTTTTTCTTCTCATTATATTCTAATTTAACATTAGACTTTTCATTTTCAATATCTTTATTCTTTGATTTTGTTTCTTCAAAGAAATCAATTCTTTCATTTTTTGTTTTTTCAGGTATTGAATTTATCAATGTATCATGAGCTAAAATGTATTGGTCTAAATCAGTATCAATTTGATTATTTTCATTTTCAATATCCTTTAATATTTTAACTCTACCATTTGCAAGATCATTATTAATCCTATTAATAGTATTATAATAATCAACCTTTAATGCATTATTATTATCTCTTAAAGCATAATATTCATTATAGAATTTTTCTTTAGATTTATTTTTATCATTAATGATTTCTAATGTTTTCTTTTCGTTTGCTTCATCATGATTTTTTATAACATTATTGAACTTTCTTGTTGTTTCATCATAAATATTTTTAAGATTTCTTAATTCATCATTTAAATTACTAACAACCTTATCATATTTATCTGTATGTTGATTTTGAACATCGATAGAATCATTATTGATTTTATTTAAATCTCTTTCATAATTTTCTTTTAACAAGTTTAATGCCTTTTCACTTGCTAAAGAAGAAGAATTATAGAATTCATTAATTATTGAATATAGTTTCTTAAACATTCTACTATCATATTCCATGATGTCTTTTCTTTTTTGTTCAACAATTGTTTCATAATTAGTTACATCAACTTTTTCATCAAAAGTATAAACTTTTTGTTTAAGACCTAATAATATATCTTCAAATGTTTTCTTTAAATTCTTTGATAATTCATAATAGTTAGAAGCATTATTATATTTGATTTGTTCAATATTTGATGTTTGTTTATCCTTCAATTGATTCAACATCTTAATCTTATTATTATTGAATTCGATTTCTTTTTTTATTGGGTCAATACGTTTAGTTTCTTCAACTACTATAATGTTTAATTTTTTAATTTTTTCAGTTAGATTATAGATTGTAAGCTTAGCTTCGTCTTTATTTTGATTATGTTTGTTTTCTTTTAAATAATTAATTTGTGATTGAGATGTAAATATTTGTTTTTTAGAATCTTCAATTACATCTAATATTTTCTTTAATTCATTTTCAAGCTCATCAGCTTTTTCTTCAAGAATAACCATACTCTTATCATATTCATCTTTGATTTCTTTGAAGTAGGCTTTAAATTTGAATTGTTCTTCAAAATCTAGTCTTGAATTAATAATAGAATTTTGTTCATTATTGACAACATCAATGATAGAAGAATAATAATCATAGCCAATACCAGCTAGCATCTTCATAAATCCTTGAACAATTTTTACATATTCAGGACGGAATGTGATTCTTTCAAATATTAAATCAATGATTCTTGTTAATTCATATTCTAGATTTGATATTAATAAAATAAAATATGAGATTACTTGATGTAAATATTTTAATTCGATAGAGAATCTAATAGATAAGATATTTTGAGAAATAGAATCTAATTCATATTGGTTAACTCTCGTTAATTCAGAAATTTCTTTTCCTCTTTTATCGTTTAGAATTATTTCATTATATTTTTGATTTTCTAAATCAATATCTAATATCTTATTATTAATTTTGTTTTCTTGTTTCTTTAAAACTTCATATTTTTTGTTTTGTAAATTAATGTTTTCTTTTGAATAATTATAAATTAACTCAGCGTTTTTAACATTTAATAAATATTGTTCATAATTATAATTATCTAAAACTTTACTTTTTTCAATTTCAAGTAGATTTGAGACAGTATAAAAATTCTTAGACTTAATGTATTTTTCTTCCTCTAAGTTTTTAATCATATTTCTTAAAGAATCAGCACTTGATATTTCAAGCGAAATTCTTTTAATTTTTGATTGTAATCTTTCAATATTTTTTTGATTTTCGGCTTCAATTTTTTTGAATTCAGCGTCATTTGAAATTGAATTTAGATTACTAGATAATCTAATTGTATTAGCTTCCTTGTTATATTCAGAATTAATTAAGAATAAATTATAATTCAAATTATTTTCATCGACATTGGATAATTCCTGATAATATTTATTATCTCTAATCTCTTTTTCACTAAGCTTTTTTGTCATGTAAGATCTATCGATATCCAATAATTTTTTATTGTAATTATTTACTTCCATATTCTTATTATATATATGAGTAATTTCATCTATATATTTTTTAGTAGCTTTAGTTTCATTTTTTGATTGAATATAATATTCCTTTTTTGTTTTTCTTATATTAGGCTTAACAGAAGAAGAAATATTATTCTTTAATTCATTTTCTAATGCTTTATTCAATTCTAATAATTTGTATTCTAAATCCTTTTTATGTTTAATTAAATCTTTATTATATTCTTGTTTTAATGAATTTATTTCATCTTCAATAAATGACATTGATAATACGAAATCTTTTGATATTTTTTGAGATTCTAAAGTGTATTCATTATGCTTTTTTTCTTTTTCTTCTTGATATAGCTTTTGGTTATCTGTATATTTTTTTCTTTCTTCTAGAATTTTTTTATTAGTTTCTTCAAATAGCTTTCTGATTTTATCATTTAAATCTATTGTTTCATTATGTTTAACTTTTCTATGTTCATCACTTAATTTATTGAATTCATTTTGTGTTTTAGTTAATTGCTTATTGATTCTTTCAATTTCTTTATTATATCTTGAAATAATATGATCTGTTTCTTTATCATAATCTTTTAATGATAAATGATAATCATCTTCAAGCTTTTCTAATTTACTTTCAAGTGAATTATTATTCATTTCAACAGAATTAGTATATGATGCTTTAGCATTTTCAATTTGGTATTCATATTTCTTTTTTTCTTCCATGAATTCTTGTTTGAATATTTCAATATTTTGTTCTGATGAACTAATATAGACATTTATATCCATATCATTATTGTTATTTTTAGCTAAAGTATCATCTTTCATTTTAGCTTCAATAGCTTTTATTTCATCTATTTTTTCATCAAATGATTTATTTACTTCTTTGATTTTAGATTTAAAATCATTTTTAATTGTTTTTTCTCTTATCTTGTATTCTTTGAAATTTTCATCTATTTCAACTAAGTATTTATCTACTTTTGAAACAAATTCTTTTTCAAGGTCTAAACAATAATCTTTAGAAGAAGAAACAATCTTAATTATGTCATTAAAAATAGTATTATTAAAAGGAGCTTTATCATCTAATGATTCATATTCTTTGATAAATCCAACAAGTTCTTCATATAAAGAAGTAATATTATCATAAAATTTCATTATATCGGCTCCTTTCACAAATTATCTATTATATTATAATAGATTTTCTTATTTTAGTAAAGTTTTATAGGCTACTTGATTAACTATTTTTAAAAATATTTATAAATTTAATCATTTATAATAAAATTTTCTCAAATTTCTTTTAGGTATAAGATTTTTTAATTTAAAATATAATAGATATTTTACTAAAAATATGATATATTATATATTGAATAATTTTTTGATGGAGATGGTTTTTAATGTACGGATATATTAAAGGAATTGTTACTAAAATTACACCTAAAAATATTATTTGTGAAAACAATAATATTGGCTATTTAATTATTGTTCCAAATCCATATAATTATTCCTTAAATAAAGAATATAAGATTTATTTACATCAATATGTAAAAGAAGATACAAATGAATTATATGGTTTTTTAGAAGAGGATGAAAAAGAATTATTTTTGAAATTAATCTCTGTTTCAGGAATAGGTCCTAAAAGCGCATTATCTATTTTAGCAACAGGTACTGTTAATGAAATATGTAAGGCTATTTCTGAACATAATGATAAATATTTAAAGAAATTCCCTGGTATTGGTCAAAAGGCAAGTCAACAGATTATTTTAGATTTAGCAGGAAAATTGAATTTTGATTCATATTCTATTCCTAAAAATAGTAAAGTTGATGATGTTGAAGGAGCTTTAATTGCGTTAGGATATTCTAAAAAGGAAATTAGTAAAGTTATTGAAAAATTAGATTTAACACTTGATGAAGGAGCCTTAGTAAAGGAAGCTTTAAAGAAGCTTGTTAAGTAATTATGGCAGATGAAAGAGTCGTAGACCCTAACAAAGAGGTTAATGAAGAAGAAATTGAATTATCTTTAAGACCTCAAAAATTAACTGAATATATTGGCCAAAATGAAGCTAAAGAAATGCTTGATGTTTATATTAAGGCTGCCTTAAAAAGAAATGAAGCACTAGATCATGTTTTATTATATGGTCCTCCTGGATTAGGTAAAACAACCTTAGCCCAAATTATCGCAAATGAATTAGGTGTTAATATTAAGGTTATTTCTGGCCCTTCAATTGAAAGAAGTGGAGATTTGGCTGCGGTTTTAACAACACTTAATGAAGGTGATGTTTTATTTATTGATGAAATTCATAGACTTCCTAGATATGTTGAAGAAGTATTATATAGCGCTATGGAAGATTATGTTTTAGATATAGTTGTTGGTAAGGATAGTCAAACAAGAACTATAAGAGTTGATTTGCCACCATTTACTTTGGTTGGTGCGACAACTAGATTTGGTGATTTAAGTGCACCACTTCGTGATAGATTTGGAGTTGTATTAAGACTTGATTATTATACAACTAATGATTTAAAAGAAATTGTGACAAGAACAGCTAAGGTATATGATACTAAAATTGATAATGAGGCTGTAATTGAGCTTGGATTAAGAAGTAGAGGAACTCCAAGAATAGCTAATCGTTTATTTAGAAGAGTAAGAGATTTCGCTGATGTTAAAAATAATGGTGTAATTTCGCTTGATATTTGTAAAGAAGCTTTAAAAAAGCTTGGTATAGATCAGGATGGATTAGATTATACTGATTATCGTTATTTAAGAGCTATCGTTGAAATATTTAAGGGTGGACCTGTTGGTGTTGAATCATTAGCGGCGACTATATCTGAAGAGGTTTCTACTATTGAGGATGTTTATGAACCTTATTTATTACAAGAAGGCTATATTAAGCGTAGTAATAGAGGTAGAATCGCAACTGAAAAGGCATATGAAAAGCTTGGAGTAAAATTTTATAAAGGAATTTTTGCATAATGTTAAAAACTGAAGATTTTGATTATTTTCTACCAAAAGAATTGATTGCACAAACTCCACTTTTGGATAGAAGTGAATCTAGATTATTAGTTCTAGATAGAAAAACAAAACAAATTGAAGATAAAAGCTTTAAGGATATAATTGATTATTTAACGCCTAATGATGTTTTAGTTTTAAATGATACTAAGGTTATACCTGCAAGACTTTATGGTAATAAAGTAGATACTAACGCAGTTATTGAAATCTTATTATTAAAGGATTTAGGAAATAATGTATGGGAAACATTGGCTAGACCTCAAAAAAGGGTTAAAATTGGTTCTGTTATATCTTTTGGTAATGGTGAATTAAAGGCTCTATGTATCAGTAAAAGTGATATGGGTATTTGCCAATTTAAATTAATTTATGATGGTATTTTAGTTGAAATATTAGATAAATTAGGTGAAATGCCACTACCACCATATATTCATGAGAAACTTGAAGATAAAAATAGATATCAAACAGTTTATGCTAAAAATCCAGGATCCGCTGCGGCACCTACTGCTGGATTACATTTTACTAATGAATTGTTAGATAAAATAAAAGAAAAAGGTATTGAAATAATATATGTTACACTACATGTTGGATTAGGTACATTTAGACCTGTTGAGGAAGAAGATATTGAAAAGCATGATATGCATAGTGAATTATATATTGTTTCTGAAGAGGCAGCTAAGAGATTAAATGAAGCTAAAAAAAGTGGTAAAAGAATAATTTCTGTTGGTACAACTTCAACAAGAACATTAGAAGCAAATTATAATGATGGATTTCATGCAGAATGTAATAGCACTAAAATATTTATTTATCCAGGATATAAATTTAAGGCTATCGACTGTTTGATTACTAATTTCCATTTACCTAAATCAACATTAATTATGCTAGTGTCAGCTTTAGCTGGTAGAGAATTTATATTAGAAGCTTATGAGCACGCTGTAAAAGAAAAATATAGATTTTTCTCATTTGGTGATGCGATGTTTATAAAATAAAGGAGAAAATAAAATGGAATTTAAGACTTATAACGAATATTTAAATGAAAACAATCCTAAGGTTGTTATCGATATGGGTTCATATGGAGTAATGGAATTAGAATTATTCCCTAGTGTTGCCCCAATAACTGTTGAGAATTTTTTGATGCTAGTTGATCAAAAATTTTATGATGGAATAATTTTCCATAGAGTTATTAAAGGATTTATGATTCAAGGTGGAGATCCTAAGGGTCTTGGTATTGGTGGATCTAAGGATAAGATTAAAGGAGAATTCATTTCAAATGGAGTTAAGAATTTATTGAAGCATTCAAGAGGTGTTATTTCTATGGCTAGAACTAACGATCCAAATAGTGCGACAAGCCAATTCTTTATTATGCACAAGGACGCACCACATCTAGATGGAGCTTATGCTGCCTTTGGTGTTGTAACAAAAGGAATAGAAGTTGTTGATAAAATTGCGGATGCTAAAACTAATTTTAGTGATAAGCCTTTAAATGATATAAAGATTCAATCAATTAGGAGAAAATAATATGGAGCCAGTATATTACGAGCTTAAGCATGTTTGTAAACAAACAGGTGCTAGATACGGAATATTACATACCCCACATGGAGATTTTGAGACTCCTATTTTTATGCCTGTTGGAACTAAGGCAACTGTTAAAACATTAATACCATCTGAAATAAAAGAAGTATCTGATGGACTTATTTTAGGTAATACTTATCATCTTTGGCTTCAACCAGGTGATGAGGTTGTTAAAGAATTTGGTGGTATTAGAGGCTTTATGAAATGGGATGGTGCCTTACTTACAGATTGTGGTGGATTTCAAGTTTTTTCTTTATCTGATATAAGGAAAATAACTGAAGAAGGTGTAATGTTTAGACATTATAAATCTGGAGAAAAATTATTTTTATCACCTGAAAAATCAATTGAAATTCAAAATAATTTAGGTGCGGATATCATTATGGCATTTGATGAATGCCCTCCATTTGATTCATCATATGAATATATGAAAGAATCAGTTGATAGAACAATAAGATGGGCTAAAAGAAGTAAGGATGCTCATAAAAATCCAGATACACAAGCATTATTTGGAATTGTTCAAGGTGGAGGAAACAAGGATTTAAGATTACATTGTATTGAAGAATTATCAAAAATTGATTTTCCTGGATATTCAATTGGTGGTTTATCTGTTGGTGAATCAAAAGAAGATATGTATGAAATGCTTGAATACTTAAAGGATGTAATGCCTAAAAATAAGCCTAGATATTTAATGGGTGTTGGGTCACCAGATGATTTAATTATGGGTTCTATTAATGGAATAGATATGTTTGATTGTGTTTTACCAACAAGAAATGCTCGTCATGGTACTGCGTTCACATCTTATGGTAAGGTACAAGTTAAAAATCAAAAATTTGTTCATATGAAAGAACCATTAGATCCAAAATGTAATTGTAATGTTTGTAAAACATATAGCGCAGGCTATTTAAATCATTTAATTAAATCAGAAGAAATATTGGGTATGAGATTAATTACATATCATAATTTATATTTCTTAAAGAATCTAATGCATGATATTAGAGAAGCTATCAAAAATGATAGATTATTAGATTTTAAAAATGAATTCTTTAAGAATTTTGGATATACAAAATAAAAGTGTTTTATAACACTTTTTTTTATTTTTTATAATAGTATTTTATTCTTATTTTTAATATAAGATTTGAATTATAATAGAATATATATAATTTTTATAAAATTATAAAAGAATAATCTTTTATTTCTTATTCGATTGTGATAAAATTTCTATGTCTTTAAGAGGTGTGGGATATGAGTATTGAAGAAATGCTAAAGTTTTTAGGCGTAAGAACTCAAAGTAAAGAATCAATAGATTTATGCTATAAGATGGACTTAGAAGCCTTTAATATGATGAATGATGATAAGATTAAAAATAACATTGTTTATTATGATTCAGTCTATAAATTATTATTAAATGAGTTAAATTATAATAAAATAGATGAAAAGGAAGTTATCGAATTAAGAAAGATAATTTCTAAAATTCCAACCGACGAGACAGATAAAGAATATCGTGACTTATATTTCACAGGATTAGAGAGAGTTTTATTAAGATATAATAGATATGATTTAATTGGTTTTCAAAGAATACCTTTATCAGATCATGATGGAATAGCTAAGGATGCCTATTTATATGAATTAAATGGTGATTATGCTAAGGCTATGAAATATTATAATACAATAGGTGAATCTGATAGATTTGATGAGTGCTTATTAAAGATGAGTAAATAGGGATGCTAAATAGCATCTTTATTTTTTTAATTTTAATAATTTAATGTTATAATTAATAAAAGCGAGGTATTTTTATGAATGATATGTTTAGTTTAAAAGGAAAAATAGCTATTGTCACAGGTGGAAATCAAGGCTTAGGCCAAGGTATTTGTGAAGCATATGCAAAAATGGGATGTAATATTGTTTCTGTTGCGAGAAGAGACTCTAATGAGACCAAAGAAATTTGTGAAAAATATAATGTAAAATTTTTAGAAATAAAGGCAGATTTATCAAATAGAGAATCTGTTAATATGATTATTGATGAATGTAATAAAAATGTAGGTATACCTGATATTTTAGTTAATAATGCTGGAATGATTATAAGAGAGCCAATCACTGATATTACAACATCTTGGGATAGAGTTTTAGATTTAAATTTAGATGCATTATTTTTCTTATCACAAGCATTTTCAAATAATTTAATTAAGAATAATAAAAAAGGTAAAATAATTAATATTTGTTCAATGTTATCATATCAAGGTGGAATTAATGTTGCTTCATATACTGCATCTAAAAGTGCAGTTATGGGCTTAACTAAAGCATTCTGTAATGAGCTTGCAGGAAAAGGTATTAATTGTAATGGTATTGCTCCTGGTTATATGGAGACAGATAATACAAAAGATTTAATTAATAATCCTGAAAGATATAATGAAATATTAAGAAGAATCCCACAGGGTAGATGGGGTAAAAAAGAAGATCTTATGGGTGCCGCTATTTATTTAGCTTCAAGTGCTTCAGATTATGTTAATGGATTTACAATTGCTGTAGATGGAGGATGGTTAGCAAGATGATAGAATATATTAAAACAAATAATGCACCTAGTGCGATAGGTCCTTATTCACAAGGAGTAATAATTAATGATTTAATCTATACTTCAGGTCAAATCGCAATTAATCCTACTGATGGATCATTAAATAATAAAGATATAGAAACAGAAACTCATCAAGTTTGTAAAAATATTAAAAATATTTTAGAATCTGTTGGTTCTAATTTAGATAAGGTTATTAAAACAACTGTATTTATTAGAAATATTAATGATTTTGCAAAAATAAATGAAATATATGGTTTGTATTTTAATAGAAAACCTGCAAGAAGCTTAGTAGAAGTTTCAAATTTACCAAAAAATGTTAATATAGAAATCGAAGTTATCGCTTTAAAATAGAATAATATTTTTTAAAATATGACATTTTTCAAAATTTTGTCACATTTTATTATTAATACTTGAAATTTTCTACAATTTAATGATAAAATGATGATGTCTTTGATAAAATCTATTTATCTCTCCCTATTAATAGATAGATTTATAATTCATAGACAACTATAACTCTCCCAATTTTAAGGTTAGGGCTTTGGCCCTAATTTCTTTTTATACAAAAAAATCGACAGAATTAATCTGTCGGTTTTTCATTTTCTATTTCAATATTTTCATTATTATAATTTGATATTTTTGTATTTGAATTTTCTAAATATAATCCATCAATATTTTCTTGATTTATATTAAATCTTTCATCTAAATATTCAAGATATTTTGTATGTAATAATTTTTCTTTTTTTCTTTGTCTTATACCTAATAATATCATAATAGACATAAGTAAAATACCTAATAATAATCCAACAATTAATTGTGGTGTTGAATAGCTAAAATTAGAATTATCATAAACACAGTTTTTAATAACAATTATTGGTGCTACAAAGATAAAAGAAAATGATGCGAACATCGTCTGTGGATTAAATTTATGTATTAGCATTTTAACAAGCTTAGATAATAAGAAGGCTCCTGTAAAATATCCAATCGTATATGATAATAATATTTTAAAATTAGGCATAAATGTTTCTGCGTAAGTAGGAGCGGTAAAATTAGCTAAGGTTGCGAGCATATTTGAAAATGGATAATAAAGTCCTAATGATAAGAATACAACTGCGAAATCAACACCAGGTATGACAAATGTCGCACTCGTGACAAGACCTGTGAGTCCCATTCCTATTACAAATGTCCAGCTTGGATCTTCTGGGAACTCAATTGTCGCACCTTCTTTTGCAAAGAAGTTATAACAAACAATTGATGCGCCAACTATAACAAATGTTATCCAGCATGATATTTTTTTAAAATTACCTTTTAATTTTATAACCATATCTGGGATTGAACCTGCAAGTAAACCTAAAATTACAATGACGGTTGCGAGTGGGAAATTCTTAAATAAAATGTTTACTGATAAGGCTGCGAGCATTGAACCAATGCCATATCCTAAATATAGACATATTAAAAATATAATACTTCGTTTAAAATCTGATACAATATTTGCCATCGCCTCAACCATTACTGTATAAACACCAATGATTATTGCGATAGTAGAGGCACTAAATCCAGGTATTCCGATTGAAATAAGTCCTAATAAAACTCCTTCAAGAAATACAATAAAATGCCTAAAAATACTTTTCGCCACTTTATCACAACCTTACTAAATTTATTATAACAAATTGATTATTAAAATTAAATTTAAAAATTATTATTTTATTTAAAAAAATCAATGAAATATTATAACAAATAAGTTATAATATAAATAATATGGTGGTGAGAATAAATTGAAGATAATTCATACTGCTGATTTACATTTAGAATCAAGCTTAACATCAAATTTAAGAGTATTAAATAGATCATCAAGAAATCAAGAATTACTTGATAATTTTAAGCGTTTAATTGATTATGCTAAAACTCATGAGGTTGATAGAATAATCATTGCTGGAGATTTATTTGATACGCATATTATTATGGGCAAAACCCGTAAATTTATACTTGATTTAATCATATCATCTCCAAGTATAGATTTTATATATATAACTGGTAATCATGAAGAAGATTCATTTATTTCTAAATTAGATATTATTCCATCTAATTTTAAATTCTTCGATAATGATTTTTTTACTATTCATTATTCTGATTGTGATATTACTGGTATTAATTATAATGAAACATATAATTTTAAAAAGCTTAATTTAGATCCAAATAAAATTAATATTTTAACTATTCATGGAGATATTAATACTAATATTAAGCTTAATGAATTAAAAAATAAAAATATAGATTATTTAGCTTTAGGACATATTCATGAATATATTAAGGATAAACTAGATGATAGAGGTATTTATGTTTATCCTGGATGTCTTGAAGGTCGAGGATTTGATGAAACTGGTCCTAAGGGATTTTCTTTAATAAATATTGTTAATAATAAAATAGTAAGTGAATTTGTTCCTTTTGCTAGAAGAGTTATTCATGATGTTTATTGTGATATAACTAATTGTGATTCATATCAAGAATTAAGAGCTTTAATTGATAGTAAATTAGCTGATGTATCTGAAAATGATGTTTTAAAGCTTCATATTACAGGTAAATATTCAATTAATATAATTAAACAAAATGAAGCATTAGAAAATTATTATTCAAATAAATATTATTTTGTAAAATTATACGATGAGACATCTTTAAAGATTAATCCAAAGGAATATGAAAATGATATTTCTTTAAAGGGTGAATTTATTAGAAACGTACTTAATTCTGATTTGTCAGAACAAGATAAAAATAAGGTAATTGAATTTGGCATTAAGGCCTTACTGAAGGAGGAAGTATGAAACTACTTAGTTTATATATTGATAACTTCGGTAAATTATCTGACTATAAATTTGATTTTAATAAGGATTTAAATTCTATTTATGAGGAGAATGGTTGGGGTAAAACTACACTTACTGTTTTCATTAAGGCTATGCTATATGGCATAAATAAAACTGAAAGACAAAAATATACTCCATGGAAGGCACTAACTTCATTTGGTGGAGAACTTGTTATTGAGGTTGGTAAAAAAGAATATCGTATTATTAGAAATTTTAATCCTAAAAAAGCTTCATTAGATGAATTTCATGTTTATGATTTAAAAACTAATTTAGAAGTAACAATGGATTCTAATTTAGGAGAAAAATTTTTAAATTTAAATGATACATCATTTGAAAGATCAGTATTTATTCCTGAGACTGAATTATCTGACGGATTTGGTTCTGATATTGAAGCTAAATTAGCTAATCTAATTGGTGGAACAAATGATTCTGAATCTTTTGATAGTGCGATTGAAATCTTAAAAAATAAAACTCATTTACTAAAATTAAATAGTAAAAAAGGTTTAATTATTGATAAGAAGAATGAATTATTTGATGTTGAATCACAAATATCAGATTTAGATAATAAAATAAATGAAATATCTGAACTTGAAAATGAAATTACAAGATATGATAGTGATATTCAAGTATTAAATGATAAAAAGAAAAAAATTAATAAAAATATCTTAGAGTTTTCTAAAAATCAAGAAAGAATATCTAAATTAAAATTATTAGACAAATATGATAATGATATTAAAGAGGCTGAAGATATTTTAAATAAAAATAATGAAGTATTTAATGGAATAGCTGTAACACAAGATGAAGTTTTAGAAATAAGAGAAAAGAATAAGAAGCTTCAATCACTAAGATTAGAATATGAAGTATTAAAGAGAAATCAAAATACTGATGAAAAATTAAAAGATGTTTCTAAGATGATCAATAGTGAAAATATGCCTTCACCTGAAACACTTCATAGAATTGAAAGAAAAGTAGATAAATATAAACAAGTAAAGAATGTTATAGAATCACATAAAGAACAACCTAAAAAGAAAAAACCAATAGTAGGCATTATATTTGTTATTATCTCAAGCTTAATATTTATAGGTGGTTTAACATCTTTAGTTTGGTTTTTCTTAAATAAAGATACTAAATTATGTTTGTATTTAGGTATTTCTTTATTAAGTGTTTCTGCCTTTGGATTTATTGCCTCACTCGCAGCCTTCTTGGTTAATAATTCTAGAAATCAAACAAGGCTAATAGGTGGACATTTAAAATCATACGATTTTGAATTGAAATCCTTATCAGAAGAAATTAGAGCGTTTTTCTTTAAATATCATTTATATAGCTCTGATTTTTCAAATAACTTATATTTGATTAAATTAAATATTGCTAAATATAATGAAATTTTAAAAGAACGTGATTTACATAATGATTCATATTCTTCAATTGAAAAAGAAATTAAATTATTAAATAATGAAATTTTACATTTCTTGGGACAATTTAATTCATCACCTAATTTAGGAATAGAAGAAAGAATTGGTGAATTAAATACCCATTTAAGAAATCAAGATATTCTATTCAATCAATTATTAGAAAAGCGTGATTTAAAACAAGCCTTTATAGTAGATAATGATTTAAAGAATATCAAAGAATTAAATTTCAATTTGGATTCTTTAAATTCAGAACTTGAAAATATTGATAATGAATTAAATGATATCAATAAAGAAAAGATGTCTATTGAAACTCAAATTAGTCAATATGATGTATTAAAGGCTAAACAAGAAGAATTAAAGAATAATGCGATTATCTTAAAAGATGAAATAGTTAATTTAGAAAATGAATTTAGAATTCTTGAATTATCTATTAAGTATTTAACTGAATCACAAAATAATTTACTTGAAAAGTATGTTAAGCCAATGAAAGATTCAGTTAATAAATATGTTAAATTATTCTTTAAGAATAATGATGATTATAGTATTGATGTTAATTTCAAATTTAAATTTTTAACAAAGAATGGATTAAAGGATATTGATCAATTCTCAAGAGGATATCAAATGATTATTTCTTTATGCATGAGATTTGCATTAATCGATTGTTTATATAATGGAGAAAAGCCATTTATTATACTTGATGATCCATTTGTATCATTTGATGATGAGAAATTAAAATTATCAATTGATTTATTAAAAAATATTTCAAAAGATTATCAAATTGTTTATTTCACATGTCATAAATCAAGAATTTTATAATAACAAAATGGGAGAGATTATATGAAAAATTATAAATTTATTGAAAAAAGATATATTGATGATATTTCATCAGATGTATCTATATATGAACATATAAAAACTAAAGCTAAAATATGTACAATCTTAAATGATGATGATAATAAGGTGTTTTCTATTGCCTTTAGAACACCACCAATCAATGATTGTGGATTAACTCATATTTTAGAACATTCAGTTTTATGTGGTTCAAATAAATATCCAGTTAAAGATCCTTTCGTTGAATTAATTAAAGGCTCTTTAAACACATTTATTAATGCTTTTACATTCCCAGATAAAACAATGTATCCAGTTGCTTCTAAAAATCTAAAGGATTTTAATAATCTTATAGATGTCTATATGGATGCGGTATTTTATCCAAATATTTATAAAAAAGAAGAAATCTTTAAACAAGAAGGATGGCATTATCATTTAGAAAACATCAACGATGATATTACATATAATGGTGTTGTTTATAATGAAATGAAGGGAGCTTTCTCAGACCCAACTCAAATTTTAGGAAGAAATATTATTAATAATTTATATCCAGATAATCAATATCGTTTTGAATCTGGAGGAGATCCTAAATATATTCCTGATTTAAGTTATGAAGATTTTAAGAATTTCCATAAAAAATATTATAGTGCTTCAAATTCATATATTTTCTTATATGGTAATTTGAATATGGAAGAAGAATTAGAGTATTTAGATGAAGCATATTTATCTAAAATGGACTATGTTGAATTTGATACAAGAATTATCCCATCAAAAGGATTTAAAAAGCCAATTTATAAAGAAGGATATTATGAAGTTAATGATGATTTAGAAAATCAAACATTTTTATCTTATAATGTAAGCTTACCTACAACTTTAGATGATAAATTAATGATTGCAGTTAAAATATTAATCAATGCTTTATTTGATGTTGTTGGAGCTCCTTTAAAGGAAGCTTTAGTTAAAGCTAATATTTGTATGGATGTTCAAACATCATTTGATGATGGCTTATTACAACCAACTTTATCAATTATTGGTGTTGGCGGTAATAAAGAAGATGAAGAAAAATTCATTAATATTATTGATAAAGAATTAAAAGAAATAATTAAAAATGGTTTAGATAAGAAAACTATTTTATCAATAATTAATAATTATGAATTTAAAGAAAGAGAAAAATCATTTAGCGCATCATTCCCTAAAGGATTAGATATAATTATAAATTCAATGTCTTCTTGGCTTTATGATGATAATAATTATTATGGTAAATTAGATGTTATTAAGTATTATAAAGAATTAAAAGAAGGACTAGAAAATAATTATTTTGAGAAAATTATTGAAGAGTATATTTTAAATAATAATCATAAATTATATTTTAAATTAATTCCTTCACATGATTGTAATAAATTAAATGATAAAGAATTAAAAGATAAATTAAAAAAGTATAAGGATTCATTATCTAAAGATGAATTATTAAAATTAGTTGATGATACAAAAAAATTAATTGAATATCAACAATCTGAAACAAGAGAAGAAGATTTAAATAAGCTTCCTAAACTTAAAATTTCTGATATTGAAAAAGAACCAGAATGGTTCAATTTAGATGTTAAAGAAAAAAATGGATATAAAATATTATTTTCTAATTATCCAACAAATAAGATTTTATATTTACAATTAGTATTTGATATTTCTAAAATTAATGATGAAGATTTAGCATATGCAAGTTTATATTCAGATTTATTTAGAGATTTACCAACTAAATCTCATTCATATTATGAATTAAATCAATTAATTAGAAATAATTTAGGATCATTAACATTTAATGTTCAACCATATAAAACAATAAATAATGAAGCTAAAATATCTATTGGTATTTCAACAAGCTTATTAATTGAAAATTTAGATTTTTCTTTAAATATTATTTCAGAAATACTAGATGAAACAATTTATGATGAAAAGAGAATAAAAGAAAAATTAGATGAACTTTATCTAAATATTAAACAATCATTTGTTGGTAGTGGTCATAGAGTAGCATATCAAAGATCATTATCTTATATTGATGAATATTCTCATAATTTAGAAATAACAAGTGGTATTTCTTATTATAAATTCATAGAAGATTTAGATTCTAATTTTGATGATAAAAAGGATTATATTGTTAATAAATTAAAAAATGTTGTAAATTTATTATCTAAATCTACATTAATGATAAGAATTACAGGTGATGAAGATATCTATAATAATACTATAGATAAAGTAATAAAATACGCTGATAGATTCCCATTAAATTCAGAATATAAGAAAAATGAATTTAAACCAAAACCAACTCGTGAAGCTATTAAAACTCCATTTAATGTAAATTATGTTTCTAGAACAGGCTTATATAATAATAAATTATATAATGGATCAATTAATGTTTTAGAAAATATTTTATCAATGGGATATTTGTGGGAACAAGTTAGAGTTCTTGGTGGAGCTTATGGAGCTATGCTTAGAGTTTCACAAACTAATACAATCGGTTTTTCATCATATAGAGATCCTAATATTGATAGAACTATGAAAGTTTATGAGGATGTTTTAGATTTTATTTCTAAAATAGATTTAACTGATGATGAATTATTAAAATATAAGATTGGTTCAATTGGTTCTAAACAAACAGTTTTACATAATAGAGATAAAGCATTAGCTGCATTCTCTAATTATATGGCTGGTATAACATATGATTATAAGAAAAAACAAAGAGAAGAATTATTAAACGCAAATGTTAATGATTTAATGAAATTTAAAGAAGCATTTAAAGAATCTTTATCTTATAATAATTATGTTGTTTTAGGAAATTCAGATTCTATAGATAAATCAAAATTAGAATTTGATAATATAATTGAATTATAATGAAAAAACCATATGTTTTTGACATATGGTCTTTTTTATAGTATTTCTCTTTTTAAATATCCTCTAGTATTATTTTTTGAATCAAAATATTTTTTATTAGAATTATTATCTAATTTATCTTTGAATTCATTAATTATTTTATTAACTTCATCTTTAGATTCATTCGTAAATTGTAATCTAAAATTAGTAACATAAGGATTTAATTTATCTAAATCATCAATTAGATTTAATGGCTTTGAATTAATTATATGAGTAATACAATCATTATGATAGATTTCAAATGTTCCAATATCATCCTTTAATTGATATTTATTTTGATTACATTTCCCACATTCGCCATATCTTTTTAATGGACAATATTTTAATGTCATTAAATTTAATTTACCATAAACAATCATTTCAAGATTTGGTTTATTATTATACTTATTTAAATATCCAGAATATAAATCTTTAATATTATCTAATGATGCCTCAGGTGAAATAGTAATTCTTTTAACACCACTTTTTTCTAAATTATAAATTGCTTCACTATTAATTACATTAAAACTATAATCAGATATTAAATATTTATCCTGATATTTATTAATACCACCATAATTACCAACTAAAACATAATCTTCATCAATATCTTGGTATTTAGCATTAACATATGGTGAATAATTTTTATAATAAATATTTTTGATACCTAATTTTTTACATTCTTCATATTGTTCTTGGGTATTACAGAAACAATTTAAAGAAGAAGTAATTTCATTATTGATTTGTTGATTAATATCTTTAATATTAATATCTTTTCTTTCATGTTGGAAATATTCATCTAGTTTTGAAACTAATTTTCTTCTTAAATTATTTATTTCAGAAATTGTTATGAATAAATTATCATTTAAATATGATTCTAAATTATTTAAATAATATGGAGTATCATTTAATTTAGATAGTTGTTTATATAAAGTATTATAATCAATTCCTGAATTTTTAGCTTTATCTAATATCATATCAGATTCAGCCTCAAAATATTCGTTATCAATTGAAATTGTTGCTTTAAGTTTTTCGTTATATTCTCCATAAATAATTATATCAATTGGACATTTTTTTAATGTATCTATTGATAAATCAATAGAAGAATCAGTCATTTTATAAATTTTTTCACCAATTTCTCTTTTTTCATAAATATTTAAATAAATATCATTATTACCTTTTTTTATATGCTTCATATTAGAATCTAAAATATCATCAATTGTAAAATAATAATCATTTATTTTACCTTCAATTCTGATTCTATCATTTATATTTAATGGTCTAGTTAAATGAATTTTAGTTAAGTTTTTATTATATCCAGTGATTGTTCCAATCAAGGCACCTTCATTGGATTTTTTATTTATATCAACTATATTTCCTTTATCCTCATTAAATATAAATCCTTTAGTATAAGCTCTATGAAATACTGTATCAATATCATTTGATTTATAATTTAAATTATCAATTTTATTTCTAAATGCATTAGTAATTAATTTAACATATTCAGGAGATTTCATTCTACCTTCAATTTTAAGTGAATCAACATTTATTTTTAATAATTCATTTAGATTATTGAAAGTATTTAAATCCTTCATAGATAACATAAATCCTTTATCTAATAATTCATCATTTTTATATAATTTATATTCTCTACGACAATTTTGACTACATCTACCACGATTACCACTTCTTAATGTTAATAAACTAGAGAATAAGCAACCACCTGAATAAGATACACATAAGGCACCATAAGAAAATACTTCAAGTGGCATTTTAGAATTATTTTTAATATTTTTTATTTCATCTATTGATAATTCTCTAGCTAAAACACATCTATCAACACCTAATTTTTCAAAAAATTTAACATCATTTAAATCTTTAATACCTACCTGTGTTGATATATGAGCTTCCATAGGCTTTAAATTATCATTAACAAAATTGATTAAGCTATAATCAGCTAATATTAATCCATCTACACCTAATTTATATAATTCAATACAATAATTTTTGGCATCTAGAAGTTCTGATTCTTTAATTATTGTATTAACTGTAACATATACCTTTTTATTTAAAGAATGGGCAAATATTAAAGCTTTTTTTAATTCATCTAATGTTAAATTTTTAGCATAAGCTCTCGCACCGAAACGATCTGTTGCTAGATATATAGCATCCGCACCATTATATAAAGCTTGTTTAAAACATTCAAAATCTCCTGCTGGAGATAATAGCTCTGTCATATTATCACCCTTTCTTTTGGTATTATATATCATTTGATATATTTTTTAAATAAAAAAATGAAGTTATATCATTATGAAACATACTTGCGAGAGTATCGTTTTGGTGTTAAAATTATAAAAGTAATGATTTTGCTATTTTACCATTAGAATGGTAAATAGTTACATTTTTTAAAATTTATGGAGGAAAAAATATGGGATTAAAAGATTTTGCAAAAAATGCATTAAAAAATGCATCGAAGGTTGGTACTGTCAGTGGACACGATTTTCCACTAGGAACTTACATTAATACTGGTTCTAGTGATGGTGAAAGATGGATATTATTTACATATCCTGATAATACTGAAGAAAAGATTACACATGATATGATTAAATGTGCAACAGTTTTAGCAATGGGTGTCATTGATATTCAAAATAAAGGCAATCAAAATATAACATTATATGGAACAAAATATTTAGTTTTATTTAATGATGGTAGACAAGCTGTTTTAACTGTTGGTTTAGGAGAAACTTTATATTTAATAGAAAAAGTATTATTCTAATGCGAAATTTATTCGTAATATATGTGACGTATTATAAATTTTAAAGTATTGAGGAGAGTTTCGTATGGGAATAATGATTTGTCCTAATTGTGGTGGGAAAGTATCAACAACTAGATCTGATTGTCCACATTGCAATTATGTTTTTAAAAAGAAGATTTGTCCTGATTGTAACGAAGAAGTTTTAGAGGATGTTAAAGAATGTCCTGTTTGTGGTCATTATTTTGATGAAGTAGTTAAAGAAGAGAATAGTGAAATAATAAATAAACATACTGAAAATTTAAATTCTGACTTAAATGGACCAAAAACAGATAATGATTTAATTGAATCAAAAAATGAAGATAATAATTCATCATTATGTTCTTGTCCATATTGTGGATCTACAGATTATTTAATGATAGGTAAAAATTATTATTTATGTACTTTATGTAGGATGAAGTTTAATATTTCAGCTAATGAGGTTCAATCCTATAAAAAGGAAATAATTCAACAAGAAGAGGCTCATGAAAAATTAAAAGAAGAAACTATTATTGTTGATAAAAATTTAGCTACAACAGAAGAAAATGTAATTCAAAAAAACCTAACTAATAATGAAGAAAAAGTATCAGTTATTACTGAAAAACAAGATACAAATACTAAAAAATTAAAAGATGAAACTATTATTGTTGATAAAAATTTAGTTAAAACAGAAGAAAATGTAATTCAAAAAAACCTAACTAATAATGAAGAAAAAGTATCAGCTATTACTGAAAAAACATCTAGTAATTATACGAAAATTAATTTTATTTTTAATATTATAATTACTGCAGTTCTATCAATATCATTTATTCTTTTGATAATAGGTTGTTTTGCAAATGTAGAAGATTCGGAGTATGGTAATGCAATGTCATACTATACTGTCGGGTTAGCAGATAGATTAGATTATTCAAATGTGACTATAGAAAAAATTCATTTAATTTTTGATGAAATTATTTTCTTTAGTATGGTTATATGTATAGTGTTATTAGTAGTATTTAATATTTTGTCTATTGTTAAATTCTATAAAAATAAAACTGAATTAAATCTTAATTCAAAAATATACTTTTTGATTCCTGTTATTATGCATTTAATATTATTTATGATTTATATGGGAACTAATAATATTGAATTTGGTTCGGTTTCTCTTTTGATTGGTCTAATTCTTTATATTTTATCTGTCATATCTAATGAAGTATTTTATTTGATAAAAGAAAAAGGAATATCTAAAGCAACAATTTTATTTATAATAAGAAGAACAAGTTTATTCATATTAAGTATTCTTGCTATATTTATGTTGAATAATACATTTGTTGATTATTATCATAATGAGAATCCACTTATGAGTTTATTAATATTTGGAGAACCTGGGGCAACATTTTTATGTTATTTTTCATTTGTTATAGGTTTGGCTTTATTGGTTGTATCTATTTCATTTGAATTTAATAGAAATAAATTTAAATTAGTACATTATATTCCTTTAGTTTTAGGATATGTTTTACTTTTTGTTGGTATGATATCTGTTTACTCACTAGATACTGGATACTTATCTAGTTCATTCTTTGTATTTTTAAGTTTAGAATTTGTATTTATTTCAGCAATTATAGTTATAGATTATCTTCAAACAAAATTTTTAGTAATTAACGATTAAATATAAAAAAAACGAAGCAAATTCTATAAAATGCTTCGTTTTTTGTTTTTTTATAAATTATTTATTATTTAACTTCGTAAGTCCAGTTATATGTATCTTTTAATTTGCCAGATTGAATACCTGTAATTTCATCATATAACATTTGAGATACTTCACCAATCTTACCATTATTAATTGTGAATTTTTCACCATTAACTTCAAGTAAACCAATAGGAGAAATAACTGCTGCGGTACCTGTACCCCAAGCTTCCTCTAATTGACCTGATCTAATTGCTTCCTCAAGTTCATCTAAAGTAATTCTTTTTTCAACTACAGGAATTCCTTTATTCTTTAAAATTTGAATACAAGACTTTCTTGTAATACCAGGTAATATTGAACCAACTAAAGAAGGAGTAACAACTTCACCATTAATCTTAAACATAACGTTCATTGCTCCAACTTCTTCAATATATTTTTTATAAACACAGTCTAACCATAATACTTGTGAATAGCCTTTAGCTTCAGCTTTTTTACCAGCACGAGTAGAAGCGGCATAGTTACCACCACATTTAGTATAACCAGTACCACCTTTTCCTGCAACACGTTCATCTTCAGTTTCAATCATAATTCCAACTGGATTTAATCCTTCTTTATAATAAGAACCAACTGGACATAAAATTACAATAAACATTGCATGATGAACACCATGTACACCTAAAGTATGGTCATCACCAATCATAAATGGTCTTACATATAATGAAGTTCCTTTAGCTGTTGGAACCCAATCTCTATCGATATTTACAAGTGTGCTAACTGCTTGAACGAAATCATCTTCATCAAGTTGTGGTAAGCATAATCTTTCGGCAGAAGAATTCATTCTTTTTGCATTCTCGTATGGACGGAATAATTGAATTTTTCCACTTTCTGTACGATAAGCCTTCATACCTTCAAAAATTTCAGCGCCATAATGAAGTGCTGTAGAGGCAGGAGACATCTCAAGTGGTCCATATGGAACTATTCTTGCATCATGCCAACCCTTACCTTCATCATAATCCATTATGAACATGTAATCTGTAAAATATTTACCAAAGCCTAAATTGTTCATATCTGGCTTTTCTTTTAATTGATCTCTTTTAACGAATTTAATATCTAACATAATAATTCCTCCAAATTCAAATTTAATTATAACTCTAAATAAATTTAATTTGAATATAAAAGTTTAAATTTTTAAAAAATAATATATAATATTATCGGGTGATTAACTATTAATAATCAAGTATTAAATTATAAAATTTTTAATAAGTTAATAAAACCAAGACTAAAAATCCTCAAATTAGTGATTTTTTAAAAATCTTTGAGGATGATAATATTAAAAATAAATATCGCCGTATATTTATTTTACTAATGTAGAATCAAAATCTTGATTATGTTTTTCAAGATAAAATATTGTATTGACTAATCTTCTAGCAACA
>Ga0247611_10001567_pt1 | contig 40290 bp, 43 predicted proteins | sample 177DNAGHGhighgp2_FD_192422 | JGI IMG/M metagenome (GOLD analysis project Ga0247611, IMG submission 192422) | Sheep rumen microbial communities from Palmerston North, Manawatu-Wanganui, New Zealand - 1770 DNA GHGhigh gp2 | ecosystem: Host-associated > Mammals > Digestive system > Stomach > Rumen... | reverse complement strand
ACCATGCAATTGGTTGGGGCTGTCGTACTGAATAAAGCTAAGTGGAAAGCTAATTTTGAAGTGTGGGACTGTGATGGTCAAGGTAAGGCGGTTATTCAATCTCGTATGCCAGGAACGCCCGCAGACCGTATGAGAAGGGGGCTTGTTGAGTTCCATGGTGCTATCGGCGGGGATGCTACATGGTTTAATAATCGTACAATGGGCTATGGTTTAATGGCTCAATTGGCTCGTGAAGGGCGTTTGCACTTCATCGGTGATACTATGGCTCTGGAAAAGCTCCAAGAAGATTTGCGTTCACAGATTTTAACCAGACCACAAAAGTATGGACAAATTCAGTTGGCTCACAAAGACCAAATAAAGAAAATTTTAGGTCGCTCCCCTGACTATTCAGATTCTGTTATGATGGGTGTTTGGTATATGATGACTCGTGCAATGAAGGAAATTGGCGGGGTGCAACACGAAGATATTACTTATAAAAAAGAATTGAAAGTTATAAACAATTCAAGGTATAATACCAAATAGCAAAGGGGGACCGTATGAAAAATCTAAACTATTTTCGGGGCATTTATTCAGAAGCCCAGTCGCTTCGTGCTGGTTGTTCTGCTCGGTGGAATGAGATTGGTAAATTTATTGGTATTACATCTATATTTTCCGTAAACCCAACCGCCGCAACAACAGGCGAAAAAACCACAACAGAAAGCGAAGACTTGGATACTGGCGTGTTTGACCCAACCGCTGTGTTGGCATGCCGTCAGGTTTCACAATATCTGTTGTCGTTGATGTTTGGGCAACGTCAGTGTTTTCAATTGGTAGCAAAAAAACCAGAATATGAAGCTATTTTACAAATGGCATCAGATAAAGCCAATGACATGTTCTCTGATGAACGTGGCTTCTTCTACCAAAACATGTTGTCTTTACTGCGTAATTCTACGGTTCCGTTTGGTAATGGCGGTATGACAGTCGATGTTATGGATGATAATTATCTGCGTTTTAACGATGCGCCATTAGAAGATACAATGATTTATTCCGGTGGAAACGGGGTCGATTTCTTGATTCATAGCAAATTGTATACACCATGGGAATTTGTAGAAACATTTGAAGGCCATGGCGAAATACCCGCTGATATTAAAGCTCGCTATGATGCTGGGGAATGGGCTCGAAACATCGAAGTCGTTCATATCATATATCCAAATACAGAACGTACAAAGGGCGCAAAGGGTACAAATGGCGTTGAATATAAGGGCGTTTATTTCCTGAATACAGATAAAGCAGATTGGCGCGTAGACGAAGATTATCGTGTAAAACCATTCGTTTATTTCCAAGATGTTAAAATGAAGGGCGAACTGTATGCCCGCTCTGATGCAACAAGTGTCATCAGTTCCATCAAAACACTGAATGATACAATCGGGATAGCTATGCTGAACGCAGAACAACTGGGCAACCCACCAAAAGTTGTCAATACAGATGCTCTGGCTGGTGAACAAGTCAATGTGTCACCTGGTGCAACCCTGCTGGCTTCTGGGGAAATGGGGCTGGCGGGCTCACCAGTATTACAATCGTTGACCGTTGGTAATTCTGGTAGCATCGTACAGTTCTTAGCACCATATTTGAAAGACTCTATTACACAGTTCTTTGGTGTTGATAAGATGCTGGACTTCAATAGTAAGTCTAATATGACACTGGGTGAAACGCTGCAAAGAGCCGTTATCCGTAACCAAACTCTGTTGCCGGTGTATTTGTTATATCGTAACCAAATTGTCTTACCATTGGCCAAATTAGTGGCTAAATTGACTATTATGGAAGGCATGGTTGATTATCAGGGGAACGAACCAGACCCACAGTTTTATTATGATGTGGCAAATGATTTGGCGTATGATGTCAGTCCGTTAAACCCAATGGAAGATGTCTATACAAACAATACCATGCAGAAGTTGCTGGAAATCGTCAATCAAATCGCTGCTCTGCAGGGTGTTTGGCCACAGGCTAACCTGTCTATCCAGTACTATAAACTGTTCAAGAACGCAGTGCAGGGTTCTTATCTGGAAAACTACATTGTAGACGAAGAAGAATTCGAACAGCGTAAACAGGCTTATGCAAGACTGATGGCAAATCAAATGGCTGCGGGACAACAAATAGACCCAGTGACCGCGCGTAATAATGTCACAAACCCAGCGATGGGAACTTATGGCAGTAATACGCCGTCTGGCCGTCAGGTACAACAAACCAGCGAAAGCTTAGTTTAAGGATAAATTATGACTAAAGAACAATTAAACGCCGAGTTCGTATCGGTGGCAAATAAAGTCTTTAATTCAGAAGACGGAAGACGTTTCCTTGTCTTGTGGGCTAAGAAAATGGGCATAGACCAATCTATCTTGGCTCCAAGCATAGACGGGCAGGCGGTTAAACTGTCCCCCGACCAACAATTACAGCGCGCGGCAATCTTTGATTTGTTCCACGCGGTGTATTCGTGTTTGCACATAACCATTAAAAAGGAAATAGCACCAGAAATATTTTAACCAAGAACCCTAAATATAAGGATAATTCTTATGGATGACATACTAAATGCAGAAATTCCTTTCGACCAAATCGAAGGGATGGAAGACTCCCCTATGAAAGAAAAATTCAAGAACGTCAAGTCGCTGGTGGTGGCTTACGATAACCTTGAAAAGAAAATGGGGCATAAACGCACTGTAATTCCTACAGATAATTCACCAGAAGAAGACTGGGATGAGTTCTATAAGGATATGCGGCCAGCCGAAGCTAGTGACTATGACGATGTGCTGGAAGATTTGGTTAGCGATGACCAAAAGAAAACCCTGGGCGAAACGTTCCATGCTAATGGCTTATCTAAACGCCAAGCTAAAGCAATTATGGGCGAAATAAGCAAAACGCTGAATACGCGCTTTAATTCTGACTATGGCCAAGAAGATTTTGATAAGGTTATGGAAGAGTTTGGTGAAAACAAACAAGCCCTGACAGACGAAATTGACCAGATATTTGGTGCTGATTTCGTTAAAAGCTCTACCGATGCACCGAATAAAACTATTGCTATGCTGGCAAAGGCTATTCAGTACGAACAGAAAAAGTACGCAGTGAAAGACCCAGTAAAGCCTAAAGGCGGTACAGCTATTGAACCTGGTGCTAAGTCCCAAGCTGATAATGACGTGGCTTTCTATAAAGCTTTGCAGAAAGAACGTCAAAATGGTACTTTGACCAGAGAACGCTTCAAAGAATTAGAAAAACAATATAACCAACAATAACAAAAAGGAAAAACTATGATGGACAACTGGTATAACAAAGCTATGGCAGCCCAGAAAACTAACCCACAAATCGCTGAAATGTTGGAAGCTTATAAGGCTGCACAAGAACCCGCTGATAAAGAAGCATTGAAAACAGCTATGATTGCTTTGCTGGGCGATGATGGTGCGTCTGCAATAACAAAAGATTCACCTGCATTGAAAGAAATAGATGCGCTGGAAATCACCGCTGAAGTCGTTACAATCACTTCTGATTCTGTTGAAACTCTGCACACAGTCACAATGACTATGCCAGAACCAGCAGATTGGTCGCTGAATATGGTACGTTCTTTCTTCCGTAGACGTTTGTTGCCATTTTATTTTCGTGAGAAGAACGTAACATATAAGGCGATTGTTAAAGTCTTGACCGATGAATCTATGATTAAACGTGTCAAGGTTGCGTTCCCGTATGTGAACAAACCACAAGACCAGTGGACACAGGAAGATTTCCAAATGTCCGCTATTGCTCGTGGCTTGTATTCGTTCCCATTGCCAAACACAAAGTCCTTAGGGGAATTGCGTGTCTGGTTGATGAACCACGAAACAGACGAAACTGCAACATTACAGGAATAAAGACGGGGGCAAAAAGCCCCTGTTTTTTTATCTTGTTTTTTTTCTTTTTTATAAGTTATAATCATCCTGAAAGGACAACCGATTATTAGGCCCAATCATTTCCCAATTTTTCGGGCGGCCACAAAAAGCCACAACCCACAAGAACAAGTAAGTTTAACAGACATAAAACAAAGGATAATGCAATGTCTACAATAAACAACTCTCAGGCCATTGAACTGAAGTTTCGTAAGTCCTTTACACTGGCGTTGCAACAGCAAAAATCTCTGTTGCGCGGTTCGGGTGTTGTGGAAGAAGAAATGGATGTCGGTGGTTCAGATTCTAACTACCCATTGGTCGATGCTTTGAGCGACTTCACTGAAATCACAGCTCGTAAACAGGCCAATGCATTCACAGACCCTGTCATCACTAACCGTCATGGCTATACACGTACCTTCTATCAAACATTACCAATTGACAAATCGTTGGATGTTTTACAGTTGGTCGCTGACCCAACATCTGCGTTTATGGCTTCGTTGGTTGCTTTGTTCAACCGCTGGTCTGACCGTCAGATTATAGCTGCGGCTTTGGGTAGTGTTGTTATCGGTGCACCAGATGCAGCTGGTACAACAAAAACATTTGCTCAAGATGGTGGTTTGACGATTGACGGTACAAATGGTTTCAACAAAGATATTATTGACGAAATCACAACTAACGCAATCAACGCAAACATCCCAGATGAAGAAATTCATGGGTCTGTCTTGTGCGTGTCGGGTCAGGAAAATGCTGACTTGTCGAACATTCCGAACTTGGTCAACAAACTGTATACCACTACCGAAGAACGCAATAAACAAATCGTTTATGGTGTTGATGGTATGGCTATCAAACACTTTGCTGGCTCTCGTACTGGTGCTGCGACAGTTACGAACCCTGTCTTGCCAGAATCTTCTGGTGCTCGTACTTGCGTGTGGTTGGCACCACGTGCAGTCTATGGACACATCCGCATCAAAGAAGTTGTCCATACTCCAGACGTTCAGGCGTTGGCAAATACACAGTCAATCAAATTGGTCGTGGAACAACGTTTGTTCCGTACCATGGGTCAACGTGTACAAGCCATCACGACAGACATCTAAGTTTGTTTCCCTTTCCCCTGTGCTCTCGTGCAGGGGTTAGGCAAACAAATGGGGGGTTCTTATGGCAAGCACCAAAATTGAAATATGTGAAATGGCTCTGGGAATTCTTGCGGCAGGTGGCACTGTCCAAAATATAGATGAACCTGAAACCGCCTATGAAAAAGTATTTGCTAAATATTACAACACAATAAAACACAAAACTATGCGGTACGCTTTGAAACATACCGCTATTGTGCGTAAGACTCTGTTGCGAGACCATAATGCACCAGAAGACTTTACATTCAAAGCCAAGTGGAAAATTCCAGAAGATTGTATTAAATTCTTGGGCATTGGTGGTATTCCAGATGCATGGAAAAATAACTATGTGCTGGAAGGCGGTTATATTTGCCCTTCGTGGCCATGTGTCATGAATAGCGAAGAATTAGACGTACGCTATGTTCGTGATATCCCAGAAAGCGAAATGCCTGATGATTTTGTTTTGTTGCTGGCACACGAATTGGCTGCGTTTCCTGGTATCGCACGTCAGCTGACAGATAATAATGAATCACTTGCTTTGGCTCAGGCCGCGCTTGTTTCGTATCGCAGAGAATACAAGAAAAACAACGCAGAAGAAATATTGCCGTCTATTATCAACGAATCTTCTGTACGGCACTATAGCAACTTTGGACAAAGGGCTGGCAAAAGATGACGAAAAAAATGGTCCATTATGGCGATTTTAGATACGGGCGTTTGGACCGTAAGGTTGTCATGCGTGGCGATTTGAAATACAGAAATCAAGGGTTCTTAGAATCTAATAATGTTCTGTGTACAGATAATCTTACAGCGGTTCCAAGACCAGGAACTCGCCTTATAGCAGACTTTGGACCAAATGAAACACGCGTTATTCCGTTCTCTCGTGGGCAAAACGAACAGTATTTGTTGGTTCTGCAGGCCGAAAAACAGTCAATTTACTATGTTGATATGAATGGAAATATGGCTGTTGCATTGGCTGATGATGTTGCTACAGGACTGGTACCAACCGATTTGGCTAGTAATGTAGACCAGGGCTTTACTGTTTCAGAACCTGGGGGCAATACCGATGCGTACAAGGTGTTTACTACGGCTGGTTATGGCGGTCAGGATATTAAAGACATTTCTGTTTCAATGCCAAGTGAAGCTAAGCTCTATGCAATCAACTTCTTGCAGGGTAAAGCTGATGGGCTTACTGTCACAATGACCAAACAAGACAATTCACAGCTTGTGGTTGATGCAGAACCAGAATCTGAAGGGTCAACTAGATTTGTTATGCCTACCGGCTATGATTATTCTAACGTGGTTTCTGTGCGTTTACAGGCGTATATTTATGTCAGCGCAACCCCGTCTTCATCTGGGGGAACTACACTTAGTCATGTCGTGAACTATAGTCGACCACGCCTACGCCTGTCTATTGGTAAATACTTGGCAACGCCAACTGTTACAACGGCAAAGATGTATTCTAATTGCTATATTAAATCGGTTCGCTTGGTGGGGGCAACGGCGGGAACAGAAGCCGTGTGGACAGAACCAATCAACTGGCCAATGGTGGCAAGCTTGGACTATGACCAAAATAATGCGTTTATGTTCTTGGCTCACCCAGATATGACCCCGTATGTCCTTGAAATAAGTGGAACTTTCCAGTTTGCTTCGCTTCAGGCAACGTTCCCGCAGGACTATAATTTTACAACAATGGGCAACCCAGCGCACGTTGCTTGCGGACAGTCTCGTTTGTGGTTTGCTAATATGTTCAAAGAACCAACCACAATCATAGCAAGTAAGATTGGCTATACAATTGGGGACTTCCAAACATTTACACCACAAGTCGTGAACAATGCCTTGATGCCAGACTCTGCATTAAAGTTCACACCAATCGAAATGAAAAACCGCATCGAATGGATATTGGGTGGTGATAATGTGGCCTTGGGCTCGTGGGATGGTACATATAAAATGTTCTATGGGCAGAATGGTGTTATTTCAGCCACAGGCGCGGCAATCAAACAACAGAATGAAGATGCTGCCAGCGGGGTAAAACCAGCGTGGAAAGACGGAAAAATGATATTTACTGGTATTTCTCGCGACAATCTTCGCATGATGGACTACAATATGTATGTTGCGCGCCAAGATTCAGAAGATATTTCAAAGTTCCATACCGAACTAATGGGGCGCATTATAAAGAAGACAATCATCAAGAAAGATGCTTCGAATGATATCTATATCTTGTTTGAAGACGGCACAGCGGCCATGGGGCACTTCTACACCAAAGAAGATAGGGGCTTTTTCCCAATCTCAATTGCTAATGCCGTAATTAAAGATATCAACGTGGTAAAAAGCAATAACGGCGATAGATTGTATTTGACGTGCTTATACGAAGATAATACATGGAAACTGGTCTTGATGGATGAAATAGAACATCCGGCGTTCCCAACATATAAGACAAACTTTAGTGAACACCAAGAAGATATTGCTCGCTGGGTTCAAACTAAGGCACCAATGGACTTTAAGGAATATTTGGGCAACCCGCTATCCTTCTCGCCAGATTATCCATTGTATGTCTCACAGATTCAACGGTTTGACCCTGCTGGCATAACGGGTATTATAGAACAGTACGGGCCTTATGTTGTGTTCTTAAATGACCCAGTCAATGGTGTTACATGGCAAGAGCTGGTTGGGGAAACGCTTTTCTTCGAAGATACAGACTCTTTATATGATTTCTATGTTAAAGTGTATGAAGTCAATGGGTTTATCTTTGGCGTGCCATCTAACCCAGACAACCCGCACTGGAACAATGTGATTATGACACAGGGCAACTATAACTATGCGTTTAGTGCGACCAATGGGTTTGTTGGGGTGACATCTATCAGCCCTAAATATCCAGCAGATTCTATACATGTGTTCTCAGACCGTGAATATTTGGGCGAGTTCCCGTGCAAAGATGAAAACGGCAACCCGATACCAACAATTCAATTGCCAAAGGCTGCGGCTTGTGTTGCTTATGGTATTAAATACCCAATCTACTTCACTTTAGGAAATGTTTCCGCTAATCAGGGTCGAGCAAAACGCAGAATCTCTTTGGTGGACTTTAATACCTTTGCATCATGGGGGCTGTCAGTGGGGACAGAATCTACAAGCCAACTGGTGCAATTATATGACCCAGATAGTATTTATGGCTTGATACCAAAAGCTATGGATACTTGGACACACGTAAAGATTGTTGATGCGTTCTCTGCAGATAAATCATTGCGCGTAGAACAAACAATACCTTATCAGTTCGAAATCATGGGTATTTCGTTGCTGATAGAAGAAAACGACACAGAAACGGGGATGTAAAATGAACGAAACATCTAATTGGGACTTGGCTTATAAATATGGAATGAGTGGTATGAGCAATCTTGCCAATTCATTGTCTGCATTTGGTGCGGCGGCAACTGCTAGCGGAAATGCTAAAATAGCCAAATTAAATAAAGAACGCATGAACCGTAATTACACGGCGGCCATAGATGAAATGAAAACAAACAAGGCGTTGAATTTGGCCAGTAATCGCATGGACTTCGTTCTGTCTGGTTTTAGAGTTGATAAGGGTACAGCCGGAACGACTGGTCTGGTTCAAGATTTGACCACAAAAGTCTATAACAAGGATATAGATATGTTGCGGTTGAACCAACAAACCGAAAATAAAATTTATGACCGTCAAATAAAATCATTCAACGAACAAGCAAAAGCAGATAGACATCAAGGACTTTTTAGTGGTATAATGTCTGTCGTAGATACGGTAGCAACAATAGCTATGCTAATTTAAGGGGGAACCAATGTCAGTAAGTACTATATATTCACCAATATCGGCCACAGGAAACGGCTCTGTTGTAGAGTTCTCGTTTAATTGGCAATTTCAGTCTGTGTCTGAAGTAAAAGTATACGTGGATGATGTTCTGCAGGTTTTGAACACGGACTATTCTTTGGTTTTCCCAGACAATAAAAAATATGGAAAAGTTGTCTTTATGACCGCTCCAGCTAATGGTGCTGCGATTCTTATCAAACGCGTAACATCGCAAACACAAGACAAGTACTTTCCAAACCAAGAACAGTTTAACGCTAATGAAGTAGAAAATGCTTTTGATAAAGCCACGTTGATTGCCCAAGAACAGCAGGTGCAAATGGATGGTTTTGTTGCTGTTCCTGGACCACAAGGTCCTGTTGGTCCACAGGGTCCTAAGGGTGATAAAGGCGATAAGGGGGACAAGGGCGACAAAGGCGATGTTGGTCCCGCTGGTCCACAAGGCATTCAGGGACCGCAGGGAACCCCTGGCGCAACTGGTCCACAAGGAATTCAAGGCGAAAAGGGGGACAAGGGGGATACTGGCGCGACTGGTGCTAAGGGTGACACTGGTGGTGTCGGCCCGCAGGGTATTCAGGGTCCAAAAGGTGACAAGGGCGACAAGGGCGATAAGGGTGATACTGGAGCACAAGGACCCAAGGGAGACCCAGGGGTCGGTTTGAACTATAAAACTCAGGTTGCCACCTATGCTGATTTGCCAGCCAGTGCTACACAGGGGGATGCTTACCAAGTGTTAGCTGATGGTTTGTTCTATATTTGGGGTGACAATGGTTTCCCAGCACAAGGTAATGGTGCCGCTTTGCAGGGACCCAAGGGCGATACTGGTGCCACCGGCGCAACCGGTGCTACTGGGCCGCAGGGTGAAAAAGGCGACAAAGGTGATAAGGGCGACACTGGGGATACTGGTCCACAGGGTCCGCAGGGTGAAACTGGTGCAACGGGTGCTACTGGACCGCAAGGGCCACAGGGCGAACAGGGTATTCAAGGTATTCAGGGGCCACAGGGAATACAAGGTGAAACTGGACCACAAGGACCAGCTGGTGTGGCTAATGTCGTGTTTGGTACAAACTCTAACCCAAGTGCATCTGAAGTCCCAGAAGGTGGAATCTATTACGAAGTGGAAGCATAATGACCGCAAGACAATATAATTTTACAAAACAAAATGGCGTTGTTATGAAAGCCAAAAGACGTTTTACTAAGCAAAATGGCGTGGTAAAGCGTATCTTGTCTGGATGGACTAAAACAAATGGTGTTGTTGAGCAGGTTTATTCATTAAACCGTATTACTCAAAAGGCGACATTTTTTAACTTTCCTAGCAATGATGGTTTTGATTATAAGCTAAAATTTGCTACTATAGATGGGGTTTATGCTTCTAAATTAAATGATGGCGTGGCAAAAGTTATTGCCAATTACTGGAATGCGCCTGTTGTTCAAAATGCACAGACTTCTTGGGGAAGTAATAGCAGTCTTGGATGGAACGAAGCTGGGTGTTTTAATTATGCAGGCGGTGTCACATCTGCTCAAAGTTTCACATATAGCGAAGCTAGTACTCTAAGAGAGACAAATTTGTCTACAATGGATATTGTTGATAGAACAATTAGTGGACAGTGGACAGCGGGTAGTGGCTCACACCCTTCTATAAAGATAAACACAGAACAATATATTATACCAACAACCGATTATAGTGATACTCTGTATTATTTGGTCAATGCTAGTACTTATAATATTCAAACAGTTAGCTGGAACCCCAGCCTACCATTTACATTTGCGAGATATAGCGGTGGGAAAGCTGGTGCTATAACATTGTCTGCTGGCTATGGCGTGATGTGTCAGGCTACCACAACAGACTTGTGTTTTGTCGTTTATGATAATGGTATTATCAGCACTAAGGTTGAACCATTTGTTATAGGTTCTGATTATATAAATGCGATATTTACACCAAATGGCCAAGATGTTATTTTGGATATTTCTTCTTATGGGGTCGCAACTAAAATAGTAAAATTCAACCCAGTAAGTAGATTAGTTTCTGTGTGGCAACTTGGTGTAGTTGGTGCTGTCTTGGGGGCTTATGCAGGATATGTGTTTTTTGCAAGACTGGCAAACGAACCTGGTTTGGCCTTTTATGTTGATAAATATAACATAAGCGGACAGGTTGTTTCTTCTACACCTATTGAATTGCCAAGTGGTTTTGGTGCGCCCACATATATTGGGTCAGATGATGGTTATTGTACTAAGCACTCTGGTCGTTTCGCCGCCATAGTAATAAGCAATAGATACGGTGTTGTTTTTGATTTGTCAAAACTATAAGGATGAAAAATGGTAAAGATTCCACGTAGACAGATTTTAACAGAAAAAATGGAACCCTACAACAGCACAAAGGGTAGTGGTTTGAAGCTGGCTGGTCAGGACTTGAAACTGGCAACACAGACTGTTGCACATACGGTCGATAGAGCCACACCATTTGCAACTGCTGTTCGTGGAACCCCACAAGATACCCCAGAAGCAAATTTCATCCGCGATATTACTGGCATAAACAATCAGTTTGCTATGGTTGATTTAGAAGGTAATGCTAAGATTCAAGCTACTAAAATAAATGCAGACCTTCAAAAGAAGTGGGCTGATAACCCAACCTGTCCAGAATTTCAGGCGGAAGTAAATCAGGCCATTGGGCAAGTGTTTGATGATAACAACGCCGATGTTCCGCTTTCCCAACAATTAAACTGGCAAAAGACAAAACAGGCCACACTGCAGGCGTTTAAGAAAGCTAATATGGAATGGGCGGAAAAACAATCGCTAAGCAATCTAAACCGCCGTGTAAAAAAGATGAACGAAGAAGCCAATAATCGTGCCAACTTCTATGGCGAAAATGATTCTCTGGATGAATTTATGTCAGATAATGCCACGGCGCGTAATTTGCTGAGTGGCATGGCTGATGATTTCGGCATGTCAAAGGAACAGAAGGCTGAAATGCTGTCTGCTTTTGACACCCAACAAATGTTTAATTATTTGAAAGGCTTGGCCAAAACAAACCCAGACAAAGCTGAAGCTATTGTAAACAACAATGATGCGCTGGCTATTATGCTGGGTACAAGTGGGCGCAAAGATTTGGCAAGCGCGGTCAAAACAGCAAGAACCAAGAAAAACAAAGAAACATTGGCCGAACTTGGTATGCCGTCTAATTGGGGCGATGTTACTAAGCGCGCAACGATGGCTTATGCCGATAGACTTGAATCTCAGGGCATTGAACGCGCGGATGCAATTAAAGAAGCAATTCGCCGCATGAAAGAACAGGAAACCAACCTGACAAATGAATTGCGTAGCGGAAACACAAGCGATGAACGCAAAAAAGAAATCATGGCTCAGTTGGAAACATTTACCACAGAAGGCCCACAGGAAGTTGATTACGGTGGCTTTACTGATGAAGATTGGGAAAAGCTGTCTGCTCAAGAACAACAAGAAACGTTAAAACGTGACTTGGAAAAGCACATCCGTAAGGGTCGTGAGTTGCAAAAGACTCGTGCTTCTGATTTGGCTAAGGCACAGATGTATGAAGAATTTAATGCGTTCACCAGTAACCCAAGTGAAGCGACCATTGCAGAGCGCAAGGCAAGCCCAGAATATTATCTGGATAACAACTATAAGAAGGTCACAGATGCGATGGAAAAGTGGTACAAAACCAACCTTAAACCTTCAAATGTAGAACAAACCGCAAATGTCGATGATATATTTGATTCTTTGTCTTTATTGGCTCGCATGAAGGAAGGCGATACTACGTTACCAGACCTGTTCGCCGCATACTATCAAGACTTGGCAAAAATACAGTCAAGTGGTAAATTCACACAAGAAGATATAGATAATTATGCTATGGCCGCCCGTGAAGTTATCAACGACAAAACATTTGCAAAGAACTATGATTATTTGGTAAACAAGGCGCGTGATTATTTCCCAGTAAAAACAGGGCGTTTTTGGACCACTGGTTCTGGTTTGACCGCTAAGGCACTTGAAGACAAGTTCAAACGGGTTCAGGCTGAAGCGTTTGCGTTTGCCACCTATCAGATGTTGCAAGATGGGGGCGACATAACCAATGCCATCGCTAGCTATGTAGGGGCACAAGACGAACTATATAAACAAATGCTCTTGCGTGCGGGTATTGACCTGGATGTGTTGGAAGAAAAACGTGCCAACAATGAACGTGCTATATTTATTTTGAACGGAATTCCACAAGAATATCTTGGCAGAGACGATAATGGTGTTATACTATCTCAAGATGCGTGGGATACTATTCAGGTTCCACAAGCCGTAAAAAGTAACGCAGAACGTGATGAAGCAAGTCGTGCATACGACAAGGCTCGTAAGCGTAATCTGAACCCACAGGCTACAGGAATTATGAGAGATATTATTCAAGAACGTTATCCAGGTGCAATAAAGGATGAAGTATGAGCAAGGAAAATCAACTAACCCCAGAAGAAATAACGTCTGTAATTAGCGAACAACCAGACCTGTACGAACCTACTGTACAGCCACTGGATGCTATACAACAAAACGGATATTACCCTATTGAACTGGATGAAGATAACAACCAGGCTATTACTCCATCGCTAGCAAAGCTCGCTACACCGAAAAGCGATAGAAACTGGATGGAACGCTTGAAGGTTTCCGCTAAAAACGCTGTCTCAAACATTATGAACGAACAATTGACTCATAATGTTGCTATGGGTAATGCGCTTGTCACAATTGGCGACAAAGAACAAGTAGAATATGGTCGCCGTATGGCTTCTGAAGCAAAACGTCATCTAGACGAAATTATGGATGACACAGAACAATTGACACCAGAAGAAGCAGAAAGCTGGGCCGCAGCAATTGGCTCTGGCTCTGTGTCTATGGTAGATTTTGCTGCAAACCTTGCTTTGTTGCGTGGCTTAGGGGCAGGGAAGGTTGGTGCTGAAATCGGTGCGGGTATTCTTGCTGGTATTGCTGGCTATGAAGAAGGGGCCACAAGTGATGTTGAAAAATATATTGCTGATACTGGCGATACCGAACTTAAAAATTATAAGGGCGACAAAAAAGCACTGGCTGTTAATGCTGCAAGTGGTGCTGTACAGGGTGGAATTGAAGCTCTTACCAGTGGTTTAGGCCGCTACATCCTTAATAACCCACTTAGTAAAAAGGTTCTTGGAACAGCAGGACAAAATGCAATACGTAAAGTAATGGGCTCTGCGGTTGGTCGTGCTTTGGCTGCAGGCGCAAATGAATCTGTGAATAATGCCTTTGAAGAGTGGACACAACAGCTGACAGGAAATCTGGCTGAAATTGTGAAGGGCAATAAAGAATTCACTGTTGATAACATCTTGCAGGGTGCTGGGCAGGCCGCTGGCGTTGGTGCATTGTTGGGTTGGATGGCTACACCAGTTATGCAGGAATATGGTCGCAGAAAGACACGTGATTGGGTTAGCGACAAACTGCGTAAGGCTGCAGATGAAAAAGGAATTGAAATATCTGATGCTGAAATAAAGAAGGCCGCCGATGATTTGGTCGGTGCTATTGAATCTAAGGGTGTTCAGCAGGTTACAGATAACTATGAAAAGATAAACCAGATTACTGGCGCAGAATCAGATTTGGCCAAGACCTTATCAAAAGCCTTTGAAGACTTGGTTAATGCTGGTCGTGTGAGATTCCGTGGTGCAACAGAAGACGAAGTTCGCCAAGCTGGTTTAGACTGGGCAAACTGGATGCAGGCACAGGCAATTTTGGACTCTCTGGACCGTGGTGTTGCTTTGTCTGAACATCCATTGAATAATGCGGTTGCAGAGCTTGATAGAATATACCTTGAAGGCACGAATGCGGGCGAAGGTGATTTGCTTACGCTGGATATAAACAACGCACAGGTTCAATATCTGGCTGAACAAATTGACGACTTTATACAAAAAAGCCAACAATCTAGGGAACAGGCAGAAGCGGCCCGTATTGAAGCCCTGCGTGAAGCCGAATTAAATGCCCGTCTGGAAGCAGTAAAAGAATTAGAACAAAATGCTATAGCCGAACTGGAAAAGGCTCGTCTGGAACAAAATGAAGAAGCTATAGCCAATCTTACCCTGGACTTGAATATGCTGACTGCTCGTGTAGATTCTCTTACAAGTGAATTACAGGGACTGATTACAAATCGTCAGCAAAACACAGGTCGTATATCTATTAAACAGGCTAAAGGACTGGAATCACCAAGAAAGGCACCTAAGAAACTGCCTACCAGACAAGAAGTGGCAGATAGGTTTAACAAGGAAATTGTCCAGGCAGATACATTTACAACAGATGAAGGCACATTTACAAACTATAAGATTGTTGGTGACGATAGAAATATGCCAGCATTTACCGTGTTTGAATCACCAGACGGCTTCATTGTGCGTAATGCTTATGTTCCAGAATCTATGCAGAAGGGTGGTATCGCCACTAACTTCTATATGGAAATGAACGAAAGAAGTCTGGAACAGACAGGAAACCCATTGAGAAGCACCCAGCCAAGAACATTAAATAGTGGCAAACAGGTGTTTGAGTTGTCTGAAGCTGGTAAAAAACTTTGGGACAGCATGGTCAGTAAGGGTCTAGCTTCTAAATTGTCTGATGGCACTTACGAATTCAACAGACGTGTAAAAGAAAAAGGACTTTTGTTCCAAGACCTTCCTGCTGAACTCAAAGAACAGTTTAGACTGGCTGAAGAAAATGCCCGTATGGATGAAATGTACCCAGAATATACAGGCGATACCATTGTCGTTGACGGAAAAGAACGCACGGTTTATAACAGCGAAGGTAAGCGTATAAATAAGTCAGCGGAAGCACTTACTAACTTCTGGCGGTGGTTTGGCGACTCTAAAGCAGTAGATTCTAAAGGAAGACCGCTTGTCTTATATCACGGTGCTCGTGGGAACAAAGACATAAAAAGCTTTGACCCAAGTAAAGGCTTTAATGTGGAAGCAAGTTATTTCGCCACAAATCGTAATGCTGCTGGCCATTGGGCACTAAACCCATATTTGAAAAGCTTTGATTCTGTAGAAGATGTTATGAAGCGTGCTAATAATACTACTGATGTAAATGGGCTTTTAGATTTATATAACAAGTATGATTATGAAAACGCAAGAATAACAGAAACAGATGGTGAATATTGGTTAGAAAGCGACTATGGTTTCTCTTATCTTGGCAAAAAAACAGGTGATTATACATATACAAACAACAGCGGAAAAGAAACAAATATATTAGATGTTCTTAGAAGGAAAATAGCATATTCTGTTGGTAAGGCTGTTGATTCTGATTTGTATTCTGTATATGCAAGAGTTGAAAACCCATTACTTGTTCCTGCTGGCAAACAGCCATACTGGAAAATAGACTTTATGGGCAAAACTACAAACACAGAAACAATAGCCCAGTTTGCGAAAGACCACGGCTTTGATGGCGTGATAATTACAGATGTGTATGAAACAGACTATGAAAATAAACTTACAGATGATGTGCTCGTGTTTAATTCTAAACAAGTTAAAAGCACAGACAATTTTGGGTATTATGGTCTGGACAACGATAGATTAGATTATCAGATTGGCTACGCATCTATGAAAGGCGAAATGATTGGCGATTATATAGATGCTAATAAGTTTGCACATACTGGCGAAGGTCCAAATGTTCACGGCTGGGGCAACTATTTCTTGGCTAGCAAAGAAAAAGATAAAGAAAACTATCTGAAAAAGTTTGAAAGCCAAGGGCCAGACCTTAGATATGATGGCAAAGAATTTAATAGCTTTATGTTGAGTGGGCTCGGTATTACGTATCCAGAAACCCAAAGTCTTATTATGAACCGCTTGGGCGACTTGTCTATTACAAAGGCGTGGCTAACTAAAACACTCAGAACGTATTTACGGAATAGCGAAAACCTGTATGAAAACAAGGTGGATAATGTCGTAAAGCAATTTACTATGCTTGGCGAACATACTGAAGAAGAAATTAGGGCTATAATAAAAGACATTGAAGATATTACTAAGCTTACTGGCTATCATTATGGCGCAACATTTGGTTTTCCAAAAGGCTCAGAAGAAGCCAAAATACAGGAAAAACATCTTAAAAATGAAGAATCTAGAAAGTTATTCAAAGAAGTCTACGATGCTTTATTTGAAGAGTTTGGTGGCGAAGACAACCTTAGTACAAACAAAGGCTTTTTTGAAGGAACAATTAGAAGTCTTATGAGTCAGCGCGAGTCTTTGGAAGCGGTCAAAAAATTAGACTTTGATAAGATAACTGGGCGTACTGGTTTGTTGTACAAGGGAATACAACTTAAAGATTACATAGAAAAATATCTGGATGCACCTTATATGTGGCGCGTAAAACAGGACTTCTATTATGCTATGCGTAACGCTATGGCCTTAGGTAAAGACCCAATTAAAGCCATAGAAAGTCTTGATTTTGCCCAAAAGCTGTTTGATGAAGAAAAGTTAAAAGCAGATATTGAAAAGAGAATAGCTGAGAAGGTCGACCCGAAAGACAAGGTTTTAACTTCTAAAATCAAGGGGGCGTTTGATGCTTTCTTGAACAGCTTAGACACTGGTGCTTCTATGGACTCCATTATGAGTGGACTTGGGTTGTCAGAAAACGAAAAAGAAATTATCAACGATATTACTACAGATATGGAAGGCCACGATTATCTGTTTGATGAAAATAATTCGTGGAACCCAAGTATAGCTGAAGTCTTCTTCTCTCTTCGTGAAGATAAGGCTATGAACGAAACCTTGAAGAAGGCAAAAGAATTATTCAAAGATGCTAAGAAGGAAGACTTTGAATATAAGGCTGCCGCTTCTATGTGGAAAACAAATAAAATACCAGAAAATAATGAGTTGCTGGATGAACAAAAGCCACTTTATAAACAACCAGAACAAGTAAAAGAAGCTATAAAAAAGCTTTATGCTGATACTGGGATGGGGATACGGCCCGTTGTTACGTATAACGTGCATATTAAAGACGTGTTGAAAGATGGTGACATACTTAAAAAAATCAACACAGACGGCACATATTTTGCTAATTGGGAAATAGTAGAAGAATATAACCGTTTCACTAATCATTTTATTGAAGTGTGGGTGTCACGTGGTTTGTCTGATGCAAAAACCTATATTAAAGAAAATATAGAAGCTAGACAAGCTGAAATGGATGGGGCAAAAAGACAGGCCAAAAAATTTGACGGTAGTGATGAAAATAGTGCAGACCGTGCTAATAAGGAAATGTGGGAAGGTCGTGTTGCAAGAGCTCGTGTACATCGTGATATAGTAAAACAGGTATGGGATAAAATTAAAAACATACCAGATAATGCAAACGTGGATGATTATGCGACTACTTCGGAAACCTTTAGTGACGAGTCGGGTAAAAAATACCTTCAGTCTCTTGTGGATGATTTTGGGTTAGAACACGGTGACTACCTAAAACCAGAAGATGTTGGCGCAAAGAGTTCGGTGGATGCTGCGGTTAAGCTTATGTTAAAATACGGCATCCGTGGTATTAGATACTTTGGTCGTGAAGACGGGCGTGGTTTTGTAACATTTGAACCAACCTTGATGACAGAACGTATATACCAAGATAACGTGGATAAACTTGTTGCGACACACGGTATTAGAAAAGAAGGAATAGAACAAGCTCTGGAAGTTGGTGGGTTCGCGATGCCATCGTTAGCCATTACAAAAGACTTGGATAGTAATACCTATGGCGAAATCTTGTTTGTGGCACCGGCATCCATGGCACAACCGTCTCGTACAACCAGGGTTTATGACCGTGATGCGTGGACCCCAATGGTTGACTTTGTTGAATACACTGCAAGAGAAGGCTTTTTCGATAGAGTAAAGGAAATACTTGTGTTGCACGGAGTTGACCCCAACGCAACATCAACCTATGTGTCCAACATCGAACAAGAATCGGGCACGTGGCCAGAAAACAATATTATGGCCAAGCAACTGTTTGGTATCTACAAAGGGATGGATGTTAACGAAGTTCCTTATATCCAAAGAGAGTTTGATAATAATTCCGACTTGCGCAAAGAATACTTGAATTGGTATAAAGAATTTATTGTACCCAATATGAAGGGGCGTATATTTAAGGGCTTCTCAAAGAACGGGAACCGCATTTATGCACCAGCAACACTTGAAAACATTATGAAAGAAATAAAGACACAACCAGAACACAGGGTGTTTCCTGACATGGATGCTGTAAACTTTCATGATGTTGCAAGAGAACTTGTCTCGCGCTTTAAGAGCACCAAAGAAATAAAGAAAGAACAAGACCGTCTTGTTGATACAAACACTGCTTATGAAGGGGAACGAGAATTACAGGTTGAATATTATGACCTTGCTGCATCGTTAAATACTGTAGAAGGGTCACAGTATCCAGAATTCCGTTTCTCGGCAGCGTTGCTGGACACCGATGGCACCTTAGCGGAACGCTTGAAAAAGTACGACTTTAAGAACGATGAAGAAAGTGTCAAAAAAGTCGAAGCTATCATTGAGAAAATTAAAAAGATGCCCGCTCGGTATTTTGAAGCAAAACCAAAACGGGCTGTTCGTTTTAACGAATTTAAGGCCGTCTTCGTTCCTGCTTTACAAGAATATGACGAAATCGCTTTCCGTTTGGGCGAACAAGGGGCCCGTGTAATACGCTATGACTCTTCTGCACAACGTGATGATTTGTTCAACCAGTTGGTGTCAGAAGAAAAGGATATTCAATTCCAGAACAAAAAGACCAGTGCATCTAAAACTGGCCTTGGGAAAGAATATCGTGGTGCGTACGACCCATTAACAAGAGCTATATTGTTCTCAAAGGTTTCAGATGTTACAACCCTGTTCCACGAATCAGCACACTACTGGTTTGATAGAAACCTGCGCTATTATAAGACAGGTATGGCATCGCCAGAGTGGAAAGATAGATGGGAAAAGGTGATGGAAGAACTTGGCGTTGTTCCAAATGCTCGTGGCTATGTTACAGCTGCATCTGTTAAGGCTGGTTCTGAAAAGTTCGCACGTTCTATGGAAGCTTACTTGAAGACAGGCGAATATGAAAACGCAGCGATGCAGTGGGCGCACCAAGACTATAAGAATATGGTTGGGCGTGTGTATCGTAATCTGTGGAAAAATTACTGGGGGCTGGAAGATTTATCGCCAGCAGTCAAAGATTGGTTCAATATGAACGGCTTTGATGTGTCTAACCCAATGACAGCCTTTGCCGAAAAAACCACAATGGATACAGCTGAAGAAGATATCGGTAATATCGTGGCCACAGATGAAACGAAGCCAGATGTCCCAGCCGTTGTTCAAGAAGAAGCAGATGCGGCAAATGGACAGGTTGTTGAAAACCGTAAGGGCGAAGTTGCTATCGTACCAGAAGATGAATACGAAACAAACAAACGTGCCCACTCTAAATTACCAGAATCGGCTGAAAGGGCTACAGGCGTGGAAATGGAACCAATTATGTTCAACCGCCGTTCTATGTCTGATTCTTTGCGTGCAGCACGTGATTTGGTTGATAGAGACCCTGTGCGTGCGTGGGAAGCACTTAAAGCTGGCGATGATATGATTGACGGTTTGTATGCGGGGGATATATATCGTGCCTTGATTTCCAAGTATAAGGAAGAAAACAACCCAACAATGATAAAAACAGTCGTGCAGTCTTTTGCTAATGCAGCTAGACGTGCTGGGCGTTCTGTGAAAGCCTTTGACCTGGAAACACCAACCGTATCATTTGAAGGAACCATCAGCTCGCTGAATAAGGTATTTGCAACAAAATCAAATGATGCTAAAGTTAATGAGTTGGTTAAACAAATCAAGAACTTCTTACACGACCCAGAAGCTTTGAATAAGGGCTGGGAAGAATTTAAGAAAGCTGTTGAGTGCAAATAAAAAGGATAAGAAATGGCCTGTATTTTACCAGAAGCATTTGAATCTATGGAAAAAGACCTTCAGTCCCAAGGAAAAGACATTCTGGACTTGGCCGATTTGTCTTCTGCAAAACGACTGGAATTCTTCAAAAAGCACGTTGGGGATGCAAACGCCGAATTTATGAACAAGGAATATGAAAAGCGGATGTTGGGCGACTATACAAGAGAACGTTTATCCAAGGCCATAGACAAATGGACTGATGAAGGCATCAAGGAATCTGTCCGTAAAGATTTGATTGCTACGATTGCCGATGAGAAGAACTCTGACATCTTTAATGCGGCTAGCTCTGATGAATTCTTGGCTCAGTTAGCAAAAACAAAGCTTGGCTTTACCATTTCCCACGAAAACGCTAAGGCACTCTATGACTCTGTGCAGACCATTGAAGCCCGTAAGGATGCGTTGCTGTCTGCTATGCCTAATTACGAAACAATGACCACAGATGAGTGGAACAAGATATTTAGAGACAAAAACGACCCACGTTCTAAGCTGATTGAAGAATATGGGATGGCGGTTGTTAAATACGATTTGCAATATAAAACCATACGTTTGGCTGCGGAATTGAAATCTAAGGGGATGTTGGAAGCGGCAAACCGTCTGCTTGGGCAATTCAAATCATTGAAGGCTACATTGGATATGTCGTATCCACGCCAGCTGGCTGGGTTGTTTATGGTGAACCCTAAGGGAACTTGGGAAGCGTTCAAGAAGGGTGCAATTGCTCAGTGGAATTTGACAGAAGGTGCTACGAGCTCCGGTAATGCTATGATGGCGATGATTTATGCTATGCCGAACTTTATGAACGGTAATATGCGCATCGCTGGTGTGGACATCGGGGAACTAGAAGAAGCCTTCCCAGAATCTTGGATACAGGGTGGTATTGAAGCAGTGGACAAATGGCTGGGCAAACACGGTCTTCAGTTGGGCAAAGACGGCACATTAACCTATATTGACTTTGCTACACGTGCTGAAAACGGCTTTAAGGTGGCTATACAGATGGCTCGTGCTAACGAATTTAACCGTATGTACGACCTAAATAAAAGCTTGGGTGGAACGTTCCAAGATTTACTTGACCAAGATATAGGTGGATATATTAACTCTCAATCTGGTCGTGCAGAAAAAATATTTAGGATGGGTACGGCTGTAAATGGTGCTCGCTGGTTGAACGTGTTACTGTTTGCGCCTAAGTTCTTTGGTTCCCAGATTGAACGTGTATTGAACCTTAGATATGCGCCATTAGATGTTGCAACGGCCATAAAAACTAAATCTCTGGCCGTAAGAACACCTAATCAAGGGCGTGGGCGTGCGGCAATCGGTAATGTAATGTTCATAACCGCTGGTATCTTATTGAGATTACTGGCAAAAGCTATACTTGGCGACAAAGACCCAGACGATTGGGATGAACTGGAAGATATGTGGAACCCAATCTCTACTTACTTTGGTAAGGTGAAGATAGGTGATGCCACGTTTGATTTGTCATTTGGTACAGCAAACAATGTTCGTGCTATCTCTCAAATCTTAGCTATGCGTAGAAAGAACATAAATGGCCAGACAAAGAGTGTTAAACCTTGGGATGTAATATCTACCGTTATGGAAGGCAAGGCGGCTCCAGGGTTTGTTTTGGCGTGGAATTCGTATCGTAGAGCGGGTTATGACCTTGGTGCGTTCAAGACGGCTCCAAAGTCTTATCAGGGCGAAGAGCTTGGCTGGACAGATATTTTAGGGGAACCGTGGTCGCCAATCTTGGTGGATAACATAATAGAACAATACGAAAACGGTGGAAATCTGTATTCTATTGCTACGTTGGCTAATCTGGCTGACTTCTTCGGTATCGGTACAAACATCTTCTATTTAAGCGAAAATGATGCACTGAAAGACCCAGAAGCATTTAAGCAAGAAAAGAAAATGTTGCGTGAAGTCGGTGGGAATAAAATCAACCTTAAACCAACATCTAACTCTAAGTATTTACAGGGAATATCTACAGAAGAAGCAGACCGTAGAGCCAAAGAGTTTTCTGAAAGGTTATTGGCGGCGTATAATGAAATAATGAAAAACCCCAATTTGAGCCTGGCAGAAAAGAAAAAAGAATACAGCAAAACACGTAAAAAAATAACTGCGGATATGAATAAACTATACCCGTCAAAATAATGTTGAAATAAAAAGTTTTTTTAAGTTATAATCAAATCGTAAAGGGGGAACTATTTATGAAAAAAATCGACAGAACTGTTAAAAAATCTAGCAGGGTTTCCCGTAACTCTAAACCTAAACACTCCATTAGCCGTTTTATAAAAGGATAAGCTATGACAGACATCAAATATGACGAATCTAAGGGCTCAGACAAATGCACAGTTACCACAGATGGTGGTGAAGTAGTGCGTGCTATGAACGTCAATTCCGTAAGTGGCGAAGTGATTTATGATAAATCAAAGGGTTCTGTACAGAGCACAGTAATTACAGAAGGCGGTCAAACGGTTCGTGCTATGAATGTAGTAAACCTTGGCGAAGGTGGTGGCGGCGGTGACGTTGACTATAATCGTGTTGTAGAAAAAACCGCATCTGCATTGCCAACACCAACAGCAGAATTGGCTGGTAAGGCATATATGTATGTTGGCGAAACTAGACTTTCTGATGATATTGTGTATGGTGGCGCATATCAAAACGGTTCTATTTATGAATGTGTGTTGGGCACAACACCGGCATCTATGAATGTTACAACTTCTAGTTCTACCATTGAAGATGTAAATATATATAACAAGGAAGCGTTTCTTCAGTTTACCGGCATGTCGGATGGCGATACTGTTACGTTTACCTACGTTGATTCTGGTACGACCGATTGGAACCCAACCAGTGGGGAAGTCGATGGGCTTGTGTGGAGTATAGCAGATACAATGGTGTTTAACACTGCTTTACACACTGCGTTTCCTAATGTAGATTATAGCAGATTAGACAACGTTGAAATAAATTATAACGGACAGGAGTTTGGCATTATATTATGGACAGAAGGATGGAGTGAACAATTAGCCAGCGCAAACAATATAAACCCAGCCGATTACGGTGTTACTGTTGACACTTCTGGGTATTCTGGTGGTGGGTGGACAACGTTCAACACTTATGTGCGCTCTGTCGCATACTGGGACTATAATGGTGAACATTTAACACAAGATGAATTGTGGAGTCATGGTCTTAGCATGGCGGGCACACCATCTAACAATGACACCATAAGCGTTTCTTATACAGCGGCTCAAGCTGGGTATGTTTGGAGCAAGCTTGACGACAAATGGTATAAGTTGCCAGAACTAGTAAGCAACCCAAACAGGGTTGTACAACTTGTTAATTGGCAAGATGGTCGTGAACGCTATAGATTTTATGCTAGTTCCGAAGTACACCACGACTCACAAATCAACGCTTCACAGACCGCCGGCAGTGGTTTAACAGACTTGTTTGTAGACCGCGATATATTTGGTAATAAGGTCGGTTGGCCTGACCATGATGTAGACGTTGTGTTTAAGTTCGTGGAAACAACACAAACTACTGGTAATGTGACTTATAATTTAAGAAACATACAGGCGACAATAGACTTAAACACGTTCTATTCTGCGCTCAAGGGAGTCACTACGGTTGATATGGCCAATATGTATAAGCCAGAATACGCTGATGGTGGTTGGCAGATTGCATATAGAGACCAAGACTATAACTGGGGTATTATAGCGCAAGGTATAGACCCAGCCCAGTGGGGTATAACAATAACATCTGGAACACCCGAACCTATGCAAGATAGCATTGAAGTTTACTTCACCGCTTTTGGTGGTGACCAGTGGGGCGTATATATTGACGAAACACTTCAAGAAACGGGTTCTATTTCCGATTGGGGTATTTTCTACTCCGGCACACCAGTTGTTGGTGACGAAATAACAGGTGTATATAAAACTTGGTACACATCTTACGTGTGGCAAGAAGTTCAAACTTCTGCTTACTCACCATCAAATACTGTGGTAACTCTTGCCGTGGATGGATGGCAAAACAATACACAAACCGTACATGCGGGCGTAAGCGCACTGCAAGACAAGGTGGTTATTGTAAGTCCAACACCAGAAAGTATAGACAATTACACCGCTGCTGGAATAAAGTGTACCGAACAACACGAATATACGCTAACATTTACGTGTACACAAGTGCCGCAGAATGAAATAAGCGTCAATATTGTTGTAATGTAAGGAGTGTATAATGCCAATTATGAATATGATTACTTCTGGTGGGTCGTCAGGCGGGCTGTCTATCAAATTGACCAAAGAAAACGGAAGCCTGTCAAAAACCCAAGGCCAAAAAATTGTTGACTTTTCTGGTGTCACGACCATTCCTTCGTATGGTATGGATAGTGCTTATCGGGGTATTAGTGTTGTTACGCCGACAGAAGACGGTGTTTTGAACCTGAGTTCAATACAAACATTGTCAGACCATGCACTCGAATCTACTTTTTTGAACACTAGCGGAATCACCCAAGTTGTCATGAATAGCACTATTACCTTAAATACGTGGAATTGTATGAATTGTGCATTTGGAAATTCTACCATCCAGTCGGCTGATTTAAGTGGTGTTACTGAGATTTCCGGACAGGGTGCGGCTCAAGAAATGTTCCGAGCAAACCAGAGTCTAACAACAGTAAATCTTACCAATCTAGAGACAATATCAGGGGCGAATGGCGCGAATGGAATGTTTACCCAGTGCCATGCTTTGCCAGAAATTAGTCTTCCGCTGTTGTCCAGTATAAGCGGCACTGGTGCTGCGCAAGCAATGTTTTATGACTGCGGAAACTTGGCTAGTATCGACATGCCGAGTCTGTATCTAATTGACGGTGATTATGCGGCTATGTATATGTTTCAAGGTGTAGCCGTGAGTACCATACGATTTCCCGCACTTCGTTACATATCTGGCTACAGTGCGATGCAAGGCGCATTTATGGGGGCGAATGTAGACCGAGTAAGACTAACTAACCTTCGTGGAATTGGCGGTCAAACTTGTTTTTATCAAGCGTTTTATGCAACCCCAATGACAGTGTTGTCGGTGCCAAGACTAACATCAGTAAGTGGTCAGCAGGCTCTCATAGGGGCGTTTGGTGCCACCGGACTTACCGAAGTAAGATTCTACAATTTGGCACTGATACGTGGGGTACAACCATTTGACCAAGCGTTTTTGTCTTGCGCAAATTTAGCCAACTTGTACTTTTATGCAATAGATGGCGACACATTCGATGGGGAAGTTTCCGCATTTAATAGAATGTTGCGGAATTGTCCTAATGTAACAGTACATTTTCCATCTAATAGACAAACGCTTATCGAAGGTATGACGGGATATTCTACAACAGCGCCGTTTGGGGCTACCGCTGGACAGGTGTTGTTCGATTTGCCACCAACCGCCACCTTGACTGTTAGTACTGACACTGGCAATGTTCAATTCAAACGCTCCCCAGCATTTGACGAAGACACCCAAGGTAACGGGTTGGCGTGGCGTGGCGCAGAAGCCCTTGATGCCGAAGACCAGATGTATTATACGAGCGGAACGTCTTTGCCGGCTGTAAATGATTCGTTGTATTCGGACTCGGCATGCACAACATCGGTGGGCACGATTACGGCTGTAACAGAATAAAGGAGTGAACTATGGCAAAAGAAATTATAACCAAAATACAGAAATGTGTTGAATTGGCAATTCCGTTTGTGGCGGCTGTTACGGCTGTCTGGGGGTTGGACATCGCGGCGTATGCCACGGCCATCGGCACGGCAATTATTTACGTTCTGGAAGCGGTTAAAAAGTTCGTGAAATAAATGTGTGCACAGCTGGATGTTTTGAAGAAGATACGTAAGAAAGGTAAGGTCAATGGTTTCGATGTTGACCTTGCTGAAGCGCAAGTCAAGGACTACATGGTCATGAAGAGACGAGTTGAAACTATTGAATCTGATGTGTCTTCCATCAAAAACACGCTGGTCGAACATGGTACAAAGTTAGACCTTATCATCCAACGCTTGAACAGTCCCGTTGAAGCCGAGCGTGAAGCCGGACAGAAGTGGAATCTGTTGGTATCTATAACAAAACATAAAGCCGCATGGGTTATCTTGGCGGTCGTGCTCACAGCATTTGCGCTGGCTGGTGAAAAGCTGGTCGGCATTATTGAAAAACTAATATAGGGGGTCAAAATGCCTTGTGGAAAAAAGAAACGTAAATAAGGAAGGGACACGGTGGAAATAACGAAGAAACAATGGAAAACACTGTACAGAGAGCAAATTCGTCTGGGCATGTGTTATTGTTATCTTTGTGGAAAACCGATTGAAAGCGAAAAAGATTTCAATCTGGACCATTGTGTGCCGACTAGCCGTGGGGGTGCCAACGAGCCACATAATTGGCGGGCCACCCACAAAACGTGTAATAGTACTAAGGGCGCACTAACGCTTGAAGAATATAAAGAGTGGTTGCGCCTTGAAACAATTAGAAACGGGGGGCTGTCCAAATGAAAGCAATTCAATTCAATACTACTGTTCGTGCCAATGTTCCGCTCAAAATAGCATTCTTTTCAGACACCCACGTAGACAGCCCAAATTTTGATGAACCTACATTTGTGGAACACGCGCGTTATTGCTTAGAAGACCAGCGGTACATGCTGTTTGGCGGTGATATATTTGATGCCATTTCGCGTACTGATACTAAACGCGCAGTAAACTCACTATTGGAAAAGGGCGATAATCAGTACAACATAAAATTAGACAGGGCGTACGAACTGTTAAAGCCGTACCGTGAACAAATATTATTCTTTGGCCGTGGCAACCATGAAGAAAGCGTATTGAAATATAATGGCGTTGATTTGTTGGAATTGTTGGCGCGGATGCTGAATTCTGGACAAAAGCACCAGATAGCAGTGGGCAACTATGCAAACTTCTTACGGTTTAACTTCCAAGACAAGCGCGGCAAAAGTGCTGCACATTATGATATTTATCAACATCATGGAATGGGCGCATCCGCTCCCGTTACTAAGGGTATGATTGACTTTAATCGTATCGCTAAGGGCGTGAACGCAGATTTGATATGGTGTGGACACAAACATCAAGCCATCATAGATGCCAGCGACCCTATTATGTTCCTGAATCAAAATGGGGATGTTATTATTAAAAACCGCCAATGCATCATGACACCATCATATCAAAAAGGGCGTACAATTGACCCAAATATAAACTTTGCCGAACGTATGTATTCGCATACTGCCTTGTCTGGTTTTGGACAACTGAACCTTACGCCAGTCTGTCGCAACGGTGGATATGAAATAATTCCTGAATTAAAACTCACAAATAAAACATCGCAGGCACTGGGTAGTATGGTCGCTTCTAAAATCAAACAAAAGGCACGCTAATGAAAATAATCATATTTGCTATAAAAACCTTTGTGTTATTACTTTTGCTTGGTATGTTCCTGTTGCTGTGCGGGTGTGCCAAAAAGCCGTCTGTGACCGAAAATTTAGCTAATACGGCCCATCAAACCATAGCCGCAATACAGAAGGACATGCCAGAAGAGTGTAAAACAGAGTCTAATAATATTAAATTTGCCATTGTAGATTCACTTGTTGATGAAATATATCAAACATGCGAAATACAAAAAACATCATTGGTTCACGATAAGATTAAATGGCAGTCGGCGTTTTTTGCTTTGGGACTGGTGTTTTTGGCCTTTTTAGGTAGGGGGATACTAAAATGACGTTTGATAAGGCTTTTATGCTGGTGGTTGGGGCTGAAGGCATTTATTCGTCAGACCCGAACGATAATGGCAACTGGACTGGCGGAAGGCGCGGGTCTGGTGAATTTATGGGTACAAAATACGGCATTGCTGCAAATACCTACGGAAAGGCATTAAAAGCGGCTGGGAAGACGATTAAAGATTTAACACTGGATGATGCCAAGGAAATCTATAAACGCGATTATTGGGATGCTATGCGGTTAGAAGAAATACCAGAAATATATCGTTATCCATTGTTTTCTTGTGGTGTAAATTGTGGTATACGTAGAGCTATAAAGCTATTCCAGAGTGTTTTGTGCGTGATAGTAGATGGTGTTATTGGTGGGGCGACAATTCGTGCAGCCAGAACATATCGTGATAAAGAAGGTATGCTAGAAGATTTTTTGCTGGCGTGGTCTGATTATTATGATGCTGTGGTTCAAAAGAACCCTACCTTAGCTGCATATAGACGTGGATGGCAAAACAGAATAAATGAAGTAAAAAAAGAATCTCTTAAATCATAAGTTGTGTGATTCTTTTATTTTGTCCATACGCTTCTTCGTTGGGTTTGGTACAGTATTCTTTGTGGCCCAGATTCTAATTCCTTGAATCACGAAACCAGATGGCTCCCATTTTTTGCCACGTGATGTTTCACCACGTATCCATCTGTCTGCTTGAAAACACAAGTTCTGTCTAGTCCCTATTTGCGGATATTTTCTAATGACATCCTGAGATGTGTTATATGTAATTCCGTCTATCACAAATGTATATTTGTTTTTGTAAGTCATTTTAGGGACTTTCTTTGTGCGATATTTACAATAATAAAACATCTTGTCGGCTAGTGACATTATATCTAGGTTTTCAATATTGTTATTGTTTTTATCCCCGTCTTTATTAAATACAATATACCCCTTGGGAACTTCGCCAACAAAAGCCGTATACACCAGATGTCTTATAGGCCATGCCTTTTTATAGTATTTGCTACACAAAACATAACATGGCGCAAATCTACCCCGTGATGGTGTAAGAAACTTTCCATCAAATCTATAATGTGCCGAACGACACAGCCCATCGCTTGAGATTTTATAATTTCTGTTCTGTGGACAAGTACGCCATTTACGCATCGTTCTATTCCTTTTGTTCCATTAGTAATTTAATATCGGGCATTAGTTCACCTTTTTTTCTACTACAACAATAGTATCGTTATGCCACCCCCCGTGTGCGACTAACATAATTTCAACAATCTCAAAACCGTATTTTTTCCCAATACCACCAGAGTTCCAAGAACACGTTATTACATAACCACCCTTTTTTACTATACGACCAATCTGTTCTTTTTGCTCAGACCAATATCTTGACTGCGTTGTCTTGGTGTTGACTGTCCTACCAAACATCTTATAACACTCGGACACCTGTCTTGGCGAATACGGTGGGTCATAAAGCACACAATCAACTGAACTATCGCCCTGCATTTTTAGAAAATCTGTCGCATCAAGATGGTAATCAGTCGGACAATTTGGGTCTATGTCGTTAGTGATTGTTGCCAATTTTGCATCGTTAGCAAACGGGTCAACTGATACGCCAAAAATGTATTTATCAACTAGTTTTCTAATTGGTTTTATTGAAAAAGTTTTAGAATTAGGCATACACCATTCACGACTAATTGTCATTTTCATCGTTCTATTCCTTTTGTTCTGGTAGGGTTAATTGTGTTGGTTCGTTTTCAATTCTTTCTTCTGCAATCTTAAAATACTTTGGGTCAAGTTCTATACCGATAAAGTTTCGGTTTAAGTGTTTGCAGGCAACACCTGTTGTGCCACTACCCATAAACATATCAAGCACCGTATCATTTGGTTTGGTTGAAAGCGCAATACAGGTTTCTGGCAATTCAACAGGAAAACCACTATGCCCCCATTTTGATTTTGTTTCTTTACGCCCAAACTCTGTGTTGTGTTGCTTACCACTGTTGAACGGCAATTCCCATACATTACCGACATTTTTTGTTTTGAACATATCTGGGTGTAAATTGTATGCCAGTTCTTTATTTAGTTCCACACCAGCAGATGTATGGCGCAACATAAAGATATATTCGCACTGGTTCGTCAGTTGTCTGTTTGTGTTGGCTGGTTGTTGGTTATACCGATACCAAATAATCGTGTCGTGCAGTTTATACATAAGTTCTCTGGTGGCTATTTCCATCATTTCAAATGCACGAATTGTTATTTCGCTGTCGTTGATAACATTAAGCCAAAATGTTCCATTGGGTGCTAGTATGCGTTTTGCTTCTGCAAGCCACTTTCTGCACCAATCAAGATACTGGGCATACGAGTTAAAATATGCTTCGTATTCAAACCCTTTCCAGTATGGTGGCGATGTCATAATGCAATCAACCGACTTGTCGGGTATCTGTTTCATAACTTCCAAACAATCGCCTTGATATAACTGCATCATTTATCCTTTTGTTCTAGTGCTGTTATTTTTTCTATGGCTTCATCCATACCTGTCGCAAGCATTTCAAAACCCGCAATTCTCGCTAGTGTTCTGCCTGAATCTAACGCATCAACGGCAACATCCAATGCCTTGCGTGTGCGGTCTAAATCGGTTTCAAGTGCAAGAATATATGACGATAAATCTTTTGAATAACACCATTTTTCAACTTTGTCCGCACCAAATATGCCATACTGATTATGTTGTGGATGATAACTAGAAAAATACAAATATCCGTCAACATAAAAGGCTATATCTTCATACGGTTTTGGTGTTTCATCTACTGTATGCCAAATATCACTCATTTTACATCCTTTTGTTCTAGTGCTGTTATTTTGTCTAATGCATCTTGTGCTATAGCATAATCTTGAGCACACCAATCTGTTCTTTTCAACGCATCAACAGCGATTTCCAACGCCTTGCGTGTGCGTATAAGTTCTGAAAATAATTTACTATCGCCAAATAAGTTGCATTTAGAACACCATACTTTACTTGTTCCATCTGTATATTTAGCCCAAGTTTCTAATTCCTGCTGACAGAACGGACATTTAAGTTCACTCATTGTTGCCACCTCTCAATAAATCTGTCATTTCTTTGTCGTACCGCCCCATAAGTACTGGGTGTTTAACTTGTCCCAATGCGAATTTTGCGACTTCGTGCGCATCTAAAAACATATCTTGATAAGACATTCCCGCACCAGAAATACGAGTTATAAATTCCAATGCCTTGCGCGTGCGTATAAGTTCTTGCCAGAGTTTGTCAAACCCTGTTATGTTGCAATTATCACATACAAGAAATGAAGTTGCACTTATTTTCCGTAGTTCCTGCCCACAAAATGGGCATTTCATATCACTCATTTTACATCCTTTTGTTTTAGTTCTTGTGGCTGTATGTCGCTTATCATTGGTTGTCCTTATTATTTTGGTAATTGACTAAATATCCACGCAATAACATCAACTGTCCAGCCGTTGCCGATTGCCTTGTACCGTTGGGTGTTGCTCACACCTTCTGTCCAATTATCTGGCAAAGTTTGTAATCGTTCGCACTCAACAGGTGTCAGTTTCCGTATAATGTAATCGCCGTCTGGTAAATCAACCTTGTATAAACCTGTCTTTGCGCCACCACCACCACCGTTTGCATTTAAGCATACAGATTTGCCACGAACAGAATAAATGCGGTTTGCCTGTCCTTTACCAAGTCCGTCAAGTTCGCCAATGCGGACTGGTTCGGCAACCATAGAATCTGTCTGCACAGATGTAAGTGAATTGGCTTTACCATCGTCTTTGGTTTCAACTCGCTTGAACTTACCTAATTCATCTTCACGTGTTCGCATAGCACAAGGAACAGGTTCTGCAACCATCTCATCTTTTTTTCTTGGTAAATCGTGTTCAAAACAAGGTGCGTATCCGGCTCTTAAACAATGTGCTTTGTTATTATATGACATACCACTTTCCAGTATGTCTTTCAGCAATATACCCTTGTCCTTTGGCTGTTCTACATGCCAATTTGTCCAGTAATACCGTTTACGTTGTTGCGCCGATACCAATGCACTGTTTATCATTATGCACTCTGTTTCTGGATATAACTTACGCAGGGTTTCGGTTATCGCATCTCTATCTTCATTACGCATACTGGCAACATTTTCCAGTAAGAACCATTTGGGGCGGATAACTTCCAACGCTTCAACATATTTCCAAAACAACCCCGACCGTTCCCCACGCAACCCTTGGCGGTTTTGCTTTGCGATGGACAGGTCTTGGCAGGGCGACCCACCTATAATCATATCAACATCAAGCAGTTCAAGATAATTCAGTTTATTTACATCGCCAATCTGTATTGTGTCGGGGTAATTTTTCTGCGCCACCTGTATTGCATACTTGTCAATTTCGCTGGCATAGTATTTTTCAACGGGTATTCCTGCGCGTTCCAGTGCCAATCTTCCACAAGAGATACCATCAAAGAGTGATAATACTTTCATTTCGTTTCCTTATTCTTGGTGGGGGCGTACTAGGACTCGAACCTGTAATAAGCTAGCGCACTAGCCTGCCTTGACCAATTAGACGAACCGCCCCCATAGGTGCCAGTTTTGGACACGTTACTGGCAGAACGCTCAAACACACGTTTTCGTGCCTGTCCGAAACTAGTGTGTCGCTTGTGTGCTTGCCGACACGAGCTTGTATAGAGAGTTCTACTATACCTACTGGCACACAAGCTGTGGGACAACGTTTGTCCCAAACTCATTACGCAGGCAAACGCCCGCCGCCCAAGAAGAAGTCCTGTGGCAATACGAATACGGCGTAGCTTCGTGCTGCGTTTTCAATATCTTGTAAAGCAGACGGATGTACAATACGCACCCAGTCCAGCTTAGATTCTACGTGTTCGCCACCGCTTTCAAAGATTCTTCTAAACTCTTTCTTGCGAAACTCTGCATTTTTAAGCGCATACCAGTCCGAACGCCAGTGAACTGGATGCGTGCGGAAGTAATCGGCCATAATCTTATTATAAACCACCTGGTAAGCGTTTTCTTGGCCAGCCCAGTAAGAATTATTCACAATGATATTTACTATCTGTCTGATGGCGTTTTGGCTCGCTGTGGCGTTGTGTCTGGTCTTGGCCTGCAGGGTCAAAGATTCAATCGTTTTGTCTTTTTCTTGGTTTTCAATCATCAACTGATTGTAATTACCAACCTTTCCACTCTGTGCGGCCATAGTTTTACGTACGATTTCTTCTATCATACTGACTGGAACCATTGGTTCTTTAGCTTTTCGTTCTGTAAGTTTGGCCAAAGCAGCTATGATTTCTTGTTGTCTAGATGTCTTTGCTGATAAACAAATCTTCTTTGCTGTTTCTGGGGTCAATATATAGTCTTTTGCATTACTATATTTAGTGTTTGCTGAAATAGGCAGATTTCTGGGCTCGCCCGATGGGCTATTTGAGATTTCTGCGCCTTCCACAACTTCTATCCAGTCGGTGTTTTTTACTATATATAGATTTTCAACTATATTTCGTTGCGCCCAACGTGCGAAATGATTGCCCCGTGGTGTTAAAAACTTATAAAGTTGTCTTGCCGATACGCCTTTTTGACCATTATCAGTGGTTTGTGGTGTAAATTTAATAATTTCGTTCATCTTTTATCCTTTTCTTTGTGTTCTTTTTCCCAACGTTCAATAGCGTCATAGATGGTAAGCTGACGATTGTGCCGTCTGCGCTTACGTTCTACAATTTCACCAGCCAGTCTATATAAGGCTTCAGCTGTTTCTGGGGTTAGGGGTTTCGCCATGGCTTCCCCCCACGTCTAGCAAGACGATTTAGATTTATCCATTCGGTGGTTGCAACCGCAATGCGTTTGAACTCTGGCATTCTGATATTGTGGTCGGACTCTTCGTCTAATAAGGCATAGATTGTATTTCTGCTTACGTTTGCCATGCGTGCTAAGCTGGCTATAGGAATGCCATAGCCAGTTATACGTTGTACTAGTGACTTGACAGCGGTGTCAATCATCATAGATTCGTCTCTGTGGATGTTCCCTGGGCGCATAATGTTTCCTTTAGTTTGTCTGTCATCTTTTCTATTACTCGTTTTCGTGCCTGATAGATTACTTCGGGTATGTATGGAACCGGCTGGTTGTGGGCTATGCGGTGGCAAAAGTCGCACAACAGCACATGATTTAATGGTTCGTTCACATACTGTGGATATAAAGAACGCTTTAATAAGTGGTGGTGCTGGGTTCCCTTTGCCCCACAAACTGCACACTTGCCATCATATACCTGTTTGGCTCTAGCTAGGTTCTTACGGTCTTGTGCTGCCTGTTTGCCACGTTTTTTCAACGGCGTACGCTTGATGCTATAATGTTCGCCACGTTCTAAACGAGCCTTACTAATAGGCGCAAGTGTTGAATTCCAAGCCGTTCGTTTCTTCATAGTACTTTCCCTTGGCACGCATCCACGATTTTTTCAACAACTTCACGTGGAATTGGTGTTGTTAGTGTTGCCCCACCATTTGTTTGGAAGGTTGCCTTACCTGTCCATCTGTTGACTGTACGAGCAACACTGATTGCTATAAGTTCAACTTCCATTTCCTTGCCTTTGGGTTTTTTATTCTGCTGTTTCTATTACAATTTCACGTTTGTTTTTCTGGTCTACAACTTCTTCCATATATTCCATCATCTTAATTGCTCGTTCATTAAACATTTTTTGATATTTGATGCCCTTTGTGTATTTCAAGATGGTGACGTGCTTTGGGTCAATCTCTGGACAGTACAGAACGAAGTATATACGTTTTAGACCGGCCACCCATAAGGCCATCTGCATTTGAAGCTGGACTTTCTTATCCGCAGCGTTCATCAGTGTTTCTAAATAATGCGCTGGTTCATAACATTTGATTTCTATAGCGGTCTCTGGGTCGTTTGCATCCAGACCGTCTGGGCTATATCCAAAGAACTCACCATAGGTGATGATGCCAACTTCTTTAATCTTGGTGTTCAAGGCTTCTTCGGCCAGTTGACGTGCGATTGGTTCAAAACAAAGGCCACGCTTCACTGCTAGTCTGTCTGCCCAGTTCTGTTCTGGTTCACGCCAGTTGGTATAATGTTCGGCCATAACCTTGTAACAAAGCTTTTTGGCTGTTTCGCCAATCTTCCCAGCTTCCTTGTCTGCTTTAGATACTGGGTCGGCTAAGAATTCGGATGCTTTAGAGCAGGTAAATCTACCGGCACGCAATTCTAACCACTCTGGGTTTGTCCATACAAGGATAGAGTCTAATAATGCTCTCTGTGTATTAGAATCGGCCGCGGCGTAGGCTTCCATAAACTCGGCCTGTGTAGTGCCAGTTTTTTCCCAGTCAATGTGATGCTGGGGTATTTCATGTGTGGTTCTTTGCATGTTATTCACCTAATAGTTTGTTGATGTATTTTTCAGCCTTCTTTTCTGGAAGGGTTTGATATTCTATGATTGCAGAAGCTATTTGTGGAAATGCAATTGCAAGACGTTGGTTGTTATCCCCGTCTGCGTGTTCCCATGCATCCAACAGCCCCTTAGAAAATGAGCCCAGTTGGTCTGGGTGTTTTTTCCACAGTGCAAACGTGCGCTTAGAATTTGTTGGTGTTTCGCGCATGTTATTTACTACTAAATCAAAAGCGGCTTCGTTTATCATGTTTTTTCCCTTTTCCAAGTAAGAGTGCTTTGTGTGTCTCGTACATCTTGTTGTTTAATTTGGCTACATGTTTTTCAAACTTGTCATAGTTTACTGTAGAAGGAATGGCCAATTTTACCCAACACCTAGAAAAGCTTTTGGTCGTTCGATTGTATCTAATCAACCAAGAGCTGTTTCCAAACAATTCGGACAACCACCAGCCGTTTTTTCTTGCGAACCTATAAGAAAAGTTTCGCGTGGCTTGTGCAATATGCCCCCCAATTATTACTACGTCACCGAATTCGTTTTCCATGGCCATCCCTTCCTTTGATAGTGATTAGTCTTCTTTTTTCATTTCTTTTAGAACTTCCATAGCCTTGTCTGATAAGTCTAAACTATTTATCAAAAACTTAGTCAATGGGTTTTCTTTTGGTGCATCTTCTGTCTCACGAAATTGTGCGCAGACAGTTTCAAACAAACTAACCGCAGCCAGCATTATCTGACGTTTTGTCAAGCCGACACACTCCAAACCGATACCAGCCGGTGTTTCTGTGCCACTTGCGCCTGTACCCACGAACGTAATTTTAAGATACTGTGCTTCTGGTTTTGCTGTTGTTTTTTCCATTTTTTCTGACATGTAGAGCTCCTTTGTTTAGTCAGTTGTTGTTGTTTGTTCTACCATTGTACCACCACGATATGTGATGATAGTACGGTTGCCTTGGAATTCTTTTTTTGCCATTGGGAATTCCCACCAATCACGGATGCTATACTCAAGCCCACCAAACTTGTCTGCGCTTCGTGTATAGCACTGGTCTAGAAAGTCGTAGATAGCCGAGTGTAAATCACTGGCTTCCCACGTATCATCACCATAATATTCAATGAAGTCTTTTAATGCGGTTAATTCAAAATCACTCAGTTCACGAGATGTGCACTGCTTGAATTCATTACGTAAAATAGTTTCGTACATCATGTTATATCCTTTGGTTGCATATAGACATCTTAGGACTATCAAAAAGCAATGTCAAGTACAAATGTTAAAAAAAATGAACAGGCATATTTTTATATAAATTTCAACAATCTACAGACATATCGTAAAACTATATATAGTAAAATCAGCCATTTTTACCCACATTAAAACTATATGTTGATTTTAATAAAACTATTCATACCATATATAGTATGATTACTATAACCAACGGTGTTCTTAGATTTGATGGTGATGCGCCTAAATGGTGGAAGCCTAGTGTGCTTGTACAGACCAGAAAGCATAAGTCTACTGAAGGTGCTTGGTTTGTATTTAAGAAGCTAGGTGCTACTAGGTCTGGTACACCTATAGGACAAGATGGTACTGTCTACCTTCCAGATATTGCTGATGGTGACTATGACGTATTAAAGCACGCTACGACTTCTATTCTGCTCGTACCTATTGAAACCAGAGAGAGAGAAGAACCAGAAGGACAGCAACAGAAACCACGTAGAGTAGAGATGCCAAATGCTCCGGACTTCCAGACTTGCTCTGACGTTGACTTTGATTTGTATATATTGAATACAGGAAGGGCTTTACAATCTCAGGGAAGGTTTTCGGCTGGTTTTCCTGGCTGGGCTAATATCATGGCCGAACGGTTTGCCCGTTTTAAGATGAATAAGAAGTCCAGCACAAAGCAAATTGGCGAATCTACGCCAGAATTAGACTATTATGAACAGATGATGAAGATTGTGTCTGACCCGACTGTTACAGATGCTGTGAAGATTCGTGCCTTGAAAGAACTGCAGGCTGCTAAACCAAAGTCCAAGGTAAAGCGTGAAATAAAGCGCATTGTTGTTCCAGATTGACAAATGTAATCAAACGTAGTACGTTTTGTCGTGTATTTGTAATACAAAAGGATGACAAAATGACACAAGATAAAAAAACAAAAGTAATTTCAATACGTTGTACAGATGAAGAACAAGACTTCTTGAATAAGGCGTTAATGTGGTTTCGTGCTCAGTCTATGCTTGTTGAGATTGGAAGCATAGGTTGTGTACCTAATATTTTTAAGGCAGGCGGCCAGCAGTTTGTTAGTCCAACAGGCATTGTATCTGTTATGGGTAATGGCGCAACAGAACTTCCAGCGTTTGTTGAAGGTGTTTTGAACGGTGGAACATATCCTAATCGTGAAGATTGTACACAGGAAGAAGCAGCTGTTTTATATGATGCGAAGTTCAAGTTGTTGTACAAGGCGTTCCTTGTTGCGAAGAACGACATTGCCAGACAAAACATCAAACAAAGTATGATTCAGCTTGTTGGTGAGATTCTGGCTTGACTTTAAGATTTATATATAAATAATAACTATCGGTGTTATCACCTTTGGTTATAGCAAACGCATGGCGGTCTTCGGGCCGCCTTGTTTGTTGTTGACATCCTGTTGAAAAGCCCTATAATCTGCGCAAAAAAGGTGTATCAACAATGGAAAGATGGCGTTATTTAGACCAACACGATGGATATTTGGTTTCAGACCAAGGGCGTGTTTATGATTGCAATAAACATTGTATATTAAAGCCAGTAACGCAGGCCGGTTATCATCGGGTTATGATTTATGGTACAAGGGTGTCTGTACATCGTCTTGTGGCTCAAGCGTTTTGTGATGTTCGTATGCCCTATCAGAAACTTGAAGTGAACCATAAGAACGGAATTAGAACGGATAACCGTGCAGAAAATCTTGAATGGGTAACACATCAAGAAAATATAATTCACGCTATAAAAATACTTGGTAAAACGTGTGACCCCAAAGGTGATATTTTGTGTGTTGAAACAGGAAAGACGTATAAAACCCTAACAGATGCAGGAATGGCCGTTGGTCGTGACCATTCTACCATATCGTATGCACTGAAGACTGGTGGAACTGTGGCACGTAAGTTTCATTTCAGACGGATATGTGAATAACTTGTTAAAAAACGGTTCATAAGTGGTCTAATAACTTGTTGAAAACTTTTTTCTTGACCATTTATATATAAATAATATATATTATTATTATTGGGTCTCAGCTCCAAGTCGTTTTTTAACTCCTTTCCTTCCACTCTCATAAAAAACAAATACTCGTTGAGACCCTTTTTTCTTGATTTTTTCAACAACAACAATTTATAATCTCTGTATGGTTCTAGAATTAGATGCTTTTTGCGAAAAAGTTGCCCCCAAACTGCTGAAACTTATTCCGTATATGACAGAGTGCTTGGAAAAGCGTAAGACCGCTATAGAGCAAAAAAAAGACTACCAGGGCGGTGTTGTGCTTATTGAAGGAAGTCGTGGTTCTGGAAAAACACAGGGGCTTATTCGTATCGTTGGACAATTACTGATGAACGGCTATGCAGATTCAGCAACAATCGGTATTATTACAGAAAAAGCGTTGGGGCAATCTGTTGCTGCTTTGTTTACAAATGTGTTTGATGAATATATTGACTGGCCAGCAGTTCGCTCCGGTGATATGTATTACCCACTCAGTGATGGTGGCGAAGTGTATTTTCAAGGGTTTCATCCATCACGTGGCTCTGCGTTGAAAACTAATGAACGTGCAAAAGACATCCTTCTGGTTGATGAAGTTGAAAACTGGAAAGGTGGTGCCGCAGCAACATTGAACACTTATGTTCGTGCCTGCGGTCTTATTATTTTGATATCTAACCACTTCAGCCAAGATGTTAAAGATTGGGCTAAAGCGTTTAATGCTCAGTACGTGCGTATTGACTACTGGGAAAACCCCGCATTGCCACAATCTGTGTTGGATGGGTGGAATCAGCTTAGAGAAATAAATTATGACTTATGGCGCGCTACCATTATGTACGATGATTCAGACCAGTTCGCTAAGATTATGACTGATACTGAAATATTCAGCTGTTTTGACCCGTACACACCAGCTAAAGCATATCGCTGTGGTGTTATGGGCGTTGACGTGGCTATCGGTGGTGGTGATAGCTCGGTTTTGTCTTGTACATATCTTGACCAGCGCGACCATATTGTTGTGGATGTACGTGACGGAACTAAAGCAGAAACCATGCAATTGGTTGGGGCTGTCGTACTGAATAAAGCTAAGTGGAAAGCTAATTTTGAAGTGTGGGACTGTGATGGTCAAGGTAAGGCGGTTATTCAATCTCGTATGCCAGGAACGCCCGCAGACGTATGAGAA
>Ga0247611_10001565_pt1 | contig 40336 bp, 24 predicted proteins | sample 177DNAGHGhighgp2_FD_192422 | JGI IMG/M metagenome (GOLD analysis project Ga0247611, IMG submission 192422) | Sheep rumen microbial communities from Palmerston North, Manawatu-Wanganui, New Zealand - 1770 DNA GHGhigh gp2 | ecosystem: Host-associated > Mammals > Digestive system > Stomach > Rumen... | reverse complement strand
GGTTGCATCAACAGCACAGAAGTCGTTGCTCATTTACCTGAATATCTTGAATACGCAGGAAATGTGAAGTATTGGGCAATTGAGATGGGAACAAACGATGCATGGGGCGGCGGCGATTGGAACTTGAGCACATTTGTAAAAAACATGCAGACAATCATCGATTCAGCAAAAGCTCACGATATCACACCCATTATCGCACGGATTATCGCCACGGATTCTGGCAAAGCGGGCTGGCAAGTCAACCCCGCATTTTTGAAAGCTATAGATAAATTAACAAAAGACAACAAGCTCCCTGAAGGTCCAGATTTTTACAGTTATTTTTTGAAACACCGGGAGCTCATTGGCAGTGACGGCGTACATCCGAATGCAAATGGCGGAGGGCAAGCAATGCACCACTTGTGGGCACAAGCGCTTTCACCGTTATATGCCGCAAAAGACACAGTTTGCAAAGATTGCAAGGCAATTAACGACAGTACAACCACAATAAAAAAATACCACAAAGTAAATTTTACGGCACCTGTAGTCTATACGCAAGGGAAAAACCTTTTTGTCGAAAAAATCTCTTCAAATTCCGCTACGGTAATCTTAATCTCTGCAACAGGACAGACTATCGCACAAAAGACTTCAGTCGCAAATCGAGTTGTATTTGAAAATATATCTGCCGGCAAATACATCACTGTCATTCGCAGCAATGACTTTAACTTCACCTACCCTATCATGGTGAAATCAATTAAATAAGTTTCAGTCTATCCCCCTAAAATATCAGACAAAATAAGATTCGCATTTAAAAATGTCGAATCTTATTTTGTTAGTAACGCATCTAGATTTGTGGACAATATTGTCCACGAAATAAAAATTACATGTGAAAGAAACTTCATTTCGAGAATATTTTTTTGGAGGGACAAAAAATAAAAAAGGAGCAGCTTATATGAAAAAAGCCCTATGGATTAGATTACCATTTAGTGTAATTCTGATGATTTCTGCTATGACTGCAAACGCATTCACCCTGACAGGAACAGTGAATAACGACAGCGGCAAGGCCATTCAGGGTGCAGACATTTCACTTATTCAAAAAGGACTCAAAACCAAAACCGACGCATCTGGCGCATTCACAATCCACCAAGACGAAGAATCGCAAGCGATGACAAGCAGGATTGATGTCGGATATATTTCCGTAAACAACGGAATCCTTTCTTTTTCACAGGGGGCAAATACTCCAGTACAGGTGCAAATTTTTGACATGGTCGGAAATCGCTTGCTAAACGAAAAAATGTACGGCTCGGGAACGGTTGACATGAAAGCGACCGTGAAAGCGAAGGGCGTGTATGTCGCCCGCGTCCACGTTGGTTCGGCACAGCAAAATTTCAAGTTCACAGCCGACGGAAGCTTTATTACAACATTTGGCGAGCAATCTAGCGCCAAGGCTCTTCTAAAAGCAGGGGACTCGGATAACCTACGCGTCGTTGCTGACGGATTCGACACTCTCAATGTAAAACTCGACAATCTCGACACGAATCTTGCGCTTACACTCAAGAAAACGGTTCCACCGCAACCGCAGTATGAATATGGATGGGGCCTAAAGAACGATCCGGTGCCGACTCGTGGCTGCGGCAAAGACACTAAACTCGATTACAAGTACCGTGGCAATAAGCCCTACATTGATTTCAGATGGAGTAAAGGCATGCGAACCGTGCGCATCGACATGCCGAAAAGTTATGACAAGAATAAACCGTACAAACTCATTTTCGGAATGCAGTGCATGGGCGGTTCTGCAAGCGCCGTGCAGGACGAAGGCTATCACGGCCTCAAGTGGATCGACAAGAACGAAACAGCAATCTTTGTCGCGCCCGAAGGCAATGGCAATCAGCTGCCCTGGGGACAAGATGATTACCTCCTGTTTGACGAACTCCTCGCATATCTCGAAGGCAACTTCTGCATTGATTCTAGCCGTGTATTCTCTATAGGATTCAGCTATGGAGCCATGTTCAGCAACGGTCTTTCGTGGAATCACCAAGACGTACTCCGTGCAGTAGCGGTTTATGAAACTGCAGAACGCAACATCTGGCTCCCGCAGCGCAAAAAAATGGGAATCGGTTGGATGGGCGTACTCGGTCTCGATGACGGCATGTGCACCCCCGAAATGGGTCGAAACGCACGCGACATCATCTTGTCGCTCAACTCCGAAGGCGGCAAGGCGAAAAACGAACGCGCCGAAGAAGCCCCGCGCAACGCCCCGCACAAGTGCTACGACTACACGACTGTCGAGGAACGATTCCCTGTTCGCTGGTGCACTCAAAGCGGAGGCCACATTTGGGACCACAAGGACCCTGGCCAGCAGCAATCCTGGGTTCCGCAAGCCACATGGGATTTCTTCAACAAATTCTAACGGGTAAAACCATTCAGAATCGGATGTCGAAAACTCGGCATCCGTTTTTTTATTCCACCATAGTCTTGACAAGCAGTTCTTCATTCCCAGCAGTCCGTTCTGCGTCCGATTGGAGTAGAAAAACGCTACACGTTATATTATTTTCGGGCAAAATTTTTGGGAGGATGTTATGCAAGTTTCTCGAGTTAATAAAGTTTTCGCCCGTCTGGGGCATTTTCAAATTAAATTCCGTTGGCTGATTTTACTTGCAACAATTCTTGTGACTCTCGCCGCATGCCTTGGGCTTCCGCAATTGCAAATGACCAGCAGCGAAGAAGAATGGTTTGACGACTGGGATAAAGTCAAAATTGACCAAGCACATTTCAATGATGTTTTCGGCAGCGAAGATTCATACATGGTTCTCGTCCGTGCTAACGATGTTTTTGCACCTGAAGTCTTAAGCGCCATTGACCGACTTTCCAAGCGCCTCGAAAACGAAGTCCCTTACGCCGACCGCGTTGTTTCACTCACACACAACTTATCCATCCCTATAGCAAACAACGAAGGCTTTGAAGTCATAGACCCGTTCGAAGAAGGCATCACGACAGATTCAGCACAGCTCGCCGCCAAGAAATCGCTTATCATGAGCCGTGAATCGCTGGTAAACAACATCGTTTCTGACGACGCAAAAGAAACATGGGTTATCCTCTCGTTGAAATCATACGAAGGCGGCATCGATTTCGGAAAAGACAGTATTGCGCCTTTCGCTCGCAACGTCATTCTCTCCGATGAATTCAAAAGCGACAAGTTCGAGATGCTCCCAACCGGCATGAGCTACACCGAAATGGAAGAAAACGAAGTCATCTCGCGTGAATGCGCCATGCGCATTATCATCGGTTTTGCCGTTATGCTCGCATGCCTTATTTTATTCGTACGCTCTTTGCGAGGAGTCATTGTCCCCGCCATCGCCACCGTCGGAGGAATCGCATCTGTTCTCGGCGTAAACGCTTGGCTCGGCATCATTGGCGACGAAAGCATGGTCGCGCTCCCCGTACTTTTGGGCATGGCACTTTCGGTGGGCTACTCTATCCATTACATCAATTCATTCCGCATGCACTTTAGGCGCACGGGCAACCGCCGAGAATCCGTGATAAACGCTGTCGAAGAAACCGGCTGGCCCATTCTCTTCACCGTCATCACTACCGTTGCCTCGCTGATTTCGTTCCTGTTCGCAGGCATCCGCCCGATCCGCTGGATTGGCGGCATTTCGGCAGGCATCGTCTTCATGGTTTATTTGTATGTCATCATCTTGATTCCGATTCTCATGAGTTTCGGTAAGAACGCAAAGCCCGACCCAACACAAGTGAAAGCCGCTGGCGCAACCAAGGCAGACATACTCTTTGAATTCTTCGGACGAAAAGTTTGCAGGCACAGCGGCATCATCGCCGCAATTTCCGCCGCCATAATGTTGTCGCAAATTCCAGGCGTGATGAACATTGATGTAAACATGGACTACACAAAAACGATGGGCGAAAAAATTCCATTCGTCACAAGGCTCATGGACATGCTCAGCGGCAAACTCGGAAGTCTCTACGATTTCAATGTGATGGTAGAATTCAACGAAAGTGATGCACTGAAAAATCCCGCCAACATGAAACGCATCGAAGCCCTCGAACAAAAACTCGGCACTCTCCAGCTCACAAAAATTTCAGGCGACAAGCCCCGTGTGCAATCCGTTACGAGGCTCGTAAAAGAAATGAACCGCACGCTAAACGCCGACAGCACGGAATACTACAAAATTCCCGACGCACAAGACATGCTCACGCAACTGCTGTTCCTCTACGAAATTTCAGATGCCGACGCGCTCTTTGAACGCATGGACGAAGATTACAAAACGACATTTATCCACATAGAACTTTCCGGATACGACGCCAAGAAAATCGTCGAAGACCTCGATTCCGCAAAATCGTATGCCGCGCAAATTTTCCCGGACGCCAAAACTTCAATCGTCGGTGAAGTCGTAAACTACGCCGAAATGAACGGCAAGCTCGTAAATGGACTGTTGCGTTCGTTCGGAGGTTCATTTGTCATCATCGCCATCATGATGATTCTCGCATTCGGGAGCATCAAGGCGGGCCTCATCGGCATGATTCCAAACGTGGCCCCTGTGCTTTTAATCGGTGGCGTTATGGGCTTTTCGGGAATGCCTCTTGACATGATAACGATGATCGTAATGCCGATGATTTTGGGCATCGCCGTTGACGACACTATCCACATGAATAACCACATCAAATACGGTTACGAGCGCACGGGCAGCTACAAAAAAGCGCTGCTGCTTTCTTACCGCGAAATCGGAAAAACGATGGGCATGACGACATTCATTCTCTGCGCGATGTTCTTCGTGTTCATCTTCAGCCCCATGGGTGCATTGCACAACGTCGGATTGCTTTCCATCATTGGCCTTGCAGCCGCCCTCGTTGCCGACTACACGCTCACCACCGCCCTTGTATATGTCACCAAACCGTATGGGAGAGAGAAACATTCGTAAAAGATTTCAACTACTCGATATAGCCTTCTTGGTCATAACACTTGTGATGTTTCTTGATTAGGCTCACAAGCGGTTGTACCCTTGGGTCGGTCACCTTCATATTCTCGAATTTCAGAATCTGATTATCGTAACGTTCGCGGCTACCGTTTTCAATGCGTTTTTCAGCATCGTTCGGAACAAAGAAAGCGGAGCGCTCCTCAAGTTTGGCATAAAACTCGGTAAGATAGATATTGATGCCAGCAAGATCAAAGTCACCGAAATGCACATAATAATTGCCGTTTCCACAGAGCCAGCGAATCAAATCACCAGACTGCGGGTAACGTGCTACAAAAAGCAACGGCTGAGGCTTTGTAAAAGGAACAATTTGTTTGAAAAGTATTTTTTGCCGTCCGATGTAGCGGAAATTTTCCATATTTTCAATTCCCACAACAGTCACATTTTCAGGGATAAAGAAATTTTCATAGTCCGCAATGAAAACGTATGAACCATCAGGCGGATTCAAATCAAAATGTTTCCCGTTGAGACTCACTGGAATCGGTTCATAGCAGTTTACCAAGAACCCCTTGCAACTACGGGAAGTTCGAATTTTTGAGTTGCCCGTTGATGCAGCCTGTTCTTTCCGCATGGCGAACGGCCTAATGCCGCTTTCCGCCCCCAATAGCCTACGATACATCTCTTCGCTTTTTTCTAAATCTTTGAATGCATCATCACGCATGGCTAGATAAGCTCGTAAAGCATTTCCATTTGGTGCTTTGCAAAAAGAACCTCTTCCTTTTGGGAAAGAAATCAGCAAGCCTTCCTTCAGCAATTCGGCAAAAACAGCACCTTTACAGTCGCTCGCAGGGAGTTCACCTCCGTTGACAAGAACAATCAGTTTATTTAATAACACTGTTGTAATATTATACGCCATATTACATTCCTTGAGTTCTTGTCATCAGCAGTCTTACCACGGTTTGTGATTTTGCATTCTTTTCGAGCAAATACGTGTAGCGGTATTCCGATACGCTCTGCGTTGTAGGTGAACCATTCACCAAATAGATGTTTCTGCTATTCGCAAATTTCAAAATGCCGTTTGCATTTTTCGGGTGGAGTTTTCCGATTTCATCCATCATGCAGTGGAGCTTAAATTCGCCGAACTTGCGAGAAGCCTGCGTCTTGAAAACATTGATGAGCATGATGTTCACCATTGCTTTCACGAGTACATCTGTACCTTCGGAACCCACATTAGAAATTTTGTCAATCCATCCAGTATCGTTATCGTTTTCTTGTACGCGGAACTGCAAGCGGAATGCATCCGAAAGTTTTAACGTATTACGCGTCGGTTCGTCATTCAGTGACTTCACAAATTGCAAAAGCAAATCAACCGCTCCGCGATTCGCACTTTCCGTATCGCCCATTGAGAACAAGTTTAATTCACCCAATGCATACTGATTTTCTGCATAGAATCTCTGCATCGCAAGCATCAAACGCATCAGCTTGTCATTCGATTCTTCGGTACGCAAAGCGATACTCTTGATTACGCCTGCAAAATTCTTTTCGACAAAATCGCGATTAATATTCAAAACAATTTTCTCGATTTCAGATTTTTGACGCGTAACATCGCCAACTTCTTTTGCAACGCGAGCTAAAATGTCGGAATAGCGACCGCTTGTACGCTTGCGATATTCCTCAATCTTTTCATTCAACATAAAGTCGCTCAAGTTGTCTGCAAAATCCATGAAATCGCTTTCGCTATTCAATTCCATCTTGAACTTGAACGTATTGCGTCTGGAAAAACGTCCCTTAAACTTGTTGATAGACATCTCAAGTTCCTTGCTACGCTTTTGAGCGTTCATCAGCGATTCCTTGAGTTCAGTCAAAATTTCAGTGCAAAGGAGTGCATTCGGTGTTTCGCCAACGCTCTTTACATTTTCGGGGCAGAAACTTGAAACGAAGAATTTATCCGTTTCTTCAACGGACTCCTTCAACTTGCGTTCCGTTTCGCGGTTCTGCTGCAAAATTTTATTTTGTTCCGCTCGCTTCGCTTCAAGGCGTTCCTTGCGGGCATTAAACCTCTGTTGTAAATCGCTCAATCGGCTTTCTATATCACGTTTTTTATTTTTGAATTCGTCTTCATGGTCGAAGAATTCCTGCTTGTCGTATCGATAACGAGCGACCAAATCGCGATTCTGTTCTATTTCGTTTAGCTGTTGCTGTACATTATCAATTTCCGCTTCGCATTCCTTCAAAACGCTGACATCGACATTCTTGTTTTTCAGTTCTTCGTCACGCTGTTGCAACAACAATTTACGCTCGTTTTCCGCTTCGTTCTTGCGTGTTTCAATTTCTGCATGAATCTGCACGCGGAAATCATTAAACGCATTTTGAAGCGATTCATTTTCTTGCTGTTTCGCTTTTTCGTTCGCTTTCAGTTCTCGATTTTTATCTGCGACAATTTTATTCTGCTGTTCCTCGGCATTCAACAGCTTTTCAGAGATTACACTCTGTTGCGACTGAATTTCATTCTTACGTTTTTCAATTTCCGCAGCATCATTGCGAATCCATTTTTCGCGTTCATTTTCCAAACGTTTACGCTTTATCGGAATCTGCACGAGTTCATTTTCGGCGTTCCTGATATTTTCCAAAAGCGGCTTAATCTTAGGGGCATACGAGCGTTCTACCACCGAATTTTTCTTTTCAAGGGCATCCGACAATTCCGTCTGTTTTGACTTGTTGTCTTCAACGGACTTCAAAATTGCTTTTTTCTCGACCGCAATTTCTTCGGGCGTTCGCACACGAATCGGCAAATCTTCGAGATTGATTATCACGCCGAAAAGAGCGTCACCTTCTACAAGTTCCGGCGAAAGTTCCGTATTGTACAGAACCGATTCCTCATCGACTACCTTGCCAATAGAATTTTCCCAACCCGGTTTATTCTGGCTAAGCCATTCATAAAGCGAACCCTTTTGCCGTTCCAGCAAATCGTCAAGGCTTTTGAGCTGAGCGACAAAGCCTCGATTTTCCGCAACCAAGGCATCATTCTCTTTTTCGTATTCAACGCGATTGCGTTCCAGCTCGGCATCTCGTTGAGCAGAAAGTTTGTTCAACTCCGCTTGGCATACAGACTTCTGCACCTTCGTTTCACTTTCGTGAATATTCAATGATTTTAGTTGTTCATCGCATTCATTAATTTTATCTTTAAACGGATGTTCATACTGAAGCCTTAGTAGCTCCTTTTCGCAAGCGACACGATCTGCATTCAAGGCATTAATTGTATTTTTTACGCTTACCAGTTTTTCATCACACCGAGCAACAATCGTTTCTCGCATTTGTTCGTATTTTGCGAGCACCCGCTGCCGCTGTTCCAATAACTCCGCATTTTTATCGTTCAGGCGAATGTTCTGATTTTGCTTAAATTCTTCCAAAACCCGCGAAACTTGTTTCAGCAAATTTTCAAACTTTTCGGCGACATCTTCATATTCACGAGTCAGGAGGCGGCGACGTTCTTCCAATCGTTCTTTCTCGATTTTCAAGGAGCCTTCGCGTTCCTGTTTTTTTCAGAACCTCATCAATATTCTTTGCTTGGTATTCCTGGAATTTATCGCGACACTTTTTCAAATTATCCCTAACAAGCGTCAAGTCCGCATTTAACCCATCGCGTTCCTTGTTAAACTTTTCACTTTCTTCACTAATCAGGCGAATCGTATCGTTCAAGGCTTCATTCGATTTTTCAATTTCAATCACAATCGACGGGAGTTGCTCTTTAGCCACGCGATAAGAATAATTCAGTTGCTTGCCACAATCCTCGATATTCTTCTTGAGTCCCAAAAGCGAATGATAAATTTTAACAACGCGGTCGGCATCAAGCCGCGTCTCGCATTCGCCTCGCTTGTTCGTCGTGAACCAAAGCCCGATATCGTTATATTCCTGCTCGAACTCCGAAACTTGATGCCTGAAATATCCCAAGTCGATAAACGAACTTTCGCTATCCATCGACTGGATTATCGTTTCCTTGATAAAATCCGCATCGAGTTTAGAGTTGAGGAAAACATTCTGAATGCTTCGCGGAATGTTCTGGTAGCGGCTACTTTCCGCAATCGAAAACTTGAAAAATTCCTTCCGCATCACCGCCTGATGGTTGCCGTAAATAATGTCGCGGAACATTTCGTAGCGATCGACAATCGGGCTCATATAGCAACCGTTCAACCGAGTGCGAACAGTCGCCATTTCAGCAGTCACTTCGCCATTATCGTCAATCAGCCATTCCTTTTTGTACGGCGAATCGATAAAACGGAATACCGCACGACCATTCGATTTGCTTACCAACACGCAGAATGCCGACTCATCGCGTTCCACTTCATAGACAACATAAGAATTTGACTGTTCAAAATAAAAATCGTCAAAAGACTTTTTCTCTTTTGGGATTCCAAGCTTTTGCTTGTCCGCATTGTAGAAAAAGAGAATTGCACGCAAAAGTGTACTCTTGCCCACGCCCTGCGTACCAATCAAATGAACATTACCGTTCAGGCCAATTTCCGCATAACGCACATGAGCACTGTTGATAAAGACAATCTTGTTAAGGGATCTCATTTTCCGCCCCCTCCACAATATTCAAACAATTCACCAATTCTTCGAGATAATGGAATGCAGATGTCACTTTGTACAATCCTTCCAAGTCGTTTTCCAGTTCCACAAAGCCCGCTTTCATCAAATCATCGGTCAACCTGTCGATTACATCTGCAAAAACTTTCTTGTCGGCATAAAGCTTGACCGCTTTATCCTTCAGTTCCATGTCGCATGAAATCCGTTCCAGAATTTTCGCTTTGGTAAAAACGAATCCTGAGCCGAACGCAGAATTGAAAGTTTTCAAAAAATCCAGACGGTCAATCCAGTCACAAAAACGCAAGAGCTTGTCAACCGCATTCACCCTCTGCTCATGCCGCGAAAAGTAAAAATACCCGTTACCACTCTCCAGCACAAAGCCGATACCTTCGTAATATTCGCGGTAGCTTTCAAAATCATCTTCAATCTGGTCGAAATATGCACGGTTCGCCTGCGAAACGCTGTTCATCGAAATGAACGAGCCCTTGCTCAAAATGTCAAAAATTTCCTTGGAGTATTTCAGCATAAAACCTCCCATTAAAGACACCAAGTCATATAAGGCGGAATTTTCAAAACATCGCCATCGACTTGCAATGATTTTGGATGTATTATGATACTCCTGCCAACTCGCTTTTTAAATTTGTCCTTAAATTTGCCGAGTGAATTTGTGGTATAATTCTTTGAAGATTTAACTTCTACAGGAAAGACCTTGAAATTCGTCTTGCTTTCATTGGATAGCAAAAAATCAATTTCTATGGAATTGCGGTGTGCCGAAGCATCGTATTCCGTATAAAAAAACAATTGCCGCCCCTTAGCACGAATCATCTGCGCAATAACATTTTCATAAAGCATTCCCTCATTCAGCGAAAGTTTGCCGTTCATAATAGCTTTGTAAAGTTGATTCGAAGCAATTTCATTTTCGCTAAAAGCAAGGCTCACCAATAGCCCCGTATCGCCCATGTAACATTTGACTGAAGATTCATTTTTGTTGAGAGCAAAACCAACATTCGGGTCATTACATTTATAACACAAATTACAAATCATGGAGTCGTCAAGCCAAAAGAACGGTTCGTCGTACTTGGAGAATGTTGCTGCACCTGAATCATCAATTTCAGAAAGCACAATTTTTTTTTCATGCGAAGAAAGACTGCCGGGGATGTTTTCAAATACTGCAGAAACTTTTGAACTATACCGTTTAGCCGCTTTTTTAATATCGTCACGATAAAGGTCCAAAATTTTTCTTTTTTCCTTGTCGCTCTTAGAAAAATCACGATCGTTTTCCATATAAGAAACAATGCTCTTAGGCATACCGCCCACCAAGATGTATTCTCTAAAAAGATGCATCGCACGCTTGTGGAAATGATCTTCCAACGGAACTTTATCCGTAAAACATTTTGCAATATACTCAAGGAGGATATTTTCACCCAAGGCCGCAGCAAATTCTTCAAAATCGCAAGGATGCATTTTCAGCTTTTCCTCTTCCGAGGGAAGAGTTATACTTTGCACATTTTCCTTGATAGAAATCAGCGACCCCGTTTCGAGGAAATCGTACCGACCATCTGCAACGAGATATTTTATCGCCTCGCGAGCCTTCGGAAATTTTTGGATTTCATCAAAAATGATTAGCGACTCGCGCCTATGCAGAGGGGTATTGTATTCCAAAGAAAGAGTTTGGAAAAAAACATCCAGATTGTTCAGATTCGTATCGAAGTTTTCGAGAATCTTGCGTGAAACCTTGTTGAAATCGACTAGAATATACGTTTTATATTCGCGTTCTCCAAAACGCTTCGCTATCGTGGATTTGCCAATCCGTCTGGCACCTTCGATAAGCAAGGCACTTTTCCCTTGGGACTCATTTTTCCAAGCCCTTAGACGATTATACGCTTTTCTTTGGATTTCCATCAATCGGCCTCATATTAACAGTGCGCAGAGTAAAATATACATAATTATTTAATAATACGCAAAGTATTTTTATAAAAAAAACTCGATAATACGCAGAGTAAACTATTTCGCATATATCAGCGGATATTCGTACCCATACGCTTCTTCGTACTTGTCCGTAATTTCAAATTCGTCCGAGAACTGCGATGCAAGCTGGCAAAAGAGCACCAGTTTTCCTTCCAAATCAATTTCGTAGGGATAACTGTAATTCATGACATAGTAAAACAAATCCGTACTCGTCGCCATGAATCCGTTTTTCATCTCGGTCTGATCGACCATCGGGATGACGATATTCTGTGCGGCAATTTCACTTTCGTCAAGCGGGTCTGCCAATTTTTTTCGAAGGTTGTTGCAGTTCTGCTTTCGGCCACGCACTTCACGCAATACAGAGAGTCCGTCGTCGCTTCCTCTCAGCCAATCGAGCGATACCTTGATTCTGTAGCCCACATTCGGTTCCATCCAAACAGGGTTTCGACTCGCAAGAACGTTCGTAACATCAGTATTCGTTTCGAGCACTTGCTGGTCGCGGAAATATTTCACCAAGCGAATCTTTTTCAATAGTTCGCTTTGGTAATCAATCAAGTTCAGATATTCGATAATCTGCTTTTCGATTTCTATTAAGTTGTGCGAAGACTCGTTCAAGTCATACCGCAAATCATCAACCACAATTCGCAGATCCGCATCCATCGCAATTTTAAAAAATGCAGCCTGATTGTCTATCACTTTTTCCGCTTCAATTATCTGCAACTTGATACCGTCGCGCTTTTCATCGAGATGCTTGAGTTTCGCCTTTTTGATTTTGTAATTTGGTTCGTTCTTGTAAGTGTTATCGACATTACGCTTCAAGTCAATGACGTTACGCTTTGTATTGAGTGCAATGTTTTTCAAGCTTCGACGCACTTCGCGCAAGTAATTGTACTTTTGCGATTCATTCGTTTCTTGCAAGTAATATTCGATAGTTTCGTTCAGATGGTCAATATTCGCCTTGACGCTTTCGACATTGATTTCTTCGTTGACTTCAAGAACCTCTTCGAAGAACTTGAGATAAACATCTTCAAGTTCCAAAAAATTTCCGTTGTCACGAATGATGCCATAATCCACCAAATACTGAATACGCGACATTTTGTAATCGACAAGTGGCTCCGCCAGATCCATGCGAAACGAGAGCGTTTTTCGCTTCGCAAACATTTCTTTTAGCAAAGCCTTCTCGCGAGAAAGAGCCTGAATGAGTTCATCGATGGAGCGAAAATTATTCATAGTCAGAAAATTATAAAAAAATCGCCCCAGCAAAAAGCTAGAGCGAAACTTAGCGTTATCATTCCCGCGACCTGCGAAGCAGACGTAATGCAAAAATTTTCTTACTCCACTTTCAGCTTGGTCATACTTTTTGCACAGATGCCCATCGTTGAAACATTGTGCAAGAAGGCTGACGTTGTTGGCGAGAGGATTCCGAGAAAACCGCCTACAAGCAAGCTCGTATTGAAAACAACTATAAAGCGGTAATTTTCAGAGATGCGCTCCATCAGCTTCTGACTCAAAAGACGCAATTCCACGAGGTCTTCGAGATTTTCGCGACGGAGCGTCACATCGGCAGTTTCGCGGGCAATATCACTGGCATCGCTCATAGCGACAGAAACGTTTGCCGTAGCCAAAGCAGGCGCATCATTGATGCCGTCTCCCACCATTATCACGCGCTTGCCTTCGGACTTCATTTGTTCCACATAACGATGTTTGTCTTCGGGCAGGACTTGGGCAAAGAACGTATCAATCCCTAAACGTTCCGCCACACGTTCTGCCGCATTTTTGCTATCGCCCGTAATCATCACCACATTCTTGACGCCACTTTCACGCAACCTGCGTATGGCAACAGCCGCTTCTTCGCGAGGCGGGTCGCTAATGCACAAGGCGCCGGCAAGTTCACCACCGATGCCAAGGTAAATCACAGACGCAGCCCCCGCTTCTTTATCGATGATGCGCTGGTCCTCTTCGGACACAATCACCTTTTCGTCTTCGATGACAAAATGCTTGCTGCCGATGACTGCTCGTTTTTCGTCAAGCGCCGTTGCAATGCCATGCGCCACAATGTACTTGACATCGGCATGTTCTTCTTCGTGAGCAATTCCGCGTTCAAGCGCCGCTTTCACAATCGCACGTGCCATGCTATGCGGGAAATGTTCCTCGATGCATGCCGCAATTTTCAAGATTTCGTCTTCGTTGCGACCGCCGAACGGAATAATCTTTTCAAGTCGCGGCTCCGCCTTCGTGAGCGTTCCTGTCTTGTCAAATACAATCGTATCAGCAAGCGCAAGTTCTTCCAAGTACTTGCCGCCTTTCACCGTCATGTCCATATCCGCGGCTTCGCGCAATGCAGAAATCACGGAAATCGGAGTCGAGAGTTTTATCGCACAAGAGTAATCCACCATCAAGATGGAAACCGCACGTGAGATGTTCTGCGTAAACAAAAGCGTAAGCCCAAAGCCGAGGAAACTGAACGGCACGATGCTATCGGCCAAATGTTCCGCACGGCTCTGCACGCTCGCCTTCAAGTCTTCGCTACGGTCAATCAGTTCCACAATCTTCTGGATTTTCGTATTGCTGTTCACCGCCTGAACCTCAACAACAATTGAGCCTTCTTCAAGAACGGTCCCCGCAAAAACGATTCGACCAGCAGTCTTCATCACCGCCTTGGATTCGCCCGTCATCGTCGATTCGTTTACGAACGCTTCTCCTTCAACAACGCGGCCATCCACAGGAATCATGCTACCAGAGCGCACACGCACCAAATCACCTACCTGGACGCTCTTAAGTTCGACCAAAGTATCTACGCCATCTTTCACAACCCAGACTTTATCGACTTTTACGGCGAGGCTCCCTGTAAGCGCCGTACGCGTACGCGCCTTGGTGTAATCTTCCAGCAAGCCAGAGACACCCAAAAGGAACATGACCGTCCCGGCAGATTCGTAATTGCGGCGCAACAGCGAAGTTCCAATTGCAGCACCGTCGAGTACATCGACCGTGAGATTTCCACTCGCAAGCGTCGAAACGCCACGCGCCACATAACGCAACCCGCGAACCACTGTAATCGCCGTACGAATCGGGAGCGGAACAAACCAGCGCAGCAAATAGCGCCTAGCAATCATCATCGCAAGGTTGTTTTTAAACTCGTCGTCCAAAGCTTGCAACTGGTATTCCGTTTCGCCATCACATTCCGGCAGCGATTTGGGATTCAGCGATTTTGCAAATTCAAGAATCTGGCTACGACTTGCACCGTAATCGCCGTTCAGCGGCTCATATTCAAGCAATAGCCCGCCATTCTCGCTATGCACCACGGCACTTTTTACGCAAGGCACGCCAACACAAGCCTTGTGAACACGCGCTTCATACTCTCGATCAAAAGCATACGCTCCGGCACGCAAACGAAGGCGACCAGGTCTATCATAGACAATTCGATATTGCATAGTTAACAGAAGACAGTAGGAAGTAGGCAGTTAGAAGTGGATTTCGTCATTCTGAAGGAGCTCTGCGACTGAAGAATCCAAGACTGTAAAATCACTGGATACATTCGCACTTCGTGCTCAGTATGACGATTCTAACGAGATTATATGATCTCTCGTCTTTAGTCTGTAGGACCGCAGGTCCGTTCTTTCGTCTAATTCAGCCCTGCTTCTGCCTTGGCGTCGTTGCAGATGTCGCTAGCTTCGTCCTTCATATCCTGGAAAGCGGCCTTGGCATCAGCAGTAAACTTCATGCCATGAGCAAGCCCCTGAACAGCGAGTTCGCGGGTTTTCTTGGCCTTGAGCACTTTCTTTGCGACTGCGGAACCCACCGCACCGGCAACAACGAGCCAGAATTTTTCGTTTTTGAACATAGACATATCATTCTCCTTATTAAAGAAAAATCAGCGGAGCACTTGCCCGCTTTTAAAAATTAGATACTCTTCCCTCCGATTGCAAGTTTCAAACAAACTAAACACACAACTTGCGCAACCCCGCATCGCAGTTGAGTTTCACGCGACTAACGCTAACATTGTTAGTGAATTTCTAACATTGTTAGACTCTCTAATTTTGTTAGACTCACTAACATTTTTAGAGAGTCTAAGTTTGCACAAGGAGATTCCCGCCTTCGCGGGAATGACAAAGGTCACGGGAATGACAACATCGCAATTTTTACGAAAGTGCAAGAACCTTGCCGAGTTCACGGCACTTTGCCTTGCCAGCGTCATCCGGTGCGCCTTCAATCGCAAGCGGATCATCAGCAAGAACGAGGCCCGCATTAACAGCATCTTCTTTCCACGGATTCATCCATTCGCCGCCGCCCCAGCCGTATGAACCGAAAAGCACAACCTTTTTGCCTGAAATTTGCGTTTTCAACTGGTCATAAAGCGGCTGGAATTCGCTATCTTCAAGCTCTTCGGCACCCATTGCCGGGCAACCCAAAGCAAACTTGTCAAATTCCTGAGCTTTATCAGCAGAAAAAGCAGACGTATTGAAAAGCGTCACTTCGGCACCCGCTTCTTTAGCGCCTGCGACAACTTCATTCGCCATAATTTCGGTATTACCAGTACCTGTCCAGAAAATAACAGCAATTTTATTCATTTTTGTTCCTTTTTGTTTTTCGGTCGCCTCTAAAAACTCATTTTCAAAAATTTGGCTGCGACACATCGTGCAGTTTCGTCACTCAAAGTGGTAAAGACCTCCAGTATTCACCACTTTTCGTTCCTGCCTGCACTCGGTCTCGCTCAAATTTTATTAACCAAAGCATTTTTTAGAGGCTCCCTTTAGATTTTTAACTAAATTAACATGCCACGGTTAAATTCGTTAAAGAATCGCCCTGTTCAAAGCGTTCATTGAATATTTTGCGGCACTTTTTATAAACTTCAAAAATATGCATGCAGTTCGGCACATCGTTATAAACTTTCCAACATCCGATCAACTTGTATTTTTTTCCACCATACGCAATAAAATCTTTCACATCTTGTAACGGATAACCTAAAAATACGCCTACTTCATGAGGGAAGCAAACGGAATGCGTCATACGTTTTTGGAAAAAATTCAACAAGGAATCTACATCGAAACCCATGTAACCAAAGCCCTTCAAAAAATCTCTGACTTCGCAACAATTCCCCAAATTTTGTAAAGCGTTATTACGATAGACGTAAATAAAATAACGTCCATGACGTTCCGCAATAACACGCGCTAAAACCCCCTTCGGGTTCAGAACCTGATTCCAGTGTGCTAGAATATCGCAAAGCACAACGCCCTCGCACAAATCAAGACAAAATAAGTTTCCCGCTTTTAGTCCAGCCAGCGTTGGAGCGCAATGCCGCACCAAGCACATATCAAGTTTCCGAGTCATCAAAATCCTTTTGCAGATTTACAATTAAAAACAAAAAATCCCGCCTACGATTTCTGCCGTAGGCGGGACCAACCTATCTAGCATATACGAAGTAACGATTCCTATACGCCAGTGGAGGTTCTATGGCAAATTCTCTAATAACACTTTAGAAAAAAAATATAAGCCCATCCACTCCAAATAGACTTAAACCAATCCAAAAGTTAGACAAATCTAATTATTTAAAATCCCGCATACAACATAAGTCGTAGCGGGATTGTCTCTATGGGTAATTTCTAGAATGCGAACACAGTCTCAAGACCGAATCTGAGGGCCGTATCGTCGCCAGCGTCGTCCCCGACAGGAATGTCGAACATCGCGAAGCCAGTGATTTCAAGGCCATCCACCGGAGTAGCATAAGCACGGAGGCCTACGTCGAACGTAGAGACGTCATCGTCCTTCTGCAATGTCCTGGTGTGGTATTCCAGCGGAAGCCCCATGGCAAACGCATCAGAGAAGCGCACGCTCGGTTCGCCATACACAAAGAAGTATTCCGGAATCTCTTCGCCGTGAACTGTCGGGTCCTTCTTGTCAAATGCGGCGTAGAATACGGAAGCCTTGACATTAAACGTACCCAAATCCAAGGACGGTTCGGCAAGAATCGCGTGTGTCGCCTTCGGGGAATCTTCGCTGAGATTGTCCGCATGCAAACCATAGACAAAGTGGAATGCGAAAGCGTCGAACTTCAAATTTGCATCGAGTCCCACGTGCATTTCATTATGCTTCGGTTCCTGATAAGACTTGTAATCAAAGAACGGGCGCAAGGTGCTTTCGCCAAAGCCAAACTCGTAAGCGAGATGGAGGTCATAGGCAACGCCTACACACGTTTCTTCACCATCCTCTTCAACGCACACTTGATTGTCGTTGTCGCCGCGACCAAAGCCAATCCCAAAAACAAGCCCACTATAGTCAAGTTCAACTCCTCGGATATCGTGTTCTGTCATACCGGCGGCGTTATCAGCCGGATCATCGTAGTCGTAATAGTTGAGGAATGCGCCTTCCGAGAAGGTCAAGTCACCGAACTTCACGGCAAACTTGTCGTTATGGGTGTACTGCACGAAGGCACCGTTATAAATGGCAGCCGGTTCCGTCGTTTCGCCATCAGCTTCAAGCTGCACGGACGCAGACCACTTTTCATTAAATTTCACATCTACATTCAAGTCAAATGTCGATGCGTATTCATGGCTCTTGATGTCTTCATTGATGACATCGCCCGTGTAGGCGTCAAATTCCACTTCGCCGGAGAACTTGACTTCCGGGCCTTTAGATGCGGCTTCAGCTTCCTGAGCGAGTGCCGGAGCAGCGAGGAAAGCAGCGGCAGCAATACCGAACAAGAGATTAGAGGTAAAACGAGTCTTCATAATTCACTCCCATGACGAGTTTTTATTCGCTTTTGTAACACATCGTCATGACTTTTACAGTTTGTGTTACAAAATCTTAGGCATTAGCCTCTTTATTCCTCTTAGAGCAAAGAGCGTGCCAATTATTTTTTAGTTCAATCCATTCAGAATCATTTTCTTCCACGCGCATATATTAGCTTCTCCTATCTTTGTTAGTTTAGTCTAATTTAAGGCGTTTAATTAAGGGCTGACGGCTTTCGGGGCCACCAACCCTTAATAATGATTCTTGACTCAAATAAGGTTAGTCTTCAAAACGCCTTTTCTTGTTTGCGTCCATACCAAAGAGTTTGAGGAACACGAATGTCGCCACAAGCACAATGATTGAACATACAATCCAGAACACATTTCCGCCGACCGGAATCTGGTAGAGAAGTACTGCAACAGCCCAAGCGAGGATTGTCTGCACCACAGCCATCAGCACACCCAGCCCGAGCCCGATTTCGCGGACCACGACACCCATCGCCGCAAGGCACGGCACATAGAGCAAGATAAAGATGAGGAACGCAAACACCTGCCAGTTAAATCCATCGACCGGATTTCCGTTCTTGTCCGGATTGTGGAAGTAAGAGCGGAGGTTCGCATAGATATCCGCCGTTTCGCTCAAGTCGCCTTCTTCGAGAGCGCCGATTTCGTCTTCGCTCAGCGTAAGGCCAGCAGCGGCAAGCTTTGCAAAGACTTCTTCGCGAGCCTTGTCGGCACCTTCATCTTCGCTGAAGGTTTCGATGGAAGCGTATTCTTCGCAAGTAATCGCCTTTGCTTCAAGAATCTTGTCCAGCGTGACCTTCTTGAGTTCCGCGGCATTCTGCGCTTCGAGTTCGCCAGAAGTTCCGAGAATGTCCGTGAGGGAGCCAAAGACTTCGCTCAAGTTTTCAGGAATCGTGCCAAGGGCTTCCTTGAATGCACCGAGAATATCCGGAGCACCACCTTCTTCCTCTTCTTCGGCAGGGCATTCATCCACACCAGCGATGAGAATCTTTTCTTCAGTCGAGACTTCACTGGATCCTTCGCTTTGCTCAGGATGACGAGATGCAACAGCACTGTCAGCGACAACGGCGCTATCCGTGGCTGCTTCGGCTACTTTTGCAGAATCCGCGACAGCAGTACTATCTGCGAGAGCAACGTTTACGTCTGCAATGGGGCGTTGCGGGGTGTCCCCGCTAGAAGGGGTAGCGACCGACTCGGCGGGCGCGAGGGGAAGGCCTTCCCCACTATTACCCACACTCTCGTCTCTCGTCTCTCGTCTCTCGTCTGTCACAGCATCACCCGGACCCGCCATGGAGTACAAGGAGTTCATCGTACCAATCACAGCTTCCTTGGCGAGGAGGCCCGTGAACAGCGACACAGAAGCAGGCCAGTTGTTGGATTCGACACCGAACGGTTCGAAAATCGGAGTAATCGCCTTGCCAATTGCAGAAAGCAAGCTGTTTTCGGAATCACTGTTACCCGCAGTGAATTCGCTTTCCGTCTGGACCTTTGATTCGTCAATCACGACACCTTCAGGCAGCGGCACTTCCTTTTCGTCCTGAACCATCGCGTAGCCCTCTTCGGACTTTACGATTTCAGTCTTTTCGCCATTGATTTCCGTATAAAGTTTTTCAACAAAACCAAAGCTATTGAGGAACCCGAGGATGGCAACGGCAATCGTAATCACCTTACCGGCACGGATAACGTAATCACGCAAACGGAGCCAGGAGTGGATCATGAGCGACTTGAATTTCGGCAGGTGGTATGGCGGCAACTCCATTACAAAGTTGCTCGCCTCGCCAACAAACAAGGAGCGACGAAGAACCAATCCATACACAATCGCAAAAAGAACACCCGCAAGGTAGAGCGCAAACACCACCGTCCCTGCCTGCGTCCCGAAGAACGCAGCCGCAAACAGCGCATACACCGGGAGGCGAGCGCCACAGCTCATGAACGGCACAAGGAAAATCGTGAGGAAACGTTCACGCTTGGATTCGAGCACGCGGGAGCCCATAATGCCCGGCACGCCGCAACCAAAGCCAACCATCATCGGCACAAACGCACGACCAGGCAATCCGAGGAATCGCATAAAGCGGTCTGCGACAAACGCCGCACGCGCCATGTAGCCAGAGTCTTCCAGGAACGAAAGGCAGAGGAACATAAAGAAGATAACCGGAATGAACGTCGAAACCGTCTGGATACCGGCACCGATACCGTCTGCGAGAATTGCAGACACAAAGCCCGGCGCATGGAGCACATCCGTGAGCAAATAGCCAAGGCCATCCACAAAGATGGCGCCAAACAGCACGTCAAAGAAATCGATAAACGCACTGCCGATGGTCACCGCGACCCAGAAAACAAGATACATCACCAAGAGGAAAATCGGGAGAGACGCCCAGCGGTTGAGCAACACGGAATCGAGCTTATCCGACCAGGTTCTCTTTGTACGGTTCGAAAGAATCGTCTTGCTTGCGATTTCGTGAGCCATGCTGTAGCGGGAATCCGCCATCGCGAATTCGCTTTCTTCGCCAAGAATCTGCGTGACCTCAGCCTTGTTAATCTGCACCTTGGCTTCGGCAAACTTGTCCGCATAGCTCTTTTCGTTGCCCAAGTACATCAGCGAAACCCAGCGGGCATCCGCATCCAAAAGCTTTGCGACCGGTTCAACCTTCGGTTCCAAATACTTGATAGCCTTTTCTACATTCTCGCCGTAGTCAATCGCCTTGGGCTTCATCTTCTTGCCCGCGATAACATGCGCCATCTGGCTGATGAAATTCGTGATACTTCTTTCGTTCACGGCAGAAAGCGGAATTACCGGCACGCCGAAACGTTCCGCAAGGATATCCAAGTCCAAATGCAGGCCGCGCTTTTCAGAAATGTCGATCATGTTCGCCGCAATCACCATCGGGATTTGCATATCCACAAGCTGCGACGTCAAGAACAAATTGCGTTCGATGTTCGAGGCATCAATAATATTGATAATAAGGTCGGCTTCACGAGTGAGCAAGTAATCGACAGCGGCGCGTTCGTCTTCGGCATTGGCAAAGAGCGCATAAGTACCCGGCAAGTCCACAACACGGATATGCTGGTCGCCAATTTCAAAAAAGCCTTCCTTCTTTTCGACAGTCACGCCCGGCCAGTTACCAACACTCTGGCGAGCGCCCGTAAGAGCATTAAATAGAGCCGTTTTACCGCAGTTCGGGTTACCGGCAATAGCGATAGTAAAAAGTTTCGGAGCCATTGGACTAGACCCTCTTCAATTTAAGAACGTTCGCTTCTTGTCTGCGAAGCGACAAACGGTACGACAAAACACTGACTTCAACCGGATCCCCGAGAGGCGCCACCTGCAAGACTTCCAGCGTCACGCCACGGACAAGCCCCATCGACAAGAGCTTGGACTTGTAGCGGGCATCGCCCTCGTTGTAGCCGACAATTTCAACCTTGTCGCCACGTTTAAGATCCGAAAATTTCGGTTCCAAATCCCATTTCTTTGTTTGCGACTTGCCGCCGCAACCACAATTACAACCCATTTTTATTTCCTTTTTTCGCCTTTGGCAGTCTTCTTTACAGCCGCACTCGCGTTATTCTTTTTCATAAATTCTTCAATTGTAGCGAGAGTTTCGGCAGAAAGAATATGTTCCATACAGCAAGCATCCTTGTCCGCAATCGCTTCAGAAACGCCCAGACGAATCAAGAATCCCTTGAGGAGAATATGGCGGTTCAGCACATCGGCAGCAGCCTTGCGACCCGCTTCCGTAAGTTCCACACCGCTATAAGGTTCCTGCGTCACAAGCCCGAGTTTCTTGAGTTCGAGAATCGCCTTAGCCACAGAGGGCATCTTGACGGACAAAGCCGCCGCAATATCCTTGACACGGGCAATCCCGTTCGCGAGGCGAAGCATGTGCACCATCTCGAGGTAGTCTTCGAGACTCTGGCTGAGTTTCAAGTGATTGTTTTCCATATGATGATCCTTTAACGTTAACGTTGTCTAATTTTATTAGATTTGACTAATTTTTATTAGACAAGACTAAATTTAATAAGCCCAGGCTAATTAGTCAAGGCTAAATTTTTAAATTTTTACAGAAAATAAGAAAAATATGAGAAAAAACCTAAAATTATCAACCTACCCGTTCATGATATATTCGGCGTTTTCGAGGATGTAGGAATTTTTTGTTCGGTTTTCTTCGGAGAGGCGTTCAAACGGAACGATATCCTCATGCGTAAAGGTTCTTTCGTCGGTGGGGCCGGAGCGGTAGCCCATCAGGAGCATGGACATCATCCAGCGGCGGTGTTCAGCTTCGCGGAAGAGGTAATCGTCGTCGTTTACGTCAAAACAGCGTTTGCGGAGGGGAAGTGCGTTCGCGCAGTAGATGGCGGCGGTCTTGTCGGCTTCGCTCAAGCGGTACCACATTTTTTCTTCGGTCTCGCGGGTCGCGGGGTTTACGTTGCGTTCGCGGACGTAGTTCGCGCGCTGGCCGCGTTCGACGCGCTTGGAATGCACGAATTCCTTCATTTCGTCGATGTCGCCCATGATGCGCACGTAGCCGTACATTCCGCTTTCGTTGATGTGCTTGATGATGTCGTCGTTCGCTTCGCGCCAATAGACGGCGATGTCCGCATTGTCATAGACGGCACGGGGTAAATGCACGAGCGTAGAAATTGCCTTGGACGCGTCTTCCTTACAAATGCACACGACAAGGCGCTCCTTGGGGCTTGCGGCAATTCCTGCGATATAGTTTCGCGCCAAATCCGCTTCGCTATAAGCATCGACAAAGTTCCATTCGACATCGAGATAGTCTCCGCGATTCGTCTCTGGTTCATGCGTAACTTTATTTCCATTCGCATCGACGTAGGTGTATTTCGAAAGCCTAAAGAGGCCCATGCGGGAAACGACTAGACGGTCAACCCACTTTTCGCAATCTTCATCGACAAAGGTGATGCACGTTTTCAAATTCGTTCGTCTGTAATTCGGGTAGTGGCAAATATTTGCTACGGCAAAGGCCACCGCCTGCGCAATGGGTCCCGTGCCTATCAGCACGACATGCAAGCGCTGGTTATCCGACTCTCGAATTGTAGGCAAAAAATCTGTGCCCACAAGCAGTTGTTCCGACATAAGTTCGTATTCGTTAAAGATATCAACGAGCAAATGCCCTTTATTCTGTTCATGAGATTTCAAGTACCACAGCACTTCAGATGTCGAAGGTTCGGTCAAAAGCAGATGGCAATGGATGTCGTGCGGGGACTTTTCGCATAAATTGCGTAAGACCTCAATGCAGTGCAAGTTGCGTGAATCGCGTTCGGGACCGTCTTCGCCAATCACGAGAATCTGGCTTGCCAATAGCGCCCCTGCAAAAAGCAAATCTTCTTCGTTCTCATAATCTTTCTTGTAATGGATAAAAGGGCCATCGATATCGCGACGGCTTACGACAACAACGGGGCGTTTGTCGCCCTTGAGCGCACGCAAAATACTCTTGAGCTGGTGACCCGCGCCAAGCACAAGCACATGACCGCGCACATCGACATGCTTTTTGCCTTCGCGCATAGATTCTGAAGTGTTCTTGATTACATTGATCATGACGCTGATAAACAGCACGGCAAAAACAACATAACCGGACAAGAAACCCTTCCAGCCGAGCGACTTTTCGCCAAGCACCCATGAACCGAGAAAAACGCCGATGACAAAAATAATCAGGGACAAGCCCAGCAAAATCAGGATCTTTTTTGCCAGTCCGTTTGACCATGCGCCTTTAATAATGCCTTTAACGTTCATGATACGCCCCTGATAAATACAATAATATTATAGTTAATTTTTCACACCGGCGCCGCTAAGGACGCTGTGCCCACCGTTCGGCGTAACCTCGATATGCGTGGGAAGTTCGCTCTTGACCAAGTCCACATGCGTAATCACTCCGAGAAGTTTGCCTTTTTCCTGCTGCATTTTCTGGAGCACGATGACCGTCTCCTGGAGCATCTTGGAATCGAGCGTTCCAAAACCTTCGTCGAGGAACATGGAATCAATGCGTACGTTTCGGCTTGCAAGCGTCGAAATTCCGAGCGCCAAGGAGAGACTCACAAGGAAGCCTTCGCCGCCGGAGATGTTGTCAATCGGGCGCACGGCATCGCTGTTGTCATGATCCACAAGCTGGATGTTGAGCGTATTCGGCTCGGTCACCATTTCATATCGCGGGAACATATCGCGCAGATAGCCGTTCGCAATTTTCAACAAATTGCGGAGCGTAATCGTCTGGATGAACTTGACGAAAACATCGCCGTTGCCCGTTTCGAGCCTGTTGCCGTTGAACCAGCGTTGCATCTGTTCCCAATCCGCACGTTTGGACTTGAGCGCAGATAATTCCGCCTGCATGTCGTTGAACTTTTGACGGAGCTGGGCATCGTTCTTCCGCTGTTCCGTCCAGGTCGCAAGATTCACGGTACACTCGTTTAGCTGCGTCTTTACCGTGTCGCGATTCTGCTTTGCCACATCTTCGGATTCTTCGAAGTTGCGCTTTTGCTGGTGTTCCGCCAACTGGTCGTTAAAATTCTTGACCGACGTTTGCGCCGCTGTCAATTTTTCTTCTATGCGTTTTTGCGATTGCTGGAGCGACTTGCGTTCCGATTCCGGAAGTTTTGCCGCCAGGAATTCCTGCTCATCCGCAAAATTTTTCGATGTCAAATTTTCGAGGAAAAGCGTTTGCAGCCCCGCAAGCTTCGGTTCCGTTTCCGCAATATGAGTGTTCAAGTCCGCAATCGACTTGTCCAACGCCACCTTCGTTTCGCGCTTCTGCTGTTCTACAAGACGAGCTTCATTTGCAAAACGTTCCGCATTGTCGCGGCGTTCACGAGCATTTTTACGTTCTTCGTCAACAGATTTTTCGCCAAAAAGTTCCTTACGCTTTGCGTCAAGGGCAGAAAGATTTTTTCTCGATTCTTCGACCTTGCTATTTGCATCATCGAGTCTAGATTGCGCCTGTTCAAGACCTTCCTTAAGCTGGCCTTGGTTAGAGCGATCCGTATCCAAGTATTTCTCAACTTCATTTATTCTCTCCTGCGCCTTTTTCCAGTAGAAATTTTTCTTTTCCAGTTCCGCAAGTAAAGCATCCACTTCTTCCATGCGAATATTCGAGAACCACGGTTCAAGCGATTCCTCGATTTTCTGCGAAAGCACCTGCAACTTTTCCTGCGTCTTTTTAATCGATTCGGCAGTAATGTTCAATTCGCCATCAAGTTTTGCACGGTCAATCGCAGCGTTGTTGACCTTGTTCTGCAATACATCCGCACTTTCTTTTTTCTGCAAATACGTTGTTTTCAATGTCTGCAGGTCCTGCAAAATAGGACGGACAGAATCAAGTGTCGCCGTGAATTTCCAAGGTTCTAATTTCGCATTCAAAAGTTCAAGCGAAGCAGCCTCATTTTTCGCTTCATCTTTCAACTTTAGCTCGCTCTCGCAAAGAACTTCTCGATAGTTCCGTTCTTGCGTAACAAAGCTATCCAACTGGCGTTGGACCTTTTCCATTTCACCATTAATCTTGCGCAACTTGGCAGCAAAATCATTCAGTCGATCAGCTCCGTTTTCAATCTTCGCCGATTCTTCACAAGAGAGATGTTCCAAAGAACCGCAAACAGGGCAAGGTTTACCCGGTTTCAAGTTATGGCGAAGTTCCGCAACAACAACAGGAATATCTTCCTGGATAATTATTTCTTTATCTTTCTGCAGCGCATTTAAATTTGCCTGGGCCTGTTCGCGCTCACTAGCTAAACTCGCAAGCTGATTCTGCTTCGATTCCATTTCACGTTGTAACCGCGCAGATTCCCTGTGATAGTTTTCCACATCCTTCGCGTAGCCATTCATTTCGGGCAAAAGATTCACAAGGTCCGCATCGGCCTGATGTTCAGCCAAATAATCCTGCAAACCACGCAAATTCTGCATTTGCTGTTCAGAAGCCGCATCGAATTCCTGCAATTTTTTCTTCTGTTCTTCAAGCGTTACCGAGCTCTGGACAACATTCGCATTTTCCGCCTTCCATTCCGAAGCCTGCGATTTCAAAAGCGAAAGCATTCCATCAATCGCTTCATCTTTTTCATTTTCGGAAAGGTACTTATTAACGCTTTCCAGCGCTTTTTCATTTTCAGAAATACGATTGCCAGTTTCCTCGATTTTCTTCTGCGTTGTTCCAATTTCCGTTACAATCTTTGATGCATCCGATTCCGCATTTTTCAGCTGTGTACCTACATTACGGATATCGCCATCCAAAGAAGAGACTTGCTGCCACAAGGATTCATTTGCAGAATATTCAGTCTTGCTCTTTTCAAAAACATCCTGTTTTTCGCGACAATTCTTCGAAGCCTTTTCCAACTCCGATAAAGCATCTGGAAGTATCTTTTGGCATTCACCAAGTTGCGTCTTCATGTGCGCCAAACGTTCTCGAACGGAATTAAATTCCACATACGAGGATTCCACCTCTTGTGCACGGAGCGCACGTTCCAGCTTTTCGCGATTCGGCTCGAATTCTGCCTTTTCGCGCTCGGCATTTCCCAGTTCGTCTTGCGCCGTTTTTAGATGCGATTCAATCCCGTGCAAGTTTTCGAACCAGGCACAAATAAACAATAGCCGTTCGAGATTCTCGCTCAAGGACTTCTTTTGCAAAGTCGCATCGTCAATTTTCGCATTCAAGTTCGCAAGTTCTTCTTCGGTAAGCAAAGTCACCGCGCCAATCTTATTTTCAACATCCTCGACGGCCTTATTTGCACTCGCATACAACTCATGTACGGCAACGGCAATTTTTCGATAAATACTGTCTCCCGTCAACTTTTCAAGAATCGCCGCCCGCTCGTTTTCCTTGCACTTCAAGAACTTGTTGAATTCGCCCTGCGCAAGCATCATCGACTTGGTAAACTGATCAAAGTCAAGGCCAATGATGCGCGTCATCGTCGCTTCAATTTCGGACTGTTTCGAAAAGGAGGCCTCTGTTGAGCCCGTAGTTTCGTTTAGCAGCACCCAGGAATATTTTTGGAGTTTATTCGTCCTTGCGGCTCGATGCTGATCCCAACACGCGGAATACAAATTACCACGGCATTCAAAGGTCACTTTCGCATAACAGTTCTTGGAACCGTAAGTCATCACCTCGTTGGAATCGCCGACAATGGCTTTCAATCGAGGCGTAGCACCGTAAAGTCCAAGGCAAATCGCATCGAGAATCGATGTTTTCCCGGAACCCGTCGGGCCAGAGATGCAGAACATGCCGCTATTTGCAAAGTCAGGACTTTCAAAATCAATCGTCCATTCACCCGCCAAGGAATTGATATTGCAGAATTCAATCTTCTTAATCTTCATCGTTTCCTCTTATGCGTTCTCGTGCGCCTTGGCGACAGCTTCGTTAAACAAACTAATAAACTTGTCGTACTGATTTTTTACAACTTCGGCTTCTTCGTTTTCCTGGGCGTTCGAAGCAATCAACATTCTGAAATAATCTTCTTTCGTATATTGTTTTGTGGATTCCACGCAATCGTCAAAGCTATTCACACTACGTAAAATGTCACGGGAAATGCGGTGGCGTTTGACCACAAAATGCTTGCCCGTTTCTTCGGCTGCAAGCGCTTCGTTCAGGCTCACGAAATTACCCGAAGTCAATAGCAAATCCACATACGTTTCCATCGGATTTAAAAGCAGTTCCGTTTCGAGATTTCGCAAGTCCCGCTTGAGCGATTCGATATCGCCCTTGAACTGTTCAAACCGCACAGTCTTCGGGATTTCAACTTTGATAACCGTCGGATCCGCATTCGGCAAAACATCGACCGAGAGCACATAGCGCTTGCACTTCGCCTCGTCGAAACCCATCACGAATGGCGAACCGGAATAACGCACTTTCGGATTTTTCGCGACCATGGACGTGTAATGGATATGCCCAAGTGCCACGTAATCCAGCTCGTTCGGGAACGCCGTAATATCCACATTGCCAAGCGTCCCGATAACTTCGCGAACGCCATCATCTACGGCCTTTGCAGGCCGTACAATATTTTCAGCGTTTGCGAAATTTTCGGCGGTTCCAGGCGAAACACTTTCGCTATCACGGCCCGAAAGGTTCGCTGCGAACAGATGCCCCGTCGCCACAATCGGAATATTGCGTTCACCACGCAGCTCAACCGCACGGCGATACACATCTGCATAAAGGCGTTTCAACAAATCCTTATCATTTGCTCCATTTTCATCGCCGGTTTCGTTGCCAGAACTGCCACCAGCGCTAGACTTGTAAAACTGTTCCAGTTCCATATCCCGCATGAACGGTACCGCACAGCAAATGCCAATCGCCCGGCCATCGCTATTTTTCAATTCAACAACCAAATCTTCAACACTGCGATTATTGATAGAGCCCACCACCTTGATATTCAACGCTTCAAGGATTTCGGCAGGAGCGTCAAGAAGCGAACCCGAATCGTGGTTCCCGCCAATGACGACAACATTCGAACATTTCGTCTGGAGCAGCGAGGCCAAAAAACGGTAATACTGTTTCTTTGCAATATTCGACGGGTTCACCACATCAAAAACATCGCCCGCAATGACAAGTGCCTCGGCACCGACGGTCGCAATTTCAGTTTTCAGCCACTCCAAAAACGACTCCGTTTCACGAGTGCGGTCAATATCGTGCATCGTATTGCCAAGATGCCAGTCCGCGGTATGGATAAATCTCATTATATAAAAGCCTCTATTATTGGTTCGCTATATTATTTATCGTTTTAAATATATAAAATGTAAATGTCTATTTATGACAGAGAGCGCATTATGTAAAAGACGAGAGATAAACCGTCTCCATTCGACTACCCGAATTCCCAAAACCGAGCCTCTAAAACTTATAACCTGATTTTCAATAACTATATTATCAACTGATGGATTACGAATACAGTGTCATTGGTTCTATTTTCTGCAATGCGGAAACTCTCGCCGAGTTTTCTGCAATATCCAATTCGCTATTTACGTACAAGAAATATTCTTTTGCATTGCGTAAATGCGGCGACCGCCTAAGTGTAAGTCTCTACGATGAAAGCGACAACGGCCAGGAGGACAGCAAGAACATTCCCGAAGATGATGTCACCGAAGTTTGCAAAATCCTCTCCGAAAAATTCGCCTGCTTGGTTTCCATGCGCAAGGGCTACGAAGTCTATGGCAACGCCAACGTATTCAACGGCGGTTCCGACTACGAGGTCATCGAGGAAAAATGGTTTTCTGTCGAATTTGACAACGGATGCCAAAAAATGACAGAAACAAAAGATATATTATAACCATGCTATACTTGAAATTTGCGCTGAACATCGAAAACCTCGCCGAAGAGATGATTGACGAGATTTCTAGAGCTTGGAAAAATCCCTTCGAAGCTCCGGTTGTCCTTTTCCCCGATCCGAAACTAGAACAGTGGTTCCGGTTAAAATGGATTCAAAGAAAGGCGTCTCTTGCCGGGTTCAATTCCATGATGATTGACCGTTTTCTCATGGAAATCCTCATCGGCGACGACCTGCACAAGAAAAAGCTGAACGCGGACATGCTCCGGAACGTGATTCTCGCCTACCTCGTCAAAGAAACAGACGGTGTTCCGAATTACATGAAAATGGATGAAGAAGTCCAGCGCTATCTAGTCATTGACGGCAATCTCGACGAAACGCACCTTTTTGATTTTGCAGGCAAGATGGCTTCGCTTTTTTTGGAATACGAAACAAGCAGGCCGCACGGGTTTATTTGCAGTACCAATGGAAGCCCGACTCCGGGCATTCTTGACAAGTGGAAACAAGGCCATCTCGACACATTTTTTGCCAAATCGAACAATAAAATTTCAAATCGCGAAATTTGGCAGCGCGAACTCTACTCCGCTATTTTCCACGCTCACGATGGCAAGCAGTCGTTATTGTCCGAAGTTTTCGAAAACGAGGCCAAGCGGAAGAACGGCGAGCGCACGGAATACATGACTATTCCGTACTTGTACTTTGCCTGCCACGACAAAGAAGGGAACGTACACTTCCACACAGAACGCATCGGCAATACGCCACTCTTTATTTTCGGGCTTGGCGGCATGGGGCAATTCTATCGCGTCATCTTGCAAAAGTACGCCGAGACGCACGATGTCCACGCTTACATCCAGAATCCGTGCATGGAATTTTGGGAAGACACATCGGCAATGCACGCCCAAAATGCGACAATCCACAGAAGTTGGGTATCGCGCGACGGACAGTGGCACGACAACAGCGGAAGCATCGAAAAGGTCCGCGAAAAGATGTCCGTCAATATCGGAAACGACAATGCGGAAAACGATATAGACGACATCGCTGAATATACGGCAGAAGAGGCGCTAGCCGAAAACACACTGCTTTGCAACTGGGGACGGTCCGGACGCGACAACATCAAGCTCTGGTGCCAAGCCGTGAACTACGATTTTGATTTTAGGACAAGCAACAATATTAGCGACGCCAGCGAACTCCCGCACGATACGCTTTTGCACAAAGTCCAATATGCCATCGCAAACCGCAGCAATATACTGCCGGACTACACTGCAAGCGACAGCAAGCAACAGGATTCCAGCCTAGATATTACCGCTACGCCCACCAAGATTCGAGAAATCGAAGCGTTACACACGTCCATCTGCAAGTTGATGCAGAACGGTGTGCGCGTAAGCGACATTCTCGTCGTCTCTCCAAACCTGGATGATTACCGCACCGCCATCAAGACGATTTTCGACCAATCTCCCGAAAAAAAGAAATACGCCGGCGATAATGCAAAGGAAGGATTTTTGCATATTCCTTTCGCCATCGTCGATTCGCCCGCCAGAAGCTCGCAAACCGAGAACGCCTTGGAAAACCTGTTCGCAATTCTCGAACAAGGCACCATCACACGCCCGGACTTTTTCTCGCTCATTCGCAACCCCGTCGTGCAGCAGACGCGCCACATCAGCGAAGATGACGTGAGCAAATGGGAGAGCTGGATTGAAGGGACAAACGTCTATCGCGACCGCAAGCACAAAAAAGAAGACTGGCTCGACGGCGTCAGGCGATTGCTCCTTGCCAAGATGACGAAAAATCCGCTTCAAATATCGGACGACATCATCATGCCATACTCCGACATGGCAACAAGCGACACGCATTCGCTTTGCAAGTTCGTGGAATGCATCGATTCACTTGAAAAATGGATGGAATTCGGACACGGGAACCGCGTTGCGGACATTGACAAATTAAATGATTTCATCAACGAATGGATTTCGATGTCTAATCCGCTTGAAGATTTTGCAAGCGAATCTATCATCATCAACAACGTGACACAGGCGATTGAAGGGCTCCGCAATCAAATGGATGCAGGCATCAAGAACATCTCGTGGAAAGTTATCAAGCAAACGCTCCTCACAGCAGCGCAGTCTTCCGCATACAGCTGCGGCAGTCTATTCATCAACGGCATCACGTTCATGAATTTCATTCCGAACCGAATCATCCCGGTAAAGCACTTGTTCTTCATCGGTGGCGATTCCATGAACTTTCCCGGAGCCAAGCAACACAATACACTTGACCTTCGCAAGTTCTGTACACCGTGGCCAGGCGACGATTCGCCCATAGCCAAACGCCGTTACGCATTTCTATGCCAGCTCATGAGCACTAGCGAAAGTTTCCACATCAGCTACGTGAATCAAGACATCCGTAAAGACGCAGAACTTTACCCGACCTCGGTCGTAAACGACATCCGGAGATTTCTCGTCAATTCCATCCAAAGCAATTGCGGAAATGAGACCATCAGCCAAGCCGAGGTATGGCCCGAAAGAAAGATTTCCTTGGACGAGACCCGCGATTTCGACGAGCTCTACACGCAAAAGAGTCTCCGTAGCAAACGCGCATTCCTCAACATGATGCAAGACGGCTTTGCCCATGTGAGCCCACAAAATGTAGCGCCGAAAAACGTAAGTATCAACACCACGATAAAATGCCCGGAGCGCGTTCCGTTATATACACTGAGCAATTTCTTGAAAGATCCATTCATGTTCCGCGTAAGCCAAATGCTGGCCGAAAGCGACACGGACGATCCCGAAAAGGAACTGTTTGAACCCATCCATTTTGACGCCCTGCAAAAAAGTTCGCTACTCAAGATGATGGTTGCCGCAGAGCTCTCGCATGAAGACGAAGAACTCGAAAAATTCAAAAGAGAATCGCTGTACAAGGGCAACATGCCCGACGGCATTTTCGGAAAGAAGTTCCTTGCCGAAGTAGAAAGCAGCAAGAACGCCATTTTAACGCAAATGGGTGAATCACTTATCAATCAAATCAAAGATTCATGGAGCTACAAATCAAAAATTCAGGATATGCAGTTCAGCCGCAACAACAGCGAAAAATGGACTCTGTCCGGAACGCTCGATTGGTGCGACAGCGATAATCTTGAAAAGATTACCCACATGGTCGCCGTGTCCTCTTCGACCAAAGCCCCGTCCAGAGAAAAATTTCTATCGCCTTACGTCAAATCGCTTGCCGTCATTGCAGCACGTACTAATGGAGCAAGCGCCAACAAAACGCAAACCATCCAAATTTCAATTTACAACAGCGACATTTCCAGCGAAGCAACTACGGCAACAGTATCCATGACGCCCGTCAAGGCCCAAGAGCTTCTGCAAGATATCTATACCGCCGCATTTGGCGATGAAACGAACCGCCCTTTTTCCAAAGCAGTTCCAGCATCGCTTCTGGACTCCACACAAATCAAGGATATCCGCTCCTTCAAGGAGCAGTTACTGAAAGGGCCTTGGGAATACTTCGACAAGAAATCCCTTTTTGACCCAATTACCGATGTCGGATTCGATGCAAACGATTTTGCAAATCAATGGAAAGAAGCTTCCGAAAAAATGAAATCACTCATGCAAATGACAATGAGCGAACAAACAAAGGCCAAGACCAGCGAAACAATCAAGGTCACAAAGAAAAGGAAGGCTTAACCATGGAAAACTTTAGTCTTCGTAATTTTGACCCATCCAGAAGCCTTTTCATTGAAGCCTCGGCAGGCACCGGCAAGACCTACACCATCCAACTGATGGTCGCAAAGCTCATTAGCCTCGGAACGCCTCTCAAAAAGATTCTCATCGTCACCTACACCGAGAAAGCGGCGGGCGAACTGAAAGACCGTATCCGCAAAAAAATCGGTGAAGTCCTCGACTGCAAAAAAATCGACAAGACCGATGACACAGAAAAGGAACTCGACGAAACTACGCTGGCACTGTTTTCCAAAGCGTATCAGGATGTCGATAACGCGGCCATATTCACCATCCACTCGTTCTGCCAAAAGGCGCTAAAGGAATACGCTTACGATGCAGGCAGGCCTTTCGACATGTCGATGATAGACGATTCAAAAGTCAGAGATTTAATCGAGCAATACATTCGCGACAAGTGGAGTGAAGATTCGTATTTTCAATTCTTGCTCAAAAACGAATCCGCAAAATCCATCGCAAATAAAGTCATCGACGGACTCGTCAGCATCACCAATTCATATAAGGGCCGGGAAGGCGACCATGAGATTATTCCGCTCGACATGTCCGAAGCAATCGATATTTGCGGAACACTTTTGGAAAGAACCGACAAATTCGCTTTGGCAGGAGCAAACACATTCGAAGACATTCTCGCCATTCCCGCATTTAACAAGGCGTATTCAATCCTCCAAGATAATCCATACGAGAAATTTGCAGAAAAATCGAAAAATTCAATCGAGGATTTTTTAAACTCCCTTAAAAAATGGGAAAAAGGCAAAGCCCTTTTTTCAGGAGTATCCTTCAAAGACAGCGAATACATTCAAATCAACTGGGCATCTGATGTTTACGATGCGTTCATGGCTTTCAAGACATTGAAGGATTTACTAGGATCGATTAACAAAATCCTGCTCAACGAATTTTTAGTGATGCAGGCGCCTATCATTTTTGAAGATTGGCAGAACAAGAAAATCGAAATGAAGTGCCAGTCATTCAACGACATGATTCTCTCGGTGCATCAGGCAGTCCTTGGTAAAAACAGTGAAGACTCTTCGCTCAAGAACAGGCTCCGCGCACAATACACTTACGCCATCATCGATGAATTTCAAGATACCAACCAGTTGCAATGGGATATTTTCAGCAATGTCTTCGATAAAATTTTTGTCGTGGGAGACCCAAAACAATCCATTTACAGTTTCCAAGGTGCCGATGTAAATGTCTATCAGAAAGCGATTCGCGAAATAAGCAACGGCGTATCATTACAGATAAATTTCCGTTCTACTACAGGGCTTATCGAAGGTTGCAATGAACTTTTCAAAGGGGACTTTTTCACCCCCAACGAAAACATCCCTTCCCTCATCGATTTCGAAAATTCTCTCCCCCCGCAAAATCCAAAGCTAGTCAAGGCCCCCCCTAAAATCAACGGCAAAGAAGTCGCCCCAATTTGGATTAGCCAAGAAGATGTATCCGAAGTCGATTTTGCGCGAACCGCTGTCAAAAAAATCGTAGAATGGAGTTCCTTTGTCGATAACCAAAAAACAGTTTTACAGGTATTCGATAAAAAAGATTGTACGCAATACAGGAATGTCACATTTAAGGATTTCGCCATACTCGCCCGTAGCCGGAGCGAAATGGAATTCATCGAAGATGCCATGCGTTCCGCTGGTGTTCCGTTCAGCCGCTACAAAGACAGCAACCTTTTCAGCAGCCGCGAATGTGCCGAATGGATTGCCATTTTCAAGGCCATTAATGCACCTGATTATTCTGCTTGGAATAGGCGACTTTTAAGCGAAGCCCTTATCACGAACTTTTTCAGAACGGCTCGTCAAGACATTCACTACGTCGAAAGCGAATCGTTTGATGACCCAAACAATCCTGAACGGCAAAAACTGAATACCTGGCGTGACCTCGCCCAAAAGCGCCGCTATGCCGAAATGCTCGAACGCATTTACAGCGATACGCAAATCGAAGAACGGTTGATGGAAATTTCCAAATTGCAAAACTTGGCAAAGCTCCGTCAAATCGGCAATTACTGTATAGAATACCTCTACAATCACAACTGTTCCATCGAAGACCTTGTTCGACATTTGGAAGCCCTCGCCCGCTACAACGAAAGTGCCGATGACGAAGACGGCAACCTTGTCGAAAAAAGCACGGATTATGACGCCGTTCAAGTCATGACGATTCACGCCTCTAAAGGTCTCGAATTTCCGGTCGTGATTTCTGTTGCCGGACTCGCAGGCAAAAATTCGCACATAACGGGTCCATATTTCTATCACGAAAACGACGGGTTGCGGCTTGGATTCAGTGACTACGCCAAATCCGCACGCGAGTGTGAAGAACTCGAAGAATGGAAGCGGCTTTTTTATGTCGATTTTACACGAGCTTCATCCATTTTAATTTTGCCCCGCTACGCGAAATGGAAAAGTACCAAAGGCGTCAAAAAAGAATTCCAGTTCCTCGAAAGTTCCATCCGTAATTTAGTCATTTCTAAATGTCCATTTACGACAATGTTACCGACTAGCAATGAATGGAATCCAAAACAATTGAGCAAAAAAGTTCGCACGGATATTCTAAAGCCGCTCAACGCGCTCTCGGGAATCGGCAACGTAATGACTGCAGACGAGATTAAGGACAAAATCATCCTGCAAAAAAACGCCATGGCCGGTTTGCAGCAAAAACTTGCCGATGCAAGCATCATGCAATATTCTTATAGTTCCCTCTCCGGCAAGGCCGATTCTCTTGTCGATTCAGATGATGGAGACAGGCTTAACCCTGATGGCAGCGATTTTGCAACAGCACGTACGCCGACAGTTCTCATTCGCGACATCGATACAGCGGCAGTCGATTGTTCTGTCGCCATGGACAGTTCGCTAGATTACCAAACCCACCTCAACGAGACCGCAAATCGTTTCCCGCGCGGTTCACATGCTGGTAACGCGCTCCACCGCATTTTCGAACGAACAAAGTTCCATCAGTTCGGCATGGAGCTCAAAACGCTCGATGACGCCCTTGCCGATTCGCAGACCAAGAACGTCATCGAAGAAGAATTCAAGCGCGAATCGCTCCCCATCTGGAATCATAAAGACGCATGGACGACGATTGCCACGCACTACGTCTGGAACACGCTGAATGCGAGACTGCCGGAAATTGCAGGTTCTTCTTTCGAAAACGCGTCGCAATCCAATGCAAGAACACCACGGACATTTGCACTCGTCGATATTCCGCTAAGCGACCACAAGCCCGAAGTACAGTTCAACCTGAACGCAAGCGATGAAATAAATACGACAGTCGAGTCAAACGAAAGCACCAGCACATGCAGCACAAATAACGACATTCTCAAACGGTTCTGCAAGGGCTTTATCGACTTGATGTTCGTCCGTACCGTAAATGGTCAAAAGCGCTATTCGATTCTCGACTGGAAATCGGACATGCTCGAAAACAACACCTACACGCCCGAAGCAATCAAGGAAAAAGTCGATAACGATTATTCCATACAGCGAGTCCTTTACAGTTATTGCCTAGTGCAATGGCTCATGCAGTTCTATGGCGAAGGAACCGCAGAAAACCTGAACGAATCCGAAATTTTCGAGCGTCACTTCGGTGGAATCTATTACGCATTCATTCGCGGCACCGAAGCGGGTACATCCAAGGGTATTTACGCACAAACTTGGAATAGTTTTGCAGACCTCGAAAGCGCCTACCAGAAAATAAAGAAGCTCATGACGATGCCCTCCAGCAAAAAGGAGGAAAACTAAAATGGATAAAAAAGTATTGGCTACCGAATCTTTGGATGAATTCATTGATGCTCTCATTGAAATGCATGGGCTGAATCCGCTCAACAGATATTTATTGAATCTGTTGTTTGAAATCAAGAAAGATATTCCGCTCCAGACGAAAAAATTCCTGGCACTCTGCTTGTCGCTCCTCGATGACGGCAATACACGTATATCGCTAGACGCGGTACAGTTCACCGCCATGTGGGCAAAAAAATGGAACGGTCTTGTCACGCTCCGAATCAGCAGTACCGATGAAGAAATGAGCGAAAGCAATTTTGCCACCGCAAGCGACTTTGACGAAATCATCAGCGACGGTATTCAGGATATTTTAACGGACGATTTTTCGGCCATCATGGAAACCCGCGATTCGGACGTGACTTCGGTAGAAGACGAATTCGGAAAACCATTCGTCCTTGCCAAGCGCCCAAACGGAAAGCACCTTTACTTTACCAAGCATTTCGATGCCAAATGCATTATCGAAAAATCAGCGAAAAAATTATTCAAAAACGGTCGCAAGCCCGCAGGTGACGAAATCGCGAATTGTATAAACAAAATCGCCAGCATCTGCAAGCCTTTCGCAAACGGATGCCCGTTCACCATCAAGAATCGCCAAGCCGAAGCCATCATCCGCGGGCAAACAGAAAACCTCGTCATCACCGGCGGCCCAGGCACCGGCAAGACAACCGTCGTCCTTTACATCCTGTGGAATTTACTTGAAAGCCATAGTGAAATGCTGGATTGGAACATCTACCTTGCGGCCCCGAGCGGCAAGGCTGCCGACCGCATGCGCGAAAGCCTCATCGACGGACTCTCGAGAATCCGTGACGAACAAAAGACCGGCGAAAACGCACGCATATTCCGCAAACTGAACGAACTTGAAAGCAGTACCATCCACCGATTGTTGCGATTCTCCAAAAGCAGAGGCGGATTCACGTTCAACCGCAACGAACAATTTCCGCAAAATTCCATCTTCGTCATTGACGAAGCCAGCATGATTGATATCGAAATGTTTGCGGCCCTTTTGGAAGCTATCCCGGAAGGCGCCCGGCTTTTCATTCTCGGCGACCCGTTCCAGCTACCCTCCGTCGAATCAGGCGCAGTCCTTGGCGAAATCCTCAAAGTCAAATCCGGCACAGATTTTTCCGTCAAGTTGAACGAGTCCAACCGCTTTGACGACAAATCGAATATCGGCAAGCTTGCAGGCGAAATCAAGCTCGTTGCCGAAACCAAGGACAGCGCGAACTTTATTCCGCACAAGTTTACAGGTTCCGATGCATTTGCCAACAAACCCGACGGAAACATTTCCCCAATCCCCGACACAACAAAATTCAAAGACCAAGTCTTTTTCAGGCGACTCGAAACAGACAATGCGACCCTCTCCAAAAAAGAAGAAGACAAGCGTATTGATTCATTCATCGCGGAATGGGCCCGCGACTTCGCCAAGCTACCTGAACTCGCCGAAGACATCCACCCAGAGCGCACCGGCACCGAAGCGGATGACCCCGACCACTGCGAAACAGCCCGCAGAAATGAAATTTGGCAGCTATCATTGACCAAGCGAATCCTTTGCGCCGAACGCCGTGGCCTCCGGGGAATCGAGAACATCAACAAGAAAGTCTGCAGCAAAATCAAGAGTCTGTGGAGGGCACACCAAAAAAACAAAGGCGAAACAGTAGAATGGAGCGATACCGGCTATTTTCCAGGACAACTTCTCATCATCACGAAGAACCAGGAAATGTTCAAGCTCTACAACGGCGACACGGGAATCGTCATTTTCGACGGGAACACCCCTTACATCATGCTGAAAAAAACGCCCTCCCGCATTAACGATGAAGGGACCCAGCGTCGCGACGATTTCATCTTTTATCCGCTTTCGGTACTCCCCGAAGACGCCATCACGACCGCATTTGCCATCACCATCCATAAATCGCAAGGGTCCGAATACAATCACGTCACCATGTTCCTGCCGACAAAAATCGGGCACCCGCTCCTCACAAACCAAATTCTCTACACGGGAGTCACCCGCGCCAAGAAAAGCGTCACCATTATCGCAAATGACGAGACTTTTAAAGCCGCGGTCACTACCGTTAGCGAACGAGATACGGGAATTTCGCTATAGTTTTCAACTTCATTGTTCCCAAAGCCTCTTTTCTGTATATATTTAAATGAGAAAAAGATAAAGGGAGAAATATGGCAACAATTAAAGAACTCAAATCCAATGGCGCCCCCCGTTTCAAAGTTCCGGGCAAAGAAGCAATCTACGACGCCTTCGATCAGTACATTGCAGAAAATTTCCTCGGAGAGACAGTCGAAGCAATCCCCCCGGCACCGAACAACGAAAATGCCGAATTTGCGCCGCAAGTCGTCAAGCTTTATGAACTGGCCAATACCACCAAAGCGAATGCCGGACTTTGGAAAGCCGGCACAGGCACATCTTCCAAAAAATGGGATATGAGCTTTTTGCAAGGGATTCTGAACCAGTTTTCGACACTTCCGGCAGCCACACGCGGCAAGACTGTTTCGGACATCAAGCTCCAACTTGAAGACTTCGCCTCCAAGAAGTTCGCCAAGAACCCAGCCAACGCCCGCAACGGTCTTCTCCACCTTTGCAACCCGAATGAATACGCCCCCATCTACTCATTCGCAGACAAACTCGCCATCTGCAAGGAACACTCCCGTCTGCTCGAAGATTTTAGACTTTCGAACCGCTGGGACAGCGGCCTCCTGAAGCTGAAAGTGTTCCGCAAGGACGGTTACATCGCCATCCAAACGGACGAGCAGCTCTGCTGGATTTTCGACAAACTTGCGACCATGCACAAAATCGAGGACGAAGAGTTCGACGTATTCATGAAGAACTACTTCACCGCCCCGAAAAAGACAGCACCGAAAAAGAAGTAATCCTATCACGTCGCCCCATCGGGCGACTTTTTTCATCCTGTCATCCCGGACACATTTCAACCTGTCATCCCGGACCCGGGATTTCCTTCTTCAGTTCTTCTTTAAGCTGATGAGCGCAAAAACAAGCGAGACGGCAACACCGATAAGCGGAATGTAGTTTGGAGTTTGCATTTTGACAGTTGACGCGAGAATCGCGGGAACAAGCCCGAAAAGGCCACCGATGCAAACGCCCGCATACCACAGAGATTTCTTGATGGTGAACTTTTTGTAGGAGACAATCGCTACGGCAAGTGGGGCAACAATTCCAGGCGTATAGACGGAATATGTCATCGTCAAAAGCCCAATGATATCCTTGCCCTGAAGCGCAAGGAACGTCGAAATGACGCCGATAGCGACAACAAGCAGACGCACGACAGAAATGCGGCGCGTATTCAAGATGTCACTCCCGAAAATGGCGGCAGAGTTAATGAGGCACGTATCCGCCGACGAGAGCAACGCAG
>Ga0247611_10001564_pt1 | contig 40338 bp, 34 predicted proteins | sample 177DNAGHGhighgp2_FD_192422 | JGI IMG/M metagenome (GOLD analysis project Ga0247611, IMG submission 192422) | Sheep rumen microbial communities from Palmerston North, Manawatu-Wanganui, New Zealand - 1770 DNA GHGhigh gp2 | ecosystem: Host-associated > Mammals > Digestive system > Stomach > Rumen... | reverse complement strand
CCGCTGACCCCGAGACTTTTGATGGATGAAAACATGGATGTTCCTCCAAATCCATATTCTTGGCTCCCCCTCTGGGGGAGCTGGCACGGCGCGATCTCACGGGAGCGTCGTGACTGAGAGGGCCCTCTCCGCCCCAGTGTGCGCACTGGGGCACCTCTCCCAGAGGGAGAGGCAAGAAATAGGCATACTGAAAAAACCGGAGACGCAGGGTCTCCGGTTTTTGTGGTTTTGATTCGGTTTATTCTGCTTCGACTTCGCCGACGACCGCGATGTGCAGTTCATCAAGCTGCTTCTGCGTTACCTCGCTGGGGGCGCCCATGAGGATGTCCTGGGCGTTCTTGTTCATCGGGAAGGGGATGACCTCGCGAATGGAGTCCTCGCCCGCGAGCAGCATGACCATGCGGTCCACGCCCGGGGCGATGCCCGCGTGCGGGGGAGCGCCGTAGCAGAAGGCGTTGTACATGGCGGGGAATTTCTTCTTCACGTCCTCCTCGCCGAGACGCACCATCTCGAAGGCTTTGATCATGATCTCGGGGTCGTGGTTACGCACGGCGCCGGAGGAAAGCTCCACGCCGTTGCACACGAGGTCGTACTGGTCGGCGGTGATGGTGAGGGGGTCGACCTCGCCGCGCTCGGCCTTGAGCAGCACGTCCAGACCGCCCGCGGGCATGGAGAACGGGTTGTGGCAGAACTCCAGCTCGCCTGACTCCTCGCCGATCTCGTACATGGGGAAGTCCACGATCCAGCAGAATTCGTAGCGCTCCTTGTCCATGTGGCCGGGCACCGCGGCGCCCAGCATCTTGCGCATGACGCCGGCAACCTTGAGGGCCAGGTCGTGCTTGCCGGCGGCGACGCCGACCAGCGTGCCGGGCTTGAGGCCGAGGGTCTCTATGACGGCGTCCTTCCTGTCAGCCAGGAACTTGGCCACGCCGCCCGCGAGCTCGCCCTTTTCGTCCACCTTGAACCAGAAGGGCTTCGCGCCCGCCTGGACCTCGACATCGGCGCAGAGCTTGTCGATCTGCTTGCGGGTGAGGTCGCAGTTATGCACGACGATCGCCTTGACGGTGTTGCCGGCCGCGAAGGGCCCGAACTCGGAGCCTTCCACCAGCTTGGTCATATCCTGCAGCACAAGGTCGATGCGCAGGTCGGGCTTGTCGGAGCCGTAGGTCTCCATGGCCTCAAGGTAGGGGATACGCCTGAAGGGGGCGGAGGAGGCGATATCGTAAGTGCCGAACTTGGCAAAGATCGGGGGCAGCACGTCCTCGAGCACCGCAAACACGTCGTCCTGGGTGGCGAAGGCCATCTCCATATCGAGCTGGTAGAACTCGCCGGGGGAGCGGTCGCCGCGGGCGTCCTCGTCTCTAAAGCAGGGGGCGATCTGGAAGTAGCGGTCAAAGCCGGAGGTCATCAAAAGCTGCTTGAACTGCTGCGGGGCCTGGGGCAGAGCGTAGAACTTGCCGGGGTGCTTTCTCGCGGGCACCAGGTAGTCGCGCGCGCCCTCGGGGCTGGAGGCCGTGAGGATGGGGGTGGTGATCTCCAGAAAGCCGTGCTCGGTCATGGCCTGGCGCAGGGCCGCCACGACGTTGCAGCGGAGGATGATGTTCTTCTTGACGGCGGGGTTGCGGAGGTCGAGGTAGCGGTACTTAAGGCGCTGCGTCTCGTCGGCCTCGCGGCTGCGGTTGATCTCGAAGGGCAGCTCGTTATAGCGGCAGCGGCCCAGGACCTCGATCTTCTCGGGCACGACCTCGATGTCGCCGGTGGGGAGCTTGGGGTTCTTGCTGTCGCGCTCGCGCACGGTGCCCTCGACGGAGATGGTGGATTCCTTGTTGATGGATTTCACGACGCGCATCATCTCTTCGTTTTCGATGACGACCTGGGTGGTGCCGTAGAAGTCGCGCACGACGACGAAGGCGAAGTTGTTGCCGACCTCGCGCACATTCTCCATCCAGCCGACGATCTTGACCTTCTGACCGACATGCTCGATGCGCAGCTCGTTGCAGGTATGGGTACGGGACTGTGTCATAGTAATCAAATCCTTTCTTCCTCTTAGGCTCCCCCTTTGGGGGAGCTGGCTGCGCCGATCTCCCGCGAGGCGCAGACTGAAGGGGTGTACGTCGACGCACAAACCCCTTCCACCGCTGAAGCGGTCCCCCTCCCCCAAACGCCGCATGCGCGGCTGGGGGAGGCTTGTTTTTATTCCTTGATAACCGCGCCGCTGTTCAAAGCTTTCACCTTCGCGGCAATGTGCGCGGCGGCCTCCGCGGGGCTGAGCTTGACCTGCTCGCCGGTCTGCATATCCTTGACGGACAGGACGCCTTCGTTTACCTCGTCCTCGCCGATCAAAACGGCGAAGGGAACGGCGATCTTGTCGGCGTAGCTCATCTTGGCCTTGAACTTTTTCTTTTCGCCGTAGAGCTGGGTGCGGATGCCGGCTGCCCGGAGCGCGGTGGCGGCGGCGACGGCGAAGCTCATGTCCTCCGTCATCGGCAGCACCAGGGCGTCACAGGGGGCAGTGACCAGGTCATCGGACAGAAGGCTCTGTTCGTTGAGAACATAGAAGAGCCTTGTCAGGCCGATGGAGATGCCGACGCCCGGCAGCTGCTTGTCGGTGTAGTACTCGGCGAGGTTATCATAGCGCCCGCCGGAGCAGACCGAGCCGATCTCCGGATGGTCGGTCATGACGGTCTCATACACCGTGCCGGTGTAGTAGTCAAGGCCGCGCGCGATGGTAAGATCAACGGCAAAGTTTTCCTCCGGCACGCCGAAGTCCCTGAGATACTTCGTCACGGCGATGAGCTCCTCCAGGCCTTCGTCGAAGGTGGGGTCCATGCCGCGGTAGCGCTCCAGGGCCTCGATGACCTCGGCGTTCGTGCCGCAGATGGCCATGAAGTCCAGAACGTTTTCCGCCTTGCAGGGCAGCATTTTCACCTCGTCGATGAGAAGCTGGCGCACCTTCTCCGCGCCGATCTTGTCGAGCTTGTCCACGGTACGCATGATCTCGCCCGCCTTCTCGCTCATGCCGTTCATGGCGTAGAAGCCGTTCAAGAGCTTGCGGTTGTTGACGCGGATCTTGAAGCGGGTGATGCCTAAGCTTTTGAAGGTGTTATAGATGATGGCGGGGATCTCGGCCTCGTTTAAGATGTCGAGCTTCCCGTCGCCGATGACGTCGATGTCGGCCTGGTAAAACTCGCGAAAGCGCCCTCTCTGGGCGCGCTCGCCCCGGTAGACCTTGCCGATCTGGTAGCGGCGGAAGGGGAAGGCCAGCTCGGAATAATGCCCGGCAACGTACTTTGCAAGCGGGACGGTGAGGTCAAAGCGCAGCGCCAGATCGCTGTCGCCCTTAGAGAAGCGGTAGATCTGCTTCTCGGTCTCGCCGCCGCCCTTGGCAAGCAGCACCTCCGCCGATTCGATGATCGGGGTGTCGAGGGGAGTGAAGCCGTAGAGGGCGTAGCTTTCGCGCAGGACCTGCATCATGCGCTCCATCTTCTGCTGCTGCGCGGGCAGCAGCTCCATAAAGCCGGACAGCGTCCGGGGGGATACTTTCGGCATATTTCAAATCCTTTCCTTGTTGGCTCCCTCTTTGAGGGAGCTGTCATGGCCGATCTTACGTGAGGCCATGACTGAGGGAGTGTACGTTGACACACAAACCCCTTCCGTCGCTCCGCGACACCTCCCCCCTACCGCCGCAAGCGGCTGGGGGAGGCAAGAATATCTCAGTGCTTTTGCGGATTGACGATGTTGCGCCAGTCGAGGTCGCCGCGACGCAGGCCCTGCACCAGCACCTCCGCCGTGGCGGCGTTGGTGGCAAAGGGGATCTGATACTGGTCGCACAGGCGCTCGATCTTGTTGATGTCGTCAAAGCCCTTGGGGTTGGTGGGGTCGCAGAAGAAGAGGACAAGGTCGATCTCGTTGAAGGAGATGCGCGCCCCGATCTGCTGGGCTCCGCCCTGTTCGGCGTGGAGATAGAGGGTGATGGGCAGGCCCGTCGCCTCCGCCACGAGCTTGCCCGTGACGTGCGTCGCGCAGAGGGAGTGTTCCGCCAGAATGCCGCAGTAGGCGATGCAGAACTGGACCATCAGTTCTTTTTTTCTGTCGTGTGCCATCAATGCAATGTTCATCCGAATTCTCCGTTTCTCATTCATTCATCAGACTTTTTCTGTTCCAATCGCTTTATTATATACACTCTCCGGGGAAACTTCAATACGGATTTTCCAATTAAAGCAAATTTTGTGTGTGAGATTATTGATTGCCGTCCTGCTCGGAGCGTTCCTGTTCATTCTCCGCCTGCACATTCCGGATGTCGATCATGCGCCACAGGCTGCCCGCGGACAGGAAGCGGGAATAGAAACCCGGGATCACGCGGTGGGCGACCGGGGTGAGGTCGGTATTGCCCCGGACGGGCTTGACCAGGAGATTGGCCTTCACACCCCGGATGGTATAGTCGCTTTGAATCTCCTCATACCCGAAGCGCTTGAAAAACCTGCGCAGCTTTTTGAGCCGGTCGGGGTCGGGGTCGTCGAACTCGGTAAGCTCGGCGATGATGCCCTGGCAGTCGGCATAGCGGCGGTTTATCTCCCGCATGAGCTGTATGCCGAAGCCGCGGCCCCGAAACCAGGGCATGACGGCAAAGTATTTGAGGTCCACATAGCCGTAGAGGCTTTTGGTCAGCACGACGGCATAGCCCGCGTCGATGCCGCTCTCCTCGTCCCGGAGGAGCAGAAAGTCGATGCTGCCGTTGGAGATCCCCAGATGCATGGGGATGCGGCCGATCAGCTCCTCGGAATCAAAATCGGTCTCCAGTACGGGATAATAGCGCTGCATCTCCCGATGCCCGGCCTTGATGAGCTTGAGCATAGAAATCTCCTTCCTTTTTGGCTCCCTCTCTGAGGGAGCTGTCATGGCCGATCCCACGCGAGGCCATGACTGAGGGAGTTGTACGTCGCCGCACAAACCCCTTCCACCGCTGAAGCGGTCCCCCTCCCCCAACCGCCGCATACGCGGCTGGGGGAGGCAAGAAAATTACAGCGCCTGCGCCTTGCAGAGCCTGGCATACGCGCCGTCTTTTGCGATCAGCTCTTCGTGCGTGCCGGTCTCGACGATCCGGCCGTTTTCGATGACGGCGATCTTGTCGGCGTTTCGCACGGTCGAGAGGCGGTGGGCGATGATGATACTGGAGCGGCCGCGGCTCAGCTCGTCGAGAGACGCCTGGATGCGCTGCTCGGTCACGGTGTCGAGGGCCGAGGTGGCCTCGTCCAGTATCAATATTTTTGGATTTTTAAGGAAGACCCGCGCGATGGCGACTCTCTGCTTCTGCCCGCCGGAGAGCATCACGCCGCGCTCGCCGATATAGCTGTCGTAGCCCTGCGGCATGCGGAGGATCTCATCGTGGATCTCGGCGCGCTTCGCCGCCTCCTCGATCTCGGCGTCTGTAGCGTCCGGTCTGCCGTAGCGGATGTTCTCGCGGATGGTGTCGGCAAAGAGGAAGACCTCCTGCGCTATCACGCCGATATTCCGCCTGAGGCTCTGCTGGGTGACGCTGCGCACATCCTGCCCGTCCACCAGCACCGCACCCTCCGTCACGTCATAGAAGCGGGGCAGGAGGTTGGAGAGCGTGGTCTTGCCGCCGCCGGAGGGGCCGACCAGGGCCAGGCTCTCGCCGGGCTTGAGATTGAGATTGATGTTTCGCAGGATGACCCGGCCGTTATTGTAGGCAAAGCTCACATCCCGGTACTCTACCTCCCCGCGCACCGCTCCGAGCTCCCTGGCATCAGGGGCGTCGGTGATGTCGGGTTTGGTGTTCATGACCTGCAAAAAGCGGGAGAAGCCCGCCATGCCCTGCATGTACTGTTCCGAAAACTGGCTGAGGCGGCGGATGGGATTGACAAAGGTGGTGATATAGAGGGAGAAGGTGATGAGGTCCACGTAGTCAAGCTCCCCGCCCATGATGAGAAGCCCGCCCACCGCGATGACCACCACCTGTGCGATGCCGGAGGAAAACTCCATGCCGCTCTGAAAGCCCGCCATGGCGCGGTAATACTCCACCTTCGCGCCGCGGAAGAGGTCGTTTGCGCTGTCGAATTTCCGAAGCTCCGTGTCCTCATTGGCGAAGGCCTTGGCGGTGCGGATGCCGGAGATGCTCGACTCGATGGCGGAGAAGATCTCGCCGGTCTTGCGCTTGACCTCAAGATTGGCCCGCCGCATGCGCACGCGCTGGCTGAGGGTAAACCAGATGCACACCGTGAGCACCAGCAGCAGCGCCAGCGCGAGTCTCCAGTTGATGGTGAGCATGACGATCATGGAGCCCAAAAAGGTCAGGCCGCAGATCAGCAGATTTTCCGGCCCGTGGTGGCTCAGCTCCGTCACGTCAAAGAGGTCGGAGGTGATGTGGCTCATGAGGACGCCCGTGCGGTTCCGGTCATAGAAGGAGAAACTCAGCTCCTGCATGTGGGTAAAGAGGTCGCGGCGCATGTCATACTCGGTCAGCACGCCCATGCGGTGGCCGAAGACCACGACGATGTAGTTGAGCGCGGCTTTCAGCACATAGGCCGCCGCCATGACCGCCATGACCGCGAAGAAGGCGGCGTAGCGCTTATCGGGCAGGAGCCTGTACATGGAAAGGCGCGAGACGTAGGGGAACAGGAGATCCACCAGCGCGATCGCCACCGAGCAGCCCATATCCAGCGCAAAGAGCCCCCGGTGCCGCGCGATATACTGCGCAAAGATTTTCAGCGGCGGGGCGGAATAGTTGATTTGTTGGTTCATGGGGATCACCGCTTTACATCGGTATATACTGTAGGGGCCGTTCACGAACGGCCCGCGGTATCGGTCTGGTATTTTATTTTCGCCCGGGCAAATTTGCAGAAAGCAGATTATTCAGCCGGGCGATTCATGAATCGCCCCTACGGTTGCTTTTATTGAAATTTTTCCCGTTCGGCTACCGCCATGGCGTCGCAGCGGTTGTTGTATTCGTTGTCCGCGTGGCCCTTGACCCAGTGGTAGTGCATTTCGTGCTGGCTCGTGAGATTTAAAAGCATCTCCCAGAGGTCAGGGTTGAGGGCGGGCTTTTTGTCGGACTTGATCCAGCCCTTTTTGCGCCAGCCCCAGGCCCATCCTTTTTCCAGGGCGTCGATGACGTACTTGGAGTCGGAGTAGAGCTCGACGGCGCATTTTTCCCGCAGGCACAAAAGCGCCTGGATCACGGCGGTCAGCTCCATGCGGTTGTTGGTGGTCATTTCCTCGCCGCCGGAGATGCATTTTTCCGCGCCGTTATAGCGCAGGATGGCCCCCCAGCCGCCCGGCCCGGGGTTGCCGCTGCACGCCCCGTCGGTATAGATTTCAACTGTTTTCATAGAAACCCTCTCCGCCCCAGTGTGCGCACTGGGGCACCTCCCCCAAAGGGGGAGGCAAGTATATTGTGCCCTCAAATTGGGCTCTTGGCTCCCCCTCTGGGGGAGCTGTCATCGCCGTATACGGCGATGACTGAGAGGGCCTCAGTGGTAATCCTCCGGGATGTCCATTTTCTCGTACTTCTCTCGCAGGATCTTATACTCGGCGCGGTCGATGAGGCCATTCTTATAAAAGCCCTCCACCTGCTCGAGATACTTCTCCCTGCCGGTGTGGTGGGCGCAGGTGACGACCTCCTCCGCCTCATCCTTGTGCTGAAGGACGCGGGCGGGCTGCCTCGACTTCACCGCCGTGGGCTGGGGGAAGGGGCGGTGGAGCGGCACGGCTGTCTGCTTCTTCTCGCCGCCCTTGTTTGCCTTTGCCTTCGATACTGCAATGACAATGACCGTGATGAACACAACGACCATCGTGGAGGCAACGACGACAGACATGTCCTCCTGCTTGAATCTTGCCGAGAGCAGATTGAACAGGAGTATCCCGACAAGGATCACGACGGTCACGACGCCGGAGCCCTTGCTGTTTTGCTTGTTGTTATTCATGGAAGCGCACCTCCTTGCTCGGCTCCCCTGCAAGGGGAGCTGTCAGCGCCGTTTGCGGCGATGACTGAGGGGTCTCATCCTTCCCGCAGCAGACCCCTCCGGTTTCGCCGCGGGCGGCTCAACCACCTCCCCTTACAGGGGAGGCAAGCTTATTCTTCCGGTTCTCCGGCGCCGCTCTCCGCTTCGTCCTCCGCGGTCTCGTCCTCGCTCGCTGCCTTCTCGGTGCACTCGATGGAGATGACGCGGCTGCCCTCGATGAGGCGCATGATGCGCACGCCCTGGGTAGCTCTCGACAGGAGGCTCACATGCTCCACCGCCATGCGGATGATGGTGGCGTCGTCGGTGATGACCAGCAGATCCTCGTCCCCGCGCACGATCTTCACGTCCGCGATGAGGCCGGTCTTTTCGGTGCAGTTGTAGTTCTTCACGCCGATGCCGCCGCGGCCCTTGACCGCGTACTCATCCAAAGCGGTGCGCTTGCCGTAGCCCTTTTCGGTCACGGTGAGAACGGCTTCGCCCTGCTCGCTGGAGCCCGCGCCGATGACGTAGTCACCGTCTCTGAGCCTTATGCCGCGCACGCCGACCGCCATGCGGCCCATGGCGCGCACGTCGGTCTCCTCAAAGCATACGGCCATGCCGTTTCGCGTGGCGATGAAGATATTCTCGCGGCCCGTGGTGGGGAGAACGGAGATGAGTTCGTCCCCCTCGTCGAGGGTGATGGCGCGCAGGCCGTTGGAGCGGATGTTGCGCAGGGCGGTCTGCTCCACGCGCTTGACAGTGCCGTTTCGCGTGACAAAGAAGAGGTAGCTCTCCTCCTCCATGCCGCGGCCCCGGATCATGGCGCTGACCTTTTCGGGGTTCTCGCCGCCCTCCACGGGGATGATGTTGATGATATTGGTGCCCTTGGCGCTTCTGCCCGCCTCGGGGATGTTGTAGCCCTTCTTGATGAAGACCCGGCCCTTGGTCGTGAAGAAGAGGATATAGTCATGGGTGGAGGCGGTGAAGACGGTAGACACATAGTCCTCGTCCTTCGTGGCCATGGCGCGGATGCCCTTGCCGCCGCGGCCCTGGGCGCGATACTCGCTGACAGGCGTGCGCTTGATGTAGCCGCCGTGGGTCAGCGTGTAGACGCACTGCTCCTCTTCGATGAGGTCCTCGATGTCGATCTCGTCGGCCACGTCCTGGATCTCGGTGAGACGGTCGTTGCCGTACTTGTCGCGCAGGGCGATAAGCTCATCCTTCAAAACAGCCTTGACCTTCTCGGGGTCATTAAGCAGCTCCTGGTAATAGGCGATGCGCTCCTCGAGCTCCTTGTATTCATTCTCCAGCTTCTCGCGGTTGAGGCCCTGCAGGGCGATCAGACGCATGTCGCAGATGGCCTGGGCCTGCACATCGTCAAGCCCGAAGCGCTCCATCAGGCGCTGCTTGGCGTTGTCGTAGCTGGAGCGGATGATCTGAATGACCTCGTCGATATTGTCCTGGGCAATGAGCAGGCCCTCCAGCAGGTGGGCGCGCTCCTGGGCCTTTCTGAGGTCGAACTTCGTGCGCCGGACGATGATCTCCTCCTGGAACGCCAGGTACTCGTCCAGGATGTGGCGCAGGGAGAGGATGCGCGGCTGGGTCTGGTTGTTGACCAGAGCCAGCATGTTGATGGAAAAGCTCGACTGCATGGCGGTCTGGGCAAAGAGCCGGTTCAGGACCACCTGGGGATTGGCGTCGCGCTTTAGCTCGATGACCATGCGCATGCCGTTGCGGTCGGTCTCGTCGCGCAGATCCGAGATGCCCTCCAGGCGTTTTTCGTGCACCTGGTCGGCGATGTTCTTGATGAGCTGGCGCTTGTTGACCTGGTAGGGAAGCTCGGTCACGATGATGCGGGTGCGGCCCTGGCCGAACTCCTCAAACTCGGCGCGGGCCCGGACGATGATCTTGCCCCGGCCGGTCAGATACGCCTGGCGGATGCCGCTGCGGCCCATGATGATGCCCCTCGTGGGGAAGTCCGGGCCGGTGATGTGCTGCATCAGATCGGAGAGCGTGGCCTCGGGATTGTCCAGCACCTCGACGCAGGCGTTGATGACCTCGCGCAGATTGTGGGGCGGGATGTTGGTTGCCATACCGACGGCGATGCCGCTTGATCCGTTGACCAGCAGGTTCGGAAACTTTGACGGCAGCACGCGCGGTTCCTTGCGCGTCTCGTCGAAGTTGGGGTCCCAGTCGACCGTCTCCTTGTCGATGTCGCGCAGCATCTCGTTGGAGATTTTGGAAAGCCGCGCCTCGGTGTAACGGTAGGCGGCAGGGGGGTCGCCGTCGACGGAGCCGAAGTTGCCGTGGCCGTCGATGAGCATTTCGCGCATGGAAAAGCTCTGGGCGAGTCTGACCATCGCGTCATAGACGGAGGCGTCGCCGTGGGGATGGTAACGGCCCAACACGTCGCCGACGCATGTGGCGGACTTTTTAAAGGGCTTGTCGGCGGTCAGGCCGTCCTCGTAGAGCGTATAGAGAATGCGCCGGTGCACGGGTTTTAAACCGTCGCGCACGTCCGGCAGAGCGCGCCCGACAATGACCGACATGGCGTAGTCGATGTAGCTTGTCTGCATCTCGCCGACAAGCTCGGATTCGGTAATGACCTGATTCGGGAACGCAATGTCCTCAGGCTTGTAATCTCGTTTATGTGCCATTCAAATACTTTCCTCCTCTTAGGCTCCCCCTCCGGGGGAGCTGTCATGGCCGATCTCCCGCGAGGCCATGACTGAAGGGGTGTCCGTCTTCGCACAAACCCCTTCCACCGCTAAAGCGGTCCCCCTCCCCCAAACGCCGCTGCGCGGCTGGGGGAGGCAAGAGCATATCAGATATCCAGATTCACGACATACTTCGCGTTCTGCTCGATCCATTCGCGCCTCGGTTCCACATCCTCGCCCATCAGGATGGTGAAGACCTGATCGGCCTCGATGGCGTCGTTTAAGGTAATGCGGCGGAGTGTCCTGGTCTCCGGGTCCATGGTGGTCTCCCACAGCTCGTGGGGGTCCATCTCGCCGAGACCTTTGAAGCGGGAGATGTCCACCTTCGCGTTCTGGTTGTCACTGCGAAGCTCTGCGCTGATCCTGTCGCGCTCCTCGTCGGAGTAGGCCACCTTCTGAGTCTTGCCGCGGGTAAGTTTATACAGCGGCGGTACGGCGGAATACACATAGCCGCGCTCGATGAGCGGGCGCATGTAGCGGAAGAAGAAGGTCAGCAGCAGCGTGCGGATATGGCTGCCGTCCACATCGGCATCGGCCATGATGATGATTTTGTGATAGCGGAGCTTTTCGATATTGAACTCGTCCCCGATGCCGGCGCCGAGGGCAACAATGAGGGGATAGAGCTTGTCGTTGCCGTAGATTTTGTCGGCCCTGGCCTTCTCGACGTTCAGCATCTTGCCCCACATGGCGAGGATGGCCTGGAAGCGGGAGTCGCGGCCCTGGATGGCGGAGCCTGCGGCGCTGTCGCCCTCGACGATATAGATCTCACAGAGGCTGGGGTCGCGCTCGTTGCAGTCCTGGAGCTTGTCGGGCATCTGGCCGGACTCAAGGCCGGTCTTGCGGCGCACGGAGTCTCTCGCCTTTCTTGCCGCCTCGCGGGCACGGTTTGCCATGAGGGCCTTGTCCAGGATCGCTTTGGCGACCTGGGGGTGCTCCTCAAAGTAGGTGGTGAGCTGGTCGTTGACCAGATTGTCCACCAAGGTACGGATATAGGCGTTGCCGAGCTTCTGCTTGGTCTGGCCTTCAAACTGCGCCTCGGGGAGCTTGACGCTGATAACGGCGGAAATGCCCTCGCGCACATCGTCGCCGGAGACCTTGTCGTCGCCCTTGATGATGTTGTTTTTCTGGCCGTAGGCGTTGATAACGCGTGTCAGCGCCGTCTTGAAGCCGGTCTCGTGCATGCCGCCCTCGGGGGTGTGGATGTCGTTTGCGAAGGAGACCAGCGTATCCTTGAAGTCGTCGTTATACTGCAGCGCGATCTCGGCCACGGCATCACCCTTCTCGCCGGAGATGTAAATGACATCCTCGTGGATGGGGTTTTTGTGGCGGTTGAGGTAGCGCACAAACTCACGGATGCCGCCCTCATAGCGGAAACGCTGGCTCTGCTCCTGTCCCTCGCGCCTGTCCTCGATGGTGATGGCAAGGCCCGCGTTCAAAAAGGCCTGCTCGCGCATCCTGCGCCGCAGGATGTCGTAGTCGTAGACCGTCTCGTCGAACATCTCGGGGTCGGGCTTGAATCTGACGGTGGTGCCGGTCTCGTCGGTAGTGCCGATGACGTGGATGTGGTCGACAATGTCACCGCGGGAAAACTTCATGGCGTGGACTTTGCCGTCCTTTCGGACCTCGACCTCCAGCCACTCCGAGAGGGCGTTCACAACGGAGGCGCCCACGCCGTGCAGGCCGCCGGAGACCTTATAGCCTCCGCCGCCGAATTTGCCGCCCGCGTGCAGCACGGTAAAGACGACCTCGAGCGCGGATTTTCCGGTCTGCTCCTGGATATCCACGGGGATGCCGCGGCCGTTATCCGAGACGCGGATGATGTCGCCGGGCTCGATGACGACCTCGATATGGGTGCAGTAGCCCGCCAGGGCCTCGTCGATGGAGTTATCCACGATCTCGTACACCAGATGGTGCAGGCCCGAGGATGAGGTCGAGCCGATATACATGCCCGGCCGTTTGCGCACCGCCTCCAGGCCCTCGAGGACCTGGATCTGCGAGGCGTCATATTCCTGTGTGACTTTTTCGATGTTGTCTGACATATGATTTCTCCTAGGAGTGTTATTAACTATTCACATTTGGTGAAGGGCATATCGATCATTTGCCCATTTAGCAGGATTTGTATCTATATAATTCCATATTTCATGATAGTCATTATCATTACGAACGACATGATCGTGATAGGATCGCTGCCAAACTTTTCTCTCAGGGTATAAAGCATGAATTTGTTTACTGCTGTTCATTTTCAGATAACCTATCACCTGAGATAAAAGTGATCGTTTTCCCTCTTCTTGTAGGGGCGATTCATGAATCGCCCGTTCCCTGTCGATTTGAAGCAGGAGATGAACATGATTTAGCATAATGACATAATTATCTATCTTAATATCAGGATATCTTTCAGGCAATGACTCTATGACATTTTGAACGATTATCCCCGCTTTCGTCAGTTTCGCTGCGGGCGCTTCATGAAGCGCCCCTACAGTAATATCTGACAAAAAGCATGCCCTGTCCTGTGTACAAATCGTCACAAAATATGCTGCGTTCTCACTGTAATCCCAATATTTCAAACGGGTTATTTTTCTCTGGGGATAGTTCATGATTATTCTTAGCCATCCACACTTCTCTTCAGCAGCGTTGCGGTGTTCATCTGGCTGAGGACCAGCTTGCGTTTGCCGTTTCCCTCGATCACCACGAACGATCTCGGGATGTCCTCGGCGGCATTTTCGACCTCGCCCGCCTTTTCGCAGGCGCTCAGGTATTTTCGCGTCAGGTGGGACTGGCTCGTGATGTCGAGGTCGAATACCCCCACAATTTCGTCGGTGCGGGCAACCGCGCCCTTGCCGAGGTGCAGGTATTTCACCGTATCCTTCCCCCTTCGACAAAGAGGACTCGTCCGCCGGTGCGCTTGGAGATGCCCTCGTCCTCGCAGCAGGTGATGAGCGTCTGCCCGCCGCCGATGCGGTTGAGGACAAACTCCTGCCGTCTCTGGTCGAGCTCTGACAGCACATCGTCCAGCAGCAGGATCGGGTATTCCCCCGTCTCCTTCAAAAAAATCTCGCGCTCGGCAAGCTTTAAGGACAGGGCCGCGGTCCTGGTCTGACCCTGGGAGGCGAAGGAGCGGGCGTTTTTGCCGTTGACGCTGATCTCCAGATCGTCCTTGTGCGCGCCCGTTAAGCACTGGGCGCTGTCGAGCTCCGCCTGGCGGTGGCGCTCCTGGTGGTCGCAGATGTCGTAATAGATCTCCTTGGCGCTTGCAAAGGGATCGCGCACGGTGCTCACCGTCTTGTAGGTGATCTCCAGCTCCTCCAGCCCGTCGGAGAAGTCCCGATGGATGGGGGCCGCGGCCTCCTGCAATCTCTGCGAGAAGGCGGCGCGGTAGCGGATAAGCTGGGCGGAGGCGCGGGCCATGCCGTCGGAAAACTCGTCCAGCGTGTCGAGCAGACTGGGCTTGTCGCGCCAGTCCTTCAAAATCCGCGTCTTGTTCTCGTAGAGCTTGTTGAAGTCCGACAGGATCTCCGCGTACCGGGGCCGGATCTGGCTGATGGCGTTGTCCATGAGACGTCGCCTGACCGCCGCGCCCTCCTTGATGAGGTTTAAGTCGTCGGGGCAGAAGAGCACGGCGTTGACCGTGTCGGAAAGCTCCCCGGCGTTTTTCTTCACGGAATTGACCAGGATGCGCTTGGGCCTGCCGGGACTCAGGCGGAGGTTCACCGTCTGTTCCCGCCCGTGGCTGTACACGTCCGCGAGGATGTCGGCCTCATCGGCCCCGAAGCTCACAAGCTCCCGGTCGAACCTTGTGCGAAAGCTCCGGCCCATGGCGAGCATGTACACCGCCTCGAGGAGATTGGTCTTACCCTGAGCGTTCGGCCCGCAGATGACGTTGGTGCCGGCGTCGAAGTCGGCGGTTTCAAAGTCGTAGTTGCGAAAGCCGTTCAAGGCAATACGGCGAACGATCATGCCTTTGTCACTTCGAGCACGGTGCCCTGAAAGTCCACCTTGTCGCCGGGATATATCTTTTTCCCGCGCATGGTGCAGGTCTCGCCGTTGACGCCCACGAGCCCGTCGGCGATGACCATCTTGGCCTCGCCCCCGGTCCCGACAAGCGCGGCGAATTTCAATAAGGCGTCCAATTTGATAAAATCGGTCGTGATCGCGATTTGTTCCATAGTAATCCTCATAAATACAATCCGTAGGGGCGATTCACGAATCGCCCGGCATTGAAAGTCGAATTTTTACGTATTCGCCCGAACAAACACAAAAGAAATACGTATTGCCGCACGGGCGCTTCGTGAAGCGCCCCTACAGAATAAAACGTGGGCTTTCACTCAAGCGTGCAGCCTCACCGGCAGCACCATGTACGTAAAGTTCTCGCTGCCGTCGGCAGCCTTGATGATGCAGGGAGAGGAGGCGGTGTTGACGCAGAGCTTCAATTCATCGCAGCCCGCGGCCTTGAGGGCGTCCTTCATATAGCGGTCGTTGAAGCCGATGAGCAGCCCCTCGCCGTTTCCTTCGCAGGTGCACACGTCCTCGGCCCGGCCGATGGGGGTCACGCACAGGCAGTCGATGGTGCCGTCGCCCACCGTCATGCGCACGGGGCTTGAGTTTTTCTCGCTGACAATGAGGGAAACGCGGTCGATGGAGGCCATGAATTCCGCGCGGTCCACCTTGATCTCGTATTTGAAGGCGCCCGGGATGGAGCGGCGGTAGTTCAAAAACTCACCCTCGAGGCGGCGGGTGACGACCACGGTGTCGCCGATCTCAAAGGAGATGTGCTTCTGGCCGAGGGAGATGGATACCTCGCCCTCGTCTTCGTCGGTGCAGATCTTCTCCACATCGGAAAGCGCGCTGCCGGGCACGACGAAGGTGCAGCTTTCAAGCCTGGAGTTCTCCAGCTTTTCGGTGCGCCTTGCCAGGCGGTAGCCGTCCACGGACACCAGCGTCAGCCGGTCCTCCTCGACCTCGAAGAGGGTGCCGGTATAGATGGGGCGCACCTCGTCGGTGGAGACGGCAAAGATGGTCTTGTTGATCATGTCCTTCAAAACCCGCTGGGGCAGGCGCATGGAGTTGACGGCGTCGAAGCTCGGCAGCTCCGGGTAATCCTCCGCGCTGATGCCGAGGATGTTGAACTGGCTCTTGCCGCACTTGACGGAGATATTGTCCTTCTCGTCGGTGGAGACAGTGACGATGCCGTCGGGCAGGCGGCGGATCATCTCGCCGAAAAGACGCGCGCCCACAACGATGACGCCGCGCTGGGAGATATCGGCTTCGACGGCGGTGACGATTCCCTTTTTAAGATCGTAGCCCTTGACGGTGAGTTTATCCTCACAGCTGATTTGCAGGCCCTCCAGAGCGGGGATCGGGCTCTTGGAGGCAGCGGCGCGGGAGGCGATGTTGCAGGCTCCCTGAAGCAGATATTTCTCACAGCTGAATTTCATAAAAAACCTCCGTTAAAAAAGTGAAAAGTGGAAAGTTGAAAGTGAAGATGCATGATCGCTTTGCGACAGCTTCAAACTTTCTTTCCGTGGCTTACAAAGAAAAAATTTTTTTTGTATAGAAAAAAATAAATAATATTTTTAGTAGCGATAGTAGTAGAGAAAAATATTGTGGAAAAGCGGCTCAAGCCCGCATGAGAGCTGGATTTTGTCTGTGGACAAAATTGTGAAGAAATTTGCGGTTTCCAACAGCACCTGTGGACCTAAAATTTTTCCACATTTGCCTTTTAACATTTCAACAGGAAAATGTTTAAAAAGTAAAGGCGTCAGGTTCGCGGACGGATTGAAAGACAAAGCAGAAAATATCCGGCAAAAATATAGAGAATAATCCATATCTCCACTTTTCACTTTTTAATTTCCACTTTATAGAATTACTCTCTCTCGCTGGAGTTGATGTTGGAGGTGATGTCGCGCACCACGATGCCCGTGTGCTGGTCGGTCTGAAGCAGGTTTTCGACCTTGCGGATGGAGCTTAATACCGTCGCGTGATTTCGGCCCTCATACATTTCGCCGATGGACTGGAGCGAGAGATTGGTGAGCGTGCGGATGAGATACATGGAGATCTGACGCGCCATGGCGACACTCTTGGAGCGGCTCTGGCCGCGCAGCTCGGACTCCTCGATCTGAAAATATCGGGCCGTCTCGCGGATGATGGTATCCGGCGTGGGGGTGTATATGCCCTCCTTGATCACGTCCTTGATCGCGCGCTTGACGGAGTCGATATCGATGATCTCGTTTAAGATCTCCTTGTAGGCCGTAAGCTTTTTGACAACCCCCTCAAGTCTTCTTATGTTGTCGGTGATGTTGTCGGCAATGTAGGTCACCGCGTCGTCGGAGAGCATGAGGCCGAGCTGGGAGGCCTTGTTGCGGGTGATGGCCATGCGCGTTTCCAAATCAGGGGGCTGGATATCCGCCATCAGGCCCCACTCAAAGCGGGTGCGCAGACGGTCGTCGAGGGTCGCCATCTCCTGGGGCGGCCGGTCGGAGGTGATGACGATCTGGTTGCCGGCCTCGTAGATGCTGTTGAAGGTGTGGAAAAATTCGTTCTGCGTCTGCTGCTTGCCGGCGATGAACTGAATATCGTCCACGAGAAACAGGTCCACATTGCGGTACTTGTTGTGGAAATCCTCGGTGGTGCCGTTTTTGATGGCGCGAACGAGCTGATTGGTAAACTCGTCGCCCTTGATGTAGACGATGCGCTTTCTCGGGTCGCGCTGCTGGATGGCGTTGCCGATGGCAAGCAGCAGGTGGGTCTTGCCGAGACCGGAGTGACCGTAGATGAAGAGGGGATTGTAGGTCTTGCCCGGATTGTCCGACACCGCCACGGCGGCGGCGTGAGCGAAGCGGTTGGAGTTGCCGACGATGAAGTGGTCGAAGGTGTAGCCCGCCATCTCCGGCAGGGCGTTGGCGCTGTCCTTGCCGCTGGGCAGATCGTCCCCCTCGGTCAGTACGATCACCTCAAAATCCGAGGCAAACAGATCATAGAGCGCGGCCTTGATGCGATCGCTGAAGCGCTTGGTGATGATCTCCTGCTTAAATTCCGAGCTGGTCAGCAGCACCAGGCGGCAGTCGTCCAGCTCCAGCGGGACACAGTCGAGAAACCATGTCTCCATGGCTGTGGGCGTCAGCTGTGTGGCCAGGATGTCCAGAACCTTCTGCCATATATCCTTGACGGAATTCATGATCTTTACCCCCTCCGGCGCGCATTTTTCTAACCATTCTATTATACCATAGACAGGATTGGCTTTCAAGGTTTTCCCCACTCTTTTTTTAAGAATTAAATATAAATAATGTAGATCTGAAAAGAGCGGGACAGCGCTGCGCGGTATGTTCCTGCCACAATGTTTCATGTGAAACGTTTTTGATACGTTTGAAGTGCGTGCGGCGCGCGGTTTCAATACGATAAAATCGGCTTGAAAATTTCAGCAGTATCTTGTTGAATAATGAAACAAGATATAATATAATATCATCGTATTATTTACACGAAGAAGGAGGGCATCCCATGCAGACGAGTATCTTTGAAATCGCGCAGCGCTGCGGCGTCTCTCCCGGGATCGTGAGCCGGGTGCTGGGCACATACCGTTCGGAAATCAGCGACGAGACCCGCGATTTGATATTGCGCACGGCAAAGGAACTGAACTATGAGCCGTCGCCCCACACACACAAGCTGGGCGTGCTGTTCATGGATGAAAGCGCCAAGGGCCTGACGCACCCGTTTTTTGCCTCGGTTCTGGATGCCTTCAAGATCGCGGCGGAGGAGCGGGGCTACGATGTGACCTTCATCAACCAGCGCATCGGCGGCCAGGAGCTGAGCTATACGGCATACAGCCAGTACCGCAATCTCGCGGGGGTTTGCATCGCCTGTGTGGATTTCACCGACCCGCAGGTAAGTGAGCTTGTGGCCGACGGCATCCCCTGTGTCACGGTGGACCATCTGTTCAAGAAAACGCCGGCGGTGCTGTCGGACAATGAGATGGGCGTGCAGAAGCTGGTGGAATACGCCATCTCCCTGGGACACCGGAAGATCGCCTTCATCCACGGGCACAACAATTCCGTCGTCACGCGCACGCGCATCAAGCAGTTTTATCAAACCATGGAGTTTTACAAGCTCCCGGTGCTTGAGGACTATGTGCGCGCGGGCCTCTACAGCGATATCGGGCTTGCGAGAAAGCTGGTGCTGGAACTGCTGGATCTGGAGGACAGGCCGAGCTGCATCCTGCTGCCGGACGATCTGTGCTACTTCGGGGCCCAGGAGGCTGCCACCGCGCGCGGGCTGAAAATACCGCAGGACATCTCCTTCATGGGCTACGACGGCATTTCCATCACCCAGGCCATCCACCCGAGGCTGACTACTATCCGCCAGAAAAGCGAGAAGATCGGCGAGGCCGCCGCGACAAGACTTATCAACATGATCGAAAACCCTGGCAGAAACTCCCGCGTCCCGACCATCGTCCCGACAGAGCTGATCGAAGGCGAAACCGTTCAAAATATAAAGTGAAAAGAGAAAAGCGGAAAGGGGCTGTGAAAAAAGTCAATTGACAGTGTAGGGGCCGACGCCCCCGGCGGCCCGAGCGGTACAGTCCAAAAATAAAGCAGAAAGCCCCCGGCGAAAACGTACAGTGTTACGGATTCGCCGGGGTCAATGTGTTATTCAGGATTCTCTCTGCCGGGCCGCCGGGGGCGTCGGCCCCTACGGTGTTGATATTACTGTGTTCTTGATGAAGGGGACTTTTTCACAGCCCCCTTCCACTTTTTTTGTTATCTCCTGTTGTCATTCTGAGCGAAGCGAAGATTTTTTACCGTTTGCAATAATCCACGGAATCTTTCGCTTGCGCTCAGAATAAAAGTTTATGAAAAAAGCGGAAAGCGAAGTTAACCGAAAAACTTCACTTTCCGCTTTTCACTTTAGAAGTCTGCGTTTCCTGCGGTTCTGGGGTGCAGCTCCACGTCGCGGATATTGCTCACGCCGGTGAGGTACATGACCATGCGCTCAAAGCCGAGGCCGTAGCCCGCGTGACGGCAGGAGCCGTAGCGCCGGAGATCGAGATACCACCAGTAGTCTTCCTTGTTGAGACCCAGCTCGTCCATGCGGGCTTCCAGCACATCCAGGCGCTCCTCGCGCTGGCTGCCGCCGATGATCTCACCCACGCCGGGCACCAGGCAGTCCGCCGCCGCGACGGTCTTGCCGTCGTCGTTGAGGCGCATGTAGAAAGCCTTGATGTCCTTGGGGTAATCGGTGACAAAGATGGGCTTCTTGAAAATCTGCTCGGTCAGATAGCGCTCGTGCTCGGTCTGCAGGTCAATGCCCCACTCGACCGGGTAGTCGAACTTCTGGCCGCTCTTTTTGAGAATGTCGACGGCCTCGGTGTAGGTGATGCGGCCGAAGTCGTTGGAGACCACGTTGTGGAGCCTGTCCAGCAGCCCCTTGTCAACGAAGGCGTTGAAGAACTCCATCTCCTGCGGGCAGCGCTCGAGGGTGCGGTTGATGATGTACTTGACCATAGCCTCGGCGGTGTCCATGTAATCGTTTAAGTCGGCGAAGGCCATCTCGGGCTCGATCATCCAGAACTCGGCGGCATGGCGCTGGGTGTAGCTGACCTCGGCGCGGAAGGTGGGACCGAAGGTGTACACATCGCCGAAGGCCATGGCGAAGTTCTCGGCATTGAGCTGGCCGGAGACGGTGAGGTTGGTGGGCTTGCCGAAGAAGTCCTGGCTGTAGTCGACCTTGCCGTCCTCAGTGCGGGGAGGATCGTTCAGATCCAGCGTCGTAATGCGGAACATCTGGCCCGCGCCCTCGGCATCGGAGCCGGTGATAATGGGCGTATGGACATAGACGAAGCCGCGCTGCTGGAAGAACTCATGCACCGCCTGGGCGGCCACCGAGCGCACGCGGAACGTAGCGGAGAAGAGATTGGTGCGCGGTCTCAGGTGCTGGATGGTGCGCAGGAACTCCACGCTGTGGCGCTTCTTCTGAAGGGGATAGTCGGGCGTGGACACGCCCTCGACGGTGATCTCGTCGGCCTTGAGCTCAAAGGGCTGCTTGGCCTCGGGAGTGCAGACCAGGGTGCCGTGCACGATCAGGGCGGCACCGACGTTCTGGTGGGCGATCTCGTCATAGTTTTCGAGCTTGCCGCGCTCAAACACGACCTGCAGGGACTTGAAGCAGCTGCCGTCGTTGAGCTCGATAAAGCCGAAATTCTTCATGTCGCGGACGGTTCTGACCCAGCCGCAGACGGTCATGGACCGGCCGTCAAAGGAGGCGGCATCGGCGAAGATGCCGGAAATTTTCTGACGTTTCATGGGGTTGCTTCCTTTCTATGTGAAACGATTTCATACAAAAATGCCCTAATATTATATATAGAACGGGATGTGATTGCAAGAGAATTTATAAAAAAGTGAAAAGTGACGGTGTTCGCGACGCGGACAAATATAATTTGTGCCGAAGGCACTCCATATCTTCACTTTTCACTTTCAACTTTCCACTTTAAAATATCAGCTTCACGGGGCAGTGGATGTTTCGGATCTCAATGTCCCGGTATTCGCCGCCGGCTTCCCCGTCGCGGGTCCAGGCGACGGGATAGTCAAAGCGGAAGCGGGCCTTCTTCGTATGCAGGATCAGGAGCTTGTCGCTGTCGAAGCGCTCGGAGAGAACGGAGCTTACAAGCTCGGCAAAATTGGCAACCGTGCCCGGATCGCGCACAAGCACCAGCTCGCTCACGCCATCACCAAGACTCACCATTGCCTCCGGCAGACGCACGATGCCCGCCACCGAAGTGGAGTTTGACACACTGCCGTAGAGAAAATTCCCTTCGAGGACTCCGCCGTCGTACTCGACCACCGTGTGGATGGGCTCGATCTTCGGCAGCTGCTGCATGCCCTGGAGCACGTAGGCCAGATGGCCGAGCATCTTTTTCTGGTCCTGGGGCGTGGCGTAGCTGACCTCGGTGAATGCGCCGAAGGCCGCGATATAGGCGAAGTAATCCTTTTCCCCGAAGCCGCCCACATCAAAGGGGTGGGGCATACCGGTGAGGATTCGTCTTGCCGCTGCAACGGTATCGTTTTTCGGCAGGCCCAGCGTGGTCGCCACATCGTTTGCCGTACCCATGGGGAAGTAGCCAACAGGGGGAGGATTGTCCAGCGTCATCAACCCCGCCAGCACCTCGCTGAGCGTACCGTCGCCGCCGATGCAGGAGACGACGTCATACTGCGCGGCATAACGGGCGGCAAAAAGGGTGGCGTCCCCGCGCCGGGCCGTAAAGAACAGCGTCGTGCGGTAGCCGCCCTCGGAGAGCACCTGCATCGCGTCGCCGAAGCTGATGCGGTACGATCCGCGCCCGGCCATGGGGTTAATGATGAGCATAAGGGATTTATCCATAAAGCATCCTCGCTTTACAAGCTGTTAATTGCAATATACAGAAAGTTATCTTATTATAGCGAAAATTCAAGAGTGCGTCAACTGAAGTTCCTCTTCCTTGCAATGAAAAAGTTTATAGTCTCCATCATAGCCAATCCCGCCGGGAACACCGCGCTCATCGCTCTCAACCGTGTATATTTTTATGTTGTTGACTTCATAAATGTCAACGATCTCACCGGAGATGCCGGTGTTTTTAATAAAAACTTTATCGTATTCTCTAAACATGCAGCAGTCCCTTTTATTGTTAAAGAAAGCCAAAACCGGGATGTTTCCATCCCGGTTCATTAAACCATATTATAGGCTCAGGCCAGCTCGTTGAGCTTGGTTGCCATCGCGGACTTCTTGTTGGCTGCGTTGTTCTTGTGCAGCAGGCCCTTCGCGGCCGCGCGGTCGACTGTCTTAACAGCAACTTTATAGGCATTGACGGCATTATCCTTGTTGCCCTCGGCAACAGCTGCGTCAAACTTCTTCACCATGGTCTTGAGCTCGGTCTTGTCAGCACGGTTCTTGGCTCTGAGTTCCTTGGACTTCAGGTCTCTCTTTGCAGAAGATTTAATGTTGGCCATGTTTCAATCGCCACCTCCTCCTATAATGATTATATGATGGCGAAACGCGGAGGCGCGTTTCGCCGAGCCGCCTAGCGGCTCAACAAAACAGCCATACTGTTTTGCCATATATTCATTGCAATGAGGATCGCGTAAATGATTCCTTGAATCATTTACCGCCAAACCTTTTGTTTGTCGGCAAATACAAGCAAAGATAGTATTTGCTGAGCGATCATCATTATAAAATTGAGTTACATAACTTTAACTCGCTTTGTGTAAGTATAGCAAAGAAGAGTATGAAAATCAAGCATTTTTTCAAAAATTTTTCCACTTTTTTTGAAGCCTCACCTATTGTGGCAAAATTGGGAGATACTATACCATATATTGAGTTTGCAGACAGGAGTGTGGCGTTTATGATGAAATCCGTTCGTACCGATATGGCGGGGGAGCTGCGCCGCCGACATACAGGGGAGATATGCGGTGTGCGCTGCGAAAACGAAAAGCTGAAAGGACTCGATGTGTTCACCGTTGACATTATGAATAAAGTAGGCGAAGAAGCGATCGGCAAGCCTCAGGGTCGCTATTATACTCTTACCCTGCCGCGCTGGTTCGACCGTGGCAGCGACAGTTTCCCGGATGCCGTTGAGGCGCTTGCGGTGCTTATAACACGATGCCTGCCGAAAGTACACGAAAACGTTTTCGTTGCGGCTTTAGGAAATCCGGACATTACGCCCGACGCGCTTGGGTCGCTTGCAGCCTCCCATATTCTGGTGACGCGGCATTTGAAACAGAAAGATGGGGAACGCTTCCCGCAGTTTTGTTCTCTTGCTCTGTGCAGGCCAGGAGTACTGGGCACATCGGGCATCGAGTCGGCCGCGCAGATAGAGACTCTGTGCCGCAGCATCTGTCCGGACGTGGTAGTGGTCATCGACGCGCTTGCAGGATCGGAGGCGGATTCCCTCTGCCGCAGTGTGCAGGTCTCGGACACCGGTATCTCTCCTGGCTCCGGTGTCGGCAATGACAGACGTGAGTTGAGCCGCGCCACTCTGGGCGTACCTGTGATCTCCATCGGCATCCCCACGGTCATAGACGCGGGCTTTTTCGGGGAGGGGAGTATGCGCGGCATGTTCGTCACGCCGCGGGATATTGACAGCATGGTGCGCCACGGCGCACGGCTCATCGCCTATGCGCTGAATCTGGCCTTGCACCATGGTTTGAAAATCGAAGACGTGGACGCCCTGATCGGATAAGATTATTTTATGCGTATCGGCTTAAATCAGTAAGAACCGGCTTCCGGTCTGTCATTGCGAACCAGTGACCGATGTCACTGATGTGGCAATCCGTACTCCCAGCGGCCAGTTAAGATTTCTGAGCGTTTCAATGCCTCCGGCGGGCGGATTGCCACGACCAGTTTGAGAACTGGTCTCGCAATGACGGGATTAGCTGATTAAAGCCGATACGCATATAACAAAATTCAGAAGTTACTATGCATTTGGGGCCGATGCCTTCATCGGCCCGAAATCTTCCGGCTTGCACTTTGTACCAAAGTATCAGACCAATCCATGTATTAAAGCTAAATAGCAAAAACCTTGAAGCTCATAAAAACTTATGAGTGTTTCACGTGAAACAACAATTCAAATCATCATTTTCACTTTTCACTTCCAACTTTTCACTTTCTTCATTCCACTTTCTCAAAAATTGTTTCACATGAAACATTGCAAAGTGAAGTTAATGCTGTTATAATGTCGGCGCAATAAGATGTAAAGAAGAAAGGACATGCGTCCGATGGCTAAAATCATTGCAATCGCAAACCAGAAGGGCGGCGTCGGCAAGACCACCACGACCGTGAACCTCACGGCGGCCCTGAACCTCATGGGCAAGAAGGTCCTGCTGGTGGACTGCGACCCCCAGGGCAACGCTAGCTCCGGCATGGGCGTAAAAAAGAGCCACCGCCCTAACACATACGACATGCTGATCTCGGACATCAGCGCCGCCGAGTGTGTGGTGCAGACCGATTATGGCGATGTGATCCCGGCCTCCAAGGAGCTGGCTGCCGCGTCCGTGGAGCTCATCCACGAGGAACGCCGCGAGTACGTGCTCAAGGACAAAATCACGGCGCTGTACAGCGAATACGACTACATATTCCTCGACTGCCCGCCCTCCCTGGAGCTGCTGACGGTCAATGCCCTGGTCGCGGCAGACAGCGTGCTCATCCCCATGCAGTGCGAGTACTACGCCCTCGAGGGCATTGCGGACCTGCTGACGAGCATCAAAATGTGCTCCCGCCGCCTGAACAAGCGCCTCGGCATCGAGGGCATCGTACTGACCATGTACGACGCCCGTGCCAATCTCACCACCCAGGTGGCAAACGAGCTGCGCCGCTACCTCGGGGACAAGGTGTACGAGACCGTGATCCCGCGCAGCGTGCGTCTGTCCGAAGCGCCCAGCCACGGCGTGCCCGGCGTGGTCTACGACCGCATCAACCGCGGCAGCAAGGGCTACATGGCGCTCGCGGCAGAGTTTTTGAAGAGACACGAAAAATAAAAGTGTAAAGTGAAAATTGAAAAGTGAAGAAAGAGGAGTGCCTTCGGCACAATAAAAATTTATGGGTATCGGCTTAACTCAGCAAGAACCAGCTCCCGGTCTGTCATTGCGAACCAGTGACCGATGTCACTGGTGTGGCAATCCGTACTCCCAGCGGCCAGGTTTGATTTCTGAGTTGATAAGGGCCTCCGGCGGGCGGATTGCCACGCCAGTGTGCGCACTGGCTCGCAATGACGGGATTAGCTGATTAAAGCCGATACGCATATAAAAAATCGTCCGAAAAGCGGACACCGTATTTCCACTTTTCACTTTCCGCTTTTCACTTTCTAAATGAAAAGGGAAGTGTGAAATGCCAAAAGAAAAAAAGGGTCTCGGCATCGGGCTGGACGCGCTGTTCGGCGCGGATGAGCCGGAGGAGACCGAGCTTCAGAATCTGCCCATCGCGAAGGTGGAGCCGCGCCTGGAGCAGCCGCGCGAAATCTTTGACGAGCAGGCCCTGCAGGAGCTTGCGGATTCCATCGCTCAGTACGGATTGATCCAGCCTATCACCGCGCGAAAGCTGGACAGCGGCTATTATCAGATCATCGCCGGCGAACGCCGCTGGCGGGCCGCGCGGCTGGCGGGCCTGACAGAGGTGCCGGTGCGCGTCATCGAGGCCGACGACCGCCGCGTCGCCGAGCTTGCGCTGGTGGAGAATTTACAGCGCGAGGACCTCAACCCTATCGAGGAAGCCCGGGGCTACCGGGCGCTGATCGACGAATACGGCCTGACCCAGGAGGAGGCGGCGAAGAGCGTGGGCCGTTCCCGCCCGGCGGTGGCGAACGCCATGCGCCTTTTGAGCCTGTGCCCGGCGGTGCTGGAGCTTACGGAGCAGGGAAAGCTCTCCGCCGGTCACGCGCGCGCCCTGGTGCCGATCCTGGATGAAAAGACCCAGACGGCGGCGGCAAACGAGGTCGTGGACAAGGGCCTGTCGGTGCGCCAGACCGAGCAGCTGGCCGCCCGGCTCCTGAAGGCGCCGAAGCAGCCGCAGCCGGAGACGGACGAGATCAAGGTGGACTACGCCGCCGAGGTGGCAAACCGCCTCTCTGCGAGCCTGGGCCGCAAGGTCAAGCTCATCGACGGCAAAAAGACCGGCCGCATCGAGCTCGAGTTCTACGGCGCCGACGATCGCGAAGCGCTGATCGCGGCCCTGGAAAGACTGAAATAAAGAAAAGACTATTATAGAAGGAAAGGGTAAGTACATGCTCGACATCAAGTTTGTCAGGGAGAACCCCGACATCGTCAAGGAGAACATCAAAAAGAAATTTCAGGACCAGAAGCTGCCCATGGTGGACGAGGTCATCGAGCTTGACCGCCTCAAGCGCGCGGCGATCACCGAGGCAAGCGAGCTGCGCGCGCAGCGCAACAAGCTTTCCAAGGCAAACGGCCCCCTGTTCGGCAAGCTCAAGAAGGCGGCCGAGGCGGACAAGGCCGCCATCCAGGCCGAGATCGACGCAAACATCGCCGCCGTCAAGGCCGACGACGAGCGTCTCGCGGAGCTGGAGAAGCTCGAGGGCGAGTACACCGAGCGGGTCCATCACCTCATGATGAACATTCCGAACATCATCGACCCCTCCGTGCCCATCGGGCCGGACGACTCCGCCAACGTCGAGGTCGAGCGCTTCGGCGAGCCTGTGGTCCCCGACTTTGAGATCCCCTACCACACCGACATCATGGAGCGCTTTAACGGCGTGGACATGGACGCGGCGGGCCGCGTGGCCGGCAACGGCTTTTATTATCTCATGGGCGACATCGCGCGCCTGCACTCCGCGGTCCTGGCCTATGCCCGCGACTTCATGATCGGCAAGGGCTTCATCTACTGCATCCCGCCCTTCATGATCCACGGCAACGTGGTCGAGGGCGTCATGAGCCAGACCGACATGGACGCCATGATGTACAAGATCGAGGGCGAGGACCTCTATCTGATCGGCACCAGCGAGCACTCCATGATCGGCAAGTTCATCGACCAGCTCATCCCCGAGGCGAGCCTGCCCCAGACGCTCACCAGCTACAGCCCCTGCTTCCGCAAGGAGAAGGGCGCCCACGGCATCGAGGAGCGCGGCGTCTACCGCATCCACCAGTTTGAAAAGCAGGAGATGATCGTGGTCTGCAGGCCCGAGGACTCCATGGCCTGGTACGAGAAGATGTGGCGCTACTCGGTCGAGCTCTTCCGCAGCATGGAGATCCCGGTGCGTCAACTTGAGTGCTGCTCCGGCGACCTGGCCGACCTCAAGGTCAAGTCCTGCGACATCGAGGCCTGGAGCCCCCGTCAGCAGAAATACTTCGAGGTCTGCTCCTGCTCCAACCTGGGCGACGCTCAGGCGCGCAGACTCAACATGCGCGTCAAGGGCGAGGACGGCAGGACCTATCTGCCCCACACCCTCAACAACACGGTCGTCGCGCCCCCGCGCATGCTGATCGCCTTTTTGGAGAACCACCTGCAGGCCGACGGCAGCGTCACCATCCCCGAGGTGCTCTGGCCCTACATGGGCGGCACGAAGGTCCTCACGCCGAAGAAGTAAGAACGCGCTATGCCCCCCTTGCCTAAAGGGGGGTGCCCCAGTGTCGCAACACTGGGGCGGGGGGATTGCGGGCCGCCGCCCTAAAGGACTAGCTTCGCGTCGCTGCCTGTGGCAGAAAAAGGCGGCACGGAATCTCCGCAGCCGCACCGCTTTTCGGGCAGGCTCTAATGCCTGCACGGAAACGGTAAACGCGGCAAGGCGGGCTAATACCGCCTTCGTGACATGGTACGATGAACCGTATCCCCCAGTCATGGCCTCGCGTGAGATCGGCTATGACAGCAAGCTTGGATCGTCGCGCGCTTCCCGCGCGTCGCTATGCCCCCTTTAGACCCATAAAGGGCCCAGGTGCAAGGGGGCCTGTTGCAAGGAACCCAATAATTTATATAAGAAAGGAAGTATCCCTATGAAGAAGTTCTTTGAAGAATTCAAGACCTTCATCTCCCGCGGCAACGTCATGGACATGGCCATCGGCGTTATCATCGGCGGCGCATTCGGCGCCATCACCAGCTCCCTCGTGGCTGACGTCGTCACGCCTCTGCTGGCAGCCCTGTTCCAGTCCCCGAACACCGACGCGCTGAACATCACCCTGCGCGCCGCCTCCGAAGGCCAGGAGCCCATCGTCCTCGGCCTCGGCACCTTCCTCGGCGCGATCATCAACTTCCTGGTCATTGCTCTGGTGCTGTTCTCTGTCATCAAGGCCATGAACAAGGCCAAGGAACTTGCTGAAAAGGCGCTGAACAAGAAGAAGGAAGAGGAAGCCGCCGCCGCAGCCGAGGAGCCGAAGGGCCCCACCACCGAGGAGCTGCTGACCGAGATCCTGGCCGAGCTCAAGAAGAAAGCCTGACGAATTTCTACATAAGCGCACACGGGAGGGGAAAACCCTCCCGTTTTTAATAGCCTCCCTCTCTGAGGGAGGGGGACCGCGAAGCGGTGGAAGGAGTTCCCTCTCTGAGGGAGGGGGACCGCGGAGCGGTGGAAGGAGTACCCTCTCTGAGGGAGGGGGACCGCGAAGCGGTGGAAGGAGTACCCTCTCTGAGGGAGGGGGAGCGCGGAGCGGTGGAAGGAGTCCTATGGACGCCGGGCGAGTGGGAGAGCGGAAGAGAGTTGACATAAAAAATAAATTATTGTCAACAAAAAGCCTTGCGTGTTGCGTTTTGCTATGATATAATAGACGTTGCTAAAGAGTCAAAAAAGTTACGAAAGATAACAATTTTCTCAAGATTGAGAGGTTTCGCACCATGAAGAAGAGCACAGTAAGAATCTTCGCCATCGTGTTGGTCGTGCTGATGTGCCTGTCGCTGCTGCCGCTGGCGGCCGCGCACGCGATGGAGTATCCCGCGGAGATGCCGGGCTTTACGCTGATAGGGGATCAGTACGTGGAAAACGGGCATGTATACGGGGAGATCGTGAACGAGGATTTCCTTGTCAATCCCGAGGAGCGGGGCGACTGTGAGACGCCCGCGGTGTACTGGAAGTCCTGCGTCAACGTCAGTCCCTACACCCAGGAGCGCTGCGGTGTGACGGCGGAGCAGGACTGGAGCGAAGCCATGAACCGTCTGAAGACCGAGATGGCCCAGCGCCGTGCCAACAACGAGCAGGCGGACCTTGAGTCGATCTTTGTTAACGCCATCACCGATCTTGACCAGAAGTACAAGTTCAGCTACGGCGGCTTCGGCCATCAGTGGGTCGAGGTCGAGTATCAGCCTGCCACCTGTGAGCAGGACGGCTGGGAGACCTACCATTACTGCTCGGCCTGCGGCGAAGGGCTGGACTATATCCCGCTGATCCCGGCCACGGGCCACCGCTACGAGGACGGCATCTGCGCCGTCTGCGGCAAGGCCGACCCGGACTATGCCCCTGTGGCATCGAGCGACAACGCCCCGCTTACTCTGAGCGACAGCGCGGGCTTTAACAGCGAGTTACTAACTCTTGATAACAGCGACGAGTTATCCGCGGCAAACAATAACAATCTTGATAACAACAATACTGACAACAACCCCAATAACAAAAACGATGAGCCGGAAGGCAGCGGTGGTGCGCCTAATGCCGGTGAAAATATCACCATTCACTTCCACGCCAATGGCGGAGAAGGGGAAGAGATGCCCACACAGGTGATTTCTGCTGAAAACGGTGGTAATCTTTCCCCCAATACATATACACTTAAAAATCACGCCTTCATCGGATGGACGACAAGTGCAGATGCAAGTCTTACCAGCGGTTATTTTTCCGATGGGCAGGCTGTGACGGCAGTGGACTTTACAGGAACGGAAGTGGATCTGTATGCCCGCTGGGTTGCAATCACGGTTAGCTTTGACGGCAACTTTGGCTCGGAAGGTGGTACTATAGGTTCGGACTTCCAGGGTGTATTGCAGATCACTGAGGATGGCGTCGTACTCCCACATACAGGAACAGAGGGCCATAACGTTATCTCCCGCAGAGGCGGCTACCAGTTTGCTGGCTGGAACACGGCCCCGGACGGTGCCAGCGGCATGCACTTTGAAGACGGCGCGACCGTCACCACAAATGACATTAAAGTGCCTACTACTCTCTACGCCGAGTGGAGAAGAATCATCACCGTTTATTATAACGGCAACGACGGCGGCAAGAGCTATGACGGCGGTGTTTTCTATCCCGGCACGACAATAAACCTCAAGACGAGGGAAGAAGCCGGTATTTCCAATAAGCCGAACAGGACCTTTGTATGCTGGAACACGAAAGCAGACGGAAGCGGGACCTCCTATTATATTCCCAGCACAATGGATTTGACCGACGCTACCCCATCTGTTGTGACGCTGTATGCACAATGGGGGTTTGATGTCACGCTGGATAAAAACGACGGCAGCGGTGAAACAAAGACGGAGATGGCAAAGGAAAAACAGGAGTTTACTGTCCCCGCCCTGCCGGAAGACTTTACCTATGCCGGACATGTGTTCAAAAACTGGAACACCAAAAAGGACGGCAACGGCACTCCCTATAATCCCAATGATACGATCGAAGCTTCCAAGATGCTCAATCCTTTCACGCTTTACGCACGTTGGGCCAATGAGTATAAGATCACCTTCAATGCCAACGGCGGCGAAGGCAACGTTCCTAATGATATTTACGCCGAGGAAGGCACTGAAGTTCTCCTTCCTGAAGCAAACCTGACCCGCACCGGTTACAAGTTTGACGGCTGGGCCACCAGTGCTACCGGCACCGTGGAATACACCACCACAATCCCTGCGAGCAAAATGACCGGCAATATAGACCTTTTTGCTCATTGGGTGGAAATGATTGCTGTGACCTTTGACGCAAACGACGGCAGCGGCACGTCGCCCAAAACGATCTATGTGGAGCTTCACGATCCGGTTACCCTTCCGGAAAATAATCTGACCAGGGAAGGCTTCGTTCCCAACGGCTGGAACACAAAGGCTGACGGCACCGGAAAGCATTATGATGATGGCGCAACCATCAGCGATGTGTCCGCGGATACTCCGCTCTTTGCTGAATGGATACAGGTATTCTCCGTGAGCTTTGATACCAACAAAGGCATCGGCACATCTCCCGCGACTATTCATGTGAATAAAAACGGTACGACAGAAGCTTTACCGGAAAACACGCTCACCAGGGATGGCTACGCGCCTAACGGCTGGAACACAAAGGCTGACGGCACCGGAACGCATTATGATGCCGGCGATACCATCAGCAATGTGACCGCAGATATTCCACTCTATGCTGAATGGGATAAGCTGTATACTGTCAAGTTCAACAGATATACCAGCGACAGCGACACTACCACGGATGAACAGTCAATCAGAGAGAGCGAAATCGACACAGCGACACTGACGCCTTTTGCGGAGCTCGACTTCTCCAACTCCGGCAAGGTCTTCGAGGGCTGGAGCAAAACCAAGGGCGGTGCGCTTGATTTTGAGGATCAGGCTTCTATTCAGAAATCCGACTTCACGGATGGCACCTTGAATCTTTACGCCCGTTGGAAGGACTTTGCCACCATCACCTTCGACAAGAACAGCACTGCCGCAACCGGCACCATGAATCCGATGAAGGTGACCGACGAAGCCAAGCCTCTGACTGCAAACGCTTTCACTCGGACTGGTTACCAGTTCATGGGCTGGAACACGGACAAGAACGGCGACGGCACCGCTTTCGAGGATGAAGAAAACGTTGACACCTCCGTGATCATTGCGGATGTGACGCTGTATGCCCAGTGGTCCAAAATCTTCAAAATCCAGTACATGAGCAACGGCGGCTCGGGCATCATGCCCAATCAGGAGGCTTTGTCCGGTGTTGAGCTGGAAATCGCGGCTAACGGCTTTACCAAGACCGGCGCTGATTTTGACAGCTGGAACACCAAAGCAGACGGCAGCGGTACAACCTATAAGGCAGGCGACAAGCACACTTTCAAGGAAACCGATTCAGACCTGACACTCTACGCCCAGTGGACCTATCCCGTGACCTTTGAGACCAACGGCGGCACCGGCTATATCGTTGAAGGAAACACGGATAAAGCCTTTGAGAAGCAGGACTATGACATCCCTGAGAATATGAGCGAAGGGGGAGAGCCCAAGCCGCTCATCACAAGGACCGGCTATGCCTTTAACGGCTGGAACACAAAGGCCGACGGCACCGGTGACAAGTACGCCGACGGCGGCACTGTTCCCGCATCCAAGGTCACGGGCCCCTTCAAACTGTATGCTCAGTGGGATCAGGAGTACACGGTATCTTTCAAGAACACGGCTGACGCAAGCCAGACGATGGAGGACCAGGTTATTCTGCAAAGCGCGTTCGATAAAGCAGGCGCTACCGGCGTTGCGCTGAATCCCAACACGTTTACATACGATGGTCATGTCTTCACCGGCTGGAGTAAAAATGCTGCTGGCACCGATGGTCACTTCGACGACGGGGCCAAGGTCAAGGCGGGCGATTTCGACAGCTATGCCACCCTCACCCTCTACGCCCAGTGGAAAGATGAAGTCGTTATCACCTTCCACCGCAATTACGATACCACGCTGGCCGACAGGACACAGTCCGTGCCAGAAAAAACCGACGCAAAGCTGAACCCGAATACCTACGCACGCCAGGGCTATGTCTTTGACGCGTGGTATACTTCCCCCGCAGGCACCGGCGACAGATACGAGGACGGAGGCACCATCCCGGCCGATAAGGTGGAGGGCGATATTGAACTCTATGCCCACTGGATCGGCCCCGTGGAAATCAGCGGCAGCTCAAGCGAAAAGGAAAGCTACGGCTATGTTGGAGAGACCTTAACCTGCTCAATCGCACCGACGGAAAAAATATCTCTCCAGTGGGTTTATAAGGATGCTCTCACCGATACCTCATGGAAGAAGATTTCCGGTCAGACCTCACAGACCTTTACACCCACCTCCGCTTACATCGGAAAGTATGTTGCCTGCGCGGCTGTCACAGAGGATGCCGAGGGCGAGGATAAGAATATTCTCAGTACCAACAATAAACAAATCACAAACAAGCTTACCGGTGTCGCTTTCAAACAGGATCTTATTGATGTCGTGAATGAACAGGCCGTCAGCACCTATGCGCAGCCCGGTCAAATCCAGGGTGTCACCAAAAACATGCAGTATTCCACGGACGGCGGATACTCTTGGAGTGATGTCACCAACGTAAGTGATGCCGGTGTAATGTCGGTTTTGAAGCCCGGCACGTACATATTCCGCATAAAAGGGACCACTATTGAGTCTGATCCCGTCGTGATTGACAGGTGGTTTACTTTCAGCTATACGACTTCCAATACGACATCTACCTCCACGTCAAGCTCCGGCAACACATCGTCTAGCACCGGCAGCGGCACCGTTCAGCTCCAGTGGAATGGCAAATCCATGCCGACGAACACATCGCCCACGACGACCAGTCCGAATGTCGTAAAGTATTCCGGCGGGACCAATATGTGGTTGGTAAGAGAAGGCGCGGATGATGTGATCACCATGACGATCCGTCCTTCCTCCGGCAGCTATGGCCACTGGAACATCAACGGCGGCAGTTACGCGAACGTTTCTTCGGAAAGCACGATCACCGTCACGCCTCTGAACGGACCGGAGCACTACAATATCATCTTTAACCGCTCCAGCTCCTCCCCGCGTACGGCGGACGAATCCCATCTCGGTCTGTGGTCTGCCCTGTGCCTGATCTCCCTGACCGGCGCGGCGACCATCCTCGGCAAAACCTTCAAGCGCAAAAAGACCAGATAAGCCCCAAACAGCAACACCCCCACAGGACATACATCCTATGGGGGTGTTTTTTTGCCGCCGCCGTGAACCTTTCCTTGACAAGCGGTGCTGCATTCGATATAATAAACATAGAAAAGGCGTTGCCAAATAACGGCTCCGCCCGGATGTTTCTAAAAGATATTAGAAACCGTCACTTGGCCGAGTGGCGGTTTCCGCTTTTTACAGTAATCGTTACGGTGCATCCGAAGATGTGAAACGTTAATGTAATCGGCATTTTCAACACCTCCTCTCGGAGATGTGACGGAACCGCCATTTTTCGCTTGACAACGCCTTCTCCCCCTGTGGGGATTATAATTCTACATAATAACAGTAAAGTTGTCAATACTAAACACTATTGTATAAAGACAGCAGCACCCCCATAGGACATACATCCTATGGGGGTGTTTTTTTCTGCCGCGCCGCCTTACAGCAGCCGGAGCTTCATGCACTTGTCCTTGCCGAAGGTCTTCTCCATCTCGGCCTTGTAGTCGTCAAAGATCGCCGTCGGCATCAGCGCCTGCACGCACCCGGCAAAGCCGCCGCCGTGCACGCGCCACGCGCCCTTGCCCTCGAGCAGCTTCCGGCTCAGCTCCAGACCCTGCCGGAGCTTCGTGTCGCCCGTGGCGCTCGTGACAATGTTGTTCAGCAGCGTCTCGGACGAGCGGCCCGACTCGTTCATCAGGCGCATGTATTCCTCGCCGTCGCGCGCTTTCAGCGCGTCGCGCATCCGCGGCACGCGCTCGTTCTCGTCAAAAAAGTGCATCGCCCGCCGCACGGGACGGTTCGACGCGTCCCAGCCTCTGGCCCGGAACTCCTTCGGGTCCACGTCCGCCAGCACGCCCTTGTCAAAGAGGTTGGCAATATACACCATGTCCGCCGGGATGCGCGCATAGGACGTGGCAAGGCCCGCATGGCTGCCGCCCGTGTCCGTCAGGCACAGCGTCAGGCCCATGCCCTCAAAGTCCGCCGTCACCTGCTCCACCTCGCCGGTGGCGAGATCCGCGTACAGCGTCTGCCCCAGCGCGCACGTGAGATGGCTCATCAGACCGCAGGGCTTGCCGAAGAAGCGGTTCTCTCCCTCCTGCGCCGCGCGCGCAAGGACGATCGGCTCCACATTGCCGCCGTTGAAAAGCTCCGCCAGGATCTTGCCCATCAGCACCGAGAAGGCCGCCGACGAGCTCAGCCCCACGCCGGAGGGCAGGGTGCTTTTGATCGTCGCGTCAAAGCCGCCGATGCTCAGGCCCAGAAAATCAAAGGACGCCAGCACCCCGCGCACCAGCGCCTTGGAGCTGCCGAACTCCGCCGTGCGCGGCTGCAGGTGGTCGATGCGCACCTCAAAGCTCTCGAGCCCCGGCCCGCCGATGCGCACAAGCTTCTCGCCGTTGGCCTCGTATTCCGCGGTGATGCCCCGGTCAATGGCCGCGGCGAGGACGCGCCCGTTCTGGTGATCCGTATGGTTGCCGGCAAGCTCGGTCCTGCCGGGCGTAAAAAGCGTCTTTTTCATGGCGCCGTCTCCTTTTTTCGACACTTACAATTTTACAAAGCATAACCCACAAAGCCTTGAAAGTCAATGGGGTTCCGAAAAATTACCAATTAATGGAACGCAAAATTTAAAGAACGTACACATTTAGCTTGCGCCGGACTGAAAGGCGGGATATAATAGAAACGATAAACCCGCACAAAAAGATAGGCGGCGCTTGTTTCGCGCGTTCCATGAAAATAAGGAAACAGGAGAATGCTATGAAAAGTGCAAACGGAATCAACCTGACCATGCTCTGCGACTTCTATGAGCTGACCATGGGCAACGGCTACTTTGCCGACGGGATGAAGGACCGCATCTGCTACTTCGACATGTTCTTCCGCAGCGTGCCGGACCAGGGCGGCTACGCGGTGGCGGCCGGGCTGGAGCAGATCGTGGACTACATCCAGAACCTGCATTTCAGCGACGAGGATATCGCGTACCTGCGCGGCCGCGGCATTTTCAGCGAGGGATTTCTCGACTACCTCAAACACTTCAAGTTCACCGGCGACATCTGGGCCATCCCCGAGGGGACGCCCATCTTCCCCATGGAGCCGGTGCTGACCGTGCGCGCCCCCGCCATCCAGGCCCAGCTTCTCGAGACCTACATGCTGCTGGAGTTCAACCACCAGAGCCTCATCGCCACCAAGGCAAGCCGCGTCTGCCGCGCCGCCGAGGGAAGGACCGTGCTGGAGTTCGGCTCGCGCCGCGCCCAGGGCATCGCGGGCGCCGTCACGGGCGCGAGGGCGGCCTTCATCGGCGGCTGCGCCGGTACGGCCTGCACCGTGTCCGATCAGCTCTACGGCGTCCCCGCCGCGGGCACCATGGCCCACTCCTGGGTCCAGATGTTCGACTCCGAGCTCGACGCCTTCCGCAGCTACTGCCGCACCTATCCCAATAACGCGGTGCTGCTGGTGGACACCTACAACACCCTCAAGTCCGGCGTGCCCAACGCCATCAAGGCGTTCGACGAAATATTAAAACCGCTCGGCATCACCAAGTGCGGCATACGCCTTGACTCCGGCGACATGGCCTACCTCACCCAGAAGGCCCGCAAAATGCTCGACGACGCAGGCTGGACCGGCTGCACCATCACCGTCTCCAACTCCCTCGACGAGCGCCTGATCGCCAACATCATCCACCAGGGCGCGAAGATCGACTCCTTCGGCGTGGGCGAGCGGCTCATCACCTCCAAGAGTGAGCCCGTCTTCGGCGGCGTGTACAAGCTCTGCGCCGTGGAAAACGACGACGGCTCCATCACCCCGAAGATCAAGGTCAGCGAGAACGTCGGCAAGATCACCAACCCCGGCTTCAAGAAGGTCTACCGCTTCTTCAACCGCGAGACCGGCATGGCCGAGGCCGACTATATCTGCATGCGCGACGAGACAGTGGACGACTCGAAGCCCCTCGAGATCTGCGACCCCTCCGAGCGCTGGAAGCGCAAGACCATGGAAAACTTCCGCGCGGTGGAGCTGCAGGTGCCCGTCTTCCTCGGCGGCAAGCTGGTGTACGAGCTGCCTGCCCTCAAGGACATCAAGACCAACTGCGGCTACCAGATCTCCACCCTCTGGCCCGAGGTCAAGCGCTTCGACAACCCCCACACCTACTACGTGGACCTGTCCCCGAAGCTCATGGCCCTCAAGGACGAGATGCTGGAAAACCACGGGCGGAGAAAGATGTAGTGAAAAGCGAAAAGTGAAGTAATTCCGTACGAGGAAAAGCTTACGTTTTGATGATCTTTCCGGCGCTGACAAAATATCCATATTAATAAAAGGAGAGCAAACATGAAAAAGATCCTGAGTTTTCTTCTGGCCCTGTGCATGCTGATCCCCCTCGCGGTGACCCCGGCCTTCGCAGCCGTCGGCTCTGCCGAGGAGTTCGAGCAGCTCAAGCAGCGCGCCGAGGGCGGCGACGCCGCCGCCATGGCGGAGGTCGGCAGCTGCTACTATCTGGGCAACTACGCCGGCGGCGTGAATCGCGATTTCAGCCAGGCCCTCGCCTGGTTCCTGCGCGCCGCCGAGGCCGGTGACACGAGCGTGTATATGAACATCGCCAACATCTACGAAAAGGGCAGCGCCGGTGAGCGCAGCTTCGACAAGGCCTACGACTGGTTCCGGCGCGCCGCCGAGCTCGGCAGCAAGGAAGCCGAGGAACGCATGGCCGCGCCCGTGTATGCCGCCATGCGCTGGAAGGACGACGCCGCGGCGCTGACCGGCCAGCTCGGCGAGTACGGCAGCCTCGGCGGGCGCTACGGCACGCCCTTCTATCTGGATAAGCCCGTGCTGGACTGCTCCCTGATCACCCTGCAGCTGGGCTTTATCCAGTACCGCGGCTGGCCCTTCGGCCTGTACGGACTCTTCGCCCAGACCCTCAACGGCGACTGGGTGGAGGTCGACCGCTTCCAGATCGAGAAGTACCAGGCGGAGGAGGGCGCCGAGCCCAGGACCTATCAGTTTGAGCTGACCAATCCCCTGTCCTTCCGGGCGCTGGGCGTGGTGCTCCTGGAGGACGGCATGGACTTCAACCTCGTCCATGCGGATACCTACTACGTGGACAAGACCTGCCTGGGCGAGTATTCCGACACCATCCTCCCGGCCGTGTTCACACCGTCGGGCAAGGAGTACCCCGAGAACGCCGCCACTTTCAGCTCCGCGGCCTACGTCAATCCCTACCCCGAGGGGTACTTCGGCTGATATCCAAAACCGGCAGCGCCTCCCCAAACGGGAGGCGCTGTCCCATGAAAGCGAAAAAACACGCAAAAACCGAAAAATTTATACTTGACCTCTCATTTCGGCTGTGCTATAGTATGGATTACCTGTCGGATGAGAGGCTTTCTTTTTGTGCGCATTTTTCAAAACGGGCGCACAGCCCTCCGTCCACACAGGGAGGCAATGCCCGCCCCGCACGGCGCGGGTAAATAAAATAGGAGGTGCCGAAAGAATGGCTGCAGGCGCAAGAGTAAAAATCACACTCAGATGCGATGAATGCAAGCAGAGGAACTACAACACGGTCAAGAACAAGAAGAACACTTCTGACCGTTTGGAGCGCAGCAAATATTGCCCCTTCTGCAGAAAGCACACCAAGCATGTCGAGAGCAAGTAAGACGGAAAGGAACGTGTAACATGGCAGAGGAAAAGAAAACGAACGCCGCCCCCGCAAAGGCCGCCACCGCCGTCAAGAAGGACGATACCGAGCTGAGCCTTTTCCAGAAGATCGGAAAGTGGTTCCGCGAGATGAAGAGCGAGCTGAAGAAGGTCGTATGGCCCACGCCGAAGGCTCTTCGCAACAACACGCTCGTCTCCCTCGGCATGATGATGATTTCCGCGGTTGTGATCTGGGGCTTTGACGAATTTGCCCAGATGGTGGTCAGGCTCATCTTCCGTTTGGGTTGATCGAGATGGCTGAAGAGGCAAAATGGTACGTTGTTCATACCTATTCCGGGTATGAGAACGCAGTCGCCGCCGCTGTGATGAAGGCGGCGGAAAACCGCAGGATGACGGATCTGATCCATGAGGTCAACATCCCCATGGAGACGGTGACCGAGATCACCGACGCCGGCGAAAAAACCGTTGAGCGCAAGGTCTTCCCCGGCTATGTGCTGGTGAAGATGATCCTCACGGATGACAGCTGGCACCTGATCCACAACGTCCGCGGCGCAACAGGCTTCGTCGGGTCCGACGGCAAGGCCGTCCCCCTCACGGAGCAGGAGATCTACGATCTGGGCGTCGAGCGCAAGGAGATCGTTGTCGGCTACGGCCTCGGCGACGAGGTCAAGGTCATTGACGGACCGCTGGCCGGCTTCTTCGGCATCGTCGACGAGCTGGAGCCCGAGAAGGATCGGGTGCGCGTCGTGGTCTCCATGTTCGGCCGCGAGACTCCGGTTGATCTGGAGCTCGATCAGGTCGAAGTAACCGAAAAGTAAGATTATTCGCGTATTTCTATAAGGCTCTGCACAGAATCAAATCCGTTTTTGACGGGGCTTTGCCTCGGCAAAAACACCATGAGGCAAGCAATGCGAGCCCTCGCGCCGACCAACCGGAGCGTCTCACGCAAGCGGAGGGCGATAAGCGCGAGTATCTCGATTGCAAACCAGAGTTTGCAATCGAAATTCTAAAGAAAGAGGTGCTTTCAACGTGGCACAGAAAGTAGTTGGATACGTAAGATTCCAGGTTCCCGCCGGCAAAGCGACTCCGGCGCCCCCCGTCGGCCCCGCACTGGGCCAGTACGGCGTCAATATCGGTCAGTTCACCAAGGACTTCAACGAGCGCACCAAGGGCGACATGGGCATGATGATCCCCGTCGTCATCACCGTGTACTCCGACCGCAGCTTCACCTTCGTCACCAAGACCCCTCCTGCCGCCCTTCTCATCAAGAAGGCCTGCGGCATTGAGACCGCCTCCGGCGTGCCCCAGAGAGACAAGGTCGCGACCATCAGCAAGGAAGACGTCCGCAAGATCGCCGAGCAGAAAATGCCCGACCTCAACTGCACGGACATCGACTCCGCCATCAGCATGATCGCCGGTACCTGCCGCTCCATGGGCGTCATCGTCGGGGACTGAGTTCCCAAACGTGGGAGGATTACCTGCTTCGGCGGACGTATAAGTGCACCGCCATCCCTACGGGTTTGAAGCAGTAATTATGAAAAATCCGAATCAACCACATTTTAGGAGGAAATTAAATTGTTTAGAGGAAAGAATTATAAAGAGAGCTCCAAGCTCATTGATAAACAGAACCTGTATGATCCCATGGACGCGCTGAACCTGGTGTGCCAGGCCAGCAAGGCCAAGTTCGACGAGACCGTCGAGCTGCACCTCAAGCTCGGTGTTGACGGCCGTCACGCCGACCAGCA